>SCPN01001614.1_pt1 | contig 333387 bp, 321 predicted proteins | sample 6106831 | NCBI WGS metagenome assembly SCPN01 (sample SAMN10720447, study PRJNA508395) | human gut metagenome | isolation source: Participant 1, 0 month
TTTTAAATGTTGATTTCAACCATAGAATTTGATTATGCTATTAACTAATGTTTCTTTTCTTAAAATTTTAAAAAACTTGACGATTTCAAACAGGAAAAATATATAGAATGGAACTTGATACACGAATGTTTTATGTACTAAAATATCTAATTGATCATCCTCTTTTAACCGCATTTAACCATGTTGAAGATAAATATATAACATATTAAATGTATTATTTCTTTAATTTGATTTACCTTCTAACAATATTTCCAGGTATAACTCCACCAAAATAATATAAATCCAAAAGCGCGAATCAGGAACAATATATATACCATAGGGATAAATTATTTTACATTACAAAACAATGACGACCAGTAGCCAATATACCATATAAGCTACCTTTCTTTTTATCCCTAGATTTATGTCAATAAAAGCAACGCAATAACGATATCCAGAAATATAACCAACTCGCTGAAGCCAATATCAAAACTACCAAAATTTAAAAATGCACCTACGGAAATCATAACTTCTAATGCGATTGCCAGTGCTGTGAAATTAATAAATAACTTGTTTAAACTTGGGTGCAAGCATATAATCCATCCAATACATCCAAGTAATATTATTGTTCCTATTGTCATCTTACAGTAATTCCTCAAGTATTTTTGCAAATTTTTCAGCTGATTTTTTCCACGAATATTTATCAAGTATATATTTTATGTTATCTATATCAACATTCTCTTTTATAATTTCATCTATATGAATATCATATTGATATGGATCTATATATATCGCTGATTTTTCATAAATTTCCGGGAGACAACTAGTATTAGACACCATTATCTTCGTTCCCGTTGAAAGTGCTTCCAATGGCGGAATTCCAAATCCCTCGCAAAATGCAGGATGAATAAATGCATTAGCATTTTTCATAAGAGCTTTTACCTGTGCATCTGGTATATATCCTGTGTAAATAACATTTTTTACACTATCAATTCCTATACTTTCAAAATAAGAAGAAAATTTATCTGTTCCAGTGATTACAAATTTATAATCAGGATTTTTTATTGCTGCCCTAACAATCCATAATATATTTTTGTGTGCTAAACCACTTCCTAATGAAAAAAAGAATTTCTCATTCTTGTTTATACCAATTTTTTCAAAAATAGAATCATCTTCTTTTATTCTATTATAATGTTGCCATGCATTATATATCACATAAATTTTTTCGCTTCTTACTTTATAATATTTCACCAATTCCGTTTTAAGTTTCCTTACAAGTGATTATAGCTTTGCTCTTTTTTATTAAATGTTTTGCCCTAACCAAATAACTTTTACGTCTTAGTTTTTCTTTAATGGTTTTAAAATTGTCTTTAAAATTTTCATATGTACAATCGTGTAGACACACTATATCACATTTAAAATATGGTAGCCCTAATGTCATATCCACACCAATATAATTATTTTTTTTTATAAATACCGGAAAACATATTTGACGCCATAAAAAAGGATTTTTAATATTCCCATATCTCACTATTTCAAAATTATTAAATTGTACTTCCACTTTTGCAAATTGAGGAACAACTATAACAATCTTAATTGGTAAATCCATATTATCTAGTTCTCTTAATATTTCATATGCAAATCGTTGTACACCATATATATTGCCACTTATAAATGAATCTCCTAATATTGCTACGCCCTGTTTTTCCACTCCGATACCTCTAATCAGTTAAAACTTTTTCAAATTCTTTGCTTAATTTTTTCCAATTATAATTATTTAAATGCTCTTTTACAGATTCTGTTGAATATTTAACATTATCCTCTAAATAATCTACAATTGCCTTTTCTAACTCACCAATATTTTGTGGTTCAACCGTCAAACCTACATCTCCAACCACTTCTGGCAGAGATGATGTATTTGAAACAATAGTTTTTGCTCCACATGCCATAGCTTCAAGCGGTGGAATTCCAAATCCCTCATATAAAGAAACAAAACAAAACACTTTACATTCAGAATATAATGCAATTAATTCTTTATCTGTAACAAACCCTGTCAAAATAATATCATCTTTATACTTTGATTTTAATATATAGTTTTCAACTATTTCATAACCAGCCCCTGGCATCCCGGCTAATATTAATTTACCTTTATACCTATTTTTTTCTTTTAACTTTTCAAAAGCTTTTACTACTCCTATCGGATTTTTTCCGGGATGATCAATTGTGCCTGCATATAAAATATAATCACATGGCCATCCACGTTCTTCAAGAATTCTTTTCGCTTCATTTGTGTCCATTTTTTTAAACTTTTTTTGATCTACCCCATTATATACAACAGATATTTTTGATGAACTTACATTTAAAAATTTAATAATGTCTTTTTTTGAGTTCTGCGATACTGTTATTATATGGTCAGCTTTTTTTGCGGTTATTGGATCTGCTAGTTTCGTTCTATAAAACATTTTTTTCTTAGAAAACTTATTAGGAACATTAAATTCTATCAAATCATGCATTATAACCACTGTCGGTTTAAACTTCAACAATAACAGTGTAAAATTTGGAATCAAAGCTTTATCTGCTTTTTCTTTCAAAACCACAAACGGAAACACGAATGACGTCCATAAAAGATTTTTAAATGAATCATTTTTACTTATTCCGTATGTTTTTATTTTCACATTATTGTTTTCAAAATTAAACTGTTCCTTCATATCATAATTCGTATATATAATATATTCATTCTTATCATCTGTATTATCCAATAAACAAATCAGATTTCTACCTATCCCAGTTATCTTTTTTCCTACATATCCGCTTATGACAATTTTCATCTTATCTATTTCCTAATCCTTTTTTAATTGTTTCTTTATATCATTATCCACTATTTCTTCGCCACTACAATATTTTAATTGTTCTAATGATGCATCACTTAAGCCATTATTAGCTACACAGTTTAAATCACAAGTACTACATTTATCCAATTCTTCTTTCGATACATCTCCATTTTTATACTTTTTACAAATTTCATTTTCATACATACTATATGGTTTTTTTACAAATAATGCCTTAGCCTTATGCTTCAAGACCCACAAAGCAGGTTTCCATATATATTTGTGCATAGCTGGCGAAACTGATCCAATCATCCAGCACTCTCTATTACAACTGCGAACTTTTTTTCTAACCTGTTCTGCCTCTGAACTATTCCATAATTCTTCCCAAGATTGAGTATTTAAGTTTCCCATAACTTCTTTATCTTTTGTACCATTACATGGCATAACATCCCCATATGGATCTATAAAAAATGTATCAAAACTCATATCGCATGGTAACAATCTTTTTTGACCATATATATAATTTATTAGTCCATGATTAAAATATGCCCTAAACCATTTCTTTGGACTATTACTTTTTAATAACCTATTAATTAGTTGTTCAAAATTTTCTGCAACCATTTGTCGATCTTTTATAATATTTTTTGCTTCTACGAAATAAAACTATTATGTAAACTAGCTGTTGCAAATTCCATATCCATATCATTTGCCAACTCGTATAATGGCACTAAATCCTTCGCATTTCTATCTTGAACAGTCATTCCAAACCCCACATCCTTCATTCCCATTTCGCGAAGAATTTTCAACGTATTATATCCTCGTTGAAATCCATTTTCTAATCCTCTTATCTCATTATTAGTTTTTTCAAGTCCTTCTATAGAAATCCTTATTCCTATTTGTGGAAATTCCTTAGCCAAATCAACAATTCTATCTGTAAAAAAACCATTAGTTGATATAACTATTCTATCGCTTTTTTTATATAATTCTCTAACAATTTCTTTTAAATCAGTTCTAATAAATGGTTCTCCGCCTGTGATATTGGTAAAATACATTTTAGGCAGTTTCTTTATTGTTTCAATTTTAATCTCTTCTTCTATTTTTGATGGTGCCTTGTATCTATTGCACATACTACAACGTGCATTACATCTATAGGTCACAATAACAGTTCCATTTAATTTTTTTTCAGACATCTTTTCTCCTTTTACTAGTCAAAATACAATTCCAATGTTTTATCAACTACTTCATCCCAGTTATATTTGTTGCAAATATATTCACTTGCTTCACTTTTCATCTTATATACAATTTCAGGATTATCACATGCATACTGCAATTTTTTCCCTAATTCGATTATATCTCCTTTTTTAAATGATAGGGCTTTATCTTCAGTCACTGAGATACACTCTTCTATATCTGACACTAAACAACAATTTCCATAACTCATAGCTTCCAATAAACTAAGCGGCATACCTTCTAAATCGCTAGGTAATACATACATATATGCATTACTATATAGTTCATCTAATATCTTTCCTTGAACAAATCCCGTAAACAAAATTCTAGTATCTTCCTTAGCAATGTTTCTCATTTTTTGCTCAAACTCTTCTGTATCAGAACTGCCACCCGCTATAACCAATTTTTTTTCAGTTTTAACAAATTTAAAAGCTTTTACTAGATACTCTAATCCTTTTTCTGGAACAAGCCTTCCCAAATACAATATATAATCATTTTTTACCAAACCATATTGCGTGCTTATTTCATCAGCTGTTCTTATGTTTGGTTTGTTCACTCCATTAGGAATCAAAACCGTCTCTCGATCATATTTTTTTTTAAAATAATCCTGCACATTTTTACTAAGTACAATTATATGATCGGCAAATCTCACAGCACATTTTTCTCCCAGCATTATATATAAGCTTGCCAATTTCCCCCACTTAGCTCTCTTATGATCCAAACCATGTATTGTGGCTATACATTTTTTCCCGAACATCTTCGGAAGCCACAGCATAACACAAGGACCTTCTGCATGAAAATGTACAATATCATATTTTCCCAGCGCAGCCTTAAAAGCTCCTGTAATAGATGCCGACATTGCGGCAAAGCCTTTTTTATCAATTGTAGGAACCGTTTTCAACTTAATACCTTTATATAACTGAATTCTTTCTCCATCATATTGTTTGCCACTCACATGATGTCCTTTTCTGTTGATACAAGTTACATCATATCCCCGTTCTGCCATTCTAACTGCAAGTTCTTCTACAACAATCTCCACTCCACCCTCTCTTGAAGGCACTCTTTTTTGTCCAAGCATCACTATTCTATTAATATTTGTCGCCTTTTTCTTCATCATACCCGCCTGTACTTTTACTATTTATTTAAGTCAATCACTATATCTTTTTTTCCCGTATAATAGCTTTCAAATTTAATCTTCGCAAATATCAATACTAAAAATGGATTATACCAATATTGAATCAAATGATGTTCCATCATACTTTGTATCAACAAAAGTAATAAAACTATTAGTATTAATTCGTTTTCATAATAGAATTTCCTCAGCAAATAAATTATAACAAATAATACAAGGATCAAAAACACAATACCATACTTCATTCCTATTGATATATACGAACAATCTAAAAAAGTATATCCATCAAAAGACTCCGTGCTTCCTCCGAAGCCTTTTTCATAAATATATTTTCCAAATACACTTGTCGAATAATTATCAATAACCTTTTTTCCTAATGAAAGTCTTGTAGACAAAAATGAATTATCTAATTTAACCATAAATTCATTTTGTTCATTATATAAAAGTGTAAACATCCATGACAGTGCGCATATAAAAATCGGAATAAAATATATAATATATTTTATCTGTTTTTTTTGCATAATTCTATTTATATATTTTTCAAAACTTTTACATATAAAAATCATTATATCAAGTAAAAGCATAACTACAAAATCTGTTCTAGCATCTGTAATGTAAAAAACAATAAATGTCATTGCTATCATAATAAAAATCTCTAAATAAGTGATTTCCTTATTTCTAATTGTCGCATATGCAAACATTAAAAATACGACATATGCTGCAAGATCTGTTGGATAGCATATTCCTAAAGCCATACGAACTCTCATTCCATTTTCAACTTGTTGATAATACACCAAATTCTCCGCCAGCCCCGTCATCGCCCCTATTATAGTGACCACCAACAGCACCGACCACACTGCAATATAAGTCTTCAATATATTTCTGAAGTTAACCCTATACGCTCCAAGTATCAGTATCAGCAGATCCACCAGGAAATCATATCCAGACACGTAATGTGACATCATAAACACAAACGTTACAACCAGCATCGCCGCAATTTCTTTTTTGCTTATATCCTTAGCCATCATAAGATGTAAAAGAACGAGCACCACGCCTATTACCGTAAGAGTCCGGTAAAAGTATTTAGGCCAGTATATCGTAAACATAGTAGACAGCAGGAATCTCATACCGACAAAGAATGCCAGTAATATGAGATATATAATTTCCCAATAAGCTTCAAAGTCAAAGTCTATATTCAGTTTACTGATTCTTGTTTTCATATCCTTTATCATAATTCTACACAATCTATTAGATTTTATCATATTCCGTAATATATTACAACTTTTTTACAGAATTCGACATAATTACAATATGATATATCTAGAGTATACCACTTCATATTAAATTTGCATAGCTATAAAGTACTATCTCGCATATCTTTTATATAAATCCGGGAGTTTGACAGTTGAATATTAAAAAAAGTTATTGCAGGTCGCATAAAACCTGCATTTTTTTGTCAAATTTTTCGTTTTTGTATGTACTTGTTTGTAATAGTGTGTTATAATTAAAAGAAAAAGGATTTTGTGTTATGTATATTGCAGTTACAGGTAGCAAAAATAATAAAGATGTTTATATTTATCAATCATTCCGAAAAAAAGATGGTAAATCTTCCTCTCGTATCTATAAAAAGCTCGGAAAGTACAATTCTCTTCTGGAACAGTTCGACGGCGACGAAGATAAACTTATGGCATGGGCTAAAAGCGAAGCTGCCAAAGAGACTAAACTCTATAACGAGCGTACCGGAAAGGTTACCGTTGAGTTTTCTCAGGCTGCCTGCATTCCTATCAACGAGGCCCGTTCTTTTCATGCAGGATATCTGTTCCCTCAGAAACTATGCACCGAGCTTCGCCTTGACAACATCTGCCGGGTAATCAAGGGACGCCACAAATTTAAGTATGATCTCCATGCGATTCTCACCGATCTGGTGTACGCAAGGATCTTGGCTCCTTCAAGCAAACTCAGCAGCTATAACTTTTGCAAAACTCTGCTTGAGCCGCCAAAATACGAGATTCAAGACGTTTACAGGGCATTGTCCGTAATCGCGGAAGAATCAGATTTTATCCAGAGTGAACTTTATAAAAACTCAAACTTTATTCATCCGCGAAATCAGAAGATCCTTTACTATGACTGTACGAATTATTACTTTGAGATTGAGGAAGAAAGCGGTTTGAAGCACTATGGAAAAAGCAAAGAAAACCGTCCAAATCCAATCGTTACCATGGGACTGTTTATGGATGCTGACGGCATTCCGCTGGCATTTGATATTTTTCCTGGCAATCAAAATGAGCAGACAACGCTCAAGCCTCTGGAGAAGAAAATCTTAAAAGATTTTAACTGCAGCGAGTTTATCTTCTGCTCGGATGCCGGGCTGGGAAGTGCAAACAACCGGGCTTTTAACAGCATCGGAAACCGGGCTTATGTTGTCACTCATTCTCTGAAAAAGATGAAACAGGAAGACCGCGATATTGCCATGAATCCAACGCAGTTTAGAAAAGTTGGTTCGACAGATTTTGTAGATATCAGAACTTTGGACGAAACAGATGAAGAAGTTTTTAACTCCATTTATTACAAAGAAGTTCCGATTCTTACTGGTGACATGGATGAAACACTGATCGTTACATACTCACCGAAATATAAGGCTTATCAGCAAAAAATCAGGGAACGGCAAATCGAGCGTGCAGAGAGAATCATCACCTCTCCTTGTAAAAAGCGAAAGGGAAAAAATCAAAATGATCCTATGCGCTTTGTGAAAAAGACTGCTGTAACAAACGATGGCGAAATTGCAGAAAAAAAAGTGTATGAGCTTGATGAACAACAGGTTGCGAAAGAAGAACTTTACGATGGTTTCTATGCGGTTATGACAAATCTTGATGGAAATATCGAAGAAATCATAAAGATTAACAAACAGCGCTGGGAAATTGAAGAGAATTTCAGGATCATGAAAACAGAATTCGAGGCAAGACCTGTTTATGTCAGAAGAGACGACCGGATCAAGGCACATTTCATGACCTGCTATATCAGCCTTCTTCTCTACCGTCTGTTAGAGAAAAAAATCGAAAGCAACTATACAACAGAGCAGATCATCGAGTCTTTACGCTCTATGAAAATGACACTGTTAAATACCGCTAATGGCTATGTCCCGTCCTACACACGGACCGAAATAACAGATTCCTTGCACAAAGCTTTCGGTTTTCGAACCGACTATGAATTCATCAAAAAATCTACGATGCGAAGCATCATCAAACAAACAAAAGAAATAAATTTGCCATAGGCAAAAAAATATAGCACAATAGCACATATCGCCGCGAAATAAAAAACGGCTACAAGCCTTGATTTTGGTGTGCTACCCGTCAAGTAGACAAATTAAATAACGAAAATTTTTTCTTCCCCGGTACAGTTTATGTACCGGGGTGTTTATGCAACGTTTTCTAGTTTTTGTTCATGGAATTCCATTGGTGTAAGCACCCCAAGATTTCGTTGAACTCTTTTGTTTGTGTAATAATCTATGTATTTCTCTATGGCAAGAATTAATTCTTCTTTTGTTTTATACTTTTTGCCATAATACATTTCTCGTTTCATTAGTCCCCAGAATCCTTCCATGGGACCATTATCGATACATCTTGCCACGCGAGACATACTTTGTGTCATTCCGGCAGCTAAAATTCGCTTCCTAAATGCTTTCGAAGTATACTGATAGCCTCGATCACTATGAAGTAGTGGTGTAGCTCCTGGATTCGCTGCCACAGCTTTATCAAATGTATCAAAAACAAGAGGGTTATCATTTCTGGTGCTATATACAAAAGCGACAGGCCTCCTATCGCATAAATCAAGTATTACGCTTAAATATAGTTTACCTTTTTTATCGTCTTCTCCAACACCATATTTGAATTCTGATACATCTGTTACCCATTTCTGATTTATCATGTCCGATTTAAATTCTCTATTAAGGATATTTTCGGCAACATAAGCTGGATCAGACGCAGGTTTAGTACAACAATTATACCGATGCTTTATATACGACTGGATTTTCTTCTTGCGGCAAATCCTTAAAACACGTTTGTCATTAACAGCTATTTTATAATCATGTACTAGAGTATCCCTTATACGTCTATAACCCATATCTGGATGTTCATTATGAATCTTTGTAATGGTATCGGCTATGCGTTCATTAAGATTATCATTATCACTATTTACATGACTTAGCCATTTATAATAGGCTGATCTAGCTATTCCAGCAAACTCGCATAACTCTGATATGGAGTATGTCTTATTTTCATCAGATAATTCTTTGATTGCAAGATATTTTGTTGCATTGCGTGTCTTGGTCAAGTTCACCTCCTCTCTATTTCGTCGAGTTTTTTTAAGAAATCAATCTCCATTTGTTGCTGCTGTGTTTGAGCTTTTAGTAGCCGGTTTTCGACTTTCAACTTCTCAATATCTGATAATTGAAAACTCGCTTTGTTCTTACCTCGTCGATCATATAATCCTTCCATTCCTTTATCTTTATATTTTCTAACCCATGCATAAACCTGTCCGTAGGAGCAACCATATTTATTCGCTACCGAAGCATAATCACATCCCGTGTTTATGCATTCTTCGACAATGCTTATTCTTTCTTCAAGGGTTGTATTTTTTCTAACACCGTTTTTATCATGAGATATACACTTTCTTTCTGGAATCTGTTAAATCTTCATGGTTATTATACTGCTTAATCCATTTACGAACAGTACTTGGTGCATGAATTTTGTATTTAAAAGCTAAATCCTGACTGGTTATATTGCCTCCAAGATATTCAAGAACAATCTTCTTCTTGAATTCTGCAGAGTAATTACATAAATCAGCATTTTGCTTTTCTAAACCATCTTCTCCAAATGTTTCGTATTTATATCCCCATCTGCGGATGATACTGGCCTCAATCCCATACTCTTTACCTAATTTCCAATAAGAGATTCCATCCTCAAGGTGTTTCTTTACGAGCTCAAGCTTCAACTCTTTACTATACTGTTTCCTAGACATAAAAATATGCTCCTCATATAATAGATTTTTGGATATTTCCATTGTCTACCATATGGGGAGCATATCATTTTACTGGCTTTGCAACCGTTTTTTTGCTCTTCAACTGTCAAAGATGGGATATTACAACTTTTTTACAGAATTCGACATAATTACAATATGATATATCTAGAGTATACCACTTCATATTAAATTTGCATAGCTATAAAGTACTATCTCGCATATCTTTTATATAAATCGCACAGTATTGAATATCAAAAGTACCATTTCCATGTGAAATCTTCAAAACATTTTTCTATCCAGCACACCCAAACGCAGATATTTTAACATATTTGCAATACATATAGAATCTGGCGATAGATTGTATATTTTCTGTTCTTTCTATGAAATAATATCATTTATAAATTGTTCCATCGGATGTTCTTTTGTACTTTCGATTTCTTTTACCGCATGCCAAATTATCCAAAACCTCTTTATCTATATAGTTGTTCAAATTTTTTGGATCTATGTCAAGCATCACATTATGATTAAATCATCCATTATCCAAAGATGAATAATAACTTTTCCGTACATTTCCAACTGTTATTTTTTTATAGAATTCATCCGTATCGTAACCTGATATACTCTTTAAAATAGTATTTATACTGTCCTCTGATAGTTCCTTTTTGTATTTTGTCTGCCTGCTGCCTAAAACATACTCTGCTCCCTGGCCCTTTTCTTCTTTCATAACCTTCAATTTATCTGACAAAGCAGATGGCAGCATAAACCACATTTTATTTATACATATTTCCAGATTGTTGTTATCACTTTTTAAATCGTCCCATTTGAGCTGGCATAAAGCGTTTCTCCCCATTCCAAATGAGAGCATCAACAATAGCAGGATTTCATTCCTATCAGCATTTTGTTTTGTTCTGATTTTGTCTTTTGATATAGAAATCCATTTACATAAAAGAAGAAATTTTTTACAGATTTTTCTGAATTTATATTTCCGGTTTTTAATATATATTCTTCTAATTCTGCTATTGTAATTTTAGCGTATATATTTTCATTATAATCTTTATATGATTCAGCCATATATTCTAAGAATCTTCTTAGACTTGATGAATACGCATGCCAGCTTTTCTTTGCACCAGTATACTGTGTATTTCTGTAATTTATAATATCCCGGAAATAATATGTGTTTCTATTTTTCAATATATTTTCATATCTAAAATATTTCAAATATGGTTTTTCTGTCGGTCTGATATAATCAATTTTAAATACTATCTTATTATTTTTATATGCTTCCTTGCCCAACTCAATATCCGTATTGATCAAAACCATGCATTTATGATGTAAGAGAATCCCCCACTCAATTTTATTTTTCTCACATGTACTTGTAAGAGTTCTTATGGCTTTATCTTCCTCATCATACACATGAGTTTGAATAAGCAATCTATCTTCTACTGATGCTCCATAGCACTCATCTTCCTTTTTTTCTTCATTTCTGCCCCTTCCATGCCATCGAAAGTGACTTAATTTGCATTGTATTAAATTATCCATATAAAGTTAAATTTCAAAATATAGCTTTTATACTCTTTATATCACAAAAGACCGGCATCTCTGCCGGTCTCCCTCTCTACTCACTCTTCCTATTTAATTTTACTTTTTTGTGCTCTCCCTCCTTCCGTTTCCTTGTAATGTCTGACTCCTTCTGCCAGTTCTCTGTAATAGATTTTTTCCGAATTCGGTTGGTTAAAATCATTCATTAATCTGCCTATATCATCATTACCTTTATAACTCCCATTTACATATATGATATGTGACCCATCCCCAAAAAACTGTCCTGTCTATCTTGGCGATATTTCGAAATCTGAATATTGCTCTTCTCTATCATTAAATTTAAAATCAAATTCAAATTCATGATTTTCTGTATCTAATAATTCATTTTCTCCATCCCAATGTACATACCCATCAAGACTTACATCAACTTTAATTATTCCATACACCTTATTCATTTTTTCGTCTGTATCTACTCTATAGTATTCTATTTCGGCATCTCCTATATCTCCAACCTCCGCAAAATCAATAATCTGCTGAAATATATTCTCTAATTCATAGCTATCAAGATTTACAACTTCTTCATATATTGCTTTTTCCAGTACATCCGAAAAGCAAGATAATATTATTTCCAAAACAATATTCTTATTATATAACATTATTTTTCCTCTAAACACTCTATTCTTCTACATATTTTACATTATAATTTTGTCGATACATTAGTAATTTAGAATACAAGTCTGTTTCCTCAAAATCACTTTTTCTATATGAACAAATCATAGCATTTCTAACCCTTTCCTCTCCAATATCACCCTTCTTTGCCTTAAAAATTTTACCTAAAATTCTACACAAGTCATGACCATTTGTATTTTCATATAATTCTGTTATTGATAAATGTAATGCCATTTCTTTACACTCATTATAGATATCATCTTTAAGACCTAAATTTTCAAATAATTTTTTTGAATCTAATATACCACTAATGTCATCATAGCAATCTAATAACTTCATTTTATTAAAATTAATACTCAGATTTTCCTTTGCTTGTTTCCTTCTTAACATACTTATAGTTCCAAGCTGTATGATTACATTATCAAATAATTCATCCATTTTATCACTGCCACCATAATATGTATCATATAATCCCTCTTTGATAGCACTATTACTCAATAACATTGTTTCCAAACAACAACTATCATATGTATACATTTTTTCTGGTAATGATTCCAATTCACAATAATCCTTATCTCTGATAGCTATAACTCTCTCATCACTCAATTTATCATGCATAATCAATCTCTTCAAATCATGTTTACCAGAAAATGATTCATATGCTATAACATTTTTTTCCATAACTCTTTTGCAAAATTTAACATCATCGCTTCCCTCTACGAGTATTATACACATTTTGTGTTCAATATCATTGTCCAATTCTAATCTTAAATTCGTCGCCATGTCTTCTAATTTTTCGTTTTCTCTGATTGAATCCATTTACTATAACAAGCCCCCAAATCTATTTGTATATCACTATTTCCATTTACTATCTGTGCTGAATGTGTCGCCACTATTACTTTCAATCCTTTTAAATTCATTATTGTTTTTATATCTTCTGCAAACATTCGTTGCCATGCTATATGTAATGAAATCTCTGGTTCATCAACTAACAACAACGAACTATCATTGACCTTAAACAACAACCTAAAAAAAAGCACTAATGTTTCCTTTTCCCCTGATGATAATGACCTTAATTTTATTATATTGTTATTCTTATCAAGTATTTTTATTCCGTATTCACTAGATATCTGCATATTCTTAAATCTGAAGCGTTCATTTACCATTTTTTTATACATATCAAGTTTTTCAATTAATGCTTTATATTGATTATATTTTCTCTCAAAATCTTCAAAATACACTTTCAGAGCTCTAGCATCATCTTCTTTAAACTCTATTTTTTCCATTTTTTGTATTCCGGATATTCCATACTCATCAAGCTTTTCTACTTTATGTCTCATATCCTCCATTTTCTCATCAAATTCTTTCTCGTCAATTCCGATTTTTTCATTAAATAATCTAATCGGAAAAGAACTATCTAACGTACTTGCCACCATAGAATATTCTAATGATGCCTGTCTTATTATCTGTTTAATATTTGTTGGTATTTCTTCAACTGTCTGGATAAGTTCCTCTTTGGAATTTAAAGTTCTTCTCGACATTCTTTCTTCATAAAATCTTCTTTCCGTAGTTGTAACCAGTCGCTGTTCCTGTATATATTCCACATTTCCAACTACTGCCTTCATTTCTCTTATAATTTTTTGATATAAATCCGAACTTTCATCATTTCCCTTATCCATTCTTCTCAATTGGATCCGACGTGCATAACTAATCACATCTTCATTTATAATATCTCCATTAATTTCTAAAATCTCATCTTTTTTAACTATTTCAATTTTACTATTTATATCGGTGTTTTCTAAAATAAATTTATCAAATTTTAAGTCATAAAAAAAAAGTAAATTGCTTTCGCCCAGAGCCTTTATACTTTTTAAAATTGTTGATTTACCAAATCCGTTCGGTCCAGTAATAATTGACATTCCATTTTCACATAAAATTATATCATAATTAAATATATCAAATAATTTAGTAAATTTAATTTTAATCATTTCGTCCCCCTTATTTTATATATCCTATCCCATATAATTAATCACAAACTCAAAATATCAAATTGATTGTACCTTTATCTTATATCAGCCACCTCGTCCAGTCAATTCCTTTTACTACAAAAGCCGGCGTCTCCGCCGGCTTCCTCTTCTATTATATCTGGTTTAAATCCATCATTTCCTCCCCGGCTTCTCTTCCGGCATAATGTTTCTTTCCTGATATATTTGTCATGTCCGCAAAAAACATGAGTAAAAACGGATTCATCCAGTATTGTATCATATGATGTTCAAGTGCACTCTGGATGAATATTATCATCATGACTGCTACGATAAAACCTTTTTTATCTTCGCACAGCTGTTTCAGCCTGTAATCCCATAGCACCAGTATATTATAGATAAATACCACACCATATTTTATAGATATAGATATGTAAGATGAGTCTATGAAGAAATAATCCCATGTATTTTCACCCGGGCCTTTTTCTGCAACATACTGACCGAACATTTTCGGCGGATACACTGACATCGCCCATTCTCCGAGGGAGAGTCTGCCTGACAGATGTTCGTCAAGACTTACAAGCCACGATTTATCGGGGCTGTATATGGCTGTGATCCTCCATATAACAACGCCTAGCAATATCGGAAATGCGAGTATGCATATCTTTACCCACTTTCTTTGGATAAAGTCGTTGAATTTATCTCCGAATCTCTTTAAAAGCAGTACTGTGACAAGTAAGAGAACCATTACATAAAAATCTGTTTTCGCCTGTGTGATGTATAATACGGCAAGTGCCAGAGCTGCCATCACACCTATTTCCTGGAATGTGATGTCTGTCTGTCTGATACATACGTAGGTAAACATTATAAATGCCATATATGCAGCCAGTTCAGTCGGATATGACAGTCCCAGCGCCATCCTTGCATTTTCTCCGGCATCATCATAATACACATAATTTTCTGTCAGACCGGTCATCGCCGATATAACAGTGATAGTCAGTATTACGATCCATACTCCCAGATATGTCTCCAGTATTTTTTTAAAATCAACCTTATACGATCCTATGAGAAGCATTAAAAGATCGAACGGAAGACCATAGCCTGACACATAATGCGACATTAAAAACACAAATGCTGTTATCGCAATTGCGATTGCATACTTCTTTGGAATATCCTGTATAAGGATTATCCTTCCTACGACAAGTGTGAGGCAGATGACCGTAAATGCCTGGAAGAAATATGGCGGCCATGCGATCTTTAACGTTGTAGTAAACAGTGTATTAAATCCAACATATAGGGCAAGTATAGTCAGATATATCTTCTCCCACAGCTTGTTGATGTCGGCTGTGCCAGCTTTTATCCGTTTGAATTTATGCATTTTTTCTGCTATAATAACTGATTCAATTTTTTTATGTCCGGTTTCTTTATGTCTGATTTTCCTATTGTGCAACGTTATTCTTTCCTTTATAGTTTATTACCCCTCCCTGTGCAGGAAGGGGTAATGTATGATTGTCTGCGTTTTTTATTTGTTGCTGTTCACACCTGACAGTGTAACCAGTATCTTTTATTTCACTGCGACACCATTTTTGACTGTCATCTGTGTTCCGTCAGGTGCACTTGCTGTACCTGAGTATCCCCATTTGATGATTCCTTTTTGTGCGTAGTAGTAATTTCCATCTGTATGAAGCTTAAGTCCTGCTGCGCTAAAGTCCACGATGCCGCCCTTTACATAATACCACAGTCCGTCTGTGTGTTTTACGAATCCGTTGTAGCTCCAGTTTATGCTTCCATTCTGGACGTACCACCATTTCTTATTGTATAAGACAAGTCCGTTGAAGTTCTTTATAGCACAGCCGTTCTTTACGTTTCTCCATGCTCCGTCATCGCCCTGTGCAAGTCCCTGATATCCGAATCTTATCACTCCGGCTTTTGCATAATACCAGTTTCCATCACTGTGGAGACGAAGTCCGTTTGCTCCGAAGTTTATTACAGAGTTCTTTACATAGTACCAGTTGCCATCTGTGTGTTTTACAAAGCCGCTGTATGTCCAGTCGATCGTTCCGTTCTTTACATAAAACCACTGTGTTCCGTTCTTTACAAGACCGTTGAAATCATTTATGGCACAGCCGTTCTTTACGTTTCTCCATGCTCCGTCATCACCCTTTGCAAGTCCCTTGAACGAGAAGTTGATGATGCCTGATTTTGCATAGTACCAGTTTCCGTCTATATGACGGCGCAGTCCTGTCACGCCAAAGTCTATCACGCTTTCATTTACGTAGTACCATCTGTTATCTGTGTGCTTTACGAATCCTGTGTAGTCCCAGTTTAAGCATCCTTTTTCTACATAGAACCAGTTGTTGTAATTTTTCACAAGTCCTGTAAATGATGGGGCAAATGATCCGTTCTTTACATAATACCAGCTTCCATCTGCAATTTTTGCAAGGCCTGTGTATTTCCAGTCGATCGTTCCCTTGTCTGCATAATACCACCAGCCGTCTGTATGCTTGTAAAGTCCTGATGTATCAAAGTCTACTACACCGTCCTTTACATAATACCATTTACCGTCTGTGTGATGTACATATCCACTATAATCCCATTTGAGAACACCTTTTTCCACGTAGAACCAGTTTCCTGCATTGTATACAAGTCCTGTATATTCCTGTGTGTATGCTCCATTTTTTACATAGTACCATTCGCCGCTTGTGTTCTGTGCAAGGCCTGTGTATTTCCAGTCGATCAAACCATTTTTCACATAGTACCACCAGCCGTCTGTGTGCTTGGCAAGCCCTGTATAGTACTGGTTGAATTTACCGTTCAGGTAATATTTCCATGTGCCGTCAGTCATCTGGCGGAAGCCTGTGAAGCTTGAGTTCATGGCTGTTCCGTCATCATACCAGAAATCAAGGTCAACAGATGTGCTTATTCCATCTACGTTTCCTGATTCTGAGAACTGCCAGAATGCGTAATCACCTTTATATTCTGTCTTGTTTGTGTAGTTTGCAAGCCAGATTGGATAGTTGTTTGATATTTTATCCGGATACAGATAGTTTTCAAACATATATTTGTTTGCATATACCATCGGTATGTATCCGTTCTTTGCAACCTCTGCACAGAATGCATTCGCTATCGAGGTTCCATCCTCTTTTGAGAGATCAGCTTTTTCAAGTCTTCCGTCTGTATAAAATTCATAGTCTAACACTACCGGAAGATCCAGCGCTTCACCGCCAAGCTGGTCTATTATGTAATCGGCTTCCTCTATTCCCTCGGGTACCGATACAGCCTGTGAGTATATGTATACACCGACTTTGATTCCTGCATTCTTTGCCCCCTGTATGTTCTGCTTTGCCATCTGATCCACAAAGAGATTTCCGGAATCCTGATATGTCCTGTATGCTGCTCTTATTATGGCAAAGTCAACGCCTGCCGCCTTTACCTTATTCCAGTCTATTGTGCCCTGATGTCTCGATACATCTATTCCTTTTACTTTTGTATAACTGGCAAATCTGTCCGCATGAGTCACCTCATCGTAGCTTGTTGGAACACTGCTATAGAGCTCTATTCCGCTGTCAGATGTTCCCATCTGGCAGTTTTCATCGACCTCCTCCGGTGTATCCGCATTGACACCCACTGCCTCTTTTGTTCCTTCTACCTCTGCCTCGTCAGCATCCCCTGTGGCCTTTGCCTGCTGTACATCTTCGTATCCGCTGCTTTGCTCCTGCGTTTCATCTGCATATACTGTCACTGTACTTAAGTCCGCAGATGTAAAAAGCATTGCTGCAGCAAGAATTGTGGATAAAAGCTTTTTCTTCATTATGTTTTCTCCTTTCTTTCTAATTGAACACTACAATGCCGTTTTGTACATTATAAGTGCCGCCGTTATAGTTTACTTTTTTATTTGCTGCAAAGTTTACAACTCCGCTATTTACATAATACCATACTCCGTTATAAAGGCACAGAGTTTCTTCGTTAAATCTGACGTAACCTCCCTTTACATAGAACCAGCTGCCATTGTACTTGCAAAGTGTTGCTCCTGAAAATCTGACATAACCGCCTCTTACATAAAACCAGTTTCCATTGTATTTTACAAGTGTTGTCGCGCTAAAGTTTACAACTCCGTTTTTCACATAGAACCAGTTTCCATTATATGCGCAGAGTGTTGTCTCATTGAATCTGACATAGCCGCCCTTTACATAAAACCAGGTTCCATTGTATTTTACAAGTGTTGTTGTCTTAAAGTTTACAGCTCCGTTCTTTACATAGAACCAGTTTCCATTGTATTTCACAAGCGTTGTTGTCTTGAAATTAACAGCACCGCCTTTTACATAGAACCAGCTGCCGTTATATTTTACGAGTGTTGTCTCATTAAAGCGCACATAGCCGCCCTTTACATAAAACCAGGTTCCATTGTATTTTACGAGTGTCTGCGATCTAAAGTCTACCATTCCACTTGATACAAAAAACCAGTTTCCATTGTACTTACACAGCGTCCGGGCACTAAAGTCTATCTTACCATTTTTTATGTACCACCAGTTTCCGCTGTATTTTACAAGTGTTGTCTCGTTTTCTGCTACCTTGCCGCCTTTTACATACCACCAGGTTCCATTACTTTTTACCAGAGTGTTCATGCCCGTATCGACTATTCCTGATCTTACATACCATATGTCGTCGTCACATTCCACTAATCCATTCTTTGAATTATCCACAACACCTTTTTCAACGTAGTATTTTTTTCCACTATATTCGTATATGAGTGTGGCATCAAAGTTGATCGAGCCTTCGTCTATATACCACATACGTCCGTTGTATTCTGCTAACATATTGGCATCAAAGTCTACCTCACCTGATTTTACGTACCACCATGTGTCACCGAGCTTACTTACTGTTGTCTCGTCAAATCTGACATAGCCGCCCTTTACATACCACCAGTTTCCGTTGTATGGAACGAGTGTGTCTGCGCCAAAGTCCACATAGCCGTCATGCACATACCACCACTTGCCATTGTAGTATACGAGGCTGTTGTAGCTGAAGTTTACGTGTCCGTCTTCTACATACCACCATTTGTCTTCCCATTTGATAAGTGTAGTCACATCTCTTTGGATTATACTGTTTTTCAGATAATAATATGTTCCGCCGTAATTGTATATTCCGTTGTATCCTTTTCCAACCACACTTGTAAGGTCGCCTGTCACATCAATTTCGATCTTTGATATCTGTTTTCCTGCCACTGTGTATGTCAGATATCCGACCCCGTTTTTATTTACCTGTATTGTTCCGGTTGCCTCATCATATGTAAACGCATCGCCTGTCACACTTACTGTTCCTTTTGTGTATGAAGGGTTTGTTTTTGGCATTATAAAGTTATTGTCACTGCCATCCATCTCTACGATAGGATATCCGGTTTTCGCATCATTTTCTTCTGCGAGCCCTGCTTTTGTCACCCATGATACACTGTCCGCTTTTGCATTCTGATATAGTGCCTCGTACATTCCGTATGCCGCTGTGATTCCATTTTCATTGTGTGCTATCTGCGAATAATGTATATCGTTGTGTACCTGTTTTACTGTTGCAGGAAGCTCAGTGCTTATACCTGCCCGAAGCGGATAATCAAGATTTCCTGTTTTATATGCATTATTAAAATAGCTGCTCACGCCCTCATCTGTCACCCAGTTTTCATTTGCGTTGCTTGCCACATATATATCGCTGTACTTTGTGCTCTGACCTGTATAGTACTGTGTAATCCTAGGTCCTGTCATAGTAAGATCGAGCTTATTTGTGTGCTGTCCGCTCCCACTTGAGCGTACCATGATAATGCCAAGTTTTTCAATACCTATATCGGATTGCATGCCTTTAAACATCTGCATGAAATGCCCAGTGTAGTCCGCCGCATCCATATTTTTATCATTCTCGCCCTGAAGCCAGAATAATAACTTTTTACCTTTTGTGTAATGTCCGGCTTTTATTTCTGCATCATATGTATCGTTTGTGTACTGGCAGAATGCTTTTGTGTTTTCGTAATATCTGCCGCCCGGAGTCCATGCCTGTATTCCGGTCGCACCGACAGCTGTGTTTATTATCCAGACTTTATCTCCGGTAAGCTTATTCCATTCATATGCTATTCCGCTGTCCGGGCCACACTTGCCGCCCTGATCCATAGCCAGATGATCTGTCTTGTATTCAAGCTCTTCGCCGTATATATTTCTTTCTCCGGTCAGACTTCCCGGTACAAACTTTTCTGCGTTGTCTGCTGTCACCGATTCGGAAAATGTAACTCCGGTAAGATCCCTTGTTCCATTTATCCCGTTCTTTTCTCCCGGCTCAAAGCTTGCTGTTGTCGAATATATCTGATCATCCGCACATGCTACTGAATCCTGCGGACGATATTTATTCTCTGTCTGAAATCCCGCTGCATTGCTCTGGCCTGCCACCAGAATATATGTAAGGGGAGCAGGTTCCACACTTATCCAGACTTCCTTCACATCCAGACTTTTATCCGGATTTTTCAGTACAGCTTTTGCTGTTCCCACTCCCGTTGCTTTCATCTTTGTACTGTCTATTGCTGTAATGACATTTGTATCCTTCTGCGACATTACCTGCCCGTTTGCTACCTGATTTGATCTTACGATAACATTTTTTATTTCTTTTATCTCATATCCTTCATAGCTGCTGTTTTGTGTTATATCGTATGTGTCATCATATTTTAAATTTAATAGTGATTGTGTTTTTATTTCACTTGCAAAAATATTGCTTCTCCCAAACAGAAGAAGCAATATCATAAATTGCATGCTTATTAATAACTTTTTCATTTCCTATCCTTATTATTCCTGATTACTCTAATTACTAATATTGTGCTAATTTATTCATATATAAGTTTCGCAGATTATATCCGTAATTTACTGATGTTGCCCATCCCTTTTTAGCCGGATTTTCGTTTATTCCAAGCCATTCTACTATAGGTGCGCAGCCTCTTGATTTGCTAAGGTATGCAAATCTTGGATCTACGCAGGCATTATTGAGTGCAGCTGTAGAGGCATATCCTTTAAGATGCTGTACCTGCGCACGTACTCCGGTCCTTACATTTGGAAAGCTTGCTCCGGCTGCACCATCATCAGTTGCTCCCATTCCTGCAAAATTATACTGTGTTATACTTACCTGTCCACCAAATTTCAAAAATCCGGTTTCGTTCATCGCCTGGCAGAATGCCACCTCAGCTTTTACACCCTCCGCTGCGCATTCTTCCATATAGATCTGGCAGAATGCCTCGATCGTAGGTGCATCAGTTCCTGCATAAAATGCCGGATATGCAGCGTGGGCGTTGTAATATTTAACCATCTGCTCTACAGATGTTGATGATGTGCCCATGATGGAGGTGCCCTTTACTGAGGCATGTCCACCATAAACTATATATTCATCTCCGTTAAGGACTGCCGGTCCGTTGTATGTAAAGTCAACCTGTCCGTTTTTAATGTACCATGTTCCGGTTGTGCCGACTGCAAGTCCGTTATACGACCAGTCTACTCTTCCGTTTCTGACGCAGAACCATTTTCCTGCATATGGTACCACTCCGTTTGAATTCCAGTTAAGGAAACCATTTGTGATCCAGAACCAGTTTCCTGCATTATATACAAGTCCGACCTTTGAGAAGTCTACTTTTCCCTGTTTTACATAGAACCAGCCTGTATCATTTTTTGCAAGTCCTGTGTAGTTCCAGTTTAAGATTCCGTTTGATACATAATAATATGAACCTCCGAGCCTTATGATACCGCTGTATCTCCAGTCTACATATCCATTATGTACTCCATACCACACTCCGCCATTTTGTGCGAGTGTACTTGTTTTCCAGTTTAAAAATCCATTCTGGATATAGAACCAGTTTCCTGCGTTATATACAAGTCCTGTCTTTGAAAAGTCAACTTTTCCGTTTTTTACATAAAACCAGCCTGTTTTGTTTTTCGCAAGTCCTGTATAATTCCAGTTTAAGATTCCGTTTGACACATAGTAATATGAGCCGCCAAGTCTTATGATACCACTGTAATTCCAGTCTACATATCCGTTACGTACTCCGTACCATCTGCCGTTGTATTTTGCAAGTGTTGTTGTATTCCAGTTTAAGTATCCATTCTGTATGTAGAACCAGTTTCCTGCATTATATACAAGTCCGTTCTTTGAAAAATCTACTTTTCCACTTCTCACGTAGAACCAGCCTGCATTACCTTTTGCAAGTCCGTTATAGTTCCAGTTTATTTTTCCGTCATCTACATAAAACCAGCCTGCGCTGTTTTTTGCAAGTCCTGTGTAATGAAAATCAACTGTACCATTTTTTACATAATACCAGTTTCCCTGGTATTTGTATAAGCCGGTGAAGTTTCTGTTTAAAACTCCGTTTGACACTACATACCAGTATCCCTGATAGTATGCAAGGCTGTTATAGTTTGTGTCGATCTGTCCGTTATGCATCATGTACCAGTCACCGTTTCCCTGGCGTTCAAGCTGTCCTGTGCCGACCGATAAGCCATAATATGCTGCGATTCCCTTTGCATCGGCTACTCCGAGTGCTGTAAGCTTTGCATCGGAATTTAAATATTTCTCTGCATCGGACTGATTGCTTAAGAATGCATGCTCTACTATAAGTCCCGGGAAACCATGCTTCTTGCTTCCACGTATTACATTATAGTAATCACACAGTGAGCCATCTGCATACGTGTCTCCACTCTCACTGTTTCTGATCTGTACACCATTGTTTTTCAAACCAAACTGTGTCAGATTATTGAGGATACTCTGGGCAAGCCCCTCTCCTGTCGAACCTATAGAAGCATTATAATTCGAGTTCGGGTAGAAAACAGTTGCCCCGTTTGCAGATCCACTCTCACTTGAGTTATTGTGGATGCTGACAAACACATCTGCTCCAACGCTTTTTGCGTAAGCTGTTCTGTCCTCGAGCTTTACAAATGTGTCATCGTCCCTCGTCATGTATACAGTCACGCCATAGTATTTCTGTAATTCATCACGGCATGCCTGCGCTATTTTGAGGTTCATATATTTTTCTAAATATGTAACACCGTTAAATGTAGATTCTGCACCACCGTCATATCCACCATGTCCGGCATCTATAACAACTACTAGGCCGCTTCCGGCTTTGTATACATTTTCATCATCATCATATGTGTCATCATCCGTATCTCCTGATGCACAAAATTCCTGTGTAAGACCTAAATCTGAAAGTGAATATTCATATGTATTTCCATCATCAACAAGCTTAAGTCCTGTTATGCTGTATGTTCCTTCTTCCGGTATCTCAAAATCAAATTCAAGCTGACCTGCTTCATTTACTGTAGCGTAATATACGCTTTTATAATCAATAGTCTCATTGTAGACTTCCAGCAAAGCTTCATCAGCCTGGATACTGCTATCCAGGCCAATTGTTACTTTCTGGGAATCTCCGGCGGAAAGCGTTCCGCTTCCCACCGAAAGAGATTTTATGTCATTACTTTCTCCTGTAACTCCTGCTGCCTGTACGCTGATGCCGCCTGCAAGCATTGAAAGTCCAAAGAGTGCTCCTGCCAAATATTTTCTCATTTCCCAATTCTTTCCTTTTAATGTTTATGCATATTCCATATAAAGCCATAATTTCATGCTTGACTGATGGCTTTTATTTCCTATGCAAGCATACCATTTTTAACGTAATATGTTCCACCATTGTATGTAGTAGTACCTGAGTAACTCCAGTCTATCTGTCCGCCTCTTACATACCACCATTTTCCGTTATATTTTACAAGTCCTTTATAACTGAAGTTGATGCGGCCGTCTTTGATATACCACCATTTTCCAGCGTATTTGCAAAGTCCCTGTGCGCTGAATCTGACGTATCCGCCGTTTACGTACCACCATGTTCCGCCGTACTTAACTACTGTTACTGCGTTAAAGTTTACACGGCCATTCTGTACATACCACCATCTTCCGCCATAATTGCAGAGTCCTGTTGCTCCAAATCTGACGTATCCGCCTGATACATACCACCATGTTCCGTTGTACTGTACAAGTGTTGTTTTGCTGAAGTTTACACGGCCTCCTGATACATACCACCATGTTCCGTTATATTTGCAGAGCCCTGTTGCGCTGAAGTTTACACGTCCAGAGTTTATGTACCACCATGTTCCGTTATATTTGCAAAGTCCTGTGTAACCAAAGTTAACTTTACCTGACCGTACATACCACCATGTTCCGTTGTATTTGCAGAGCCCTGTGTAGCCAAAGTCAAGGTATCCCTTGCTTATGTACCACCATGATCCGCCATACTGTGCGAGTCCTGTGTAGCCTGTTACGATGTCATCACCTGATGCATATACCCATTTGCCGTTTAATTTTTTAACTTCGGCCTTTGTTTCTGCATTTCCTGATGTGTCAGCAGTTTTATCAAATACTCCGATCTGTCCTGAGTATTTGTTGTTGCTTATCTTTGTGTTGTGGCAGTTTTCGTTGATGTAAATACAAAAATCACTTGTAGAGCTTACTGTATTTCCTGTTACAGTTGCACTGTCTGTGTTTCTTAAAACGATACCGCTAGGTCCGTTACTTACTTTGTTGCCTTTAACTGTTACGCTGCTGCTTCTTAAGCCGTTTTCAGACTCTCTTACATAGATTCCATATGCAGAGAACTCTGATATCTCATTGTTTATGATCTCACCGCCTGCTGTACCGAGGATCCAGATTCCAAAACCTAAGTCTTTGTTTGTCTTAGTATTTATAACTGTGTTATTCGAAATCTTCATGTTTTTGATTCCAGCATCGACACGGATGCCTGCAGATGGTGCTATATCAACAGCATTATCAGATATATCTACTACATTTATAGGATTCTTAACATATATTCCTGTATCTCCACTGCTGTTTACTGTTGATTTTGAAATTGCAACAGCTGAATTTTCTGCATAGATACCACATTTTTTACAGTTTGAGATCTCCTCATTCCTGATTGTGACACCTGACTGTGCTTTTGCAAAAATTCCTGATTCTTTCGCATTTTTGATCTTATCTCCAGAAAGAGTTACAATTGATCCTTTCTCTACAAAGATTGCATAATCTCCGGCTCCGTTTATTAAGTTTCCAGATGTAGAACCTGTTGAGTTACCGAATGTGATAAATGTCTGCGGAGTCTTTGATCCCTGCCATAAGTTATCGTTTACTGTTGCAAGCTTGTAGTTCTGTAAGTCGATACACACATTATCAATGTTCTCGAATGTATTCGATGTAAATGACATATTTGTGTGGTAGATTCCAGAAGTTGCACTATGTGATCCTACACCACCCGGATAGTTTTTAAATACACATCCTGTAACCTTTGCTCCCATACATGGAGTATTGTCATATGGTGGGAATGCTTCTGATGTAATCTTTGAAGTATAATCAAACTGTAATGCCTCTTTGTATGCATTATCGCCTGATCTGCTTCCGATAAATCCGTCAAATGTAACATTTTCTACTGTTGCGTTCTTTACACCTGTAAACTCAACAAGATGCTCGCCGTAGCAGTTTTTGATCGTTGTGTTCCTTATTGTGATTCCATCAGCATGTCCGAATTCCATGTTGTCGTTTGTGTCTGCACTGGATGAACCGTTTGATCCGTCCCATGTACCACCTTCGATCACAATATTCTTTGAGTTTGTGTAAAGCCCCTTTGAACTATTCCAGTCACCATTCATAATCATGATAGCTGAACAGCCTGTTGCTCTTCTGACATAGGCTCCGTCCTTAAGCGTAAGTGTTGTGTCAGAGTAAATATGAAGTGGCTCATTGTCGAGATAGTATGTATTCTTTGGAAGAACTACAGTTCCACCTCCTGCATTTTTTGCTTCATCCAGACATTTCTGGATAGCTTCTCTTGAACTGCCGCTGACTGTGTATGTTCCTGCAGCTTCTACGTTCTGAATCGAAAGACCACCAAGATCTACCGACAGAAACATTGCCGCTGCCATCGCAAAACAGCCAATTTTCTTTGTCCATTTTCTCATGCTCATACCTCCTTATGGCACTATTCTTTTGATAATTGGTACTTTTCTCAGCAAAAATGCCAAGATTATACATAACGGGATGACTATAAATGGCATTCCGATTCTGTAACATAGTAAAAATTTATCAAGGTTCAATACTTTTGTCATCAGATCAAGAATGAACCAGTGAATCAGATATATGGCAAATGTGTATCCGGCAAATCTGCATATGAGTTTGTATGCCCTGCCGTTTTCATTTATTTTTTCGGACAATTGTTTTACAAGTACAAATACCGCTATCGAATATAATACCGCCGGAAGATTTGTGTATCCCTTGTATGTCTGTACTATGCAGCCTGCCTTTGCAGATTCAAGATATGTTCCGAGGAAATGAAGTAAAAATCCTATGATCCCCAGCACATATGTGACTGCATATTCCTTTTTGGTAAATTCATGCTCTTTTATAAGCCATCCGGCAAATATATAAAACATGTAACCTTCTCCTATGAAAAATGTAACTCCGTTTCCATAGTTGAATTTTGTTATATTGCATATGAACGGAACCAGTATCTGGAGTAAAAAGCTTACTGCTGCGCAGTATTTGAATACTTCTTTTCTGATCGTCTTTGGTATAGCCGCAAGAGGCGGTATACAAAGATATATGCTGAACAGATATATGAAAAACCAGTACACTGTTATTACATGTGTGTTCATCATGCCTGCTATAAGTGTTTTTACTCCTTCAACTGTCCAGTCGATATGAAGTCTTCCTGCATAATACTGGTAGAACGCTCCGATCACGCTCCAGGCAATAAATGGAATGAGTGTTTTTTCTATTCTTTTTTTGAAATATTCTCTTGTGGAATATTTGTCCCTGTAGTCTATAAGCGTTGTTCCACTTATCATAAAGAACACAGGTACTGCAAAATACATAAAGCTTTCTATAAAATCTGCGCTGATCCAGTAGCTGTCCGTACTGTATGTCCAGAAGGCTCCGTTTGAATGGAGCATGACTACCGCAAAACATGCAAGCGCATTTAATACAGATATATATTTTATTCTGGATTTTTTGTTTGTCATCTCAGCCATCAGTACTTCCAACCCGGCTTATATATCTCATGGATTCCTTTTTTATTGTGGAATGCATCTTTATAAGCTGCTTTATATAAGTCTCTTGTCTTTTTATCATTTTTGCTTAAAATGCTTGCCTTTACGACATAGGCTTTTGTCATCTTAAGCAGGTAATATCTGTTTGGAAAATGTTTGCGCATCATGAGCAGATTGTTTCTGGCATGATAATACATTCCCCAGAATATTCCTTTGTCATCAAATCCCGGTGTATTGTGGATCACACGGCTTTCCGGCACTACTACGATCCTTCCGGCTTTTCTTATTCTAAGAGCATGCTCCTGATCATCACAGTATATGAAATATTCCTTTTCACATAAGCCCTGCTCTAGGAGTGCTGTCTTGCTGATCAATGTACCTACATATGAAAATACATCTATATCAAATGCTTTCTTTTCGTATTCCTGTGGTGATGATTCCCGGAATTTACATTTGAATTTTGATAGATTCAGATGATTTCTGTGCGCATAATGGATTTTTCCGTTGTTTATAACTGCACTGCAGAGTGCTGCTATTCCATTTTTTTCGTCTTTGGAAAGTGACTCATAATAATCATTTATTTTTTCGAATGCATCAGGCTCAGGATATGCATCATCATCTGCAACCCACAGCCAATCTGCATCTTTTTTAAGTCCGGCCTCAAGTCCGTCGTGGAATCCTCCTGCTCCGCCAGAATTATAAGGCAGCTCAAGTACAAGCCTTTCACATATTCCGTTTCCTGCAAGCCATTCCTTTAAATATCCGTCGGTTCCATCTGTGCTGTGATTGTTTATGACGTATATATATTCCGGCTTGTGTGTCTGCTTTTCGTAGCACTCAAGTGCTATCTTAAGTTTATCAAGTCTGTTGAATGTTACTAATATTACTCCGATTTTCATAATATTTCCTTTTCTTTTTGAAGCTTATTCAAAGCTTAATACTGTGTTTTTCATTCCCTCTTCAAGAGTAACCGCCACTTTCCAGCCGAGTTTTTCAAGCTTTTCGGTGTCGAGTCCGACTCTCTTATATGCGCAGTAACCGCTTGTGTCCTTTGCTATCTCAAATATGACTTTTCTGTCATTTTCCGGGAACAGCTCCACAAGCTTCTGGGCTGCATCCTTTATAGGTGTAGGCTCTGTCTCGTTTGCTACGTTATATGCTTCTGCGACCTCACCTTTTAAAAGTATTATAAAAAGAGCTGATACTGCGTCTGTTATATAGCAGAACGCTCTCTCCGCAAGACCTTCACTCTTAAGAATGATATTTCTGCGGTGTACTGTGTCACAGATAAAATCTGACATAACCCTGCCATCGTTTTCGATTATCATTCCCGGTCCGTATGAGTGTGCAATCCTCGCAAGTGTATATGGTACTTTGTATTGTCCATAATAGCTTTGAAGTATCTGTTCAGCCATACGTTTACTCTCCGGATAGCATGAACGAGGCTCCTTTGGATCAAGTATTCCCATATCTGTCTCTTTTATCATGCTGACATCTTTTACTTCACCATATATTTCTCTTGTAGAAAGAAACAGTACGTTTGATACACCTGCTTTTCTGGCACATTCCATGACGTTCATTGTTCCGAGTGTATTTGCTCTTACTATGCCGACAGGATCATTTTTTATAAACCATGGACTTGCTGCACCTGCTGCGTGTACGATGTAATCTATATGTTCGTCTATTTTTATAGGATCACATACATCCTGTACGCAAAGTTCAAAGTTATCATCACCTAGAAATTCCTCAAATTTTGTTTTTGCCTTTGCCTCGTTTCTGACAAGCGCTATGACATGTGTGTTGAAGCCCTGCTTTTCGTTCAGGTACATAACCGCACATACCATATAATAGGCGAGCATCCCTGTCGCCCCTGTTATAAATATTGTTTTCCCTTTTAATTTTTCGAAAGGTACGGATCTATCTGATGTGAGTCTTTCCATATCAGACTGTACAATTTTATGAGAATATAAACTCATGCCTATCTTCCTTTCTATTACTTTTATTACTCTTCAAGCTGCTGGTTTTCTCTTGCATCATATATTGCACGGAACATATAAAAATCATCAGGTGTTGTGATCTTTATGTTTTCTGTAGGTCCATCTATAAGTGCAAGCTTTTTGCCGTATGCTGACATAAGTGTACATGAGTCGATCATGCTTGTATTTCCGTTTCCTATAGCCCATTCCTGTGCCTCTAAGATATCTTTCAGGTAAAAGCTCTGTGGTGCTTTTGCTATCCTTGAATGATCGCGGCTTGGAATATCAGCGACTCTGCCCTCATCATCTATAAGTACAAATGTCTCTTTTGCGGGTGCTGATGTGATCGCTGCACCATTTTTCTTTACACATTCGATATTGTCAGTGATTATCTGCTCATTTATGAGCGGACGCACACCATCATGGATAAGTACGATATTGTCATCCACTCCGTATACTTCCTCTGCGGCTTTAAGTCCGTTGTATATAGACATCTGGCCTGTCTCGCCTCCCGGAACGATCTTTCCTATCTTATCGAGACGGAATCTGAACTTAAGCTCCTCCATATATGGTATCCAGTCTTCCACGCACACTACAACTATTCCATCGATGTATGGATGATACTGGAAAAGCTCTATCGTATGCACGATGATCGGTTTTCCGCATACTGATAAAAACTGCTTTGGTTTGTCCTTTGTTCTCATTCTTGTTCCGACTCCGCCGGCAAATATTACTGCTAGATTCATATTATTCTCCTGTTTTATTATCTGTTGACCTTTAGTATTATTAATTTTTATATACTGTTGCACAACTGTATTTGCGCTTGTCCTCAGGTGGAAGCTGCATATAGTCATGATAAAGATTGCTTAAGTATATATCATAATTCTTTGGTACCGGCAAAAGCACTCCCTCAAACGGCACTCTCACCTGTGGAAGATATTCTTCCAGTTTCCATCGTTCCCTGTCTCCATACATTCCGCATACTGCCGCTATATATGTCCTGTCCCCGTCAGCGTATTTCATCGCTATTTTGTCCATCTTAAGAGCCATGTTGTAGCTGCCTATAAGCTTTGTGAACGGACGTATTATGTTTTTTACAATTTTCTTTGCCTTTGACTTTCCTGAATTAGGAACCGTAAGGCTGAAAAGAAGCATCTTTCGCCAGAATCTGACCTGCTTCATCTGCTTTTTGAATCTGTCATCGCCCGGTACAAAGTCTATCGGGAATATGTCTATTCCTATCCACGGACAATCATCTTCCTCAAAGCCTTCCTCGTGCTTTGTATAGTCACATCTTACATATCTGGCAAAGTTTCTTGCAAAGGTATGGTCATATGGACTTATGAACCTGCGGTCAGTCTTTAGTCCATCCTCGCTGTCTGAAGGCTCTTTTGCCGCTTTTTCTGCCGCCTTTAGCAGCTTATCGTATTCCTCACGGAGCATCATTACATCCATATCATCATCCCATGGAATAAATCCCTTGTGCCTTATGGCACCAAGCATTGAGCCTCCGCCAAGTACATATTTTATATCATTTTTCTGACAAAAAGCATCAAATTCTATTATCAGATCCAAAGTAAGCTTCTGCAGTTCCTTCAGCCCGATCTTTTCTCTTTCTATCATTGTCGTCTCTCTTCCTGTGCAGATATGCGATCACGTCCACACTATTTATAGTATAATACAATCTGGTAATAAAGTCACGGTTTTTAGATACATTAATCAGATTTTAATAATTTCTGCGTTATGCTTATTTCTCTGGTCTTCCGGTGGCAATTGCATATAATCGCTGCCGTAGATCTGTCTTAAAACCTTGTCATGATCATCCGGTCCTACAAAGCTGTCATCCTCAAAGCTGTATTCCCTGCCTTTTCCAAACCAGTTTTTCTGGAATGTCTCGTCAAATCCATATGCTGCCATATAATTTATTATCGTATCGCAGTCATCATATTTATATTTTTTAAGTACCTTCTGGATCTTTCTTGTACATTTACGGTAGTCTGCCATATTTCTCCAGATCTTCCATCCGGCTATCTTTACAAGCAGTGCTTCTATTTTTCCACGTTTTCTTTTCTGATCAACGATCTCATCATATTGTCCTATCTGGTTCATGCTTCTCCAGAAATACATATGTGCCTTGTGAAAGAAATTTTTTGCTTTGCCTGCCGGCATTCCGTCAAGCGGTATTATATCGATCCAGACATCCTCGATCCTTGGAATGTTAGCTGAGCTGTTTTTTATTTTCATGTTTTCTGTTGCGATCCTCGCAAAACAATATCTGTAGTCATTATTGTTTTCAAGACTTCTCAGATAATACGGCTTTTCTAACTGTTTATCTGCGATCTTCTGGAATTTCTCATAGTCCTCACGCGGCATGCATACATCCACATCATCATCCCACGGTATAAATCCATCATGCCTTACCGCTCCAAGGAGTGTTCCTCCGAGAAGATAATAACGCAGATCGTTTTCTTCACATATCTTCTTAAACATTTTTAGAATTTTAAGTTCTTCAAGCTGCAATTTCCTTAAGTTGCTTATTTCTTCCATTTTATTTTCTCCTTAACTTTCTCCTTGATTTTCTTTTGAAGGATCACCACCAGAAGCGGTAAGGTAAGTCCTACGATAAGATATATTATCCTAAACTGCACCAGCCCATCCGGACAGAATGTATACTGGACATCTGTCCTGTATTTTGTCCAGTCAAAAGCGGATAAAAGTGTTCCACCGGAAAGCTTGTTTATTAGCGCATATGCTGTATTTAACAAAAAGAAACTGAATATATGATGCGTCATAACCGCATCCGTATGATCAGCGATCATCATGACCAGTCTGCTTTTTTGCAGTATAGGTGTTATTATCCTGCAGACACGGAGCCAGAATGCTATTCCGAGTACCGCTACTATTGTAGGCGTAAATATCGTTCCCTTATCGAACCCTATCGCCCATGCAAGTGTGTAATATATTGTCGTTTTATATTTTGCAATAATCATAAGCTGCAAAGCAAATATTATCCCAAAGTATGCCAGGTTATTAAGCTTATCATGTTTTTCCCATTTATTTTTGTAGACTATAGCAAGCTGATAAAATGGAAACAGATATCCGGCTCTTACAAATAACAGCTTCAGGTTTCTGTTCCAGCCGATCCTTCCTGCATATGCAGCTGCAAATCCTATGATAAGGCTTATGGCAAGTACAACCCAGTCATTTACCTTTTCGTGCTTTGAAAGCGGTTTTCTGAGCAGAACTGTTACAGTTTGGACCACAAACAACGGAAATACATACCATATAGGAAAATCAAGTGCAAATCTGTGTCCATTTATAAGCGGTGCTATAAACAGATTGTACAATGTAATGTCTTCTCCAAACATAAACTTATTATGCCGCAGCACCTGAAGTATCACGCCATATGCCGCATTCCAAAGAAGCACCGGCACCATAAGGTGTTTAAATTTTTTCCAGATATAGGCCAGTATATGATCTTCTGATGATGTTTTGTAAAAGTATCCTGAGCCAAACGCAAAAAGTGCCAGATGAAATGCTCCCGGATAAAACCATTCATATCCGAGGGAAATCCCTCCATAGCTGCAATGACACGCAACAATGAATAATATTCCGAAGAAATATAATATTTTAAACTGATAATTTATTTTCTTTTCCAATTTTTAAATGCCTCTTTTACTTTTGTCCATATGGTAAGCGATACGAGTATAAAGATTGTCCTCAGTATAAAGAATATGATTATTCTCTTTTTTGATGCCGGATTTCCCGGAAGTATCACATTCCATGGGATCATGTTGCTCTCTATAAAATGCAGCACAAGCACTGTCATTGAATTTCTTCCTATGAAACACAGTGGATTATATACCTTTATGTCCCTATATACAAGTTTTGCAGCGTATATAACGATAAAGCTTCCTGCTATTGATGCGGCAAATGAAAGCAGCGGGATCGTAAATTTACGCTGTGCAAGTTCTATTTTTCCTACAAGCGCATAATTTATCCCCCATATAACTATGCATGCAAGCATAAGTGGTATCATTATTTTTTTATTATCGAGATCGATATTTTTAAGGAAGTGACCCACATACAGATAAGTAAGCACGATAAGCGCAATGTCTATATTCATAGGAAGCCAGTATTTTCTTGATATAACTATTCCTATAATTGTTCCTGCAAAACAAAGCAGCGCCCTTACTGATTCCTTTTTTGCATGATTAAATATCAGACATAAAAATATCATTGCCCAGAACATTGCTGCAAGAAACCATAACATTCCAAATGTATGTACCCAGGTAAAGCCCTTCGGAGTGTCTGTCCCCGATGCAAAAAGCATTGCAATAAAGGTCCTCTTTACCCAGTAGATTATATCTGACATTCTGCCGGTCTCGAAATAAACACGGATAATCCTGTATACTATAAGTGCCGTTCCTGCCGCATACAGCGGTAACAGAAGCCTCTTTGCATATTTAGGACCGGATATCTTAAGTGGTCTTGGTTTAAAAACATAACCCGATATTATAAATAATGCCGGCATATGAAATGTGAATATGATAAATCTTAAGTTTGAATTATATGTCAACGTATGACCGAACACCACAAGTATCATGATGAAACCGCGGCACATATCTATCCAGTCTAATCGTTTTGCTTTTTCCATTTTTTGATGAACCTTCCTAAAAATTTATCTTCAAGCTCTATTACAAGCGGCTCTTTTCCTATAGTCAGCACAAGAAGATATATTCCGAAATAAAGTACCGCAGATAAAACCAGTATAAAAAACGGATGCCATGACAAAAGCTTCGTTGTCGCCGAAACAGCTGTGCTTATAGCTGTTGCAGTTATTATAAGTCCGTAATGTATGGATCTAAACATAGGCATTACATCTTCTTTTAAATATCTAAACTGTACTATCCAGACAACCGCCTCAGCTGCAAGCGTTCCTATTGCAGCTCCCGCAGCTCCCATGAACGGAATGAGGATAGCATTAAGCACCAGGTCAACTATTGCTCCCGCTATTTCTGAATACAGTACGTATTTTTCTTTGCCAAGAGGCACAAGCATCTGTATTCCCATGATATTAGTAAGTCCGATAAATAAAAGTGTCGGCATGATTATCTGCATCGGCAGTATTGATTTATCGTAAGCACTTCCTGCGAGGAAATATATGCTCTCATGTGCAAAAAGCATAAAGTATACCATCATCGGAACGGCTATTATAAATACGAAACTTAGTGCTTTCTGTGATATTTTTTTAAATTCATCAACCAGCTTATTTTCCAGATAATATGATGCTCTCGGAAGAAGGACAGCCCCGAGTGAAGTCACTATGCTCACAAGTATTGATTTGATGCGGACTGCTGCGTTGTAGTATCCGTTTTCGATATCATCTTTTATGAAGCCTATCATTACCGTGTCAAGATTTGTATATATCGTTGTGGCACATGACATGGCAAAAAACACTGCAACAGCTTTAAGATGTGGTTTAAAATCATAGTGTCCGACAGGTTTTAAGCTTATATATTTGTGAATATTTATAAAGTTAAATATATTCGATGCCGAAGCGGCAAATATCGTGATAAATCCATACCATACATAATCTGCTTTTTCTCTTACAAGGAAAAACATAAGTATAAGTCCTATGAATTTAAAGATTATTGAACGGATTGTGATGTAGGTGTACTGTTCAAGCCCCTTGTACATCCACTCAACACCGATAACATTGAAAAATATAGTCGAACTTGTGATAAGAAAAAGAGTGCTGTCAGAGCGCATCTTGGGAACTGTAAGCAGCGCAATAATAAATACCACATATACAATGGCACTTATCACTGTGTTGATAATGAGAAGTTCCTGAACTGTTTTAGTAAGCTTTTCTTTGTCATCCCTGACTCTTGCACATGCACGTATACCATATGTCGGAATTCCGAGCTGGGCAAACAGTGCAAAATATGCGATTATTCCGTTTGCAAATGATACTTTTCCTGTTCCTACAGGCAGCAATACCCTTGACACATATGGAAATGTGATCAAGGGAAATATAAATGCCGACATTGAAAGTATCACGTTCATTATAAAATTAACTGTTAACGATTTCTGTTTCTTCATTGTCTGTTCCTCTATTTTTCTGTCCGAAGCGGTTCAGAAAATACTTTGATGATTCCGTAACCGCAAGAAGCAGGAACGGATTGTATGCAAGCTTTACAAGTCTTGGTTCTGTGACACAGAATACCAGGATTATCAATGCAAGCCAGCACAGATAATATTTTGGTTTTGATGATGTGAATGAATATGCATACGCGCTATGGGGATCACTGCAAGCACTATAATGCCATATTCCAGTGCTATCTGCAGATATGATGAATCAACGTAATTGTATTTCATTCCGCGCTCCCAGTCTGCATCATAACCTACCCATTCTATTTTATTTCCAAACAGCTTCAGTCCGTATTCATCTATTCCGGCATGTCCCCACTTAAGACGTCCTGTCAGAAATTCATTTAGCTTTGCAAGCAGTGCATTATCCGGATCATAAATATATTGGAAGCCTATCGCCACGGTTGCAAGAATAAACGGCACCATGATAAAAAATCCACGCCATGCATTTGTAAGGCGCCCTCTTTCTATAAGCTTTCCGAATAAAAAGAAAAATGTAAATACTACGATTGCCACCAGAAATGCCATTCTCGCATCTGACAGTTTATACAACCAGTAAGACAGCCCGATGCCGGCAGCATATTCTGCAATGGAAAGCTTTCCCTTTTTCAGGTAGATATATTCAAATGCCATAAATAAAAATAATATTGCTGAAGTTGTAACCCAGCTGAAGCCTGCAAAATGGCGGGGTCTTATATTTTCCTCCCATATACGGTCTTCAATTATCCCAAGCTGTGATAACCCGACAGTAAATACAAATATTGCACTCTGACAGGCAAGCGCTGTTTTTATTATCAGTTCAGATGCAACATCCTCCACAGCAAGAAACATTGTAGAGTACAACACAAGCGTGGTATTATGGCTGCCAAAATAACCTATTACAAGTACGCCTATTGCTATGCCAAAAAGCAGAAGTCTTGTTCTCTCATAATATGAATCTATCAAAAGCTTCACTATGCACAAAAAATAGCACCCATATCTCATCAGCTTTGTGAGTATCAGAACCTTGTCCTGAACTGCATCTGACCATACTCCCCACGCTGTTGTTTCATACAGCGTAGAAAGCATGAACAGTGAAAAAGCCACTGTGAATATAAGTTCACTTCTGCTTAATGCTTTTTTATTAAGTTTAAAATACCCCTGTTTTGTTATATACTCACTGATTACCATATTATCAATTTGCCTTTTATTTTGTTATTGCGATGTATCCTAAAAGCTGTGCATCAAGGCTCTCGCAAAGTGCTTTTTCCTGATTAAAGTCTTCATATTTTGATTTTCTGACTGCTTCAACGAGAACAACATTTGATTTTGCTTCAAGCGTCTGTACTGCATCCGCGTCTGTAAGTATGTCTCCGATAATATCAGCTACAATACCTTTCTTTTCTACAGCATCTACAACTTCTTTTATTGCTGCTTCATTCTCTGTTGCCATTTTACCGGCAATAAGAACCTTCTTTATCTGTCTGTTGCTGCACATATTTATTATTTTGGATGCTGCAAGAAGTGCCCCATCAGCCTGTGCCACATCGCCGATAAAGTTAGTTCCATAGAACATCTGTAAGTCTTTAGATGTTTTGATCGTAGGATCAAACATATATCTCAATACAATTATAACAACTGCAAGCACAAGTCCGAGGAATGCTCCAACTACAAGATACTTTTTGCTTATAGATGCTTTTGGTGTTTCAGCTTTCTTCGCTGTTTTTCCTGTTTCATCATTATCTTCAAGTTCATCATTTTCTTTCTGTGCTGAGACGATCTTCTGCGCACTTTCTTTCTGCTTATCAGATAATAAGCCTTCGTAGCTTGTTGTCCTGTCATTGTATGTTATAAGATTTCCAAATCTGTCATTTTTTAATGATACTAGCTTTGTTGCACATGTAACTGAGTACTGCTCTTCAAAAAGTGTAAGTGTATGTGGTGCCACTGCTGAAAGCTTCTGGCTGTATGCATCCATGCTTTCCTTTACATATGAGGCAATGTCTTTTGCATCCTGCTCATCAACACCATAGACATACATGTTTATAGTGTTTGTGTTTTCTGTGTAGAATGATGTACCTGTTGTAAGACCTGTTGCATCACACTGGATAAGTTCCTGGATATCACTAGAGCTGTCCTCAAGATCGTTGTCTGTCACAACGTCAGCTGCAAGTGAGCCCCCTGAAATATATGATAAGTATGCTGCTGCCATGTCTTTTCTTGTGTTTTCATCCTCTGCATTTACATAGTACTGTAACAATACTGTGTCTACTTTGTAAGGATTTATCTTCATAAGCTTTGCGTCAGCTGTGTATACTCTGTTCTGGTCACGGTAATTTGTAAGGTCTACATATGTCATCACCTGATTGTAATCATCGCTTTCGAGATCATCAACGATTTTTTCAACGTCCACTTTTTCAGTACTCTCTGCTACCGTTGTGTTTGCGATGTTCTTTTTGTCTTTTACGTATCGAAATCCTGCCAAAAGAATACCAAATACGACCATGGCAACGATTATGATCCATATTTTTCTTATGCATTCTTTTATCAGATCTTTAACGCTGATGTAAATTTCTGTTTTCATAGTTTGTGTTTCCTTTCTTTATACGTATACGCCCCTATTTTTGCAAATATAAGCAACATAAACGGATTGTATGCTGCTTCTATCAGATGATGCTCCATAAAACAATGTAATGCGATCACTATTCCGGCAAGCACTATTATAAGTCTGTTGCTGCGATATGCCCTGTACTGTCCTGCTGCAAACATTATTATGACCACTGCCAGTATGACAATTCCGTACTTAAGTGCAATTGCCATATATGAGTCATCTAAAAACAGATAGTCATGTGTCATGTCCGGATCTCTTCCAAATCCCTTTTCCTCTATATCCTGTCCAAACAATCTGATACTGTATTTTTCCAATATCTGATATGTGTAATACAGACGAAGCGAAATTTTGTAGTCAAATTCACTCCAGTATATATTAAGGGGATCATATAAATGCTGCATGAGAAGGTATCCTGCTGCAAATATTCCGACAGCGAACTGTCCTATCCTGCACACAATGTCTTCTGCTTTTGACACTATCATCGGGCTGCCCGTTTTATCTGCCAGCTTATCCCATATACACATAAAAAGCATAATAAATGTACAGGCTGCACTCGTGACCGGTGCACTGAGAACATATGCAACTATTGTGACTGCTGATATTATCCCTATCTCAAGCCATGTAAGCGCCTTATTCCTGTAACAAACCCATGCCACAGCAAGATAAAATATATGTGCTCCGAAATCTGTAGGATATATAGTTCCCATAGAATTTCGTATACCTTTATTTGGATCCTCGTACTGGAGATTTACTATAAGGCCTGTCTGGCTTGCCACAACCGCACATATAAGTACCGCTGCTGTAACTATCATGTATACTTTTAAAATATCATCAAAGTCTACATCTTTCGCTCCCACAATGAGGAATGCTATCCCAAACAAATATGAGTATGATGTGGTAAAAACTGCCGGAATAGTAAATGTCCCTATTATTATAAACGAAAATATAAGTTCCCATGCCCTGTATCTCTTCAGATATACAAAGCATATCATTTTTGCGATCGCATACCCTCCTACGATCGCATACAAAACATAGCCCATTTTTTCTGGCCAGTTTATTTCAAACATTGTCGTATCAAGAACATTTATAAGCACATACAGGCCCAATATTATAAGATAGGCTTTATTCCATAGATTATAATAATCCAGTTTTTTTAATATTTTGTCCATATAACTTTCCTATGCACAAAAAATCCGCCACCCACATATAAGCAGGCGGTGGATTTTACGTTTGTGATTAATCTAATTCTTTCTCTACAAAATTGAGAGCTGACTCAATAACCTTGTCCATGTCATAGTACTTGTATTCTCCAAGTCTTCCGCCAAAAATCACTTTATTTTCTTCTTTCGACTTATCCAGATATTTCTGATAAAGTGCCGCATTTTTGTCGTTGTTTACTGGATAATATGGCTCATCCCCAACCTTCCACTCTGCAGAATACTCTTTCGAGATAACTGTTGTAGGCTGTGTGCCAAACTCAAAATGTTTATGCTCGATGATACGTGTGTATGGTGTTTCCGCATCAGTGTAGTTGATAACAGCATTTCCCTGATAGTTTTCTACAGGAAGCTCCTCTGTCTCGAATCTGACACTTCTGTACTCAAGTGGACCAAAGCAATAATCATAGAACTCATCGATCGGACCTGTAAATATGATCTTGTCCGCTATGTTTTCGTATTTATCTTTGTTTGCAAGATAATCTGTGCCAAGCTCAACCTCAACGCCATCTAACATCTTGTCGATGATGACATTGTATCCTCCCATAGGGATTCCCTGATAAAGGTCATTGAAATAGTTGTTGTCAAATGTAAGTCTTACAGGAAGTCTCTTTATAATGAATGAAGGAAGCTCTGTACATTTTCTTCCCCACTGTTTCTGTGTATAACCTTTTATGAGTTTCTCGTAAATATCTTTTCCGACAAGGCTTATTGCCTGCTCCTCAAGGTTTTTCGGCTCTGTGATCCCGGCCTCTTTTCTCTGCTCCTCGATCTTTGCTGCAGCTTCCTGTGGTGTTATAACTCCCCACATCTTGTTGAATGTGTTCATGTTGAAAGGAAGGTTATATAATTCTCCTTTGTAATTCGCAACCGGCGAGTTTGTGTATCTGTTGAACTCTGCAAACTGGTTTACATACTCCCATACTTTTTTGTTGCTTGTGTGGAAAATATGTGCACCGTATTTGTGTACGTTTATTCCATTTACCTCCTCACAGTAAATGTTTCCACCCTTGTGATCACGTCTGTCGATCACTAATACTTCCTTGCCGCGTTTTTTTGCCTCGTATGCAAAAACTGCACCATATAATCCGGCTCCAACCACTAAATAATCATAATGTTTCATTCTTCTCCTCCTAGAAACTCTTATCGTATTTTTTTCCTGAAAATTTTGCTCTCAGAAATGATTTTGCTTTTCGGTTCCAGTCTAATTTTTCCATTGTTATAGTAGGCTGCTCTTTGAATGGGTATTTATTGTGTACAAGCCATACGTTAAGTAAAAGCTCACTTACCCTTCCGAACAGTCTTGCCTGAAATGCATCATATTCAGACACATCAACTTTCTCCTCCAGTTCAAAAAGAATTGGAAAAAGCCATTCACAATATTCATTTAACCTGTTCCGCTTCATGATCATCATATTAAACATATATCCCCATGAGCGCTTCATGACTTTATCAAAAGCCGGAAGATATTCAGGGCATTTTTTGTTCAGTATATCTCTTGTTATATCAAGATGTGATGCGTAATGTGTATGTGCGTAATGCGAGTAAAGTGTCTCGATAAAATAATGCCTTTTCTTTGGCACGATTATGTCTGTATTCTCCAAAACCTTTTCAAGCTCAGCTCTTTTTATTATTTTATCGAATGGATTGTTACCTGCCACATGTTTTCTCGTAGCAAAATATCTACGGTAATGAACCAATCCGTTATATTCGTTATTACAATTTTTCCACATCCAGTATAAGCCTGTCAGCTCACAGAAATAAGGGTTTTTAAGTGAGATATTCTCACCTTCATCGTCCCTCTGATAACCTATAGATTCTTTTCCTGCTGCACCTACATGTACCGGCATGAAAATATCATCTTCTGGCATTCTATATGTTTTATGTGCTGCAACTAATATTTTGATGTCCATTATTTCTCCTATTTTCCCGGCAGACAACTGCATCTATGTCCTCCGGATATGATTACTATTTAGATCCCTCTCTCACAAGAACGACTTTTACTGTTTTGAAAAGAAGCTTTATATCAAGCCATATTGACCAGTTTTCGATATATTCTGTATCAAGTTTGACAACTTCATCAAAATCTGTAATGTTGTTTCTTCCGCTCGCCTGCCACATTCCTGTGATTCCAGGTTTCATACTGAGTCTGATCTTATGCTTGAGATCATACTGCTCGTATTCTCCCTTTGTTGGCGGTCTTGTTCCGACAAGGCTCATATCTCCCTTTAAAACGTTCCAGAACTGTGGAAGCTCGTCAATACTTGTTTTACGGATAAAGTTTCCTATACCTTTTCCCGGACCTTTTTCTGAGCCGATTATCCTCGGATCATTTTCCATCTTGAACATAAGCCCGCTCATCTGGTTCTGTTCCATAAGTTCTTTTTTGCGTTCTTCTGCATCCAGATACATAGATCTGAATTTGTAGAAGTAAAATATACGTCCGTTTTTACCGACACGTTCCTGTTTAAAGAATGCCGGTCCCGGTGATGCCTTCTTGATAGCCGGTGCAACAAAAATATATGCTATACCCATAATGATAAGACCTATAAGTGCGCCGATAATATCGAACAGTCTCTTTATTGCCAGCTGCCATGAAGCGGCTGTCTTTATTGTTGTTGTAAGTACGTTTGCCTCTCCGATCTTGCCCATGAATTTGTTTGGCAGATTGTTTGGCAGAAAGCCCATTCCGATGTGGACTGTGACACCCATTCCAAGGAACGTCTCTACCCAGTCCTGTAATGTTGCTTTGTCGGAATACATATCTATATATACTTCATCTACTACATTCTGGCGTATATACTCTACAAGCTTATCTTTTCCGTATATGACCGGGATCTCAGGACTTATCCTGTCATGGTCAATGTCGGCATGTGAAAGCTTTCCTGTTCCATCCGGCATAGCTATTGCACAGACTTCATATTCCCTGTAATCCTTGTCTACGATTTCGTATAATGTCCCAAGCATTTTTTCTTCACTTGAGATCACAAGTAATTTTGACTGATTCTTCGCCTTTGATATTCTATGTCTTACAACCCTTTTCCATGCGATCCTGCTGCAGAAACAAAGTATGATACCAAGTCCCCAGCTCACAAGGAATACAGTTCTTGATACAAAGTATGATTCCTGTATGATATATTCATATAATAAAAGTAAAAGATTGACTGTTGTAACCTGTACAAATACAGCCCTCAGTTCCTGGTACCAAAGCCTTTGTACTATGTTTTTATAATTCTGGCTGAACAGTACCGTAGCAAAATTGAGAACGATCAAAAGTATTCCCATTCTAAGGTACATTGACTTGAACAAAAATGCTGAGTTATGGTGTCTGAAAAAATATGATATAAATAATGATATTTCCAACATTATAACATCAATAAGTTCGAAGTCCCAGTGCTTCATCCATCCGTCGCTTATCTTTCGATACATATTTATCCCCCGGCTCTTGTTATTTTTTGTAAATAGGCATAAACATACTTATAAAATACTATACCTCATATTAACATATTTGTCATATTATTTTTTTCTTAAAAACCACTTATTTTTGACGGATAATCATCTTTTTATCAGCATTTTGCATAAAAACTATGTTTTTTTTGTATTTTTGCACACTTTTTATGTTCAAAAATGGCAGGAAGTATCCTTCCTGCCATGATAAATGTGTTTCTACGCCATTCCATTTGTGGTCTTATATTTCCACAACATTTCTGCATGATTCTGTTCTTCTACCTGGATATCAGCAAGCAGTTTTCTGATAGAAGAATCTCCAAATATAAATACATCCGAATTATATTCACCTGATACAAGCTTTTCTGTTGCGATCGCATCTGTCGCAAGATAACAGTCTGCTTTTTTATCCTCTGAATTTCCAAGCGCATCATATGTCGCTTTCGGATCATAATCTTTTCCCGCAGAATCGTTGCAGTCGCAGGAAGGCACCTTTCCTTCTATGACCTGGCTTAAGGAATCATAGTGTTTCTGTTCGTTTGCAGCAAGCTGTTTAAACAGATCACGCAAAACCTCATCCTTTGCCTCGTCCTTATACTTATTGTACTTGTTTATACATGCCTGTTCCTGTGTCTTCAAGTCTTCAATAGCAGTTGTTTCTTTTTCTGTTAAAACCATAATAATATCCTCCTAAATCCGGTTTATATTATTATGGATCATTAGCTGTTATTTTATTCTGTTTTTTTAGTCTGTCAGTCCTGTTACTTTGAATGTAGTGTACTAACCATATAACCTGTGTATTTTAAACACTCTTCTCATGAAATCCAGAAAACCTGCAAACTTCGTCTCGTATGTTTTTTCGTCCATATGGACCTTGTTTAGTAAAACAAATCCTCTGTATTTGTTTTTGATCTTGCTGTATATGTACGGACTTTTCTGTTTTATACGCATTGTAAGCTCTTTTGCATATTTCCGCTGGCTCTTTTTATCCGGATTTTTGATAAAAAGGATATGGTAAAGCGAACCAAGATACATTGATATCTTCCTTGTCCACAATTCTCTTCCACCCTCTGGCAGCTTATCAAGATTTTTTTCATGTTCAAGTATTTTGAACAACACAGCCTCAAAATGAGGCAGTCTTGAAAGCTGGCTCTGCGTCGACACGCTCTGGTTTACATCACCCAGACGGTATACATACAGTTCATCATCTAAAAGTCTTATCCTCTTTGCATAGGAAAGCGGAATCGTGGCATATTCCTGATCCTCATAAAAGACACCCTCTATAAGCTTATAACCAAGGCTTTTATAAAACTGTGCATTGTATGTAACACCATGAAAGCTCATTCCATAATCAATCTGTTCCCACATATCTACGATTTCTTTTAAGTTATAGATGCGGTCGGTGTTGTCGCAGTGTATATCACGAGGCTCCCACAGATCCTTTGATATATCATATGTGATAAAGCTTTGTATAAGTGCATCAAAATCTTCTTTTTCGAGGATCTTCATTGTGCGCTCCAGCGCATCAGTATATACCCAGTCATCTGCATCTACACATTTGAAATATTTGCCTGTTACGTTTTCAACACCTGTATTTATTGCAGATCCATGACCTCCGTTTTCTTTATTTATTATTTTAAACGTATTTGGGTATCTGTCAACAAACTTCTGTGCCACTTCCACACTATTATCTTTTGTTCCGTCATTTACGATAAGGACTTCAAGCTTGTCCATCATTTCTTTATCTTCCATTATAAATGTCGACAATCCCTTATCAAGGAACTGTGCGGCATTATATGTCGGTATTATGATTGATAATATCTTATTCATTTCTATTCCCTTTATTTCTTTTTCTTATAGTACAGGCGATCCACATGAGCCATTTTCTTTGCAAATTCAAGCATTGATGCAAACTGGTTTTCGTAAAAATGATTACTCATATGCAGCTTATTAAACGTCGAAAATATTTTATATTTGCGGCTTACTGTATCATACATAAGCGCACTTTTCTGTCCAAGCTTTTCGTTGAATGCCGCAGTCATCCTGCGTCCTGCATTTCTATCTGTGTTTTTTATCAAAGCAATGTGATAGTAGCTTGTGATTATCCCAGCGGTCTTTCTCATCCAGTGTTCACGGCCTCCGGCAGGAAGCTTTTCAAGATCTTTTTCCAGTTCAAGTACCTTAAAAATAACTTTTTCAAGATCCGGCAGCCTCTTTACCTGGCTCTGCGCCGATACGCTCTGGTTTACGTCGCCAATTCTGTATACATATAATTCGTCTTTTATAAATTTAATTGTTTCTGCATACGAAAGCGGCACCGTAGCATATTCCTGATCTTCATAAAATACGTGTTCCACAAGTTCATATTTAAGCTTTTTGTAAAAGTCCGTCCTGTAGATAACCCCGTGAAACGACAGACCATCGTACACATCGTACCACATATCTACAAGCTCTTTTAAGTTATATATTTTATCAAAATCAGGAACATTTATATCCGCCGGAATATATTTTTCCTCGGATATATCATAATATCTGAAGCTTTGTATAACCGCATCCGCAGTGCATTTTTCAAGTATCTTTATCGTTTTTGCAAGATTTTTTGTATCAACCCAGTCATCCGCATCTACTACTTTTACGTATTTTCCTGTTATGTGCTTCATTCCTTCGTTGATAGCCGAACCATGTCCTCCGTTTTCTTTGTTTACGATAAAGAAAACATCCGGATATTTATCTGCATATCTGCCTGCGACAGTTACGCTCTGATCCGGTGTACCATCATTTACGATAATAACCTCAAGCTTTTCAAGGAGTTTTTCATCATCAACTATAAAGCTTGTAAGCCCTTTATCCAAAAATTTTTCCGCATTATAAGTCGGAATTATAACTGATAATATTTTTTCCACGTTTTAACCTCTGAATATCTTATAGATCCACGCACCAAGTGGAAATATTTTATAATTTGTCTTTCTTATAAGCCATACACTCTTACGCTGGCAGGCATTATATATTCCCGGATGCTCGCATTTTAATTTTCTGTCAAACGAAATAAGTTCATCCACATTTTTTTCCCGGCTTCCTTTAGCAAGGAATATCTGGTATTCATCATCGACAGCCTCCGCTATTCCGCGCTCAAGATAATTTTTCTTGTATGTCGGGAGCTCACTATGTTCATCATTATATTTAAACAATGAATCAAGCACCCGCATATGCTGGCTGTGTCTTTTTATCATCATTTTGATGTCCACACTCTGTCCGCTCCTTCCCAGCCTGTACTGGTATAACGGAATTGGGGAAAATGTTATGCTTGTACAATATGGGATCGGGTACATTATATATTCCTGATCCTCGTAAAAGCAGTTTTCATCTAATTTTATCGGGTTATCTTTAAGTATCTGTGTCTTTACCGTCATAGAGTGTATTGTTATTACAGGCTCCATGACAGCCTCCGCAAATCCCCATTCTCTATTGTAATGGTAATTATTTTTAACAGCTTTTCTGCGTTTTGTAACTTTTTTGCTCTTGTCATCGACAAGGTTAAAGTCATTTGATATAACATCTGAGTTTGTGTTCTTTAAAAGATTAATGAATGCCGGGAGATGTTTTTTATCCACCCAGTCATCACCATCCACAACTTTAAAATACTTTCCTGTTGCCCTCGGAATGGCGTAATTGATAGTTGAACCATGTCCGCCATTTTCTTTTGATAAAAGCCTGAAACTGTTTGGATATTTTTTTTCATAGCTTTTTGCTATATCTGCTGTTTTATCTGTCGAACCATCATCAACTACCAGTATTTCTATACTGTTAAGGATATTTACATCAACAAATGAGTCAAGACAATTTTTCAGGTATTTTTCAACATTGTATGCCGGAACAACAATCGTCAGTACTTTTTTCATTGAGTGCAATGCTCCTTTCTGTGTGCTATAACTATTCGCCAAGTCCATTATTTATATATTCTATAAGGTATGTAAGTGCTTCTTCCTCGTCCTCTCCCTCACAAATAAGTGTTATCTCATCACCGGATTTTATGCATGCACCCAGTACAGATAATACGCTTTTTGCATTAGCTATATTTCCATCGTAATCAAATGTTACCTTTGACTTAAATTTCATTGCCTCACGGCACAGATTTCCTGCAGGACGAAGATGCAGTCCTGTAGGATTTTTTATAGCGATTTTTTGTGATTTCAATTTAATTTCCCCCTTAAGTTGTATTTCTATTGTATTTCTGTTGTACTTCTGTTGTATTTCAATCAGTTATCAGAAGTATCTGTTGTTTTGCTGCTATCAGCACTATTTGATCCATCACTCTCCTGATTCTTTTTATCAGTTTGTGATTCAGGATCATTTGTGCTGTCTGTATTATCGTTTTTGGTATTATCTGTATTATCTGTTTTTGCAGTTCCTGTCGTATCTGTATTTCCTGTTGGATCATCAGTACTCTCTGAGCTATTCTTCGTCTCAGAGGTAACTGTATCAGTTGCGCCCGTACCACCTGTCTGTCCCTCGTCCGTTATCGTGACAGCAATCTTTATCTCGCCCCACGTAAACTTGGAATCGTCAAGGTCAAGCTTAACGACAACTGTGTGCTGTCCTGCCGATAATCCAGATACATCTATTGTTCCTTTGAGTGTAGAATCCTTTATCCTGTCGATGTCGGATTCATTTCCGCTTACAACAACCGCCGTTTTATCAACTCCAAATGTCAGCTTTTGGCCATCTGCAAGACCGGTGTATGATATGTCACTGCTGTTTAACGTCATATTAGCCGTAGCATTGCTCTCTATCCTTACCACAACATCCACGCTTGCATCCGATGAATCTACAAGGCTCACTCCCTCTGGCAGATAACCCGTCAGGTCTACTGTTGTCTCAATATCTTCGGAAGCTCCGTTTATATCGATCGGTCCTATATCAAGCGATGTTATATTGTTGAGTGCCTCGGCTGATCCTTTTATATATACACTGTCTATGGATGTATCTACACCCAGTACACCCTTACCGCCTGACGGAGTACCCTGATAATCACATTTAACAGGAACCTTCTTTGTATTTAAAACATCAACTGTTACTTCTATCGACTGATACTGACTATCCACATTAAGCTTTGACATATCAACTTCATCACCATTTTCGTCCAGAAGCACAAGATCTCCTCTGTCACTTATCTGATTATCAGTGATGATCGTATTATCATCGACATTTATAGTTGCACTTGCTGTGGCAATAGTTCCCACAATTGATTTCGGGCCTCCGATCTTTACAACCCTCGGATTTGCCTGTGGGCTGTTTCCAAGCGCATGATCACCGCTCACATTACCATTTACTGAAACTTTAACCTCAAACTGCTTCTGCATATAATCTTCAACAGAAAACTCAAGATATCTGTCCCCACCATTAAAAGTTATTGATGTTTTATGCTTGCTGCATCCTATATCTATTTTTGCATAAGCCTTAGATGAATCATCCTCATCAAGTTTTATGTTTGACAGATCTGCCGAAGCATAAAAATCAGAGTCATCCATATCCTGTAATATGCTTCGTTTACCTGATACAGAAAATGAAATCGTCTTATCAGAATCTTTTATTTCCGGCCACTTTCCCATATCTACAACCGAATCTGTACCGCTTATCGATACTGTTGCAGTAAAAGTCTTTGTCTTTATAGGATCATTAAGATTATAAACCACAAGCCATAATATAAATGCGAAAGCTACGGCCAAAAGCTTAAATCCTAAATTATTCATGAAGGTTTTTAGAATTCTTTTTCCCATTCTTTAACCTCCTTTTTATGAGTTCAAATCTGTTTGCTTCCCTGTGCCTGTTCTGTACATGTTCAAGTTGTCTGCGCATATAGTTTTCATCTATATCATGAAATATCTCGCCCTTTGATGCAAGGGAAACTTTTCCTGTTTCCTCTGATACGATTATAGTCAGTGAATCGCTCACCTCACTGACCCCGACTGCAGCTCTGTGCCTTGTGCCAAGATCTTTCGACAGATTCAGACTGTCTGAGAGGGGCAGATAACATGTGGCCGATACCACCCGGTCTCCCCTTACTATCACAGCACCATCATGGAGTGGTGTGTTTTTTTCAAATATATTTATGAGAAGCTGGCTTGTCAGTATAGCATCCACATCTATTCCTGTTCTGATATATTCGTCGAGATTTATCTCATCTTCTATCACAATAAGCGCTCCCGTCTTTACTTTTCCCATCGCAAAGCTTGCTCTTATGAGTTCATCTATCGTCTTATCCGAAAATTTCATCGTCTCGTTTTTGCCTGTATTTATAAATGATCCGAGGAATGATTTTCCGCCAATGTTTTCGAGTGCATTTCTAAGTTCCGGCTGGAAAATAACCACCAATGCGACAAGACCTACATTGAATGTTCTCTCTGCGAGCCACAGTATCGTATCCATCTGGAATATTGCTGCTACGAGAACAAACAAAAGTATAACTATTATACCTTTAAACAGATTCCATGCCCTTGTTGTTTTTATCCATATAAGTACTTTATAGAAGAGCATGGAAATTATAAGGATTTCCACTACATCTACCAGCCCGATCTGCACTCCCGGAACGTTCATGTATGAAAATATCTGATCTTTGAAACGTACTAATACGCCGCTTACATTTTCCATCCTGCTCTCCTTTCTTTTATTTTATTGCAATAATCAGCCATCTTTTATCTATATTATCTGTCAAAAAAATTGTCATCTATATTAAGTTCCTGTACTATATCGTTTCTGCTCACTTCATCCTTGTTCTGACGGGGTATTCTTTTTCCAAGACTTGCCGTGTTCCCGAAATGCTTAACGACCTTCTCTGTAGACGCTATCATTTTCTTTGGAACAGCTTTGACATAGTAATAATATTCGTCATCCTCAAACTGCACATTCTCTGTTCTCGCATAGTCCAGATTCATAAATATGAATCTCATGATAAATCCAACGATAACAGCTATCACTGTACCTACTGCCAGCCAGATTATCTTTGTGGTAAGTCCCATCATAAGATATACAACAAGCAGTGCCACAAACTGGATCACTGCACCGGAAATGATCGCAAGTGTCCATGCATTGTTTATTTTGAGACATCTGACAAAATTCACAACAAGAGCTGCCAGTACTATAGTTACCAATACTGCAAACATTTCCTGATTGCCAAGCAGCTGTCCCGTTGTAACATTAAATTTTGTGGTTGCCCCTCCGTTTTTGTCTACTACTTCTGCGAGTGCAGATGCATTCTGCTTTATTCCATCAATGTAATAATAGATCACTGTTCCACACGCAAGAGGGATTACTGAACATTTCTTCTGGACAAGTCCTGTTCCTATAGGCATCACATACGGAATATTAAGACAGAAGCATACCGGTGTAAGCACCACTGCAATCGCATCCTTAGGCGCAAAACGGAAATATATAAAGTAAATGACAAGAAACAATACAAGTGTCGTAGCCGCAACTTCTATTGATAATGCATACATATCCATAAGTATCATAACCGATCCGATCCATATGATCCCATTTATCGGGATAATAGTGCATATCAGTGCCAGAAGCAGTGCTATAAGTATCGAACTGATCTGTGTCATATATCCGATGTTAAGGTCGATTGTCACAAAGGCGGCAAACGCAATAACGAATTTTACAATTGGAAATAAATAACTTTGATGTTCACCGTAAAATTTTACGGCACGATTCTTTATTTCTAATAACTTGTTCATAAAGCCTCCCTATCGCTTTAATTTTTCTTCTCTTTCGTACATCTTTCCTACACGTTTTAAATGTTCCATATATTGGCGGGCTTTCTTTCTGCCTGTTTTATATCTGACTGCATATACTATTATTGTGATCATAATATATGCAAGCATAAATGCGATGTATATAAGCCCCAGCATCACTCCAGCCGACTGAAAATCTATTTTGTTTATATCTGCAAGCAGCTGCTTTGCATTCGTAAACACAGCCAGCACTGTCAGCCCTGTGAATGCGAGCGTTCCCGTAAAAAAGCTTTTCAGTACTTCTTTCCATATAAAATCCCATCCGTAATATGATGACATCTGTTTTTGGAATCTGTCTTCTTCACTGTCATATCTTGCGACGTAAAAGAGCTCTTTTACTTTATCTTCGTTTATCATATTTTCTCCTTGTTTTAGACGCAATTATACATTCTTGGAAATTATATCATAAAACAAAATCCGGCGCAACAGCGCCGGACTTACATCCATTCATCTTAAGAAAAGTATAAGCTTTGTAATAAAATATTAAACATTAAAACTATTTATCATCTGAGATATACCGCATTCTTCCATCGCCCTTGAATCCGTTTGCCGATGGTACTGCCGGTTTTTCAAATGCACTCATAAGGGTATTTGCCATCTTCATCTTACACTGATCACAATATTTACCTGTACGTATTGGTTTTCCACATCTGTCACAGGTAATTCCATCAAGTGCCCCATCTGAGAGGATCAATCTTTCTTCCCTTACCCATTTGCGTATCTGCTTAGTGCTTGTATGTGTTTCCCTTGACACCTTTTCTACTGTTGCATTAGGATTTTCGTCAAGAAATTCCTTTACCTCTTTAAATTTGTCATCAAGCTTTTTCTGACAATTCGGACAGATCGTTTCATTGCTCAACACATTAAACAATCTTCCACAGCTTCTGCAATTTGTAACTTCCATATTACTGCCTCCTAATCCTGTTTACCTATACATATACACAACAGATAAACATGTATATTCCCTGACTGTTTCAGCATCCTGCTTATTTCTTCAGCTGTGCTGCCGGTCGTATATATATCATCCACCAACAATATGCTTTTATAACAGTTTACTATATTTTTTCTGACTTGAAAAGCCCCATCAAGTGCATTTTTACGTTCTGCATAGTTAAGGAGCTTGAGCGCCGGAGTATTTTCCACCCTCACAACAAGCTCATTTTCAACAGGTATGCCCGTTTTTTTAGAAAGTTCCCTTGCAAATACTTCTGCCTGATTATAGCCTCGTTTTCTTTTCTTTTTCCGGTACATAGGAACAGGTACTATCGCATCTATCTTATTTCTCTGTATCCAGCCCGAATAGTTTTCTACAGCACTTGCCGCATAAAATCCTGCATACTCACGGCTGTTATCATATTTAAAACGATATATGCTCTGTTTTACAGCTCCCTTATATTCAAAAACCGCTTTTCCCTGGTCATAGTGCGAATTCTTCTTTTTTGCGCAATCACTGCAATATTCACGGGTAGGTGATGTGATCATTTTTCCACATTTAAGGCAAACCGGTTCTTTAACCGGATACAAACAGCTTTTGCAGCCCGAATGTACCATGCTGTCAGTCATTCCAAGTATTTCATCGCACACCGGACACCTCGGTGGAAAAATCATGTCTGTAATATATCCAAGAATTTTATTCGTCTTCAGGCTCCTCCTCGTCTTTTGCCCAGCCATATGCATATTTGACAGCCTTATTCCAGCCTTTCCGTTTCGCTTCACGTTCTTCCGGTGCCATATCCGGTGTAAACACACGGTCAAGCTGCTGGTTTTTTATAACATCTTCTTTTGTTTTCCAATATCCGACTGCAAGCCCGGCGAGATACGCAGCGCCTATAGCTGTAGACTCTACACATGCCGGCCTGTTTACTGGTGCATCTATCATATCCGCCTGAAACTGCATCAGGAAATTGTTAGCGCTTGCTCCGCCGTCAACCCGTAGTGCCCGCACATCTATACCTGCATCTGCTTTCATCGCATCTATTACATCACACACCTGAAGAGCTATAGATTCCAATGTAGCTCTTATTATATGGTTTTTGTTTGTGCCTCTCGTAATTCCGACGATCGTGCCTCTTGCATACTGATCCCAGTGTGGCGCACCAAGTCCTGTAAATGCCGGTACAACGTAACATCCATGTGTACCATGTACCTTTGTCGCCATATATTCAGAATCTGCCGCTGAATCTATAAGTCTCATTCCATCCCTGAGCCACTGTATTGCCGCACCTGCCACAAAAATAGAACCTTCCAGCGCATAATTAACTTTTCCATCCAGTCCCCAGGCTATCGTGGTAACAAGTCCGTTTTTTGAGTATACCGGTTTTTCGCCTGTGTTCATAAGCAAAAAGCAGCCTGTTCCGTATGTATTTTTTGCCTCACCTTCACTGAAACATGTCTGCCCAAAAAGTGCAGCCTGCTGATCTCCTGCCGCTCCCGCTATCGGTATCTCATCTCCAAGAAACGTCGGATCCGTATAGCCGTATATACAGCTTGACGGCATAGGTTCCGGCAGCATGCTTTTCGGTATATCAAGCTCCTCAAGGATTTCATCATCCCACTCAAGCGTGTTTATATTAAAAAGCATTGTCCTGCTCGCATTTGAATAGTCTGTAACATGAACCTTGCCTTTTGTAAATTTCCATATAAGCCATGTTTCAACTGTTCCGAATAATAGCTTGCCTTCATTCGCAAGTTCTCTTGCTCCTTCAACATTATCAAGTATCCATTTTATCTTTGTTGCGGAAAAATATGCATCAATTATGAGTCCTGTTTTCTGCTGGAATGTCTTTTCAAGCCCCTTTGCTTTTAAAGCATCTGCTATATCAGATGTGCGGCGGCACTGCCATACAATAGCATTGTATACAGGTTCCCCTGTTTCCTTATTCCACACTATTGCCGTTTCTCTCTGGTTTGTTATGCCTATTGCGGCAATATCAGCCGCTTTTGCATTTATCATGCTCATTGCCTCAACAGCCACCCCAAGCTGCGTAGACCAGATCTCATTTGCATCATGTTCTACCCATCCCGGATTTGGAAAAAACTGTCTGAATTCTTTTTGTGCCATAGAACAGATATTTCCAGCCTCATCAAATAATATGCATCTGTTGCTTGTAGTTCCGGCATCAAGTGCCATTATGTACTTCCCCATGTGTTTATCCTCCCACTTTTGTCAATCTGTCTGTACTAAAAAATGGAGACGTGACTGCCAGCCGGAATAATATCCGGCTGATCCAAATCACTCTCCACTCTCTGTCCACAATATTTATATAAAAATTATATCAGATATATTTATAATTTCAAGCTATATTTTAAATCTCTTCGTCTCTCTTTCCTGAAAGGAACTCAACGTATTTTCCTGTACCTATAGCAACACATGTCATCGGCTGCTCCGCTGTCATTGTGTTAATACCGGTCTTTTCCTCTATAAGCTCTTCAAGTCCACGCAAGAGTGCTCCACCACCTGTAAGAACGATTCCACGATCTGCTACATCTGCTGCCAGTTCAGGCGGAGTTTTCTCGAGTACTGCATGTACGGCTTCAACGATCTGAAGTGTCGATTCACGAAGCGCTTCTTCTGTCTCTTCTGAACTAACTGTGATAGTTCTTGGAAGTCCTGTAACAAGGTTACGGCCTCTGACATCCATCGTTTCTGCCTCAGCAAGTGGGTAGCATGTACCAATCTTTATCTTGATATCTTCTGCTGTGCGCTCTCCGATAAGAAGATTATGTTTTTTTCTCATGTATCTTACAAGTGCCTCATCAAAATCATCACCTGCAATCTTTATTGATGTACTGACAACTGAGCCGCCAAGAGAGATAACTGCGATATCAGATGTTCCACCACCTATATCAACGATCATATTTCCACATGGTCTGGATATATCGATTCCTGCACCGATCGCAGCTGCAATAGGCTCCTCAATAATTTTTACATCTCTTGCGCCGGCTGCAAATGTTGCATCCTCTACAGCCTTTTTTTCTACTTCTGTGACACCACTTGGTACGCATACACTTACAAGAGGTTTTCTAAAGCTTTTCTTTCCGAGTGCTTTCTGGATGAAATGCTTTATCATTTTCTCCGTAACTGTGTAGTCTGATATCACGCCCTGACGAAGTGGCCTTACTGCAACAATGTTTCCAGGTGTACGTCCAAGCATAAGCCTTGCTTCCTCACCGATCGCCTTGATCTTGTTTGTGTCTCTGTCAAACGCAACTACTGAAGGCTCTTTAAGCACTACACCCTTTCCTTTTATATAAACAAGAATACTTGCTGTTCCTAAATCGATTCCGATATCTGATCCGACCATTTTAATAGCCCCTTTCCTAAATGTCTTCTATAACAATGCATATAATCGTATGCTGACAGCTTTTTATACGGATTTTAGCATACGAACTCATTTAACCATTTCGATATACGTTCTTATTATATACAAATAATTGCATTTTTCAAACTATTTTTTTACAAAGAGGCATATTTTAAGAAAAAATTAATCATCCAGCAGTGGTTTTAAATATTTTCCTGTATAAGACTGTTCCACCTTGCATATCTCCTCCGGGGTTCCCTTTGCGATAACACAGCCTCCGCCATCGCCGCCTTCCGGTCCCATGTCAATTATATAATCAGCAGTTTTTATAACATCAAGATTGTGCTCTATTACAACAACCGTGTTTCCTCCATCCGATAACCGGCGCAGTATCTCAACAAGTTTGTGTACATCAGCAAAATGAAGACCTGTGGTAGGTTCATCAAGTATATATATTGTCTTTCCAGTACTCTTACGGCTAAGCTCCGTTGCCAGTTTTATCCTCTGTGCCTCGCCCCCGGAGAGTTCTGTTGAAGGCTGGCCTAATTTCACGTACGATAATCCAACATCATAAAGGGTCTGTATTTTGTTATGGATTCTTGGTACATTTTTAAAGAAGTCCAACGCCTCCTCAACTGTCATGTCAAGAACATCATATATGCTCTTTCCTTTATATTTTACCTCAAGCGTCTCCCTGTTATACCTTTTACCCTCACACACCTCACAAGGAACGTATACATCCGGCAGAAAATGCATCTCTATCTTTATGATACCATCTCCGCCGCATGCCTCACATCTGCCTCCTTTTACATTGAAACTGAATCTACCCTTTTTGTAACCTCTTGCCTTTGCATCAGCAGTTGAGGCAAACAGATCCCTTATCATGTCGAATACGCCTGTGTATGTGGCCGGATTAGAACGCGGCGTACGTCCGATAGGCGACTGGTCTATATCTATAACCTTGTCAAGCTTTTCAATTCCTATTATATCGTCATGATCCCCTGCTATGCATCTCGCCCTGTTTAAGGATCTTGCAAGGTGTTTATACAGGATTTCATTCGTAAGTGAGCTCTTTCCCGAACCAGAAACTCCTGTGACACACGTCATGACACCCAGAGGAAAATCTACATCTATATTTTTCAGATTGTTTTCCCTTGCACCTTTTACCGTTATAAATCCGGTAGGTTTTCGACGTTCAGCCGGAACCGGTATCTTTATTTTTCCGCTCAGATATGCACCTGTTATTGACTTTTTGCATTTGATTATGTCATTTATGCTTCCGGCGGCAACAACTTCTCCACCATGTGAGCCGGCTGCCGGTCCTATATCCACAATATAGTCTGCCGCACGCATTGTATCCTCATCATGCTCTACAACTATAAGTGTATTTCCTAAATCCTTAAGATTCATAAGTGCCTTTAATAATTTGTCATTATCTCTCTGATGCAGTCCTATGCTCGGCTCATCAAGAATGTACGCCACTCCGACAAGACCTGATCCGATCTGTGTCGCAAGACGTATTCTCTGTGCCTCGCCACCGGAAAGGCTGGCTGTTCCTCTCGACAATGTAAGGTATTCAAGACCAACCTCCTGTAAAAATCCGACTCTCGCACGTATCTCCTTTAATATCTGATCTCCGATAAAATGCTGCTGTTCACTAAGTTCCATGCCATCGAGAAATACGCACAGATCTTTTACAGACATAGATGTCATTTCATATATGTTTTTATCTGCAACAGTCACAGCAAGGGATGATGCCTTAAGTCTCTGTCCTTTACATGTCGTACATGGTGTGATCCGCATAAACTGTTCATACTCAGCTTTTGCTGTATCAGAAAATGTCTCCTTATATCTGCGTTCTACATTTTCTACAAGGCCTTTCCACTCAAGATCATAAACGCCTTCTCCACGCTGTCCCTTGTATCTGACTTTTAGTATACGGCCATCTCCTCCGTACAAAAACATTTTTTTCATGTCAGCCGGAAGGTCCTTAAATGGTGTATCAAGAGACAATCCGTATCCATCCTGCAGCGCCCTTAGTGTTGCGTAAGTATAGCTTTTTGGATCGGTACATGACTGCCATCCCATAACCTGTATAGCTCCCTCAGATATCGAAAGCTTCGGATCCGGTATCATAAGCTCCGGATCAAATTCCATCTTGTATCCAAGTCCATAGCATGTAGGACACGCACCAAACGGATTGTTAAAGGAGAAGCTTCTGGGTTCAACCTCATCTATGCTTATCCCACAGTCAGGGCAGGCAAAGTTCTGTGAAAAAGTCATCTGCTGCCCGTCTATAACATCAATTATCGCATTTCCTTCTGACAGCGAAAATACATTTTCGAGTGAGTCTGTAAGACGTTTTTCTATACCGGGTTTGATAACCAATCTGTCAACAACGATATCTATGTTATGTTTTATATTTTTTTCCATAGGTATCTGCTCAGATAATTCATACATGTTTCCATCTACTATAACTCTGACATAACCACTTTTTTTTGCTTTTTCAAACAGTTTCTGGTGTTCACCCTTGCGGCCGCTTACTACCGGAGCAAGAAGCTGGATCTTTGTTTTTTCAGGCAGTTCCATGACTGCATCAACCATCTGGTCTATGCTCTGTTTTGTTATTGCTCTTCCACATTTAGGGCAATGTGGTATACCGATCCTTGCATAGAGAAGCCTGAAGTAATCATAAATTTCTGTAACTGTTCCAACCGTAGAACGCGGGTTTTTGTTTGTCGATTTCTGGTCTATAGATATAGCCGGTGGGAGACCTTCTATTGATTCAACATTAGGCTTTTCCATCTGTCCTAAGAACTGGCGCGCATATGAAGACAACGATTCCATATAACGCCTCTGTCCTTCTGCATATATAGTATCAAAAGCAAGTGATGACTTACCCGATCCCGAAAGTCCCGTAAGTACGACAAATTCATCCCTTGGTATATCAAGGCTTACACATTTGAGGTTATGTTCACTGGCACCTCGTATTTTTATATATTTTCTCTGTTTCTTTGCCATCTTATTTCTCCATATTGTTTTATGCTATTCCGTAATTGTTAAGTTCTTTGATCGATGCGTACCGCTATATATATAAACACTCTATATCAGTCAATATCACGCAGCGTATTTTTCAGCATTATCAGTCTGTCCCTGTACTCTGCCGCTGCCTCGAAATTTAATTCGGCTGCTGCTTTTTTCATCTTCTTCTGGATATCAGCAATAAGCTTCTCAAGTTCTTTTTTACTCATTGATTCAGGATCTTTTGATATCTCCATCTCATCAGCTGCAACTTTCTTTGATATAGCGATAAGTTCACGAACAGATTTCTGTATTGTCTGCGGTGTGATACCGTGTTCCTCATTGTATGCCTGCTGTACTTTTCTACGTCTGGCTGTTTCATCTATCGCAACCTTCATTGAGTCTGTAATCTTGTCCGCATACATGATAACGTGACCCTCACTGTTCCTCGCCGCTCGTCCTATCGTCTGTATAAGCGAAGTTTCAGATCGCAGGAAACCTTCCTTATCCGCATCAAGTATCGCTACAAGCGTGATCTCCGGTATGTCAAGTCCTTCCCGGAGAAGATTTATTCCCACAAGCACATCAAACACATCAAGCCTTAAATCTCTTATTATCTCTGATCTCTCAAGAGTGTCTATATCCGAGTGCAGATACTTGACTCTTATTCCAAGTTCACTCATGTAATTAGTCAGATCCTCCGCCATGCGTTTTGTCAGCGTTGTGATAAGTACTTTGTGGTGGGCTGCCGTTTCTTTATTTACCTCAGATACGAGATCATCAATCTGCCCATCTACAGGACGCACAGATATCTCAGGATCAAGAAGTCCTGTAGGTCTTATAACCTGTTCCACACGCATAAGCTCATGCTCGTTTTCGTATACGTTAGGTGTTGCAGATACGAAAAGCATCTGGTCTATCTTGCCCTCAAATTCCTCAAAATTGAGTGGTCTGTTATCCAGCGCTGACGGTAGCCTGAATCCATAATCCACAAGTGTGCTTTTTCTCGACCTGTCACCTGCATACATTCCTCTTATCTGCGGGATCGTGATATGTGACTCGTCAACTATTATAAGAAAATCATCCGGGAAATAATCTATTAGCGTATCCGGCATTTCTCCCTCGGCTCTTCCTGCAAGGTGTCTGGAATAGTTTTCGATACCACTGCAAAACCCTGTTTCCTTAAGCATCTCAACATCAAAGTTCGTCCTCTCAGCTATTCGCTGAGCCTCCAAAAGCCTGCCCTCTCCCTTGAAATATTTTACTCTTTCTTCAAGCTCGTTCTCTATCCTGCCACACGCCTCAAGGATCTTTTCCTGAGGGACCACATAATGTGATGCAGGAAATACAGCCATATGCTTGAGTTCGGATTTTATCTCTCCTGTCAGTACATCTATTTCTGTAATCCTATCTATCTCGTCGCCAAAAAATTCAACTCTCATAGCAGTATCCGTGTTGTTTGCAGGGAAAATTTCAACGACATCGCCATGAACCCTGAATGTGCCTCGCTTAAAATCCATATCATTCCTGGTATACTGCATATCTATAAGGCCTTTTATGACATCACCCCTGTCTATCTCCATTCCCGGACGCAGTGACAACATCATATTCATATAGTCATCAGGACTACCTATTCCATAGATACATGACACCGATGCAACAATTATTACATCTTTTCTCTCCGCCATCGCAGCTGTCGCAGACAGGCGCAGCTTATCAATTTCGTCATTTATCGAGGAATCCTTTGCTATATAAGTATCCGACTGCGGCACATATGCCTCCGGCTGATAATAATCGTAGTATGAGACAAAGTACTCTACTGCATTATTAGGAAAGAATTCTTTCATCTCACCATAAAGCTGTCCTGCGAGGGTTTTATTGTGAGATATTATGAGAGTTGGTTTATTAAGCTGCTGTATAACATTTGCCATTGTAAAAGTCTTACCGGAGCCAGTGACACCAAGCAATGTCTCAAACTGGTTACCCTCTTTAAACCCTTTTACTAACTTTTCTATAGCCTGCGGCTGGTCGCCTGTCGGCTTATATTTCGATACCAATTCAAAATGATCCATATGATTTCTCCTGAGCCGCTCTAAGCTAGCGGTGATATTTTATAGATAATAGTTGTTTTCTTAGTATTATTACTTATCCAGTATATCATTCGCGATAAAAAAAGTACAGAGCAAACCGAATGTTTGTTCTGTACTTTTCTAAAATCAACTAAAATTATGTAATAAGCATCCTACCAACTATCTATATGTTGCTTGCTCAAAATCATATATTTTTTCAGACATATTCTCCCTCATAATATTTCTTTCCATCATCTTTCCGAATCTCATCAATAATCCGACCTATATTACACGTAATCTGTCCTTTACACTGATGAATATCTTCATTGATTTTCTTTTCCTGTTCAATAGCAATCTCTATATTTCTTCGCCAGTTCTCCAATTGAGGAATTCTTCTTTGGATTGATTCCTGTTCTGTCAAGTAACAACTTATAGATAAACGTCTGATGTCCATCTTTTTCATTCTTGATAATCTGTTCAGCATTTGGCTCAATATCATCTTCGTATGAATTTTCATAATGCAACAGCAGGAACAGTTCAAATGCCGGATTGCTAACCGCTAATATATTCTTCTTTTCACCTTCAGCTACCAATTCATCATAATCAAGTACCTTCTCTTCAAAAATGTCTCCATCAAATACAACAATCATCTTATCCCGTTCTTTATCAAATGCTATTTCCGGATTTTCTTTTTGATTTTCTGCAAATTTAATCAAACGTCTTGGAAATGAAATGTCCCTGTCCTCCCTCTGTTTTTTCAAGTAACCGGATATCGATCAATGGATGAATATTTAACTCTTTTCGGATATCAATTAACTTTTTGAAATACCATGTTTCAGTATTTGCACCCTCACATATGAAAAAGTACTTACGATAAGGCTCAATCTGTTCTTCTTCATCTGTAGTTCTACTATTCCAATTCGTATAACTTCTTACTGGAGCCAAGGCTACTCCTCCTCTCTAAAGTCGAATGTTGAAAATACCGGTATCGCACCATACCTGCCTTCCAGGTATGCCTTGCTCAACACTTTATCATACCTCTCCTTGAAACGATCTAAGGAATAAATAGAGCTTGCATTTTCTGCGTTACGTTCTACAAACCAGATTTCATCCCTTCTAAAAATAGCCTGATCCATAATGGATGATTCATGTGTAGTAAACAATAGCCGCATACGCGCTCATCATGTAGCTGCATAAACAATTGCAAAAATCGTTCTGTCAGCTTCGGATGTAAGCTTCTCTCCAATTCATCCACAACATAAAGAACATCTTCTCGTTTATTCAACAGCATATCCATCAAATCGAATAATCTTCTTGTTCCATCAGACTCTTCATCAAAACCGAACTCATAAAATGACTTATTATGATGCAACCGGATTGTTGTGACCTTCGGTTCAGAATGTCCTTCAACTTCGATATTAAAGAAAGTTTCCTTCGACCTCATCGTCATTCTGAATGATGGTTCTTCCTGCTCTTCCATTCTATTTTTTACATGCTGCATCATCTTATCAAATACTGATTTCGGCAATGCATTTGATAACTCATCCAATGTAATTTCTTCAATTTTTACCTGGCTGATACCCGTATCAAATGTTTTGATCAATTTGTTAATCAGCTTCAGCGAATTATCATCATAATAATATTCCAAATCAATCAATGGCGTATCCGGTGTGATAATCGAAATATGATTCTGAATCCAATCATATACATCCCGGAAGAACAATAATTTAGATCGTGTGCTATATTTTTTTCCACGATTCATTTCCGTCAGGAACAAAGATGTTTCATTTCCTTCAAAATCATCTGCATAGGTTTCAAATTTATTTTTTTCTGTGTTTGTCAGCGTAATACCATCATTTAACACCGGACGTTTACTTCCTTCTCGTTCAAAGAGACATTTTGCTGAACCATTCTGATATAATTCATATAACCATTCTCCGGTTACTTTTCGTCTGCTTAAAACTGCAGAAAAACCATAGGCATAAAATTTGTCACCTACAGTAATCTGAATTTCAAAACTACTTTCTCGTTCCTTATTCTCCTTCCGATTCTTACAAAACATCTGTGTAGCTTCTATCGGAATACCATTGCAGACACTGTCTTTAAAAAATTTAAAGAACAATGCCAGATTGGTCTTTCCAGATGCATTTGCACCATAAACTACTGCATATTTTAATAACTGGGTACTTTTTATCTTTAATCTGTGATTAGCATTTGTACGTATTTTGTTTGAGGAAATCATTGTCAGCTCTGCGGCTTTATCAAATGATTTAAAATTTTCGACACATATTTTTACTAGCATTCTTATACACCTCCACTTTTATTATATGTTTTGCTCTTCTTGTAGTCAATATAAATTCACTTATTTAGAGATTTTTTCGTTATATATCGTTGTTATTTCTATTTTTAGCAATTTGATTTTGAGTTATGTATATAATATCAATGTATAAGTCAGCTTTTTGTAGCGACATTATTTTACTAATGCCACTACCTGAAATATTCAGTAAATAAAAACTTCTAATTCACTTTTCTTCTATCTCTCCCAATCCATCCTTCCTGTCACATTCAACATCTTTTCTTCTCGGAAACTGAGCATCTTTCCATTTGTTCCGCCGACAATAATATGATCCAGCAATTCTATCCCCAGTAGCTGTCCACACTTCTGCAGCTTTCTCGTAACAATCATATCCTCTTTTGACGGTTTCACATTGCCACTGGGATGATTATGAAGTCCAATGATTGCAGAAGCATTTGCCAGAATACTACTCTTAAAAACTTCCCTAGGAATTACCAGCGAGGCATTGATTGTTCCAACACTGACCAGATTCATATTGATTACCTGTCCATTATTTTTCATATTCAAGATGCAAAATACCTCTCTGTCGTATTGGGATAACTCCTTCGCCATCAATTCCACAACAGCCTGTGGACTATCCAATGTCTGCTCACTATAAAGAGAAGGCTCTTTTACCAGACGGATATTCACAACTTCTAATTCATTCTCCATCCTTCTGATCTCCTTTTGGAAATTCTACAACCAGAAGAACATTACTCTTTGAAGATTCCACATATGATTTCAATTGTGATAATGTCATTTCCAAATATTTAGGTTGTTCCACCATAATCTGCTCCTTTCATTTCTTCCTTTGCTTCTGTATTTCCTGACAAATAGCTTATCACTTTGTTTGCCTTAATGCTTTTCTGCAACTCACTAATAATGCACAGATTTGCTACATTCACTCCCGGCAAAGCAAGCATCTCACCCATCTTCATATTGACAATCTCTTTTTCCGTTCCATATCCGGCATCAAATAAACGCTGTAATACTTTTATTGCTTTCTGATTCTTTCCCATTTCAGCATCAAAGGGCAGCTTATCGCCGCCCTCTGTTTTACTCCTTCTCTTCTTTCTTTTCTTCAATTCCTAATCTCTTAATCTGTTTCTTTTTATTCCAGATACGAATTCCTGTAATTCCGGCTGCTGATAATATCAGAATGGCTATCCATAAAGCTGCATTCGCAGTATCATCCGTTTTCGGAGGATTGCTGGTCTTTGTAGTAGTACCCGGTGTCTCTGGGGTTGGTGTTTCTGGTACTTCTTTGATGGTTACAGTCTGACCTTCATCGTTGATATCCTTATGCTCTGTTACCTTTTTCGGTTCTTCCGGATTTGTCATATAATACAGTTCTTCAAAGGTTACAAGCTGCTTTCCTCCAAGAGTGCTGCCGTCGAAAGTAAACTCGATCTGCACTTCCATGTTTTCCTTGTCCGCTGTAAATTCATAATCATTGGTAACTTCTTTATCGTCCATCTTTACCTTAAACGGATGATTCGGGAAATCTGTAATTTCATAAATAGAAATATCTTTTACATATTCCTGATTCTTCTGGTTCCTTTCTTCCTGCGTTGTAAAAAGGTCATCTGCTGAGGGAAGATTCATGTTTATTTCTCTGCTTTTCGCCACACTGAATAACCTTCCTCGTAAATTCTGCATACGCCTTTGCAACAGTTCCATTCTTGTCATACTCATAAATGCTCTGTCCTGCTGCACTGCCTTCTGCCGCTGTAATAGCCACTGGAATAACCGTTTTAAAAATTCGGATATGTTTCCCATAATTTTCTCTAAGGCTATCCTCTGTTGTCCTTGCAAGTTTTGTCCTCATATCTGCAAGTGTCAGCAATACTCCATCAATCTTCAGATTAGGATTTAGCTGTCTTTGCACCTTACCGATTGTTTTCATAAGCTGTGTCATACCCTTTAATGGCAGATAATGAGCCTGTACCGGAACAATTACACTGTCCGCAGCAACTAATGCATTGATAGTCAACATTCCCAAACTAGGCATACAGTCAATCAAGATATAATCATAATCCTTTCTTCAAATCTGACAGATACAGCTTTAACGTCTGCTCTCTGCTCATGGCATTTACCAGTGAGATTTCCATGCCCGATAACTCGATATTGGTTGGAATAATGTCTACTCCTTCTTTATGATGTAAAATTCCTTCATTATAAGCAAATGATTCATCTTGTAATATTTTCTTCATTTGTGTTTCCAATGTAATCGGAAGACTGTCCGCATTCGTCCACCCCAATGCAGTTGTTAAGTCTCCCTGTGGATCAGCATCAACCAATAATACTTTTCGCCCCTGATGTGCAAGACCAATTCCCAGATTTAATGTCGTTGTGGTCTTAGCTGTTCCTCCCTTCTGATTTGCAAGAGCGATTACTTTACACTTGGTCATATGGTTGCCTCCTTCCTTGAAAAATTTAATAGCCAATCCCTTTTTACGGGACTGGCTATGTATAAAAATGAGCATGAAAAAGCCGACTGACTCATATTGAACCAATCGGCTATGTACAAAATTCTATTTTAACCAAATAGATATTCAAAAACAGCTGCAAATGCTGCATTCTTCATCTGCCGGGATCTTACTTTGCCAATTTGATATGCTTTCATCAAATCACTTTCTTTGCTTACTATTAATTCTCCTAATGTATTGATATTCAATTCTCTTATCTTTCCTTTCTGCCACTCCGAAATCTCCAATACATCAATACTTTTTGCAAGCTGAAATTTGAGACACTCTGTCATATCTGGCTCTGTAAATTTAGGAATTTTTTTTATTAATGTTTCGTATGCTTTGCTATTAGCTCCAAATTCACTCATTCGTTTAAGTGATAAATTATTCACTATGTTGATTCCAACACTAAGAGGCGCATTTTCTAGTGCAAATAAACAGCCTAAATTAACCTCATACCTATTACCAATTTCTGAATTTGTCGCTTTTATTCCCGTAGCTTGAAGCTTGATAATTCCTGTATATTCTAATATTCTAAGCGCTTCCTTAATAACTTGTGGACTATTTCTATGAATCCAGAAATATGCTGATGATGCTTTGTTATTTTCTAAAGCTCTATCATTTTTATTCTTTATCTCCGGTAATACTACAGTTTCAATAAAAGTTCTTCCCCAATCAATAAATTCACTATTGCTAGGATATTTTTCTGCTAATAATGATTGTTCTGACCAAATTTCTTCCCTATAAAATTCTCTAAAAACAGCCATAACTGAATTAGTTTTAAAGTTTCCAGCTTTCTCAACACTTCTTAATAATAATCTTGGATTTCCACTCGCTGCATACGCCAATACTGAAAAGTTTTCTCCATTCCTTATCAAATTTTTTGTAGTTTCACTATCTTTTATCTGCCTGAGAACCATTTCCTTCATATTGGTAACATAATTCTCTTCTCTCAAATCTCTCGTTAAATTAATTGTTACTGCATCATGCATTGGTTCAAAAATATCTCCATAACAAGTAACCCCTGGATACACCGCTGCATTACATTTAACATATGATGAACGTATTTCTCGAAAAATTGAAAAAAATTGTCTTTGCTGTTCAGGAATAAAAACATGTGCTGCTTCATCAATATATATAACCATTCGTTTTATATTCAGTTCTACACATAAATCTTCAATAATATCCATCAATTCATCTATTGTCGGTACTGCCGTCGTGTCTATTATTTTCCCTGGATTTTTCCAAGAATTTTCAAATTCTTTATTTTTTTCTATTAACGTTTTTATAGAATTTCCATATGGACTCTCTTCACTAGTAACATTTCCAAAATTCCATTTAACACTAGATATCAACCCGTATTTTTTTAATTCTCTAATGATTACCGTACAGATTTTATTTAACATCCATAATTCAAATTGCACATTATTTCCCGTCTGCACTAAAGAAGCACTCCTAAAAGTAAGAAAAACCGGAAAGATTCTATCCTTTTCAAAATTCTCAAGAAGCTGCATTTGAGATATTTTAAAAAGAAATGATTTTCCCATTCCCCTACTTCCAACTAACAAAACTGGAGACTGGGATTTCAAACTTTTCAATATTTTTTTATCATCTTCACTTTCTACATATAATTCTTTAAGTTGATCTTCTTCAAGTTCTTCTGTTCGTATTATAAAATCATTCATTCTCTATTAGCTCCTTAATTATATATTTCTTGTGCACATCCTAAATAACCAATTTCATCCATAATTACCTCTTCAAATTCAGATAATTTGTCCCTTTCTATTATATCCTCCACATACCTCATTGTTAATGCAAAAATAATAACTTGATTGATACTTTCTACTTTATCAGCTAATAATTCAAAAATAGCTTGATCAAATTGTGTTGCCTTAGGCAACAAAGATGTTGCCCCATAATTGTTATGAATAAACTCAGAACACTCTCTATAAACTTTCTTAGCTATCTCTTTCATTCCATAAGCTTCATCAGCAAATAATGGTTCAAATGCTTGTACAAATTTTTTTGAAAATATTCCTTCATTATCATCCATTATTTGCGACCAATATAAATCTAATGTTTCTGATTTCCATAATCGAAAATTTAATTCATTGGTTGAAAGTTGTATTCCAAACATTGTAGCTTCAAAATAACTCCTCAAGGAAATAAATGCATGTTTATATAATCCCATACACCAAAACAATAACATCGATTGATACTCAGCTAAAGCCTCTTTATAGATTACCACTTCATAAGAATCTTCTAAAAAATCTATCCACTGTTTATAATCTTCAACAAACCTTGATGCTTTCGCATGCATTTGAAGATTTTTTCCTGTTAGTGATTCTGAAATAATACCTGAAAATTTTTCATTAATATTTTGATACTCTTTTAAATATTTTTCCATAAAAGTCCTCCAAATGAATATTCTCTCTATCATATGATTTCATTAACTTTCAATTTATTATATACACAATCTAATAAATCTTCCTTTCAAAATATGCTTCTACGTTTTTATTATACCAACTCTTCAACCCCTATACACTAATATAATATACCCATAACAGTGGACACGCGAATTAGTGTAGTACCTACTTTTAGGACACCCTCACCATTTGTATCCCTGTTTATAAACACACTCCCTAAGTAACACCTTTTTCTTAGACACCCTCTTCCAAATGTGATATTCTAATCACAGAAATGGAGGATTTCATGAGCAGAAAAATTTTTACTGAGAAACAACAACAGTTACTTCGTCAAAACCCTTATATCTACAGCGTTACGGATACAAGGATCAATCTTACTAAGGAATTCAAGGAGATATTTCTAAAAGAATATAAATCTGGTATCTCTCCAAGAAAAATCCTTGTGGATCATGGTTTTGACATTGATACTATCGGAGAACGCCGTGTATGGAGCATTTCCAATCATATCCGTACCGAATTTAAAAAGTACGGCAACTTCCACGAAGGCTACAGATCTCGTGCTGTACCATCCTCTGATACTTTCAGCAACTCTAACTCAAAAAGCTCTTCTGATGCTGATAAGATCAAACAACTGCAACAAGAAGTAGATTACCTGAAACAGGAAATGGAGTTCTTAAAAAAAATTTCCTCAATCAGAACTACACGGAAGTAGGTGCATTGCTCATGAACGATTCTTCCTGTATTTTTGAAATCATCTACAATACCATGCAACAAAGTCATAACACCATGTCCATAAAAACACTTTGTGCTATGGCCGGAGTCTCCAGAAGCGGTTATTATGCATGGCTGAACGCTGCCCCGGCAAGAGCGCAGCGGGAACAGCAGGACAGAGAGGACTTTGAACAAATCCTTACTGCATATAAAATGCACGGTTATTCCAAAGGCGCAAAAGGCATCTATATGGCGCTTCTTCACATGGATCCACCCGTGGTTATGAATCTCAAAAAGATCCGGCGTCTGATGGATAAATTCAATCTGTCATGCCCTCATAGAGGTCCTAATCCTTACAGACGGATGGCAAAAGCCCTTAAAACCAGCAGTGTCGCAGATAACCTGCTTCAGCGTGAATTTGAAGCATATGGCCCACGGATCGTCCTGCTGACAGACATCACCTATCTGCCCTATAATGGCACATTTGCCTATTTATCTACTGTCCTGGATGCCTTTACTAAGCAGATACTGTCCTATGTGCTCAGTCCATCATTGGAGGTTGATTTCGTTCTGGAAACCATCAACAAACTGGTAGAATATCATGTAGTGTCCCTGCAGGCTGAAACCATCATCCATTCGGATCAGGGTTGTCATTATACAAGCCACAAATTTATCAATATCCTGTATGACAAAAAACTGCGCCAATCCATGTCACGCAGAACTGCTGGGACAACGCCCCACAGGAAAGTTTCTTCGGTCACATGAAAGACCATATCAAGCCTGAGCTTGCTGAATGTACATCATTTGCTGATGTTCAGGTCATCATTGATAACTACATTGATTATTACAACAACCGGCGGTATCAATGGCATCTTGCCAAGCTGTCGCCTAATGAATTCTACAAATTTGTTACTACGGGTAAATATCCTCTGGATATCCCGAATGTTCCTGCCCTGCCAGCCATAAAAAAGGATCCTAAAGAGCTTGGTGCATCGGCAGTTGATATAGATGATAATAAATAAACCAACTGAATATCACACTGGATGGTATGTCCATTTACGTGGATACTGAAAATGTCATGTGTCCACTTCTGTGGGGAACCAAACAAGGGAATGTCCAAAATCAAGGATATCACCTTAGTGTAGGTGTCTAAAAAACAGGCACTACACTAATTCAAAATGTCCTTGACAAAGGGGACAGTTTATAATTTTTTCAAATTCTATAATCAAAAAAGCGGACGCTGAAAAGTCACAAAACCTCTTCATCCACCCGCTTTTCACCTATACTCTCACCACTACCACTTCCACAATATCTGGATGTTCAACCACCCACATACCACAAAATACCACCTGTTTTTCGACCTCCGTCTACTAGGAGACAAAATACTCTACTGCATTATTAGGAAAGAATTCTTCTCATCTCACCATAAAGCTGTCCTGAGGGTTTTATTGTGAGATATTATGAGAGTTGGTTTATTAAGCTGCTGTATAACATTTGCCATTGTAAAAGTCTTACCGGAGCCAGTGACACCAAGCAATGTCTCAAACTGGTTACCCTCTTTAAACCCTTTTACTAACTTTTCTATAGCCTGCGGCTGGTCGCCTGTCGGCTTATATTTCGATACCAATTCAAAATGATCCATTATAGCTGCTCCCCTGTATGTTTGTATGTGGCATATAATTTGAATTCAATAATGCCCTCTCTGCCCTGAAATTTATAGTAAAATTGGCTTCTATAAGCCAACTGATTGTTACTCTTACATACGCTGTAAATCCGAAATTGCCTCTAAAGTAACAATTGGGTCACCAAAAAGAAAACTGTAAATAATTGGAATATCCTGATTATATGTTTCCTAAATCAGAAATAAGTTTTTACAAAACACTTCTAAAAAAGACAAAGTCAACATTTTCATAGTATGCACTTACATGCTTAATTTTACTACAAAAAATTGACTTTGTCCATCTATTTTAGAACATCTGTTCCCCGTTATTTATGTCAACCCATAATATATTTACCTATATCAGGTGTATTCTTGCTGAAGTCATTTGTCACCTTATCCGGATCTATTGGAAAAGAATCGTATTCAGATAATATGGCTTGATATCCTAAATCCTCTTTAATAAATTCTCTAATATCTTGTCTAATCTATTTTAAAAATCAAATGCATGTTTGAATGACGTTGAAGTGAATTTTTATCTTTTTCTATGTATTTCCACGTTTCTTTATATGTTCCTTCAATGGCAACTGATTTATCTGAAATAAAATCTATAAACTCCAAAACTTTTCCTTCATATTTTTCAGCAAATTCATCCGAAAGTATTTCTTTCTCATCATCTGAAAAGTCTTTAAGTTCATTGTATAAAACATGTTCTAAATTGCATGAATTGAAATATAACCTATACGGAATATTACGGATTTTTCCAGTTGTGTACAACTTAAACATAATCTCTGATTTATGTGCATTTCTTTTTTCAACCTCTTCAATGTCTAAATATTCCATATGATCCTCATAATATTGAATATTTTCAACTTCTGCTTCCTTAATGCAATTTTTAGTAAATGCACCATCTGTGTCAGCTATATGAATAATTTTTACAAAATCTCCCCAATTATATCCGTACTTACTTTTTTGATAGCCTCTGTTGTTACCTACTTTCTTGACTACGTTTTCCTTTGTTATAATTTTAGATGTTATATTTCATGAACAACAACTGAAATTGCACTTCTCCGAAGAAAAAAACTCTTTCAATATTCCACCTATAGCATTTTCATCACTAGGTCCCTCAACAAAATGGTAACTCAATAACTACCTTTCATTCACTTCTCAATGGTAGTCCTCCTTCGTTTTTCTTCTAAATGCTCTCGCAATTTTCAAGCTGTCAGTTTCTTCATATATTTTTTCTTCCTGTCCACCAAGAGTAATACTTCTGATATACATACTTCGGAGATTATTAGATCCTTTCACATTTTTCATGTGAATGTATCTATTATTTTGATTGGCAGTAGAAAACATAATACTATCTTTATCCAACATCTCTAATGCACGTAGATTGTGAGATGTAAAAATCAATTGTCCTTTTGCACTCTTATTGAAAATATCTAATAATTCTCCTAACATATACTCAAAAATTCCAGCATCTAATTCATCAATAACTAAGCAGATAGAAGAATTTCCAAATGCTTGAATTAGAACATTTAAAATAGATACTATCTTAATAATACCTTCCGATTCCATACGAATCGGAATCGTTCTTTTTCCTTCTCTATTTGACATAAGCTCAACTTTCCAGCCTTCTTCACCAGAATCCATTGCCTGCTTTCCATAATCTTTTATTTCAATACTCATTCCCGGAATAATTGTATATAAAACAGTATTGATTTGATCTACAATCTCATTAAGAATATCTTTCTTTTTAATATCTAAAATAACTGGTTCCATTAATGGAACTGCAAAATCCCCTTTCATTCCTGTTTTTTCCTTTTCAATGCGAAAAGCCATTGGAAGCAAGAAATTTGCAGAAATCATACCGGAATGAGAACTTCTAATAACAAACAAATCTTTAAGCGCAAAATCAAACAATGCATGAATAACAATAGAATAATTCTTAAATTCACTATTCTTTTTAAAGAAAATTTCTCTACTATCTTTTCCAAAAATGTAAGAGCAATTACTCTTTTCTGCCATTTTTCGTGCAACAATAAGATCCATTTTTATATTTTTATCTTTCCCAACTAATTCTTCAACTCTTTTCAATGGTTTAAAAACAACATCTGTCTGAGTTCTTTGATAATCCATAAAAACATTCTTATTCGTTCTATTGCCATCTTTATTTATTGCACAATTCAAATATTCTCTTTCAATAATAACGCCATCATCTATTTTCGAAAAAATAATATGATAACCTGCCTCATACAGTACGTTATCTCCAAATATTTTAAATTCAGCATTTATCTCTGCATTTGTTGAATCTGTATCGATATAATCTATAATCCTTTGATCCAATTCCTCACCAGTAATAATACCTTGTAAAAAATAAAGTGCATCGACGATTGCTGTTTTACCAGATCCATTTTGACCATAAATTCCCAAAATCTCAGCTCTACTACATTCAAATTTTCTTTCATTAGCAAGCGGCATTATAATAGTACCATTCTTTACATTTTTAATATTTTTTAAAGTTAATGACGATAAACGAACAACAATATTTCTCATAATTGCCTCCTATAATCCATTAAAATCGCATCTGTATTCTAACACAAAACATTTGAATTTTCAATTTTATTTTACATTTCGGTATTTTTTATTCCATTTTTAAAATTATAATATTATTTATACTGTGTTCATTTTTTCATTATTTATTCACCTTATTTATTCGCTTATTTATTCGCTATTTATTCGCTAAAATTATTTATTTGAGCGATATTATCCAACAATTCTATTTCCAGTAGTTGTCCACACTTCTGCAGCTTTCTAGTAACGATCATATCCTCCTTTGACGGTTTCACATTGCCACTGGGATGGAAATGCATTATGTATCATTCAAAAACATGATTGAAAACAGCACCAATTCCATAAGATTTGAAACTTTAGATAAATTAAGTACTATTTTAAATGTCCCTATAGGTGACTTATTTGAGAAAACTGAAGATGATAATTCAAACATTTAATAAAAAAGACGTAGAACAAAATAATCATTGTCCTACGTCTTTCTTTCACTTTACCATCTTATATTTATTTCACACGTCCGCAGCACTGTTTATATTTCTTACCGCTTCCGCATGGACATGGATCGTTCGGATAAATTTTTGCTGATGCACGTTTCTTTGGCGCATTCTGTGCACTTTCATCCTTGTTTGTTCCTGTCACTTTTGCAACCTGCTCACGCTCAACCTTCTGCTGTACCTGAACATGATATAGGAGTCTTACTGTGTCTTCCTGGATCGCAGCGATCATTTCATCGAACATATCAAATCCGGCCATCTTGTATTCTACAAGCGGATCTCTCTGTCCATATGCCTGGAGTCCGATTCCCTGACGAAGCTGTGTCATATCATCGATATGATCCATCCATTTTCTATCTATAACTTTAAGCAATACGACACGTTCTATCTCTCTGAACTGCTCTGGCTCTGGGAACTCAGTTTCTTTTGCTTCGTAAAGCATTACTGCTTTTTCTTTAAGATACTGCTTGAGTTCTTTTCCATTCTTTATAGATTCTATGTCCTCTTTTGTGATCGGATCAAGAGGTATCGTCGGAAGGATAAGCTCATTAAGCTCTGTAAGATTCCAGTCTGCTCTGTCTACCTCATCAGAAATACATGTATCTACAGCCTTTTCAACAAGCTCCTGGATCATCTTAAAGATTGCCTCACGCATGTTCTCGCCATTTAGCACTTTAAGTCGCTCACCATATATGATCTCTCTCTGATCATTATTGACCTGATCATATTCGAGAAGATTTTTACGGATTCCGAAGTTGTTTCCTTCAATCTTTTCCTGCGCTTTCTCGATTGCCGATGTAAGCATTTTGTGCTGGATCTGCTCACCTTCAGGTACTCCAAGTGCAGTAAACACGCTCATCAGTCTTTCTGAACCGAACAATCTCATCAGGTCATCCTCAAGTGAGATAAAGAACTGTGATTCTCCCGGATCTCCCTGACGTCCGGCACGTCCACGCAGCTGATTGTCGATACGTCTTGACTCGTGTCTTTCTGTACCGATTATTTTAAGTCCTCCGGCTGCTTTTGCCTCGTCATCAAGCTTAATATCAGTTCCTCGACCAGCCATGTTTGTAGCGATCGTAACTGCTCCGTGCTGTCCCGCAAGTGCAACGATCTCTGCTTCCTGCTCATGGAACTTGGCATTAAGTACAGTATGTTTTATTCCTTCCCTTTTAAGCATTCCACTTATAAGCTCAGATGTCTCGATCGTGATAGTTCCGACAAGTACAGGCTGTCCCTTTTCATGTGCTTCCTTGACAGATTCCACAACTGCTTTGAATTTTTCCTTTTTTGTCTTGTATACAGCATCCTGATGATCAATTCGTGCAACAGGTCTGTTTGTCGGTATCTCGACAACATCCATTCCGTAAATATCACGGAACTCTTTTTCCTCTGTGAGTGCGGTACCTGTCATACCAGCCTTCTTGTCGAATTTATTGAAGAAGTTCTGGAATGTGATAGTTGCAAGAGTTTTACTTTCTCTTTTAACCTTTACATGTTCCTTTGCTTCGATTGCCTGATGCAGTCCGTCCGAATAACGGCGTCCCGGCATGATACGTCCTGTAAACTCATCAACAATGAGAACCTCGTCATCTTTTACAACATAATCCTGATCCTTGAACATAAGATTATGTGCCCGCAGTGCAAGTATAATATTATGCTGGATTTCAAGGTTTTCCGGGTCTGCAAGGTTTTCTATATGGAAAAACTGCTCTACTTTATGAACACCTTCCTGTGTAAGGTTTACAACCTTGTCCTTTTCATTTACGATGAAATCTCCTGTTTCATCCTGAATAACACCCATGAGCGCATCCATCTTTGAATATTCAGGTACATCCTCTCCACGCTTCATCTGTGTGGCAAGAATATCACATGCCTCATAAAGACGTGTTGATTTTCCACTCTGTCCTGAAATAATGAGTGGTGTACGTGCCTCGTCGATAAGAACTGAATCGACCTCATCGATGATCGCATAGTGCAGCCCTCTCTGCACAAGCTGCTCTTTATAAATTACCATGTTATCTCTTAAGTAATCGAATCCAAGCTCGTTGTTTGTAACATATGTAATATCGCATCCATATGCCGCACGTCTTTCATCATTATCCATTCCACCGAGGACGATTCCAACCGTAAGTCCTAAGAACTCATGGACTTTTCCCATCCACTCGGCATCTCGTTTTGCAAGGTAATCATTTACTGTTACGATGCATACACCTTTTTCCTCAAGTGCATTAAGATATGCCGGAAGTGTTGAAACAAGTGTTTTTCCTTCACCGGTACGCATCTCTGCGATACGTCCCTGATGTAATATGATTCCACCAATGATCTGTACTCTATAATGTTCCATTCCAAGAACACGTTTTGCAGCCTCACGTACTGTGGCATATGCCTCTGGAAGAATATCATCAAGTGTCTCCCCATCTGCCAAACGTTTCTTAAATTCCTTTGTTTTATCTTTCAGCTCATCGTCTGAAAGCTTTCCCATTGCTTCATGATATGATTCTACTTTATCTACAATAGGTTTGATTCTTTTAAGCTCCCTCTCGCTGTGGGTACCAAAGATTTTTTCAAATGCGCTCATAAATATCTCCTAATTCGTCAGATTAACCTTTATATTGTTCACACAATATTGCTATTTTAACACTTTCCTTATTTTTTCACAACAAAAAGCGGTAAATGTTTTGTAAACATACTATTAACATATATCCCAGGCATTTCAGAATATAGAAAATTCCGGTATACATGTATTAAAATCAATGCATATATTTAAATGGCCGCATTTTTGTGATAAATTATATTTTAAACACGAACGAAAAAGGAGATATAATATGTCATACATTTATAAAACTAAGGGAACATGTTCGACAGAAATCGAACTTGATCTCGATGGAAATATTGTACGCAACGTAAAATTTACAGGTGGATGTAACGGAAACTTACAAGCTATCCCTAAGCTTGTCGAGGGACTTACAGTAGAACAGGTCGAGGAGAAGATCGGCGGGATCAAATGTGGTTTCAAAAACACTTCATGCGGTGACCAGCTTGCTAAAGCATGCCGTGAAGCATATGAAGCTTCAAAAGCTTCCAAATAATCAAAAGTGTGCATGGTTTTCTGCCAATGCACACTTTTATTTTAAAAAAATCCGGCTTTCTTATTTTCCAAGGATTACGGGCTGAACCTGCTTTCCTTCAAGCACGCTCTCTATAGTGTCTATTATGAGTTTTTTCTCACACACAAGAGAATTTGGCTTTGTTATAAAGTCATCCTGACCAAATGGTACAAAAAATATATTTTTCATATTCATGAGTTTTCCTATATTTTTAAAATTTATTCCAAGTGCATCGTTTGTTGATATTCCTATTATGACGGGTCTTTGATTGCGCATATGCGCTTTTGCTGCAAGCAGAACAGGTGTATCTATTATACCATTTGCAAGCTTTGCCGCAGTATTACCTGTACACGGATATATCAGCATTACATCAAACATTTTTTCAGGTCCGACACGTTCTGCCTGCTGCAATGTTTTTATTCCATCCTCCCCGGTTATTTCTTTTATTTCTCCCATAAATTCACCGGCTTTTCCAAATCTGGTATTTAACATTTGTGCATTATATGAATATACAGGCACTACTTTTTTGCATTTTGCAGTAAGTGTCCTGGCTGTTTCCGTTGCTTTGCCAAAGCTGCAGAAAGAACCTGTAATTCCCATTCCTACCGTGCAATCTCCAATATCCATAGAGCATCCTCCATACCTTTTCTTTTTAAATACTCCAGAAAAATTCCGGCACTGGTTTTTGGACAATATATTCCGGGGAGCCCAAGTGCATGCACACAATTTATTCTATATCTCTTCGCTGCCTCAAAATCACAGCCTCCCGGTTTTGATGCAATATCTATCATAAGGGTATCTTTTAATAAAAGCCTGATTATATTTTCGTCAATAACCTGCGCTGGTACTGTGTTTATCAGAATCCTTGTATTAAAGCATGCCTTGGCAGCCTCGTCAAAGCCAACTGCCTCATATCCCTGCTGCCTTGCAGCTTCTCTTACTTCTTTTCTGCGTGCCATGACCATTACATCAGCCCCCAAAGCCTTGAATCTTGCGGCCAAAGCTCTTCCGCACCTTCCAAAACCACACACAAGGACTTTTGATCTTTCTATCGAATACAGACTTTTTTGAACTGCGATAGAGATGACCGCTTCCGCTGTCACAACGGCATTTTCCATTATGACCTGTTCATCCCTCATAAAGTCACCGCCTTTGTCAACCCCCGGGAAGCATTCCGGCATAACTCCGCCCCACACTGCGATATCATGTTTAATTATATTTTGTTTTAATTTTTCTATTTCATCATCCGATAGTCTCAGTTTCGAAAATGGTGTCGGAAATATAATGTTTCCGATTCTTGCATAATCTCTTATTTTATCTCCATGGCAGCTTTCCTTTTCGCCATTAAGCATATCCGCTAAATATTTTTGTCTCTGATCCGTAACATATATTATTGTGTCTTTTTGCATATGAAATCCCCTTCCATATATATTATTCGGAATGCTTTAAAACGTGTCTGGTTTTTGATACGCACGGATCATACCCATGTATAATAAACCCAGCCAGAAAGAGACACCCGGCAAATTTATGCATAGGCTTGGGTAAATAAAAAACACCGCATCATCTGCGGTATTTTTTATCTATATTATATTAAATTATCTATTCCAGCCAGTCCAGCTGGAAAACACTGTTCTTAGAGACGTGTCTCAACAAATATGTCATAGATAGCCTTTATTGCATTATCAAAATCACTGTTGCTTACACCGATTATAATATTAAGCTCTGATGATCCCTGATCGATCATTCTTACATTGATGTTTGCATGAGCCAGCGCTGAAAAAATCCTTCCTGCTGTACCACGATTAGATTTCATTCCACGACCAACGACTGCGATAAGTGCAAGATCAGCCTCAAGATCTATGATATCCGGATGTGCAAGTCTTCTGATAGAGCTTATTACCTGCTGCTCTTTGCCCTCAAACTCTGCCTGATGGACAAATACAGTCATTGTGTCTATTCCAGAAGGCATATGTTCTATTGAAATTCCATTCTCTTCAAACGCCTGTAACGCCTTACGGCAGAATCCAACTTCTGAATTCATCTTATCCTTGTCAATATTTACAGCTACGAAACCTTTTTTACCGGCAATTCCTGTAATCGTATATTCCGGTTTCTGGCATGTGCTCTCAACAATGAGTGTTCCGTCTGCATCAGGATCATTTGTATTTTTGATATTGATAGGAATTCCGGCCTTTCTTACAGGGAATACTGCATCTTCATGAAGAACTGAAGCTCCCATATATGATAACTCACGAAGTTCTCTGTATGTAACAACTTTTATAGGCTCCGGATCATCTATGATCCTAGGGTCAGCAACAAGACATCCTGATACATCTGTCCAGTTTTCATACATGCTTGCACGGCATGCTTTTGCAACTATCGAGCCTGTGACATCAGATCCGCCTCTTGAAAAGGTTTTTACGCTTCCATCAGGATTTGAGCCATAGAATCCAGGTATTACCGCCTTAGGTGTTTTCTCGAGTTTCTTTGATAGTACCTTATCTGTCTTCTCAGCATCAAAATTTCCATCTTTGTCAAAGAAAATAACTGTGGCTGAATCTATAAATTCATATCCAAGATAATGTGCCATAATTATTCCGTTTAAGTACTCTCCACGTGATGCAGCATAATCCACGCCGGCTTTTGCTTTGAAATTTTCCGCAATTGTGGTAAACTCTGAATCCAGCGCAAGCTTAAGATGAAGTCCATTGATTATTGAATCATATCTGTCTTTGATCTTCATAAGAAGGACTCTGAAATCCTCATCCTTTTCTGCCAGATCATAACATGCATAAAGCATATCAGTGACTTTTGTATCCTTTGAACTACGTTTACCCGGTGCACTTGGTACAACGTATTTTCTTGACTCATCACTCTTTATGATTTTTCCAACTTTCATGAACTGTTCTGCACTGGCAAGAGAACTTCCGCCAAACTTTACAACCTTTACCATCCTCGTCTGCTCCTCTGTTTATCTTTATAATGTGCCTCAGCACTGCTATAGTTTTGTATTATACAGCCTTAACATAAATTAAGTCAATGTGTTTCACTATATATTATTCTCATATTTACTATTCGCTTTACTGATAAAGCTATGTGTCTGCATATCAAAACCTATTCCAGATACATAACATCCATCTTCATAACATCATTTTCCTTATCAAATGTAATAACACCATACGATGGAGCCTTCCCCCATGCCGGTGCTCCTATGCTCCCGGGATTAAACAGTGACACACCGTTATGTGTATCATAAAATACGCTATGTGTATGTCCAAACAGTGCTATATCAACTCCAATCTCCCTTGCATGACATTCCAGCGGAAGATATGTGATCTTAACGTTGTATGTATGTCCATGGCATATAAGTACCTTATAGCCATCTATGTTCAATATTTTTTCAGTTTTCCCGTCTGAATAATCACAGTTCCCCGGTACATTTGCAAATGTGATCTGAGGAAAACGATTATTTAACCTTACTGCATCTGTCACGCAATCCCCCAGATGTATTATCATATCAGGATTTTCCTTTTCAACTGCTGTAACCATATTCTCTACCTTTCCGTGAGAATCACTCATGATCAATACTCTCTTCATCGTTATGCTCTCCTACATCATTGTTTGATTTATTTTATACTAATTTTATTAATTTATAGCAAAAAGACTCCTGTTTGTGGCCCCCTTGCCATAACAGAAGTCTTTCCTTCCCCTAAAAAGTATGTACACTTATTACTGACATCCCCTATGCCAGCCTCTTCCACTGCCTGCTGCATTTGTAATAAGAATAGAACATACAATTCTCCGCCTGTTCACAGCGATCCGGTGCACTTTCTATATTGCACTGGCAATTAACAATTGCATCTGCTTTTCCCTTACAAGCACCTTTGATCATAACATCATCTAACACTTCACCTGACATGATTCAATCATTCTCCTAACTAAATTTTGTTTAAAACCAAGAACGATTATACAATATGTTGTAGAGTAAAGCCATATGTCAATTCTAACAAAAGTTCATGCCTATTTAGGTATATTTTTTAACTTGACGAAATATGAATTATGTGTTCATCCCAGAAAACCAAGGATATCCTGATAATACCTGTCTCTTATTTCCTGCGATGCATTGTACAATTCATGTTTTGCTTCAGGGTATAAAATTTTTTGTGTATTTTGTGTATTTTCCACAAAATAATCCTGTGCCTCATTTGAAACAAGCGTATCCTCTCCAGCCTGGCAAAGTAAAACAGGGATAGAGATCCTGTTTATATTATTCTTGATGTATTTTGTTGCATTAATGCTTGCATTCCCCCAGTTATATGTGGCCCCGTAGCTTCTGTAATGCTCATCTGCCTCCCTGCAGCCATATATGTATTTATACCTCGGCTCTGACATTGCGCAGCTTCCCTCAAAATCATATATTCCATCATAAGTGCGCTGTCCGGGCATATACTTAAGCCCCCATTTAAGGATTTTTGATATTTTCATTATTATTTTTACCGCAGACATTGAAAAGCCCCCATACTGCATTTCTATCATAGGACTTGAAAGCACTGCTTTACAAAAATCAGCAGGATATTTTTCAAGGTACATAGCTGCTATCCCGCCTCCCATTGAATGGGCATACAGATACAGACTGTTTCCTTTTTCTTTTATGCGGACAACTTCCTCCACAAATTTATGCAGATCATCTACATATGTGTTAAAGTCATTTATCGTGACCATACCGCAATCACTGGTTTTTCCGTCCGAATACCCATGTCCCCTGTGCTCATTCATGTACACAGAGTATCCTGCCTCATACATCATATATATCAGTTCATAATATTTTGGTATAAATTCACAAAATCCGTGTGAAATCACGACAGCCTCTTTGGCATTTGGATTATTAATATATCCATAATGGATCTTTGCCCCATCATCAGCCTTAAAATAGCCTTCCTCAAGGTTTATCCTCATGAGAGGAAGTATCCTGTTTTTCATCTGGCTCTCAAATTCTTTATCCAAAAAAGTAACACTCATATCCTTTTACATCCCCGGTAATTCATCTATAAGGTTTAAATTATATTTATCGGCAAGCTCAACTGCCTTTTTATAACATTCTACATTGGCAAGCTGTTTTGCGCAATGGGCATCAAGCCCTAAAATAACTTTATTTCCTATTTCTGCAGGTATCCTCCAGAATTTTTCTGTCGGATAATGCTTCTTCTCACTTATTCCAAGTATATTTATCTCAAGAGGTATATCCATCTCCTTAAGTGCCTTGCAAAGCCTCGTCATCTCCCAGTCATATACAGAATCAAGTCCCTGATAATTAATAAGATCCGGATGTGCAAGATATTTAAAATGCCCTGTTTTCATTCCTTCTATGACAGAGTCAGCATATTCCCTTATGCGGCTTTCGTCCTCCGTCGGTGTTCCTGTGTAGGGTCCTGTTTCCTCTGAATTTAGAAAATGCTGTCCCATAATAAGATAATCACATCCAAGTTTTCTGAACATTGCCATCTGTTTTTCATGAAATGCCGGTATATATTCAGCCTCAAATCCAACAAAGATTTTTATGTCATCCTTATATTCCTCTGCAAGTGTCCTGATTGTCGATACATATTCCGGAGCCTGCTCCATGGTCATCCTTATTCCTGACACATAGCCATCCGTAAACGGACATGGTATGTGATCTGAGAAACCAAGTTTTTTTATACCCATCTTTATCGCTGTCTCGATATATTCACGCTCTGGATCGTATGCATGCCTGCATCTTACTGTATGTGTATGATAATTTGCTGTCAGAAAATCTCTCATTTTTTTCCTTTCTTTTTTAGGAAACTCTTTAAATTTTTTTAATTATTTTTATTAAATTTTTTTCCCTAAGTACTGAAATTTTAACATTTTTTGGCACATTATACAAATACAATCGAGAAACTAGTATATTTTTCCTATGTTTGGGTTGAAAGCAGGGAACTAACAGTATATAATCAGTTTATACCTATTATAATTTATTTACATAATACTAAGGAGGAAAGTTTATGCTATTTCAAATTAATTCAATGCATCAGATAATTGGCTGGATACTTGTGTTTGCCGGTCTTGTTATCTGCAATGAAATTGCAAGACGCACTAAGATGGGTGGAATCTTCTTCTTCCTCATCCTTCCTGCTGTTCTTACGATTTACTTTATCGCAATTGCCATCGGTGCAGCAAGTGGTGCTGACTGGGCAGTTAAAAACGATACATACCTTTACATGAATGGTTGGTTCCATTACGCAAAGCTTTACGCTGCAACAGCCGGATGTATCGGTTTCATGATGATCAAATATGGCTGGGGCATCGGCAAAAAAGACTGGTTCAAGCCTTTCCCATTCATCATCGTTGCAATAAACATCTTAATAGCAGTCGGATCTGATTTCGAGTCAGCTATAAAAGGTGCAAACGCTGTCGGTGGATGGTGGAAATCTACTGAGGACGTATGGTTAAATGGCGGATGGTGGAACTGGGTAAATGGTATCGCCGGTATCTTAAACATCTTCTGTATGACAGGATGGTGGGGAATCTACCACTCAAAAGACAAAAACAAACAGGATATGTTATGGCCTGATATGACTGTATGGTTTATCGTAGCATACGATCTTTGGAACTTTACTTACACATATAATAACCTTCCAACACATACATGGTATTGTGGTCTTGCTCTTCTGCTTGCACCTACATTCGCCAATGCGCTTTGGAACAAAGGCGGCTGGATCCAGAACCGAGCAAACACACTTGCTTTATGGTGTATGTTCGCCCAGGTCTTCCCTCTTTTCCAGATCGGTACAAAATACTCAGTTCTTCCTGTACTCTACGAGAATATTGAGGCTAAGACGGGTATGGATCTTGCAAAAATGACAGATCTTGGAAATGCTGTTGCAAACACAAATGTTCAGGGATTCATATCTATACTTGCACTTGCAGCAAACGTTATCTGCCTTGCAGTTATCATCAAACGTTCTATTGAGCAGAAAAAGAATCCTTACAAAGAGGATATCTGGACAGGAACAAGAGATTATGAGGAGGCTATGGCAAGAGCCGACCGATAAAATAGTCGTCTGGTAGTTTTTACCTAGATTTTATGCGGTTTTCATGCATTTTAAAAAACACAACATAAACATTAGTTTATGTTGTGTTTTTTTTATATTATGTTATAATTTTACGGGATTGTTTTTTTGCAATCCCTATTATTATTTTAATTCATGCGGGAGGCATTAACATGTTCGAAAAAGAAGATGTCCCATCAACTCAAGGACTTAAGATAATTATCATAGGATGCGGAAAAGTAGGACGCACTCTTGTAGAGCAGCTTAGTCAGGAGGGACATGATATAACTATCATCGACAAAAACAGGGAAAGAATCTCACAGCTGGCTAACTTATATGATGTCATGGGGCTTGTTGGAAATGGTGCAAGCTATAACATCCAGAAAGAAGCCGGCATAGGAAACGCTGATCTTATCATAGCAGTTACAGGTTCTGATGAATTAAATCTTCTGTGCTGCACTATAGCGACCCAGGTCGGTAATTGCGCAGCCATTGCAAGGGTCCGCACTCCTGATTACAGTCAGGAAGCCGACTACTTACGGGAAAAGCTTGGTCTTGCACTGATCATAAATCCTGAATACGAAGCTGCACGCGATATGGCACGGATTCTTTATCTCCCGTCATCATTAGAGGTTACCGGATTTGCACATGGACAGGCAGAGCTTATAAAATATGCTATTCCTGAAAACAGTCCGATGGATGGCATTGCCATCAAAGATTTAGGCCACAAGTTAAAAGCCAATATCCTCATCGGTGCTATCGAAAGAGATAATGACGTATTTATTCCTTCAGGTGATTTTATATTAAAAAAGGGTGATAAGCTTTCATTTGTCGGCGCACACAAGCAGGCAAAAGAATTTTTCAGCCACCTTGGATTAAACAGCCACAGCGTTAAAAACACTATGATAATAGGCGGTGGAAAAGCAGCCTACTATCTTGCAAAGGAACTTCTTTCGCGCGGCATCAGGGTCAAGATTATCGAAAATGATTTTAACCGCTGCGAAGAACTCAGCATCCTTCTCCCTGAAGCCATAATAATAAACGGAGACGCAACGGATCAGACTCTTCTTCGCGAAGAAGGCATCGAAACAACTCAATCCTTTGTCCCGCTTACAGGTATAGACGAAGAAAATATAATGCTCACATTATATGCCAAGCAGGTATCAAATGCAAAAGTCATAACAAAAATAAACCGTATAACATTTACAAACGTTATAAACAGTCTTGATCTCGGAAGTGTTATCTATCCAAAATACATCACCTCCGAAGCGATCATAGCTTATGTCCGTGCAAAAAAAGCATCTATGCACAGCAACATTGAAACTCTGTACCATATGTATGATTCAAGGGTTGAGGCTATAGAATTTTTTGTTTCAGAAAAATCTGCTGTTACAGATGTCCCTTTAAAGGATCTTACGCTTAAGGATAATCTGTTATTATGCTTCATAAACAGAAATGGCAGGATCATTATCCCAAGTGGTAATGATTCCATACAAAAAAACGATACAGTCATGATAATAACAAAGCATACCGGATTCAACCAGATCCAGGATATTTTAAAATAATGGAGGCGCACAATGAATACTTCAATAATTAGATATATCCTTGGCAGTGTTTTAAAGCTCGAGGGAGTGCTTCTTCTCCTTCCATGCATAGTTGCAGGTATTTACAGTGAAAAAAGCGGTATATATTTTTTACTGGCAGGACTTTTATCTATTGCAATAGGCTTTATTTTTTCGGCAAGAAAGCCCAAAAATTTTACACTTTATCTTAAAGAAGGCTGTATAGCTACTTCGCTAAGCTGGGTAATACTCAGTATTTTCGGTGCACTTCCGTTCTTCTGGTCAGGTGAGATCCCTTCATTTACGGATGCACTTTTTGAAACGATATCCGGCTTTACAACAACCGGAGCCAGCATTTTATCCGATGTAGAAGCATTATCTAAATGTATGCTTTTCTGGCGGAGCTTTACACACTGGATAGGCGGAATGGGAGTCCTTGTATTCCTTCTTGCGATAATCCCGTTAAGCGGTGGAAGCAACATTAATCTAATGCGCGCCGAAAGCCCCGGACCTTCTGTCGGAAAGCTCGTTCCAAAGATAAGACATACTGCAAGAATACTTTATATCATATATTTTGGTCTTACAGTAATTGAGATAATCTTTCTTATATTCGGTAAAATGCCGCTGTTTGATGCAATAGCCACAGCACTCGGAACTGCCGGAACAGGTGGTTTTGGAATAAAAAATGATAGTATGGCAAGCTATTCCGTATATATCCAATGGGTTGTGACTATTTTTATGATCTTGTTCGGAGTAAATTTCAATGCATATTACCTTGCTTTTTTCGGAAGCTTAAAAGAAGCATTACATGTCGAGGAGGTCAGGCATTATTTCCTTATAATCCTTGCTTCTGTCGTCATCATCAGTATAAATATCGTACACATGTGTTCAGGCATTTTCGATGCCGTCACAAAAGCAGCCTTTCAGGTAGGTTCTATTATTACAACAACCGGTTTTTCGACAACCGATTTTGATAAATGGCCGGAGTTTTCAAAGGGGATATTAACTCTGCTCATGTTTATAGGTGCCTGTGCAGGAAGTACAGGTGGAGGTATAAAAGTTTCACGATGTGTTATAGCGGTAAAATCCATATTTAAAGAGCTTACGAGCTATATCCATCCAAAAAGTGTCAAAAAGATCACTTTCGAGCACAAACCTGTCGATCACGATGTGATCCGCTCGATCAATGTGTATTTTATGACATTTATAGTTGTTTTTGTTGCATCGACTCTTATCGTATCCATTGAAGGGTACGACTTTTCAACGAACTTTACAGCCGTTGCCGCAACTATAAACAATATAGGGCCAGGTCTTTCCCATGTCGGTCCTGTGCAGAACTTTGGATTTTTTAATAATATATCAAAGTATGTTCTGATGTTTGACATGCTGGCTGGACGATTGGAGCTGTTTCCACTGCTCATACTCTTCCACCCGTCAATATGGAAAGATTTTTTTATACAAGCTGATAAACGTGTTAAAGAAAGGAGAATTTAAATGTTTGCATGTAAAAACTGCGGTGGAAATGTTAAATATGACATAGCTTCCGGCCAGCTTGCATGCGAGTATTGTCACAGCCTTTTTGACCCTTATGCGTATGAGGATAAAACCTCAGACGCTGAGGTCAGCAAGGATTTTGATGCTACTATATTTACCTGCCCACAGTGTGGCGGCGAAATTATAAGCACCGATAATACCGCAGCTGGTTTCTGTAGTTTCTGCGGAGCTTCCACAGTCCTCTACAGTCGTATTTCCAAAGAACACCGGCCTGATTACATCATTCCATTCCAAAAAACAAAAGATGACTGTAAACAGGCTTATTCACGTCTTATGGCAAAAGCCATATTCGCTCCATCCGAGCTTAAGGATCCAAAAAAAATCGACAGCTTCAGAGGTATATATATGCCATATTGGACATATTATGTAACCTCGGACGGATCACTTAATATTCCTGCGACCAAGTCACAGCGCCGCGGAGACTATATAATCACAGATCATTTTAATCTCACCGGTACATTAGACTCATATTACAAGGGATTATCATATGATGCCTCCTCATCCTTTGATGACAGCATAAGTGAAAGCCTTGCACCTTATGATGTAAAAGGCATGAAAGAGTTTACTCCGGCATATTTAAGCGGATTCTACGGTGATACTGCCGATGTTGACTCTGCTGTATACAAGCCTGATGCTGAAGAAACTGCTTTTACAAGCACTGTTGATTCCATCAACAAAGTGCCTGCTTTCCGTGGATATAGCATTAAAAAGGGTTCACAGACCCCACAATCCCTCAACACTACAACTAAAGAGATAAATTATTCTCTTTTCCCTGTATGGTTTATGTCTTACAGAAATAATGACAGGGTGGCATATGCCACAGTAAACGGGCAGACCGGTAAGGTTGTTGCCGATATTCCTATTTCCTTTAAGAAATTTCTGGCCGGTTCGTTTATAACTGCCGTTCCGATTTTCATACTGCTTTGTTTTATTTCCGTACTGACCCCTGGAAGGACAATGCTCCTTGTCGGATTTCTTTCTATTGCGGTCAATTTTATTTATTCGCGTGAGCTTGCCTCAGTGGCCTTAAAAGAGTCCGGCGAAGATGACCTTGGCAAGCTGTCAAAGCAATCAACAGCTTCCGGTCAGGAATCTGGCCGCATATCAGTAATGAAAGCTTCAAGAGAGCTAAAGAGAAAGACTAATACTGTGCCACTTGGTGTAGGTATCATAATCGTTTATTGCGTACTTCTTGCATTCTGCTTTTTCGGAAATGCACTCTCCGGCTCAGGTAATGCTGACGGAAGCCGCATAGCATGGTTTTTTGTCACAGCATTTGCTATGTTTTACGGAATACAGGCATTTGCCAAATTTGATAAGCTGCCCGGACACAAAGGATTATTCGGATTGGTATTTAACATGATATCGCTCATTTACGGCACTGCTATTGCGATGATACAGCCAATAATGGACTACTGGTATTATTCAGCTGCACTTCTCATAATCGTTGCTCTTTTTGTCACTTTATGGGATTGCGTAAATGCCTACAATGTGTTATCCACAAGAAAACTTCCTCAATTTTCATACACAGGAGGTGATGATCGTGCGTAAATTTACTCTATCAGCTGCTGCGGCACTCACCAGTATGCTTACAATTTTAACATGTCCAGCGTATACATATGCCTCTTCTGATCATGATTTCGAGGATAAAAATACAGACACCGGATACCAGCTTATAATTGATGATGAAGCAGATTTTCTGACATCTGACGAGGAAGAAAGCCTTTCTGAGGTTATGTATGAAACAGCCGGATATTGCAATGCAATGGTTGTGACAACAACTTACCACACATTTTCAAGCACTGAAGATTTTGCAGTTTCAACATACGAAAACTATTTCGGAAAAAATTCTTCCGGTATCGTGTTTGTTATCGACCGTGATCTAAACGAAATATATCTTGCTTCCGAGGGTGATGCCAGAAAGAAGATCACGGACTCCAAGTGTGATGTAATATGTGATAATACATATGTTTATGCAACAAAAGATCACGGATATGATTATTACACCTGTGCCGTAGAAACATTTGACCAGATAAATACATCTCTCGCAGGTGGCAGAATTGCCCAGCCAATGAAATATGTTTCAAATATTTTCCTTGCCGTGGCTCTTGGCATGTTTGTATGTTTTATATACACACTTTTTGTTTCAAAATCAAGGCGCCCTTCAAGACGTGAGCTCTTAAGTGGAAGCTTTACTAAAGTCGATGTACAAAATCCTAATGCACAATTTATGTATCAGGATAAAAAATACAGTCCACAAAGTTCCGGCAGCTCCGGTGGACATAGCGGAGGTCACAGCAGTGGTGGACACAGCGGTGGCGGACATAGTGGCGGCGGACATCATATTTAAAAGACCAATAGCATTTTAATCAGAGAAAATGGCAGGTACAAGTACGAACCTGCCATTTTTTATGCCATTAAGCTATACTAAACCGTACCTGATACAACAAGAGTACTTGTTCCCGGAACGATAGTCCATTCCCCTGTCTGGGCATTTTGTGTGTACGTTGCCGCAGGAACAGTTATCGCTCCCGCTGTTGTGGCAAATACTCCGGTTGTTTCATCATAACTATAGTTAGTCTGTGCCCACGCCGCATTATTATAGGTCACAGAAAGATTTGCCAGACGTGGATTAAATGTATCTGTAAGTGTGACAAGATCTGCCGCATCAGCTGGTGCGTTTCCAGTATTCTGTATAAGAAAAGTATATGTCAGTGTTCCATTCTCTGATACCGGCACCGGGCTTATCGACTTTGTTATATTAAGTGCAGGAGCATCCGCAACAGCGATCGATGCACTTGCTGTAAGATCCGTTGTTCCCACACCACTGATAGTTGCAGTGTTGTTTATCGAAGAGCCTGCTGCAAGCGGAGCAAAATTATTTGCAGTTGTCTCATATACGATCGTTGCGTTTCCTTTTGCCGGAACCGATATCCCTGTTACTGTAAGAGGCTGTGTGACTGTCACTGCCGGTGTAGTCTGTAATACCCCATTTGTATAATATTTTATTGTATTTGCGCTGAAACTAAGCGGATATACCGTAACAGCCGGCTCCCCCACCTGATATGCTCCGAGATTATCAGAAAGTGTAAGTCCTGTATATGCTGTATCTCCTGTATTCACAAGGTTTACTATATAAGTTATCGTATCACCGTTTGTGTAATCCGGATTCAATACCGTTTTTTCTGCTGATAAAACAGATACAAGTTCTCCGACAGCCACATTGGAGCTTGCAGTTGAATTATTATATGAAAGCTGGGCCTGATTAGTAAATGTTGCCATATATTATTCCTTTAACTGTCCGGTTTAAATATCGGCCTGACAGTTGTTATTTCCTTTATTTTTTCTTCAATAATATTTTATGTCCTTTCTGCAAAAAAGTTACTGATTCGTACTATTGACTTATTGATTTTTTTTTATAAATTATATAATATATAGCTGATAAAATAACAAAGCAGGGACATATTCAGATGGCACGTAGAAAATACATGAGAACAAGACAATTAAAGCCTGGAATGAAAATAGACCAGGTTATAGAAGACCGCATGGGACGAAACCTCGTAGTGTGCGGTTCAATACTGGATGATTATATAATAGAATCGCTTCTAAAGCTTGGCATAATGTCCGTATATATTCAGGATGGTGGTGATACACCAGAAGACAATATCCTCTCCCCTGCTGCTGCCCAAAAGGTCGAAAAGCTGCGTACAAGTGATCCTTCAAAGGTCACATTGTCAGACAGTGTTAAAAAACGTGTTTCCGAAGGCATCCAGTTTGTATACAATAATACCGGATCGGATAAATTTGTTGAGGCTGCTGATTCTATTACAGAAGATCTCATGCACGCAATAACCCAGAACAATGCCATAGCCATTGATATAAGCTCCTTAAAGACAAGCGATGAGTATACATTTAAACACAGTGTTGATGTTGCTACGATATCCATGATCCTCGCCAAGCATCTTAATATGTCAAAACAGGAAATATATGAAATAGGGATAACCGGTCTGCTGCACGATATCGGCAAGACACAGATACCTCCTGATATTTTAAACAAGCCGGGACAGCTTGACGATGCAGAATTTGATATCATGAAACGCCACGCATTATACGGCTACAGAATGTTAAATTCCCGCAATGAATTTAATAACGCTATATGCCTTGGGGTATTGCAGCACCATGAAAAAGTAAATGGAGCCGGATATCCTCTGGGCTTTGAAAGCAATCAGATATGCCCTTATGCAAAGATTTTATCTGTTGCTGATATATATGATGCCCTTGTAACAGAACGTCCTTATAAGGCCGCATATACGCAGCGTGAAGCTGTTGAGATGATAATGTCGATGACAGGTGAGCTGGACATAACTGCCATGAAAGCTTTTCTGGAAAGCATGATACTTTATCCTGTCGATTCCATTGTGGAATTAAGCAATGGTGAGAAAGCCCGTGTAGTCAAAAACAATTTTCATTGTATACTGCGCCCTACAGTCGTAGGAATAAAATCAGGAAAAGTATATGATCTCAGCAAAGATTTAAATTGTGCCAATATTATAATAAACAATTAACTCCGGTTTTTATCCAAAACCGGAGTTAATTTTAAATTTCGTCATATTGATATATAGTGGCACAGTAGCCTTCTGTTTTCTTGCTTGTATACATAGCTGTATCTGCCTCCTTATACAGCTGGTCAAAGCTTATCTCCTCTCCATCATAGCAAAATGATGCACCGAGACTTATATATATTTTTTTATTGTCCATCTCAGGTATATTTATCTGCTCAAGCTTTGAAAAAACTCTATTTACAAACGCATCTGCCTGCTTTTTTTCAAACATCCCCGGTATATACAGGGCAAACTCATCCCCTCCAAGTCTCATTACTACATCATTTTCACGGCATGACTCCTGAAGTGCATCTGCCACCGCAATTATAACCTTATCTCCTACTGCATGTCCATAAGTGTCATTTACAAGTTTGAATTTATCGCAATCAAGCAGGCATAAAAGACCTCCCACATGCTCTTCCAGCAATTTTGTTATTTTATGCTCCCCGCTTCCACGATTACATATCCCGGTCATAAGATCAGTCTCAGACAAATATAAAAGCATATTTTCACGGCGCTTTTCCTCGTCTATAACTTCCACACAATAAAGGACATGGCAAAGCTTTCCCTCTGCATCCTCGTCCACCTTTATAAAACGTTCCCTGCACCAGCCTGATATGCTTCCAACAAACTCATGTGCTATAGTATCTTTTCCATCCATTCTTTCCTGGAGTGTATCAAGCTTTATAAAGTCGAACACGCTGTCCTTATATTTGTCAACACACAGTATATTCATAATATGCATCATATGATCTTCAAAGTCAGTATCATACAATTCTCTTGTAATCGTATCTACATGTCTGGCTGCTTTTATGACTTTATGGCTTCCATTTTTCACATTTACGAGATGCATCGACAGATATATCTGTGCCAGTGCAGAGTAACTGCTTATCTTTGCCTGTTCATTAGATCTGACAAATGAGTTTCTGAGCTTAAGCAATGAAATAAGAAGTGTTCCTATCATGTCTAAAAAAATGGATAATCCCTTATAATCCACTTCTGGTGGATTATCAACACCAAAAAAGCCCTTTATCTCATCCTTATACCGAAGCGGACTTACCGCAATAGTGTGTATGTTTTGTCCTTTAAGCAGTTCATAAGAAGACATGTGTTTTTCTTTTATATCTTCAATATCATTTACTATGATACTTTCTCCCCTGTCGAAGTGTTCGTACCACCAGTCAATAATATCCATATTAACTGCCTGAAGCTTGTGGATCTGCGGTTCTATGCCATTTCTGCACCATTCGTATGTATTTTTTGTCATCCCATCCTTATCTTCAAAAATATATATACGATCCGATCCTATATGTTTTCCAAAAAAACGTATGAATTCATTTATCTCATCTTCCGGCATATCATAATTTAATGCTGATCGAAGTGCTTCATTTATTATAAGTTCATATTTCATTATTGTTTTCATATATTCACCACCCATTAACATACGAATACTTGTTACTTTTATACTATAATACTCCTCATTTTAAATATCTTCAAACACATTTTTATAAAAATAAAAAAAACATCGCTAATGCGATGTTTTTAGCAGTCCGTACGGGAATCGAACCCGTGTTTCCGCCGTGAGAGGGCGGCGTCTTAACCGCTTGACCAACGAACCGTGTATTATAATATCATGGTCCATATAATAATGCAAGCCTTTTTTTGATTTTTTTTATTTTATTTTTTATTTTTTCTGGAAAGCTTATTTTTAAGGCTTTCTGAGAATTCCTCAAGATATCTTTTTTCAATCTTTGGATTTCTAAATCCCTGCGCTCTTGCAAGTGCAGACTTCTTTAATGTTCCCATTGAATCAATGGCTCTCTCCGTACTTGCCTTGATGCTTCTTTTTCTGTCCTCAAATGACATTCCCGATTTTAGACGTTCCTCGATCGATAATCCTTCACGCTTTCTCTCCTGTGCTTTCTCATCAGCCTCACGTTTCTTCTCCTGGACCTCATTCACAAACTCACTCATATAGTTATTAAAACTGTTTTGTACGTTTATTATAGTTCTGCTAAAGTCAGTAAGCGCTGAAACGGTTATAGCTGTATCGACTGCAACAAGTCCCATAAATATCAGAGAAAATAGTTCATACATTATAGGGGAGATCCAGCCTGTTATAAATTTAGTAAAAGGTGCGATCCCATATACTACCAGAAGCCCGGCCAGCCCAAAGCACACTGAATACGGAAAACATACCCTTCCGTTTACATTGAGCGGCATTTCACTGTAATCCCACCAGTATGCATGAAATAATTTTTCCAATGTCCATGATGTGCCATACTCAAGTACAATGCTTCCGAAAAAGGCCACAATGAATATCTGCCACCATGTAAATGCCGTATCAGTATGTATGCTTATCACATCGGCTATTGCAGTTATCCCTACACCGCCAGCCCCATAGATTGGGCATAATGGTCCATATAAAAACCCCCTGTTTTCCCACCTTTTTGATTTTATCGTGCAGTATATGCTCTCATATATCCAGCCAAAGAAGCTGAATATGACAAAATACACAAAATACCTTGATATCCACATTTTACACCTCATCCAGATAGACGTCGTACCATTTTATGCACTCTTCTGTCCATTTCTTACATATTTCCTCATAGCTTTCTTTTAATTTATTATATTCGATTTTGATCAAGGTGTCATCATAATTATCCATACCCTTATCTTTCATGCCCTCATCTTCATTGCTCTCGCTCTCATCATATGTACCTGCCTGCATAAGCTGTTCACAAGCGAGCGCATATCCTGCTTCATCCAGTTTTTTCCAGACGCCTTCTGCCTTATCCGCAAGCTTTAAAACAGGCTCCGCTGCAAGTCCAAGCTTCCATTCCAGATATGCCTCTTCTGTGGATAGCTGCCTTGTCTGGTGTCTCTCAGGTTTTGGAACCGCCGCAAGTGCTTCTACCATAGCCTGATCTTTTGCCTGCATAAGTGCCGGAAGATTTCCATCCTGCGATGCCTTAAGTCTTGAAACATAATGATCGTAACCAAATGGATAGTACATTACGGAATCCTTTTCAAATACGAGTATGGCATCTGCAACCTGTTTTATAAAGTATCTGTCATGTGATACAAAAAGCATTGTTCCCCTATATTTTTTGAAAGCTGATTCTAAAGTCTCCTTCGCCGGAATGTCCATATGATTAGTCGGTTCGTCCAGTATTAAAAGATTTGGTCTTCCGCATAAAAGTTCAGCCAGAATAAGTCTTGATTTTTCTCCACCCGACAGCGAATTAATACGTTTTGATGCATGCGCACCTCCAAAAAGATACATTCCAAGTGTCCTTCTTAAATCCTTTTCATTTAATGCCGGAAAAATCTCATGGAAATGATCCCTGACTGTTTTTTCGCTGTCTATAAGTGCACTCTGCTGGTCAAAATAACCTAAAAGCAGATTATTTCCAAGCTGGCTTACCCCCTTTACCGGTGGTATCATTCCCGCCACAGTCTTTAAAAATGTTGATTTTCCTATTCCATTATCACCGATAACAGCAATCTTTTGTCCACGTCTTATACGAAGTGAAAGCTCAAGCAGCGCTTTTCCGTCATACCCTATCTTTAATTCTTTCGCTTCATATACCCATTTTCCACCCGGAAACTGTGGATCAATGTTTTCTGTAAATATATGTGCTTCGTCCTCCACAGGCTTTTCTATACGCTGCATCCGTGAAAGCATAGTCTTTCTTGATCTGGCAAAAGCGGCTTTTTTAGGTTTATGCTTGAATTTTTCAATCAGTTCCTGCGTATGGGCGATTTCTTCCTGCTGACGTTCATATGCTTTGCGCTGTATCTGCAGGTTTTTAAGCTTCTGCTCACGATACTGCGTGTAATTCCCGGCATATCTGTGCAGTGTGCCATTTTCAAGCTCATACACCGCTGTTGAGACCTTATCCAGAAATGCCCTGTCATGTGAAACCATTATAACAGCCTTCGGATAATTTATCAGATAATCCTCAAGCCATTCAACCGTTTTCATATCAAGATGATTAGTCGGCTCATCAAGAAGTAACAGATCAGGTTTTTCAAGAAGCAGCTTTATAAGCGATATCTTCGTCTGTTCTCCTCCTGAAAAACTGCCAAGTTTCCGCTGTTTTTCATCTTTTGCAAAACCAAATCCTGTAAAAATGCGGTCGTACTCCATCTCATAATCAAATCTGCCTTTCGAATAAGTATCCCTGTCCGGACAACTCTCAAGCAGTATCTCTTCTATCGTTTTATCCTGATCTGACTTATCGGCCTGTCTTAGCATTCCTATCGTGATATTTCTCGATGTCATGATCCCGGCATTGTTTCTGCTATCTTTGTTTCTGCTATTTTTCTTTCTGTTATTATTGTTTTCTCCGGTGGTTTTGACATAGCTTTCACTGCGCCGGCTGCCATTTCCTCTGCGGTCATCCCTGTCAAGAGTCAGTTCTCCTGCCAGAAGCTTAAGAAGTGTGGTCTTTCCTGCTCCGTTTTTGCCGACAACAGCCAGCTTTTCTTTTTCTTTTATATAAAAATCAACATGGGACAGAATCGTCTGACCTCCTGCCGAAACTGTCCCATCTTTAATCTGGTATAACATATTTTACCTCTATTTTAAGTCCTTAAGACTCTCGAGAAGTTCAAGATCCGACTGTAAGACCCTGATATTTGATGTTACAGGCTCCTGTCCCGGCTTAGTAACTGTAATCTCTATAACAGAATCTGCCGGGATGCCGCTGCCGAATGCATACTGTAAAAATGATATAAACTTTGGGTGGTTTGCTGTAAATGTATTTTTTGCTTTCATCATTTTCATTATGCTTGCTGGGTTCATGTATTTTCTCCAATCTTATCTATATGATATCTCTTTCGACGCACATATCTTTACGTTCGTTATATTATACCATGAGTCAATTCTATAATCTATCATTTTAGAATTATTTACGTTATTTAATCACGCTGTGCTTTGTGCCTCTTTTTAGCCTGATACATGAGATCATCTGCTTGATTTATGTAATCATCCAGTGATCTGCTATTGTCAACGGCAATTACAAAACCACTGCTTGCCTCTATGCCGAATGGAAGTTTCTTAGCTGATGTCATGTCTTTTAAAGTCTTGTGAAAACTTTTCTCCATATTCTTTGCCTTTTGCTCATTGCAATCCGGGATAAGCACTACAAATTCATCTCCTCCATATCTCATGGCAACGGCTTCATGCGGGAAACTTCTCTTTATTGCATCTGCTACACCTTCGATTACGACATTTCCCATATCATGTCCATATTTATCATTGACCATTTTCAAATGATCTGCATCAAAAAACATAATTGCAAGCGGCTTATTCTCATCAATACAGCTATTGTAAAGTGGTATTGCAAGCTGATTATAAGCCATACGATTGTACAGTCCGGTAAAGGAATCCTGTATATATAATATCGAAAGCTTCTGATTAGCTTTTTCTAACTCAATTTTACCATAAAAATATTCAAGTGATTTTGAAAATGATGCAATTATCTCATATAGGAACTGGTTTTCAAACATATAATCGCAGTTTACCAGCACAAAATATCCTATCTCCCTCTCCCTTATGTGAAGAGGTACAAAAACTCTTATATCTCCTTTTTTCCTGTTCCAAAGCTTAGGAACCATATCCTCCACGTTCATTTGAACATCCGTGTGTATTTTACCGTCCTTGAATACAATGACAGCTTCCATCTCAGGCGGATATCCTTCTACACGCTGCTCTTCCTCTATCTCATCCATAACCCCACAATTCTGTGCATTGACTATGTCCCTGTTCATCATAAGATACATTTCTTTACACCTTAATGCATCGAGACATTTTACCAGTTGCTCTCCCATTTTCTCATATGACTCACATTCAAACAGTTTACGGTTCATTACCATAGTCTCATTGTACAAATCAATCTGTCTTACCTCTGAGAAGATCCGTTCTTTTATATAATCGCTTCTATGCTTATGTTTTATGTTATTACAGCCGCAGTGGCTTTCCTGAAACACCGGTTTGGCTTTGGAATATACTATTTTCTGTACATTTTCTCCATTCCATATCCTGTGCAGCACTCCCATTGCCTGATATGCAACATCCATCCTGCTATAGCTGATTGTAGTGATACGTGGTTCAAAATATGAAGCCTTATCAAAATCATCAAAACCTGTTATACAGAAGTCGTCAGGTACTCTGTATCCGGCTTCAAAAGCTCTCTGGCAAAGTCCGACCGCAATATTTTCATTGGCACATACAAATGCATCAGGTATCATACCGATACTATTAAAATGATCAAACGCATTTATACCTGTATATACTTCATAATTTTGCTGAAAAATCCTTTTTTGCTCCAGTTTTATTCCGTATTCACGCAGCACATCTTCATATGCACGCTGTCTGGATTTATTTTCATAGCTTGCAGCCGGACCACCAACATAATTAATCTTCCTGCATCCATGTCTTACTATAAGGTGTTCTACTACTTCACGCATCGAACCATAATTATCAATAACTGCACTGTATAGTCCCGGAATTGTCTCAAGGAGAGAAACCGCAGGGACATCTGACTCTATCACTTTCCTTACAATGCGGTCATATTGATCTTTCATAATCGTGTTTGTAATCTCAAGTATTATGCCATCATATTTTTTTAAATCCGGCAATTCTATTATGTTATATTCCCCTATATTGTGTTTATCATCCATATTAAAATTGCCAAAAATTTGGAAAATATCTATTTCAACATCAAGATTTTGTTCCTGTATATAATCCTTGCATCCCACAATCCATGAATAATTAACATATCTTTTCCATGCATCTGCTATAATTGCTATCCTCTTCATACACCTCTCTGCCTTTCAACAGCCTTTAATTATTGAAGTGCTCTGCCTGCGCATTAAGCATATCAGCTACCTTCTTATTCTGTGCTACCTGCTTTGAAATAGTATTTATATCGTTTGAAAGTTCCAAGGTGTTGGATGCCGCAAGGTTGATACCATCGTAGCCTTCTTTTACCACACTCGTAATATTGCTGATATAGTCCATAATGTGCTCCGTGCTCTGCTTGAGCTCAAACGACATCTTATTGAAATTACCTACAATATCATTTATATGCACTGCATCGTTATTGTACTGTTCTCCTGCTTTGACAAAATTATCATAATCCGGCAGGATATTTGACTGGATATATTCTGCAAGTTCTGCTGCATTATTTATAAGCTCCTGAACCGTTTCTATAACTGTATTGTTGATGTTTTGTATATTTACAGCTGCCTGTCTGCTGGACTCGGAAAGCTGTCCTATTTCAGATGCCACCACAGCGAAGCCTTTTCCTGCTTCACCGGCTCTTGCAGCCTCAATTGAAGCATTGAGGGCAAGCAGATTAGTCTGTCCTGCTATACTCAGGATATCATTCGTCAGCTCACTTACCTTTTCCACCTGCTTGCTGTCCTCGATTGTCTGTTGAAGCTTTGCAATGATTTCTGAAGCAACTTTACCGGTATTTTCCTTATTGGAAACAGCTTCTTTTTTAAGCTCCTGGGCATTCTTATCCATTGTATCAGAATACTCTAACAGCCCATTTGAGTTCTCGGCAAGCTCCTGCGCCTTATTCTCTATTTCCTGCATATCGTCTGTAATGCCTGAAATAGTCTCTGTAACCGACTCCATGGAAGCAGATAATTCTTCCATGGCTGATGATATATCATTGGAATTGTCATTAGAAAGACACACCTTATTGTCCACTTCGAGAATAACCCTGTTCATCTCTGCTGCACTATCTGTAATGCTTGTCATGATATCCTGCAATGTATTGATAAAGGCATTTACGTTTCTTCCAACACTTCCTATCTCATCGCCACCTGTAACCTCAAGTCTCATAGAAAGATCACCCTTATTTGCCTTGATATCATCGACCATTTTCTGCATTTTTCTGCTGATATACTGCATAGGTGCCACAATGCTTCTGAAACATGTGATAAGTGCAAATGCAATAACAAGTATTGACACTACTATAAATACTATAGCCGATGTTATTGCAAAATTGTACTCTTTTTTCTGCTGGCTTAAAGCATCTTCCATCGCAGTCTTTCTCATATTAATAAGGCTGTCTATTTTCTTTATCAAATAGTCCTCTGCCGGCTTCTGCTGTACATTCATAGCTTCTATTGATTTATCAGCATCCCCTTTTGAGCTTGCATCTAAGACAGCATTCATTCCATCACGGTATTTGTCAAATTTCTTTACAAATGCACCAAAATATTCCTGTTCCTTGTCTGTGAGTGGCTGCTTTTCGTATTCCTCAAAATAGCCCTGCATCTCTTCCATTTTGTCGTTTATTGCTGTTGCAAAGCTGTCCTTTGTGATAGATGTATCCGCATCACAATGGCCGTACATACTCTTTCCCATAGACTCAATATCTAGTGACATATCCATAAGAATCTCTATGCTCTTTGAACAGTCATCAGATATCACAACACCCGCATCGAGAAGTCTTCTTGAATTGGTAAGGCTTAATACACATGCTAACAATACCACTATTGCAAGCAAAACCATCGGAATCATTACTTTTATCTTTATGCTCACGTTACTTAATAATTTCATATTGCCGTACCTCCCTGTACTAGTGTGTAAGCTCCGGATCAAGCTCTTTCATACGATTGTAGAAATCCTCCATTGCTTCGTCATACGATATATCACCATCGAAATAAGGATGAAATGCCTTCTGTATCTGCTCATTACAGTCTTTATCATAATCACAGATATTACTCATATCAATCTTCTTTGCAGCCTCGGCAAAAAGTGCGATATGATTCTGTCCGCCAAGAAAATCCGAGCTGTAATCACTGCCCGCGATTTCTTCCATAGCAGTCTGGTTATTTGTGTAGTCCTGGGTATCAAGTGTGATCTGCTTCATTGTATCTGCATCACATGTCAGACGATACATCAGGTCGTGAATGAATGGTACATTGTCTGTTCCCTTTGCAGCACATATCCATGTACCACCCCAGTAATATGCCTGTGGTCCCTCACATACCGCATAGTCTCCATATATTCCGTTTCCAGCCTTTGCCGGTGCATTAGGATCAGCAAGTGAATTTCCCATCAGTGTGAAGTTTATTCCCCACGTAGAATAGAAAAATCCAAATACGTTTCCATCCGGTCCCTGATCCCCACTCCACTGCGGACTCCAGAGCGTTGTTCTATTGTTATAGCCTTTTTCAGAATAATCCTTTGTCTGGTCAATCCATTTCTGTATACTTGGATCTATAACTATTTTTCCATCCTGTACCCATTTTCCAGATACATTATTTGAAAATGTCCTGTATGAATCATCATAACCGGAGAGCATATAATATCCCGCATCATGCATCTGCGCTGCCACATTGTCAAAATCACTCCATGTGCCAAGCTTCTTTTGCACTTCATTAGGATCATCTGTTCCTAAAACCTGCTTTGCGATAGATCTGCGATACGCAAAAAGTCCCGGTGTTGCCTGCCATGTCGTACCTTTAAGTTTGCCATCATCTGACACGATATCCTTTGTATACTGATACTGTGCTGACATATCATCATCAGTCAGCCCGATATCCTTTTTTACATCCAGTGACACACCTGATTTTACATATTTTCCCGCATAGTCTGCCTCAATCATAAACAAATCTACTTTATCATCGTCTATAGCTTCATCCTGATCCGCAAGTGCCTCATCAAGATTTGTCTGATATGCATTGTTGTCGCTTGTTATAATGACAAAATTCACATCTACTCCATGCTGTTTTGCTATATCCGCTGCATATTTCTCGTAGATTCCTTTAAATTCATCATTCCAGCAATATATATTTACTACACCGCCTTCATTAGTTGCAGCGGTGGATTTTTCTGTATCCGTGTTTGTGGTCATACCACAACCAGCCAGTAATACCGAGCACAAGGTCATCAGACTTGTGATCTTTATGATTTTCTTTTTCATATGGTGCTCCTTTTTCTTCTTTTTTCTGTTTTTTACCTGTTATTATAATCTGTTAGTTGATTTATTTCCTGAATAAAAAATATGCTGTACCTCATATTTCAATATACTCAAAAACAGATGACCCACATAACATATATGCAAGCCATCTGCTCTGATGCTAAAACTAATTAAATCGTTTACTCCTTCACGCCTCCAAGTGTGACACCGGCAATAATATATTTTGATAAGAGGAGATATACAACAATAATAGGCACGATAGCTACTGTTATCATCATATAGATTTTTCCCATATCGAAATTCATATAGTCCGCTCCTCGAAGTGTGGCAATCAAAATTGGTACCGTCATCTTGTTCTTTGACTGGATGATCAGAGCCGGTGTGAAGTAGTTGTTCCATGAACCTACAAATGTAAAAATTGCCTGTACTGCAATTGCAGGTTTCATGATCGGCAATACTATATGGTTGAATGTCTTAAACTCATTCGAACCATCAATTCGTGCAGCTTCTACAAGTGATAGAGGAAGTGATGACTGTAGATAGCTGTACATGAAATAGAATACCGCCGGCGATGCTATTGATGGAATGATAAGTGGAGCCCACGAATCATACATTCCCATATTTGTTATTAAACGCAGGAAGCCCATCGCAGTAACCTGTGTCGGCATAACCAGTATCGCCATGATAAATGTAAATGCAGCTTTCTTTAATTTAAAATCGTAAGCATAAAGTCCATATGCTGTAAGCGATGAAAAATATGTACATAAAACTGCACATGAGCCCGATATAATAAGGCTGTTTACTATTCCCTTAAACATAGGGAAGGATCCGTCATTAGCTACAGATTTCAGATTATCCAGGAAATGCCCGCCCGGGATAAATGAGAAGCCCCTCTGCAGCTGTGCATGCGACCTTGTCGCATTGATTATAAGTATTACAAAGAAGAACAGGCATAAAAATGATAATAATATCAAAACTATATGCGCTATAACACTGCGGACATTAATTTTATGTTTTGGTTTCATTATTTAGCCGCCTCCTTTTTCTTTCTTCTAGCTTCTTTTGCAGCTCGCTTTGCTGCTGCCTTTGATCCGTCAGGATCGCTGTCATTTGTCATTCTGTATACGATGAAGCACAGAATTGCGCTGACTATAAACAGATATACCGACAATGTTCCGGCCATACCATAGTTCTTACTCTTTAAGTGGTTGTTCAGGAACATGATAAGTGTCATTGACGATCTGTCCGGATTTCCCTGTCCGTTTGTCAGAATCTGAGGTACATCGAACATCTGTAGTCCACCGATGATTGACGTGATGAGTGTATATGCAAGTATTGGTCGTATACTCGGTAAAGTTATATAGAAGAATCTCTGCAATGCATTACATCCATCCAGATCTGCCGCCTCAAATACTTCTGTACTGATACCCATGACTGCTGCCATGAGCATAATAGTCGTATTACCGAACCACATAAGGAAGTTCATGAAGCCGATGAGTGATCTGGTTCCAAATACACTTCCCATAAAATCAATAGGTTTGCTTATGACACCCATAGATTGTAGAATTGAATTCACAGGTCCACTGTTTGAAAACAGTGTAAAAAATAAAAGTGCAAATGCTGATGCCATGATCAGGTTTGGCAGATAAATCACAACCTTGAAAAACTGTAATTTATGAATTTTTAATCTGGCATCAGTAAACCAGTTTGCTAAAATAAGTGCAACTACGATCTGTGGAATAAATCCGATAATCCAAAGGATAAGAGTATTCTTACCATATGTGATCATATCCGATTTAAGAAGCTCGGCATAGTTAGCCAATCCCACAAAATTCGGTCCTATTTGTTTGATTCCGGATCTATAGTATTCATAAAAACTAAATCTTACCGTATCTACTAACGGAATCAGAGAAAAAATTAAATATGTTATGAAAAACGGAAGAATAAAGACATATCCCCATTTTGCATAGCTTACGCTCTTTCTTTTCTTCTTCATGAGCCAAATTCCTTTCTACCAGAGTCACTTCTGCGAAGCCCGAAGGCTCCGCATAGTGTTTTATTTATCTTATTCTGGCCATGTAACCTGCTTGATATCCGGATAACGCTCTTCAATAGCTGTCTCGAAGTTTGTCTTAGCCTTATCGTAATCAACATTTCCCTGTAAGTAATCGCTAAATGAGTTCTGGATGAGCTCTACGCATCCCTGATCGTATGCTGAAAGAGGTGCGATCTTGATGTTCTCAGCTACAGGTGCAAAGTAAGCAAATGGATTCTGTCCGCCAAGGAATTTTGATGCGAATGAATCATCTTTTGCTGCTACTTCCTGCATTCCTGATTTTGTATTTGTGAAATCAGCGTAATCCTTAGAGATCTTGAGTAAGTTGTCTTTGTTTGCTGTTAAAGCAAGGATGATATCCTTAACATGCTCAGGGTTATCTGTTCCTGTTGCTGCGTGGAGGTAAGATCCGCCCCAGTTGTACTCCTGTGGTGGTGTTGTAACAGCCCATGATCCTTCTGCTCCATCCCAGTTTGGTGCAAGTGTGAAATCGATTCCCCATGCCGGGAAAAGGAATGCAAATACCTTTGACTGAGATCCCATTGCTTTGTTCCAGTCATCATTCCACTGGCCTTTAATGTTAGCATCAACATATCCTGCATCAAGCCACTCTTTTGAATCATCTACCCACTTTGTGATCTTCTTATCCACTACAACCTCATCTGATCCAGGCTGTACCCATGAGTTGTCGATTGAGTTTCCATATAAACGGAATGTATCAGCGTAAGAAGAGAATGTGTAGTATCCCTTTGCCTTAAGCTCCGCTGCTGTGCAGCCTTTAATGTATCCCAGTCCTTTGTCTTCTCACCGATTGCTTCAGGATCATCTGTTCCGAATACATCCTTTGCGATATCACGACGGTAAACTAAAAGTCCAGGACAGCACTGCCATGTTGAACCTCTCTGTACTCCGTCTGCATCAGAAGCTGTTGTTCTTGTGAAATCGTACTGATCAGCGAACTCTTTGTCACAATCAATTCCAAGATCCTTAAGAGGCATTGCCACGTCTGCATCTTTATCTGTATATTTGAATACATAATCTGTCTCTGATAAGAAAAGATCGATTTTGTCATCTGCTGCTGCATCTGCCTGATTTGAAAGAGCTTCGTCAAGCTTCTGCTGGTAAACTCCATCCTGGTTAGGATTTACTATCCAATGGATCTCTGTTCCATCTTTGAGATATGTAACCGTTCCATCTTTAGAAGTCTCTTTAACCTCAGGATAAACAGCTTCAACTCTGTTACGAAACTCATCGTTCCATGAATAGATGTTGATAACTTTTCCTTCTTCTGAATTAGATGCGCTTGCCCCACCTTCTGTTCCGTTTCCTGTTGTTGATCCACATCCTGCAAGGAGTGTTGCCCCCATAGACAGTAACAGCATTGTGCTAATCACTTTCTGTTTCATTTTTCATTTCCTCCCTAGAAACTGCTTTGATATCTTCTTATGAATTAATTTGATATCTCGTTTACAGTTGTAATATTACTCCTTAACCGTTTTCGTTTATATTAAATCAATTGTAAAAATATCAGATTCATGTCATAATGATAAAAATATGACATAAGTATGATATATTAACTTTTCATACAAGTAAAGGAGATTACATATGGCACTTTCAAAAGAATGGTATAATGCAGAATTTATAGACAGCGAAAAAGAAACACTGCATCGTGCCCCAAGTATTGAATATAGTTTTTATAATGCTGTAAAAACCGGAGACATGGATTTTGTAATAAAAAACTGTAAAGAAGACGCATTTATACATCTCGAGGGAACCGGCGTTTTATCCAGAAATCCTCTGAATAATATCAAATACCATTTTGTTGTCACAACAGCAATGGTTACCCGCTACTGCATAGATGGAGGTCTTGAGCCTGAACAGGCATACCGGCTGAGTGATTTTTATATACTGAAAATGGATAGCTGTACTACAGTAAGACAAGTCGCAGATCTGCACGATGAAATGGCAAAGGATTTTACAGGTAAGATGATACTCCAGAAGAAAGCATCCATCCTTTCAAAGCCAGTTACCCAGTGTGTGGACTATATTTACAGTCATATAAAAGAACGCATAACTATCGCTGATCTAGCCGCATACACAGGGCTTTCTGAGAGTTATCTTTCGAGAGTTTTTAAACAAAATCTGGGTGTTTCGATAAGTGATTATATCCGTGAAAAGAAAATAGAAAAAGCGACTCATATGCTGAAGTACTCCGACAAGCCTATCGTAGATATTGCGAACTACCTGTCGTTTTCTTCGCAGAGCCACTTTATACAGATTTTTGAAGGCTTTACGGGGCTTACCCCGAAAAAATATCGCGATAAATACTACAAATCTATGTGGTAAAATAAAGGCTTCCTATATGCTGTTAAACACATAGGAAGCTTTATATACTTTTAAATATAAATTTCTATTACATGACGCTTTTCCATCGAGAGTTTGTCTATATCCTTTTTTGATATCCTGACACTCATTTTTTCTATGTTCTCTATATTTTTTCCATCGCAAAGAGCACTCTTTATCTTTGCATAGCCAGGCATAATTTTATCCGGATTATGTATCATAATATAAAATCCATGACCTGCAAACATAAGTGAAATCTTTGCATCACCTTTTTCGTTATACTGTTTGGGCATAAGTGCCGGCGAGATTACCAGATCTCCAAGTTCTCCATGTACGCCATATACAGATGTGATCATTGTAAGCATATACCAGCTTGCTGCTCCGGTAAGGTAAGAATAAAGACCTCTTCCGTCATTATCAAAATACTCCGGAACTCCCGGATACATTTTACTTCTGTCAAAATCCATCGCAGTATCAAGTAATGTCTTTAAAACTTTATATCCTTCCTTTACAAATCCCTGTTTATACAAAGCATATGAATACATTACTGCCATATGTGAGAATACTGCTCCATTTTCTTTCTCACCATATGCAAATCCAAACATTCTTCCCAAATCAAACTTTTCCTCTTTAAAGTCTGTATTTAACCTGTATCCGCCTGCCTTTTCTTCATACAGATATTTATCGGCACTCCTGCAGATTAATTTAATCTGATCATTTCGTGCTGTTCCACTCATTATGGCAAATACCTGACTTGTAAGCATCATGCGGACATCCCCTTGCCTGCAATGTTCCACCTGCTGACCGTGATTATCATAATAGCCATTAAACCAGCCTCCATCATTGTCATCACTTATCCATTCTCTTTCACGGATATTTTTCATCATCCATGCTGCTTTGTGTTCGAGATTTTCACAAATTTTGTCTATAGATATAAGTACTGTATTTCCACTTGTACAGTTTTCACACTCTCTTGCATAATTTTCGAGAAGTTCCTGCTTTTTCGCCGGATTGTTATAAAGCATCTCATCATCAGCAAAAAGAATTTCTAATTCCTTTAACACCTCAACTTTATTTACTCCGCTTAATTTCTCCACGTTTCTTAAGCATTTTGCGATATCAAGCAGATTTCCTGCATATGCACATGTAAATGCCACACTTTCACCTTTATCCCATGCCATATCAAGTGCGTCATTCCAATCTGCACCGTGCAGTCTCATTTCATTGTGGTCTCCCACATCATAAAATGCACAAAGATTCTGAAGCAATATGTGCTCTAAAACAGTTCCAAAGTAGATCTGTCCCCCAGTTGTTCTTTGTTTATTGCCATATGTAGTATTCCATGCCTCATCGTGGTCTGTTCCACGCATTGACTGATAATCTTTAAAGTAGGTAACACGTTCAAAGAGCACATCCATATCACCAGTCTGATCAATATAAAGTTTAGTCGTCACAAACGGCCAGAACGCATGATCCATCCAGACTCTGGTAATATTGTTTCTATCAGCAACAAATTCTCCCGGTTTGCTTCCAATGATAGTTGCATTAGTTCCATCTATTCTGACACCGCCATAGTTGTTTACTATCATACGGCGTACATCAGTTGGTTCCATGATAAGAAGAGCAAGACAATCCTGCCACAGATCTCTCCAGCCTCTTCCGCCTTTGCCATAATCGTGATGCGGCAGAAATGAACATCCATAAATCCGCCTTAGGATGGGCTGAAAACATATCCATTTTAAATAATTGTCCTCATCAGGATTTCCTGTTTCAAAATCTATATTTACTTTATTGATCCAATAGTTTTTGACTTTTTCTAAAGCTTCTTTTACCTGTACTGTTTTGCGGTAATCATCCACAAGTTCTTCTATATTAGTAGTCCTATCCGCAATTCCCGCAAGCATTATGTAACTTACAGTCTCACCAGGCTTTAACATTTTATTTTCAAACCGGATTGCGCCTACAGCTTCTTTTCCCTGAATATACTCACCTGATTTTCTTCCGGCTTTATCAGTTCTTACAGCTTCAGGAATCAGGTATGAGCCGCCCTCGCCGATAAATTCCTCTACGGATGGATAAAATTCCAACGGTTTTTTCCCTTGGCCGGTCGATCCGTATACAAAATAACTTATATCATTTTTCTGATGACCACGCTCATCAAATGAAAGAACCGGTGTCACCTCTACACCATAATCTGTTGTCTTTATTCTGTGTAAAAGTGATGTCACATGTCTGTGATCCCTGATATTATCTGCACTTCTGCCATAGATTGGAATTGCACCGAGCGGTGCAATCTCCATATCGTCTTCTGTCTTGTTAGTGATCTCGACAAGCATTACTTCCATGCTTCCATCAATTGTTACAAATGATGTTGTGTCAGCCTCTAACCCATATATTTTTGAAACGCGATGCAGCTTCTGCCACATCAATCCAGCTTCAAGTTCACTTTCATCCTGCTCATCTGTAAATTTTGCGGCTTCCTGTTTTGCAGATGAACCGCACACTGACCAATATCCTTTCCCCACGATCCGGCACCAGAAGTTTCTGGTGCTGCGATTATTGTGGAGATTTTCTATACTAACAGGTTCCAGAAGAAAGGTATTCTGGCTTGTTTTGCTATCGCCTCCAAGATTTGGGGTGATACTTGATTTTAATCCTTTTTCTCCCGCTATTGGAAGGTAAAGGCCGTTATAGTTTTCAGGATTTTTCAGCCTGAAAGTTCCGTTTTTATCTATAAATTTGATTTTTGTCATGATATTTCCTCATACTTGCTCAGATAATTATGCTTATATAAATAGATACATAAATGCTACATGGTAAGCTCTATCTGTGTCTGCTCTGTAAGAAGCTCTTCCGGGATATAATCGCCATCAACCTTCTGTCCATTTACGATAAGTTGTGTGCAGCCCGCCTCTGTGTGGTTTGGATTCTTAACTGTTATATGCAGATGTTTTCCTCTGAAATCTTTCTCGATCTCAAATCCATCCCACTCTTTTGGAATTGATGGAGCAACATGCAATCCGTAGAAATCAGGACGCATTCCAAGAATTCCCTCTACACAGCCTACCATAACTGTTGAGGCTGTTCCTGTAAGCCAGTGTACGTGCGAACGTCCGAAATTCGGGCTCGCTTTTCCTTCTGTAAACTGTCCATAGCAGTATGGCTCAAGTCTTCTGATCTCTGCCCTGTCATTTTGTGCTGCCGGAGCATTCTCAATAAAATACTGGAAAGCTCTGTCTCCATGTCCTCTTAATGCCTCTGCAAGGATTATCCAGCCCTGTGACTGTGAGAAAATTCCTGCATTTTCCTTTGTTCCGGCATTGTATATTACTGCAAGTGCGCCCTCAAAGGCATGTGCATGATACGGCGGATCCATCAGGATTGCACCATACTCTGTATTTAATCTGTCATATACCTGCTGCAATGCTTTATCAGCCTGCTCATCACTGGCAAAACCGCTGATCACTGCCCAGCTTTGTGGATTTAACCACATGTTTGCCTCAGGATCATCTCTTTTTCCTATAACTTCGCCATTTTCAGTAAATCCGCGGATAAATCTGTCCTCGTTCCAGCAGAGCTCCTGAATAAGTTTTCCGAGTTTCTCCTGACTTTCATCAAGATATTTGATGTAATCATCATCCTTTTTGTATGCTGCAAATTCTTTTAAGATAGTCATAGCATAGTAGAACTGTAATGCAACGAAGGTTGACTCTCCATCTTTTCCGAGTCTTAAGCAGTCATTCCAGTCAGCATAAAGGCCTGCCGGCATACCATGCTTTCCAAGATGATTCATTGAGAAATCGATTGCTCTCTTTAAGTGCTCGTAAACCGTTCCCTCGTCCTTGTTTGCAAATGGGATCACCTCATCTATAAAAGCAACATTTCCAGTCTCTGATACATATTTGTATACGGTCGGGAAAAGCCATAACGCATCATCTGCCCTGTAAGCAGGGTGTCCTGTCTCCTGCACATAAGAAGCATCATCCGGTGTATCCTCATGTCCCGGATTGTGTGTGAATTTTACAAGTGGAAGCCCGCCACCATTATCAACCTGTGCTGAGAGCATGAATTTTATCTTTTCAACAGCCATCTCCGGTGCAAGATGTATGACACCCTGAATATCCTGAACAGTATCACGATAACCGTAACCATTTCTCAGTCCGCAGTATGTAAATGATGCAGCCCTTGACCAGATAAACGTCATGAAACAGTTGTATGCATTCCATGTATTTATCATTGTGTTAAATTCATCACTTGGAGTCTTGATCTGGAAATGTGATAACTGTCCATGCCAGTATGTGATGAGTTCTTCAAGTTCTCTGTCGCATACTGCCTTGGTATCTGCGTATAAATTTACGATTTTTCCTGCCTCTTTGTTATCTATCATTCCGACGATAAATGCGATCGTCCTTGACTCGCCCGGTGCAAGTTCGATTGTTGTAGTAATTGCCCCGCAGCCGTTTTCGTTATAATTTCCGTGGTTGTTAAGCTCTCCTGTCTCAACTCCCGTTGGATTGCCATATCCATGATATCTTCCGAGGAATTCTTCCCTGTCACCGCACCAGCTTGATACCTTTGAACCTGCAAGACCAAGGAATCTGTTTACCACATCCTTGTTGTCAACTTCCTTTCCTTCCTCGATCTGGTCAAGGTTTGCATGAATCATCTGACGAACACGGTTTTCAACAAAAACAGTCTGTGTGATGTACTGCGAATACTGTAAATTTACCTGATCCTGTTCATAGTTGCTGTTGTTAGTAAACTCAGCATATCCCGTCACATTAAGGCTTCTTGCCTGTTTAGAATTGTTTGTCAGTATAAGATTCCACACTTCATATGTCTTATTAAGTGGAACATAGTATCTGACCTCAGAGTGAATATCGCTGTAATCAGCTATCATCTTTGTATATGCTGTTCCGTGATGGCACTCGCTCTTATATTCGCTTAAATCCTTTCCTACAGGCTGCCATGACGCTGACCAGTAATCCCGGCTCTCATTATCCCTGATATAGATATATCTTCCCGGCTCATCAAACTGGTTGAATACATATCTTAAGATTCGTCCGTTGGCTCCTGATTTTGCAAAACTGTATCCGCCGGCATTATTTGATATAATAGCTCCGTACTCCGGCGATCCAAGGTAATTTACCCATGGTGCCGGAGTATCCGGCCTTGTGATAACATATTCTTTTTTTGATTCATCAAAATATCCGTAATTCATTTTCAAGCTCCTATCTTCAATTTTTTATTATTCTTGTAGTTTCTACATTTTATCTTCAATGATATATCAATATAATAGAGCTTTACAAAATTGCTTTATACAAAAATGTTCGTCAAAATATCAGATTCATGACATAGTACATTGCGTAAATAAAAAACCGGACAATGCTGTCCGGTTTTTATAAATCATTATTTTAATTTTCTCTTTCTGATAAGTTCTATTCCTACGGCAAATATTCCTGCAAGGCCTGCTAACAGAAAAATTGCTATTGGTGAATTGTCCCCTGTAGCTATTGCTTTTTTCCCTGCTGCTACTGGCGGCTTTTTAGGCGATGCCTTTGATTTACCTGTTTTGGACATATCTGTCTTTGATGTATCGGACTTTGATGCATCCGATTTTGACTCATCGAACTTTGGCATATCTGACTTTGATACATCTGATTTTAGCTCATCTGATTTTGACTCATCTGGCTTTGGTTCATCTGACTTTGGTTCATCTGACTTTGGTGCGTCTTTGGCGTCATCCTTCTTAATTTCTTCCTCTGCAAATACATATTTACTGAAATGATCCGTCTCAAATACAACCTTGCCGTTTTCTACAGTCGTATTACACCTTACAAGTGTTCCATCATCGTTTACGCGATAAACCACTATTGTCTTATCAGCAGACACTTCAAGCCCTTCCGGAATTGGGAGCGTTACCTTGATCATACCATCTGGCTGCTTTGTTATCTTATTATTATCTGAATCTAACAGATTTAATTCAAATGCAACAAATTTACCTTTTATATCATTTTTCTCAAGTATATCTGCAATCTTTTTGTATGTTTCTGATGTTTTTTCAATTTTCGTACTCTCAATATTTGTTCCTGCTGGAAGCACTTTATTTTCATCTACAATAACTGCGCCTGCATCATTATCAAAATCACTCTTTGAGTCATCCTTCACGTCACTGTCAGAGTCACCCTTTGGATCTTCCTTCACATCACTGTCAGAATCACCCTTTGGATCTTCCTTCACGTCACTGTCAGAGTCACCCTTTGGATCTTCCTTCACGTCATCTTTCGAGTCAGCCTTTATTTCTTCAAGTGAAATATCATCTATACGCACTTCATGCTGCTTTGTTATCTGATCATCTCCGATTTTTCCAAGACATGCACTTAAAAAAGCTGCTTTGTCAGTATCTTCTTTCATTGTAAATGTATCCTCAAATGTCTGATATTCATTCGTAAGATCTATAATGTTATCATCTGAGTATACTGACCAGTCTCTATCCTCCTGCCCCTGCATTACAACACGGATCTGTCTTTCGAGACTTGATTTAGCTTTGAATTTAAGCTTGTATGTCTTTCCTTTTTCAAGCATTATATTTTCCTGCTTAATCTGTACTTTCCAGTCCTGATCTCCTGTATCATCTATTGTAACAGCTAAAGCATTATCATCTTTTAAACTATCTACAACATAAGAGGCTTTTGCCGAAGAATCAACATACACCGTATAACCTGTTGTTCCGGCATTAAATGAGCCATTTTTTATAAGTGCATTCTCTACAAGGCTTACATTATCAAGCCATGTTGTTCCGTTCATGCCCAAAGTAATTGAAATATTTTTATTTACATACTCCGCATTTGCCGGAATATCAAAAGCAAATTCTTTCATTTCGCCTGCTTTGATATCAGCTGTATATTCATAGCCGCCTACGTTTACTGTAATCGTATTATCCATGTCTGATTCAGCTGAAAAACTAAATCTATATGGTGTACCTGCCGCAAAAGCCAGATCTTCCTGTGAAATAACTACTGCTGACTTTGCATCTTTATTCATTGTAACTTTAAATCTTCGGTTATCAGCAAATGATGTCACGCCTGCCTGTGCGTTTTCATCATTCACAATTGTCCAGTATCCCAGATGCTTATCTCCCTCCTGAAAACTTCCATTATATACATAGTTTCCATTTGCAAGAACCGTTTTTACTTCTTTTTCGTTCGGATCGGCATCTTTTATTTTCTTTACTGACACATTGCTGATATAAATATCTGCAGTCGAACCCTTTGCGCCCATATTGTATTCAAGACGTCCATTTGCGTCACTCGATTCGCCCATCTTAAAAGTATATGTATATGTCTGTTTTTCCGTTGTAAGCTTTGCATCCTGATGTGGCATATAACTCATATATCCATGATCTGGAGCTTTTACATCAATTCCTATTTCTCTGTCTGCAGATGCATATGCATCAAACTGAACCTGATACGTAGCGCCTTTTTCAAATGGAAGGTTTGGCTGTACAAGCTGTACACTGTAATCTACAGTTCCCTCCTTTGTAGTCTTAATAGTCATTGTATTGTCATCAATAGAAGCTGCTGCCTCACCCTCAAGCGCAGTAACGAACTTCCAGCCTGTCTCATCGGTAAGATCCTCTTTTACAGAAAAATCACCATTGTTGATGTAGTTGCCGTTTGCATCAGGTTCACGAAGTGTAACCTGTTTTACAGGCCGCTTAACATCCTCATTGTAGCTGTCTTTTTTATATACACGCACATAATCAATCTCATATGGATTGTTATCAAAACTTGTCTCTTCATTTGGGTTTCCTACCCAGCTTCCGCCTACCGCAAGGTTTAAAATAATATAAAACGGCTGATCAAATGGTGCCGGATACGTAAGAGTCCCCTGCCCCTGCGTAGTTGAATGCCAGTCGCTTTCTTCATGATATAGTTTTCCATCTACATACCATTTGATCACGCCCGGTTCCCAATCACATGTAAATGTGTGGAAATCATCTGAGAAATCAGCCTCATCATCACTTGTATAATATGTTCCCTGTGACTCTGCGTGGGGATTTCCGTAATGGATTGTTCCGTATGCCTTATTTGTCTCCTGTCCCATTACTTCCATACAGTCGATCTCACCGCAGCGAGGCCACTGACCATAAATATTCTCATCGTTTGCCATAAGCCAGAATGCCGGAAGATAGCCCTGCCCCTTTGGCACCTTTGCCCGGCACTCAAAACGACCATATGTAAATGTCTGCTTGTTCTGAGTTGAAATTCTGCCGGAGGTGTAGGAAACGTCTTCATTGGATGCATTTAAATCGATCATTTTAATATCTGAAATCGTAACATCAGAAGCCAATGTATCGTCATTTATATCGTATTTTCCAAGTGATATATAAAAATCAGCCACAGTTTCTTTATTCATTTCAAAATTGAAACTTACTTCCTGCTCTTTTCCCGCTTCAAGTTCAGGATCGCAGCCACCATACCATTCATAGGAAGCACCCATAACACCTGTTTTAAATTTACGATTTTCAGTAGATAAAACATTAAAACTTACTTTATACTTATGACCCTTTTGTAATTTGATATCTGTCTGTTTTAACTGAACATTCCAATCCTGTGTTCCTGGATTTTTGATATTATAAATAATTTTGCCATCTGAAGTAGTTCTTTGTGCATCAGCACTTCCATCACTGCCGCCCCAATTGGCGATAGTCTCTGTCCATCCTTCCATTTCAGAAGAGAAATCAGCATTTTTTATAAGATTTATTTCCTCATTATTTTCCACTGACGTAACTTTTTTTACAGGATTTATTAACAATTTTCCATCCTTGACCTGAATATTTTCCTCAGAGTCCACATACTCCTGCAGCTCGCTGTTGACCCATCCCTTTTTGTGAGTCTCAACATTCCAGTCATCACGATTAAGTGAATCACCGTTAAACTCATCACCCCAGACTTGTGTGTAACCCTCGTAGCTTAACCCGCCATTATCTGCACTGTCCGCATTACTGCCTGCAAAAGTAACGCCTGGCATGGCAGTAAGTGTCATCGCCGATACAAGTAAAGCTGATAATACTCTTTTTTTCATAAAGTACCCCTTTCACTAAATATTTTTTTACCTTACCAAGTAACTATAGCGATTAAATGCCTTTGAAATATACTATAATTTATCTTAAAATATCAGATTCATGACATAATAAAAACCAGACATAATTCTGTCTGGTTCTATATATCTTCTATTTAATACAACGTATTCTATATTTTTGAGATTACAATATATCCAACACACTCCCTGCACGCTTTGAAAAAACCAGGTTATCTGATTCTCGTGCAATCTGCGCTATTCTTATGACTTCATCCCTATACGGCATGCAATATTTCACGGCATCCGTTAAGAGACGATCAGATTCAAGTGTGCTGTCAAGCGCATGGTCGAAATCATATAGTGGCGCCATTCCCACGTAGGCTCCTGTATCAGCATCCCGCATCCAGCCGAAATTTCCGGCATGCCTGTCACCATTTCCGATAATCGCACCTATTATGAGCATCTGCGCCCCATTTTTTCCAAAAAAGTCTATAATCGTCTGCTCGTCAAAATCATCCGGATCAATTCTTCCCGACTGATCTGCCTGTTCGAGCATAAGATTTTGCGAGGTAATGTTTTCGATGGCAATTCCATCCTTTATTGAAAAAGCATTTTCTACTAAAATACCACAATTCTTACACAATTTAATACATTGCAGTTCAACAGATACATCACCGTATTTATAAAGTCTGCCGTCATTCTTCCACTCTTTGGATAAGGCTCCTCCCACATATAGTGTCGGAACCGCCTGTCCTGTCTTATATTCATCCATTCCTTCCCAGAATGGTTTATAGTATGGACTTATATCCTCAAATAACACCAGATCATTTTCGTCTTTAATCCAATAACAATCGCTAAAACTGAGAGCTCTTGTTTCCCTGTTTATGCGGATTCTTGCTCCCTGCCCAAAGGTAATCCCCTTAAGCTTTCTAGCCAGCGTATTCGTGCCAGAAGAGTATCTATATTTCATCCATCTGGTAAATGTGTGCATATTCGCAGATTTTTCTCTCATAAGTCCCGGCAAAAGAGCATTGTTTAGCACAGTTTCACTGCCAATATCGTAAACCGGTATATTTTTACACATCAGAAGCATTGTTTTCCTCCTCTTTTATCGTATACTCTGTCTAATCAAACAAGTAATCTCGATTTTTTATGAGCTGTTTTTGCACGAATTTACGATTTCTTCTCAATTATTTTTCTTATAACATATTGACATGATTTTTATATTCCTTATATCTTCGAAAAAAAGTTGAGGTGCTGATTCCAAGCATATGTGCAGCCTCTGCGCTATTAATTTTTTTGTTCTCATAATCCGTAAAAATTTCCATTTCAGCAAGCTTGTCGATCTTTATTCTCGTGCGTCCCTTGAACTTTCCCTGTCTGATAGAAGATTGAATGCCTGTATTCCTTTGAGAATTCAGATATTTTCGTTCCGTACTATATAACGCAGTTAACAGATCAAAATATTGCCTTCGATTTTTATCATCTATTATGATTGATTCCGCTCTCACATCATTTCCATAACAAATTGTATCTAATAATTTATGGCAAATGACTGCACTACGATTTCCTAACTGACGAATCGAATCTATATCTATCGTTTTATCCTCATGTCGTTGTACAAATAATTTATCACCGGAATACTGCGTGTCCGTTCTGATCAACCATTCCAACTGATTCAGATATTGCATACCACATTCTTCCAGCAAATCCCACAAATCTTCTCTATTCTTTGAAGGTGCCCGTTCGCTGATAAAAACCGGAACTATATTTTCTCTTATATAAACTTCTTTTCTCAAATCTAAATCTAATCCGGGAATTCCTTGAAAGTCGGTCACTTTTAAGAGACTGATCACGCTATAATTTGGCCTGATTTCATATATAAAGCTTTCATCTTCCCGTTCTCTATAAGTGATTTCAGCAATCTTATAGACAAGATTATATTCATCTTTTAAGCAAATATCTCCAGATGTTACCAATTCTCTCATCTTTAACTCCTTATCTTAATTTTTCAAATGATGCCAGAAGAATTTTATTATATCGAGCATTTAACATATGTTTGTAAAACGCTCGCTGCACCTCTGAGATAAGCGGTGTCTCATTTATTAGTTTTTCAACCTTATTCATATCTAATTTTGAAATTACATATTTCAAAGCATCATTGCATTCATCAAATTGAAGGCTATTTATTACCTCGAAATAGGAACTCTTTTTTCCACTAAGTTTTACCTGTGATGTTGGAATTTTATAAATTCTCTTATCTGTCTCCTCCTCTGACTCCATAATTTCCTGCATTTCTTCTTCATCTACCAAATTAGGAAATAAACAAGAGCCATTATCAAACACCGGAGCCAATGTATAGTAATTATTTTCCTTTATAAATCCCCAATTTGCTCCATGCCGATCAAAGTTTCCCAGTAAAGCATCCATTACATAGATCCGCCAGAACATTGAAATTGTCTCATCAACATTCGTAAGTTTTGAATTGTCACTTAACATCTGCATGATGTCTTCATAATCATACTGATATGCTTCTTTGTCATGATCTAATGTACTTTCACCAACATCATTAAATGGAACAAATTGTCTTCCCGGTACATTAAAATCCTTACAGGCTACCACTTCTTCACCATCTCTGTATCCCAGATATGTTTTGTGTGTCTCAAGTTCACATATTTCAAATATATGCGATCCAAGAAACTCTGATATATGATTATTTCTCATTCCAAACGCTGTCTTCTTTTGGAATTTGAGCATATAATCTTCTCCATTAATCGAAATTCCCTCTTTTCGTTCTGATCCACCATAGTATTTTCCATTACGTGCGTATTTAGAAAAATCTATTGCCGTTAACATTCTGCTTCACTCTCCATATATTAATATATGTAATTATAAATACTTTACTTTTGTTGTGTCAATAGAGTTCCATTTTATTTTTGATACCTTTGTTTTTTTGATAGTACTGTATTTTACTGCTTTCTCAAGAATAAAACCCGCAGCCGTAATGAGTGGTACATACACACTCCAATCACAAAAGTCACCTGAATATAATGCTCTGACCAGAACTGCTACAAACTGTCCTGCCAAAGCCATCATCTCTTTCATCCATTATTTTCTCCTAACACACGCACCATATCTATCACATCGCCAATCGTCATACCGGCATTCTCACACTCAGCCAGCAGATCTGACATGCGGCTTTCTATGTTCATCATCTGTTTTTCACGTAAGTGATCATTTTTCTGTTCACAGACGTAAAAGCCTCTTCCTGGCACCGATTCTATCACGCCCTCTTTTTCAAGCTCTTCATAGGCACGCTTGGTCGTGATTACGCTGACAGCCAGATCCTTTGCAAGCACACGTATCGAGGGCATACCCTCTTTTTCTTTCAGCTCTCCGCTTATTACGGCATCACGTATCTGGTTGACTATTTGCTCATATATCGGCATATTTACCGTTGTTGAAATAACTATCTTCATAGAATCTTCACCTCTGATTTTTTATATACTCGTAATCTGCCAGCAAAAACAGCTTCGCATCATGCGACAATGCAAATGCAAACTGAGCCTTGGTCTTCATTCCTTTTGATAGCTTTTTATACCGCTTCTTTTTGTCCAGCTCAAACAGCTTAAGATACTCCAGATATGCGGACATATCAAATCTGCTGTACAACTCACCGTAGAATATTCCAATCTGCTCAAGGTTCATATCCTGCTGAAAAAATCCTTCGTCAAATACGACTGCCAGATTGTCTTTTGCCGCCGCCTCATCAGTGCGCATGTCATGTCCGTTTATCACAATATCACCTGATGTGCTGTAGAGTCCCATCAGTATGCGCATCAGAGTTGTCTTGCCTGCGCCATTTTCACCAATCAGACCACATATGTAGCCTCCTGGTATGTGAAATGAGACATTATTAATACGAAAACTTCCTGTTCCCGATAACTTCTTATCCAGATTGTTGACCTGTAACATACATTTCCTTCTTTCCATAACGTTTCAAATAGTCTATATAAAAAGTGTGCATATATTGTATATATTTATATATACAGTATATGCACACTTTTGTCAATATGTCTATTTTGCTCAAATTTGTTTCTTCACTGATTTTTCTATAACCCCATTCACTTTGAATGATTCCAATTAACATTCCACAGAAAATCACAAATGAATAATATAGTTGCTCTCTACTAGCAATTATTGCCACCACAAAAAATAGATCAATCACATCTGTGATTAAGTGAATTATTTTCCGGCTCCATCCATTCAAGCGAAAAAACAATGTATATTCTCTAAGTGTAGCTCATCACTTCGCCATCATCCTCAAAATTCTCAGCATACTGTTCATCCGTATCTGATTCTTCTTTGATAACAAAATTTCCCTGCTGCATCTCCCATAGTCTGTAATACTGCCCTTTCTTTTCCAGCAGTTCCTTATGTGTTCCCTGTTCTATTATCTTTCCTTTATCCATAACTATTATTTTGTCACAGTTTTTTACCGTTGCCAGTCTGTGTGCTATTATAAGCATGGTCTTCTTCCTGAATTTATTGTATATCATATCAAAAATGATATTTTCTGTTGCAAAATCCAGATTGCTGGTAGATTCATCCATGATATAAAACTGGTTTTCCTTAAGAAATGCCCTTGCATGCCGCTGCACAGTCTATTGCATCATGCTGCTTTATAAATGTGTATCGCATTGTGTTCCTTTCTTTTACATCATCTATGTGCAATGCCACTTATTATCCCACCAACTATAGACACATTCCAAAACATATGCAGTACGATTGCTGATACGATATTATTAGTGCGTAAATATACATATGCACATCCCATTCCAAGTATGAAATATATTAATAAATTGCTTATTTCCGGCATAAATCCACTCTGTTTTAAGCTATTTATGTGAAACATTGCAAATATAACTGCACTTATTAACATATAAGCAACATTATCTGCCTTTAATATAGTTTTTAGAATAGTAATAACTGCACATCTATTAAATAATTCTTCTATTACTGGTGAAAATATTATAATTTTAATTATAACACTAGCCGATAACGCCTTCTCTTCTCCTTCTCCCAGCAAAACTTGAATTAATACTGACAAAAATGCTATTATTAAAAATACTGTACTAATTTCATTTAAAATCTCTTTATCAAAGGTTTTAAATCCTTCCCTCAAAAATGGGTAAAATATACCTATTGATAAAAAAAAGATTAAAGCATACATTATATAGTCGCTATATTCTATATAATGGTTTAATACAATATTCATGTATTTAAACCCACCAAGATATCCTATTATAAATATTATGGCATATACCATTATCGTAACTTTATATATTTTTTTCATTGTTATTTTGTACAAAAGTAGTCTCATATAAAATAATTTATTGAGACTACTTTTCCTTTTCTGCATATTTCGCCTTGTTTAATCTTAAAAGTAATATTAGATAAAATTCTCTTTTCACCATAATATTTAGTCAATCCGGATACTTCAATTGCATTACTCATGTTTTCTCCTCTACTTTCTACATAACGCATAGACCTTTAATTATCACAACAGTATAAACTACTATAAGTAGTAAATTTACAATTGCAAATATTTTTTCTTGCTTTGACAGAAACTCAAATTTATATGATACGCTTTTGCTTTTGAAAAAATTTGGAAATAATAATCTTAATATAAACCAAACTATAAATGGTACTATTATAATTAATGTGGATACAAAAAGTCCAGTTCTATCATTCATTATAATTGCAGTAAAAATTGCAACTAAAATATTAAACATAAATCCAATTCTTTTATTCTTAATATCCATTATGCGTTCCTCTTTTCTCTTTCAAATTTAATAAACCAAAACCAATATTACTTTAATTATAGCATTCATTCAATGACTCATCTAATAACTTAATATTGTTTTTATTAATATATTAACTCCAAACATCTATAATAAGAATAAATAGGTAAAAACTTAAAATAGCCATCATACTTGGCTCTTTAATTATTTTCATATATATCTGTCTTTGTTTTACAATGTTTTTAAATATATTTTTTCTAGTAGAAAGAAGTATTATAACTACTGAGCCCACTATCCAAAAAGAATAATATCCTATTTCTATTTGCTTTACTCTCTCGATATTTTTCAAACAATCCCATATGATGGAATTTGCATTCACAAACGTATGACACATTATCGCCAATAGGATATTACCTGTTTTTACAACAATACTTGCAAATATTATTCCTGTAAAAAAAGATGCACCTGCTTGCAACAAATTTCCATGCGACAGTCCAAATAATATTGATGACATTATCAAACCAACTTCAACACTCTCATTAGAAAAATTTTTTAAAGCAATGCCTCTAAATAATATTTTTTCCGTTATCGGTGCCACTATACTCAGCTCTAACCCTGCAGCCTCCACAATATTCTTTCAAATTACAGCTACCACATTTGCCATAATAATTTCGTTCTAATATATTACGCACCTCTAACTCCCCTAAAATTTACTATTTTTTCCCGGTTATCAATCTGATAATCCAGCTTAAATCTATAGCTCCACCTATCATTTGTATTTACTCCTATCTTTTTATTGAAATACCCTTGTTCGTATTCTTCACTCACTATATCCTTTTTTTGCACAAAAAAACAACCACTTTGTCACGAACGACACTTTTTTAGGTATGAACGACATAGTGATTGTTATTTTCCAAGTACTTATTTACTGTTTTTACAAACTTATTGTTACAATGAACCATTCCTTATCCGAAGTTATTGTCATCTTTCCATCATATTTTTTTACAACTCTGCGTATGTTTTCCAATCCAATTCCATGATTTTTCTTATCTGCCTTTGTGGTAATAATTCTATCTTTATACATCACAAGGCTATTATCATAGCTGTTTCTTACCTCAATGAACATTTGTGTATTATAGTTTGCTGCCTCTACTTCTATAGTTCTCTTATCCTCTTCTATCTTTTCGCATGCTTCTATAGCATTATTCAGAAGATTTGACATTATCGTACACATATCAAATATGTCAATCGTCACTGCATCCGGCACTTTTCCTTTGAATTTTACATTTATATTTTTACTCTCTGCTTCCATGATAAATGGTGATATAACAGCGTCAAGTTCTCTGTTTCCGGTGTATTCAACCGGAGTTTTGTTAGATACCTCATGTGTTATCTGACTCAAATATTCTTTCATATGTGTACTATATTCGCTAGTACACATACTGTTTAAAACTATCATATGATTTTTTACATCGTGCCTGAATTTTCTTAATTCATCATATTGCAATAGCATGTGCTCATAGTGCTGTTTTTGCAGTCTGATATAATCCTTATACATATCATTTGCTTTTTTCATACTCGCATTCTGACTTAATACAACGATCTGCATCAGCGTCACAACCACGAGTGTACCACATGCCATTACCACATAAACACTATACATTTGTACATTATCATATCCTTTTAACCGGGAAAAATATTGTACCGATGATATTATAAGCAAAGCACTTACCGATACTGCATACAAGGTAAGATATTGTTTCCAGCCGAGAGTTATTTCCTCTGTATTGCTCTTACTCCGTTTGGCACAATATACTAGCCCCCAAACTACTATGCACAGTATCTGACAAAAAATAGTAAGTCCCGGAGAGTCCACAATATACTGCTCCGGTCTTCCAATTATTACAGACATCAGAAATGCAAACATAATTCCAAATATGGAGCCAGATATAATTATAAAAGGATATAATAATATATTCTGTATACCAAATGGCTCTATGAGCAATAATGGAATTACCGCCATGGTAATCATTGTAATCCCCATTGCATATTCCAGATTAGTATTTACATAAATCGCTATGTGTATTAATACCACAGCTATGATACATACAATCCACTTCACATAATTTCTCGTAATCTTTTTATTAAACACAGTACAATATGCAATTGAATATAGTATCATTTCTGTTATCAGGTAAACCGCCAGATAAAATAAATCTCTTATCATATTCGTCTCCTTGCCATTTTTATACCATATAGGCGTTTGCGAAACGCCAAACACCGCATAAATACGGTATTTTTTGTCGTTAAAATAAAATATCTCCTCAAGGTTTATGGTAAAATAGAGTTGACTAGAAACTAAATACCAATCCACCTTAAAGGAGATATACCTATATGATAACACATAAGCAGCTCACTTTGGCAGAAATTTTTGAAGATTGCCAAAATAAATTCGACAACGACAAATACCAGTTCCTTTCACTTCTTGACGAAGCCATTAACCTTGATGAAATTGTTCCTGTTTCTTTTGTTTCTCATTTTCACGCCCAAACCGGAAGACCTCGCAAGCACCAGCTTTATCCAATGCTCAAAGCACTTCTGCTCCAGCGTATTTTCTCAATCCCGACTGACACGCTCCTGATTGTGTTCTTGAAATACTCTCAGGAACTGCGTGACTTCTGTGGCTTTGATGTTGTACCGGATGGTTCAAAATTCACTCGCTTTAAACAGGATTTCTTATTGGACTTACAATCTATGTTCGATCATCTTGTTGATCTGACCGAACCGATATGCCAAAAACTGAATCCGGCTCTTGCTGACATGACTATCTTCGATACCTCCGGCATTGAAGCATGGGTTATGGAAAATAATCCGAAGTATGCCAACCGTATTATTAAACAGTTGAAGGCTTTTAAAAAATCCCATAACCTTGATGATTCCTACGATCCTTACAAAGCAGCCTATGGTTCCATGCCAACTCACGCGCATCCAATCAGGCGATACAGCAGATGTACATCAACGGTCACTTCTGTTATGCCTATAAATTCGGTATCGTCACAAATGGACTTGGCATTGTCCGCGACATATCTTTCTACAACAAGGATTTCCTAAATGCACATCCTGATATTGTTGTAGAAAAGAAATCGGATTCTCGGATGAGGATAAATCTCTTGCAGACTCAAAAGGCGCTTCCTGTTTTAATTGATTTTTTTAAATGTATCCTTTAATAGAGCCGAAGACGTTTCTTGGGGATGCCGCTTTTGATACGATTGAGATCTATAAATCTCTTTGAAGACATTGGATTTCGTAAGGCTTTTATTCCTCTCGGGTAAAATTATCCATGGAAGGAACTGACTACACACTTAATTAAAATGGCATTCCCTGCTGTCCACACGATTCTACGCTTCCTATGAAACGAGAAGGCAGTAAATCTCATTTAAGAAGCAAACTTCCTACCATGAAATTTGTATGCCCCAAAATGAAATGGATGCGTGATAAGCAGACCGGAAAAACTTATCGTAAATGCCACTGTGATAATCCATGCACCACTTCTTCCTGCGGACGAATGATTTATATTTATCCTGAGAAAAATCTCCGTGCCTATCCCGGTGTAGAACGGGGCTCGCGTGAATGGGAAGACACCTACAAAATCCGTGTAAATGTTGAAAAATCAATCAACCATTTCAAGGATAGTTTCTGCATTGCGAATCGTAAAACGCAGAATGAAAAAACTCTTCATGCTGATTTACTTCTTGCGGGAATCACACAGCTTGTTACCGTACTCGTTGCGGATAAAATTCATAAACATCAATACATACGGAGTTTAAAGCCTTTAATTGCATGATATTCGATATTCATATCATCTTTTCTTCGCAGTCCATCTGGGAAGTCTTTTTTCATGTCTAATTTTGATGTCACCTGCTTCTCATCTTAAGAATCCTGCATTGCAGGATTCTTACCGCATTTTTAATCAGGATTGCGAACTTGTTTCGCAACTACCTATTTATACCATATTCATGATATGCTCTTTTTACGTTTTCCTTATAGCTCCGACCTATTGGAAGCTCTACTTTCCAGTCTTGCATTAGAATCCTGCCATTTTTCAAAGACATATATTCAATATTTACCATGTATGATTTGTGCACACGTACCACAGAACTATCATTCAGTTCTTTTTCCAGTTCAGATATTTTAGATGTACAGAATATTTTTTCATCTGTATAAATATATGTATACCTGCCTTCTGCTTCTATATATCTTATGTCCTCGACGTACAGTTTCTTAGTCTTCCCATTTGTTAAAGTAATTAAAACACTGATATTTTCCTGTTTTTCCAACAATATCTTTTCAAGTATATCACTTACATCACAATATGCTGCAGGTTTCTCTATAAACCCTATTGTCTTGATTCCAAATGAATATTTCATCTGTTCATTATGGCTTGATACAAATGCGATCCTCCATATTTTGTCCAGTTTTAATACCCGGTTCATTAGCTCAATCCCACTAATGCCGCTCATTTCAATATCCAGAAAAAGTATATCCATTTTATCGGCATCATCATTGTCGCAGTACTCAATAACCTCTTCACCGCTTTCAAACATCTGATATTCAATTTTTCCAATATTATTTTGAAAATATTCATGGCACAAACTTAGCATATTCTGCCGTGATATATCTGAGTCATCACATATTCCTATTCTCATCATCCGTTTTCCATTTTAATATTATGATTATTCTATTTAAATAAAATTATAATAAAACCATCCTGTTTTTTCAAGTACTATAGTTTGCGCAATTCTCTCGGTGTCATGCCATACTGTGCCTTAAACATGCGGCTGAAAACCTTGTAATTCGTAAACCCGTTACGCTCCAATATGTCCGTAATGGAGTCGCCTGTTGTCAGCAGTTCCTCATGTATATGATCAATTCTTACCAAATTGACATACTCAAGAAATGTAACACCCATACATTTTTTAAACATACGGCAGAAATACTCCTGATTGAGAGAGGCTATGTCCGCAGCATCCTTTAATGCTATTGGCTCCTGATAGTTTTTCGCCACATATCTAAGGACATCCTTAAGGCGCGCTATCTGTCTGGATTCTTTTTCCAAATTCATCTCTTTGTACGAATAATTTGTAAACAAAATATATAAGAATTCATTCACTTTTGCCATAAGTCGAAGTTCATAGCCCTTGCCCTTTTTACGGTATATATATGCTATCGACTTAAGAAGAGACTTCATCTGCTCATATTTCCTGCTGCCTCGCTCGGTCTCGTAGCACTCCCGGAACCTTATATGTCCGTAATCGTCTATGTAGCTGTCCAGATACGCATATGGTATCTGTACCAGAAGCACCTTGACTCTTTCATAGCTTTTCGTGCCATGTATCTTATTTGAGTTTATGACAAAAAATTCGTTTTCTTGCAATGTATATTCATTTTCACCGCAGACAACCTGCAGTGAGCCGGAAACTACATAGATTATCTCTATATGGTCATGCCAGTGCCTCGGTGAAAACTGCCTGTAGTCCTCATATCTGTCGCAGTAGATTGGAAGATGTGGTATTAATCTGACGTTTTCGTGTGTGTATTGCTGCATGATTTTCTCCTATAACATACCGACTCAATTTGTTTAAAAGTTTATTAATGATTCTACCTTCAAACTATACTATTCCCACACAAAAAGTCAATATCGACCTAAAATAATGTCAGTATCACAATTGTATATATCGCTTTTATAATTTACAATCATCTTATACAAAAAAACAAACTTCCCTCATATTAATGTATGGGAAGTTCTTTAAATAATCATAACTGTTCTTAACAATTACAAATAATCAAACATAAAGAAAGGTAATCTACTATGAACAAATGGTCAAGAATCAAATTCACTCCTAATCTTCCACTTGGTGCAAACGGTGAAAGAATTACAGGAAGCAAGGCTCACATCGAGCTTTCAAAGGAAGCTGCCAAAGAAGGCATGGTTCTTCTCAAAAACGAAAACAACGTCCTCCCTCTTTCAGCGGGTTCTAAGGTAGCCCTATTTGGAAAGGGTACTTTCGACTATGTAAAAGGTGGTGGCGGAAGCGGAGATGTCACCGTTGCATACACACGCAATCTCTACGAGGGACTTTCCCTGCAAAAAGATAAAATCAGCATATTTGAGGAGCTGTGCGATTACTATCGCAAGGACATCGAGGAGCAGTACAAAAACGGAAATGTGCCGGGTATGACTATCGAGCCGGATGTTCCTAATGAGCTTTTACAAAAGGCTAAAGCATACACAGATACTGCTATCATCACTATCTGCCGATATTCCGGTGAGGGCTGGGACAGAAAGAGTGTCATCGATCCTGACAACAAGGCTCTGTGGGATTATGAGCGTAAGATGACAGAAAAGTCTGCTGAGATCTTCAAAGATGGCGATTTCTGCCTTTCTGTCAAGGAAAAAGAGATGGTTGATGCTGTGAAAACAAATTTCAAAAATGTAATCGTGATTTTAAATGTAGGCGGAATGGTTGACACATCATGGTTTGCTTACGACCCAAAGATCCAGTCAGCACTCCTTGCACTTCAAGGTGGAATGGAAGGCGGACTTGCAGCCGCAGAGCTTCTGGTAGGAGATGGAAACCCGTCTGGAAAAACTGTTGATACATTTGCCCGTACACTTGATGACTATCCATCTACACACAATTTCCATGAGTCAAGAGATTATGTAGACTATACCGATGATATATACGTCGGATACCGCTATTTTGAGACAATTCCGGGTGCCGCAGAAAAGGTAGTATATCCATTCGGATATGGTCTTTCATATACTACTTTTGATGTAGAGACAGTATCTGCCGGCATACTGCAGCCATCACATACAGCGAATAGCCAGTCTGCTCCACATGATGTCATCTCCCACACAGATACTCTCTATGTCAGGGTACGTGTAACAAATACCGGCAAGAGAGCCGGAAAAGAGGTCGTTCAGGTATATGCCGCAAAGCCTCAGGGAAAACTCGGCAAACCGGCAAAAGAACTTGTTGCTTTTGAAAAGACAAGAGAACTGCTTTCAGGCGAATCCCAGATTATGACTCTTACATGGAGCATAAATGACATGGCATCATATGATGACCTTGGGAAAATCCAGAAATCCGCTTATGTCCTCGAGGCCGGCTCCTACGATATCTATGTCGGAACAAGTGTACGTGACGTACAAAAGGCTGATTACTCATATATCTTAGATGATGATATAATAACAGAACAGCTTTCTGCAAAGCTCGTTCCTACAAGCCTTGCCAAGAGAATGCTCTCCGATGGAAGCTTTGAAGAACTTCCACAGAGTGAACCTGTTGATACAGACGCATCTGTTGTCGGCAATATCGATCCAAGCCTCACAGAAGGTGTTGCCCCTGGTCAGAGAGCTATCCCTTATTTCCGTTTCTCAGATGGTATGGTCAAAAACGGAAAATACGATATCATGGATGTTGTCGAAGGGCAGATTTCATTAGATGAATTTATATCTGAGCTTTCTGTTGATGATCTCATTCACCTTCTCGGAGGACAGCCGAATACCGGAGCTGCAAACACTTTTGGTATCGGAAATATGCCTGAGTATGGCATCCCATCAGTTATGACAGCAGATGGTCCTGCCGGTGTCCGTATAAACCCTGAGGTCGGTGTATGCACAACAGCATTTCCTTGTTCTACTCTGCTTGCATGCACATGGAATCCTGATATAGTTGAAGCTGTAGGTCATGCCGGTGGAAAGGAGCTTAAGGAAAACAACCTCGGACTGTGGCTTACCCCGGCAATAAATATACACAGAAGTCCTCTCTGCGGACGTAACTTCGAGTACTACTCAGAGGATCCATTCGTCACAGGAAAGCTCGCAGGTGCCATGGTACGCGGAATCCAGTCAAACAACGTAGGTGCAACGCTCAAGCATTTTGCCCTCAATAATAAAGAGACAAACCGCAAGAACAGCGATTCGAGGGTTTCTGAAAGAGCTGCCCGTGAAATTTACCTTAAAGCTTTTGAGATGATTGTAAAGGATGAAAATCCATGGGCTATTATGTCCTCTTACAATATGATAAACGGCTACAGAGCCTCTGAAAACAAAGATCTGCTTACCGGAATTCTCCGTGATGAATGGGGCTACATGAAGGAATGGTCACAAGCGACTGGTGGACCTGTGGCGAGCATTACAAGGAGACAAAAGCCGGAAATGATCTTAAGATGGGAAATGGATATCCTGATCGTGTAAAAGAAGCCTACGAAAAAGGTGCTATTTCCCGCGACGAAATAGAAACCTGTGTTAAAAGAATACTCAATTTTATATTAAAGCTTGATTAAAGATTATTATTTAATACTTATATTAAAAGAATCCGCATGGTAAATAAGAATACCATGCGGATTCTATATTAATCCTTTAAACTTTCTAATCCTATTGTGGCAAGGTGCTTATTTCACAAAAATCTGATACTGTGGATTTCCGTAGTCCGCTTCATAATCCATGTATGATAGCCCCAGTTCTGTTATATCATTTTTATAAAATACCAGATTTAATGTATCAGAATACTCTGTTACATCTTTTTTAGAAAACGAATATCCTACTTCAATTCCATCTTTTCCTTTAATATCACTTTTGGGTATTTTAGCCAAAAAGACACGCTGCTCTTTTGCATAATCATTTATTTCAACTGCATCTGTCCATGTAAATTGCTCCGGATCATCATTCTCATAAGAATCTTCATCTTTATATCCGAGCCTTATATTTTTAACTCGAGGATGGAGGTACTATAACATTTCACAGATAAAACAAATGACAGTTATCGTGACACAAAAACACCGGTATCATGCAACACATAATACCGGCACTTTCTTCGAATCTTTTTCCCAATTTACATTATTTTCCTAAGCAAAACTTCACACATTCTATTTTGGGAAGTTTTAATTCCTAATAAGACTACTGACGTACATTAAATGCCGCAATGCCCGGATAAACTGCACTGTCTCCAAGCTCTTCCTCGATGCGCAGCAGCTGGTTATATTTTGCGACACGTTCCGAACGTGATGGAGCTCCTGTCTTGATCTGGCATGTATTGAGTGCCACTGCAAGATCAGCGATCGTTGTATCGGCAGTCTCTCCTGAACGATGTGAGCTTATTGCAGTGTATCCTGCTTTATGAGCCATCTTTATGGCCTCAAGCGTCTCTGATACAGAACCGATCTGATTTAATTTAATAAGGATCGCATTTCCTGCTCCAAGCTCGATTCCCTTTGCAAGTCTCTTAGTATTTGTAACAAACAGATCATCCCCTACAAGCTGTACTTTGTCACCGAGTCTTGCAGTAAGCTTCTGCCATCCTTCCCAGTCCTCCTCATCAAGTCCGTCTTCGATAGAGATGATAGGATATTTCTCACAAAGCTTAACCCAATGCTCGATAAGCTCCTCTGCTGTGTATTCTGTACCTGCCTTTGGCAGTTTGTAATATCCTTTTCCTTTTTCACTCTTCCACTCTGATGAAGCTGCATCCATAGCAATCATAAAATCTTTGCCCGGCTCATATCCAGCTTTCTTTACAGCCTCAAGAATAGTCTCAATAGCTTCCTCGTCAGACTTGAGTGCAGGTGCAAATCCTCCCTCATCACCTACTGATGTGGCAAGTCCGCGCTCTTTAAGTATAGATGCAAGTGCATGGAATACTTCTGCACACCATCTGAGACACTCTTTGAAAGAAGGAGCACCTACAGGCATGATCATAAACTCCTGCACATCAAGACCTGATGAAAGTGCATGGCATCCACCATTTACGATGTTCATCATAGGTACAGGAAGTCTGTTCCCGGAAATTCCACCAAGGAATCTGTAAAGCGGAATGTCAAGTGAAACAGATGCTGCTCTTGCACATGCGATAGAAACCGCAAGGATTGCATTTGCGCCCAATTTTGACTTGTCAGATGTACCATCGGCTTTTATCATAGCTGCATCTATTGCATAAATATCACTTGCATCCATGCCTGTTAATGTATCGTTTATTACTGTATTTATATTTTCCACAGCTTTTGAAACACCTTTTCCAAGATATCTGCCCTTGTCACCATCACGCAGTTCAAGTGCCTCAAATTCTCCTGTTGAAGCTCCCGATGGTGCAGTTCCTCTTGCAGTTGTTCCATCCACAAGATACACCTCTGCTTCTACAGTTGGATTTCCTCTTGAATCAAGGATTTCTCTGCCCACTACTTTTTCAATTTCTAAATAATTCATTATGAACCTCCTTATGTTCTTCTGATTCAAAACTGTGTTCCTAAAAAATGCTACACAGTTAGTTTAATCTAACTAATGTAGCATTTCAATAGTTCATAATGATAAGTTTTCCCATTTACCCAAACATTATGTTTATATTTACTTTTTTAAAAGTATTTCATATCATAATTTTATTTTGCGGCTTCTATTTCACGGGCTACATATACACCGCTTGCTGAAGCGTGGGAAAGTGAATGCGTAACTCCACTTCCATCTCCTATGATATAAAGTCCTTTATATTTGCTCTCAAGATGCTCGTCTAATTCTACCTCCATATTGTAGAACTTAACTTCCACACCATAGAGCAATGTATCATCATTTGCTGTTCCCGGTGCAATCTTATCAAGCGCATAGATCATCTCTATAATTCCATCTAAAATACGCTTTGGAAGTACGAGGCTTAAATCTCCCGGTGTAGCTGAAAGTGTAGGTGTCACAAGTCCCTCTTCTATACGCTTCTCATTACTCCGGCGTCCTCTGACAAGATCACCGAAACGCTGTACGATAACACCTCCGCCAAGCATGTTTGAAAGGCGTGCAATACTTTCTCCATATCCGTTGCTATCCTTGAACGGCTCTGAAAAATGCTTTGCCACAAGAAGAGCAAAGTTCGTATTTTCTGTCTGCTTGTCTGCTCCTTCATAACTATGTCCGTTTACGGTAACAATGCCATTCGTGTTCTCATTTACAACAATTCCATGAGGGTTCATACAAAATGTACGGACATTATCCTCAAAAAGTTGTGTTCTGTATACAATCTTGCTCTCATATAGTTCATCTGTCAGATGTGAGAAAATCATAGCCGGAAGCTCTACACGCACACCTATATCAACACGGTTTGATTTCGTAGGTATATCCAGTTCACTACATACATGTTCCATCCATTTGCTTCCGCTTCGTCCTACTGAGATTATGCAGTATCTGCTCTCATATGTGCCATCCTCTGTTTTGACAGAATAGCCTGTGACCGCATTATTATCTGCGGCATTATTATCTGCAGCATCAATATCCGTTTTTTGAAGTTTCTCATCATAAATAACTCCGACAGACTCAACAGGTGTATCAAAGTAAAAATCGACCTTATCCTTAAGATGTGTATACATATTTTCAAGAACAACATAATTTATATCTGTTCCGAGATGTCTTACAGAGGCATCAAGAAGCTTCAGTTTATTCTGCATACAGATTTTTTTCAGATCTGTTCCAGCTGTCGAATACAGTTTTGTGCCTTCTCCACCATATTTCATATTTATATCGTCTACATATTTCATCAGGTCGATTGCCTGCTGTTTTCCGATGTACTCGAAAAGAGTGCCACCGAAATCATTTGTTATATTGTATTTACCATCCGAAAAAGCTCCTGCTCCTCCAAAACCACTCATTATAGAGCAGCTTTTGCATGAGATACAGCTTTTTACTTTTTTTCCATCTATCGGACATTTTCTCTTTGCGAGCTCATGTCCGGCCTCAAAAACAGCTATTTTACAATCCGGATTTCTCTCAATAAGCTCGTATGCCCCGAAAATCCCACCGGGACCTGCACCTATTATTATAACGTCATATTTATCCATATATTATATTATACCTCCCATTATAATGGTCCTTTACTACATGTTACAAGCACAGTTCTGTACATATGTCCGTCATTATACTCTGTTACATGTGCCGTTATAGTTACTGTCCAAACGCAAGCTTGACACTGATTTTTTACTATATTATACTTCCACTTCTCCTGCAAGCACTTTTTTATAGTCATCATAATTTTTCTCCAAAAGTGCCGGTGTATCAAGCTCATAAGGACATTTTTTTATGCATGCACCACAATGTTTACAATTTTCTATCTTTTTCATTTCTTCCTGCATCTGTGGAGTAAGCCATTCCTTTGATGGTGCACGGCGCAGCATAAGTGACATACGTGCGCATTGATTTATCATAATTCCTGCCGGACATGGCATACAGTATCCACATCCACGGCAGAAATCTCCAACAAGTTCCTGTTTTTCTTTCTCTATGTATGCAGTTATTTCATCATCCATCCGAGGCGTTTCATCCATGAATGACAGCCACTCATCAAGTTCTTTCTCCCTCTGTATCCCCCATATTGGAATAACATTGTCAAACTGCGTCATAAATGCCATGGCAGGCTTTGACTGGTTTATAAGACCTCCTGCAAGACCCTTCATAGCTATGAAGCCCATGTTGTGTTCTTTGCACTCTTTTACAAGTTCGATCTCCTGAGGTGTTGAAATATAGCTGAATGGAAACTGCAATGTCTCATAGTAGCCGCATCCGATACTCTCTCTGGCGACTCCTATCTTGTGTGCTGTGATTCCTATATGCCTGATCTTCCCCTGTTTCTTTGCCTCGAGCATCGCCTCATACATGCCGGTTCCGTCTCCCGGAACATAACACTGGTCTGCACAATGAAACTGATATATATCTATATAATCCGTCCTAAGATTTTTTAGAGATATCTCCAGCTGTTTCCAGAATTCCTCTGGTGTCTTTGCAGCAGTTTTAGTAGCTATATAAATATTTTCACGTATTCCCTCAAATGCTGCTCCAACTTTTTCCTCACTGTCAGAATAAGCTCTTGCTGTGTCAAAAAAGCGCATACCTCCCTCGTATGCTTTTCTAAGAAGCTTTACTGCTGTTTCCTCATTTACCCTCTGCACCGGAAGTGCCCCAAATCCATTCTGTGGCACAGTTATTCCTGTGCTTCCAAGTGTAATCTCTCTCATTTTATCTCTCCTGTACCATATAACATATTTTATCTATTCCAATTTTCTACATTAAATATCCATCATCATCGGCCGGTCTGTACTCCAATATATCTCCCGGCTGGCAGTCGAGCGCCTCACAAAGCTTTGCAAGCGTTGTCACCTTAAGAGCCTTCGCCTTGCCATTTTTCTAATTCCTTCTGTCTCATATATCCCTCGGTTTCTATCTGTTTATTTTTGTATCAATAAGGCTTTATTTAGGTAATCAGCTATAATTGATCTATGTTTAAGCATACCGGGCTGCTGCTATAATATATCCGTCCAGATCATAAAATACCACACCTTTTTCATAAGTTTTCATGATTTCATCATCAAGTTTAACTGCAAGCCCCGTACCATTAAGTTTCATTATGGCTTCATATTGTGTCCAGTACCTTGTAAATTCATATTGAAGTCTGTCAGGCTTATCCTTATAACTTTCAAGTCTCTGAAGCTGATCCGGGCGTAATATCCGCCGTGCTACCTTCCAGTTCATACGATCTGTCCGCTCAATATCAATTCCGACAGGTTCATCTGAAATTGCGAGAACCACATATGAGCCACTATGAGCCAGATTAAAATGTAATGATATGTTCTTTTTATATCCAGGTGCTATATCCGGTTTACCATGTTCATTTCTTACGATCTGCTCATCAGATGTGATACCTAAATATCTATACAGCATGTATCCCGCCAGAAGCTCCTGATATGCCGCCGTATAACATTTTCCATTCTGTCTTCCAGCTATACGCCTATATTTTTCTGCATAATATGAAGGTATAAGTGGAATTATTTCGTCCTCATTTTCTTTGACATTTATGATATCTTCGATAATTATTTTAATATTATTAATATAAACTTTCTTCATCATTCAGACTTCTTCAATACGACGTCAGAAACAAGTCCATTCTCTCTTAAGCTTATCCTGATATTCATTATCTTCCAGTGATTTCTTTAAATCCTCAAATCTTCCCTCTGCCACAAGCAGTTGATTTAATCGATTTATCTTTTCTCTGCCTTCTTCTCTGCCTTCTTCTCGGCCTTCTTTTCTGCCTTCTTCCCTGCCTTCTTCCCTCGCATCTGCTCTTTCAAGTTCAAGCTGTCTGTCAAATTCATAATTCAACTGCATACTCTTAGTCACCTCACTTCTATGAATCCTCAAAAAATCTTTCAGAATATCATTATCAATACAATAATCTATTGCTCTTTCAATGTCATTTCCAAGTTCTTCAAATGAACTGTCTGCATGGTACTCTTTAACTTTATTTACAAACATCATGTACTCATTAAGCCAGCCACATGCTTCCATTATTTTACGATTTTTTCCAGTATTTATATTGTATACCTTACATTTAAGTTCTAAATTCGGATTGTCTGTAGGCTTCTCAAATGCATCTGAAAGCTTAAGCTCCTGAACTTCCGGCTGTTCCTCCTCACCATTATAAAAAACAATAAAATTTGGAGTCGGTATCTTTACCAGTCTTTTTCCATAAATATTCCGACCGATCATCTTCTTATTTTTCTTGTCACTAAGCATATCTGACAATATCACACTAAAATAAATAAGACTTCTTATTGGCATATTAGGACAAACAGTAGACTGATGTTCATATATGCTGAGCCTTGCATCTACTACAAATGATGCATCATTTCTGACAGACAACGATATTCCACCATCAAGTGTTGTCATTTCAACATCCTCCGGATTCTGATAATTCGAATCATTCATAACATTATATAGCTGCAATGCCCTTTCCTTGTCCTGCATCAGCATGCTGAACACATCACTTTTATACTCTCTGTTACCACTCATATAAAACCCTCCTTAATAAAATTTAAGCAGGAAATATATATGATAATCCTAAATTGAAATTTCCTGCTCTAACTAATTGGTGAAAATAATTGAAAGCAGAAATTTCAGGAATAAATGATAGAATAAAATTAAAGATATTAACGTCACTGCACACCCTTACCGCCAAACGACATTTCCCATGTCTCATATTCCAGATTTATCTGATCCATATGTCAGCGGCTGTACAGGTAATATAGAAAAACTGCTTTGCCTATATTTTAACATATGTTTCAAGAATTACAATTCAAACTTTTATGATATCTGAAGCTCATAAAGCTTTCTGTATACTCCATCCTGCTCTAAGAGCTCCTGATGTGTGCCACGCTCACATATACAGCCCTTATGCATGACCATTATACAGTCTGCATGCTGTATTGTAGAAAGGCGATGTGCAACCATTATTGTCGTCCTGCCATCCATAAGCTTTTCCAGAGCCTCCTGGATCAGTATTTCCGTCTCTGTGTCGATATTTGCTGTTGCCTCATCCATAACAAGTATGCTGGGATTATGTGCCAATGTTCTGGCAAATGATAAAAGCTGGCGCTCTCCTGCTGAAAATGTAGCCCCCCGTTCTGTAACCGGCTCATGATAACCATTTGGAAGCTTTTCAATAAAATGTGATGCATTTACATATTCAGCCGCTTTTTTTATCTGTTCATCCGTAATCTCATTATCATTAAGCCGGATATTGCCAGCCACATCGCCCTCAAATATAAATACATCCTGCTGCATCTGTCCAATTGCACTTCGAAGCTGCTTTTTACTAAGCTCCCTGATATCAATCCCATCAATATAAATATGTCCCTTCTGAATGTCATAATAACGTCCGATCAGGTTTAAAATAGACGATTTTCCGGCTCCTGTTGCACCTACAAAGGCCACCTTTTCACCGGGATTTATCACGAACGAAACATCCCTTAGCACATAATTTTTACCATCATATGCAAACCACACATGGTCAAATTCAATTTTGCCGATGATCCTATCCGGTTTTTGAGGATTTTCAATCTCTGGTATAAACTCATCTTCATCCATAACAGAAAATATTTTTTCAGCCGAAGCAACTGATGACTGAAGCGTAGAAAACTGCTCTGCCAGTTCCTGTATAGGATCAAAAAAAGATCTTATATAGTTTGAAAAAATATACAATGTTCCTATCGATATAGCTGAATCAAACACATTTTTGCTTCCAAACCAAAGTACTATCATAAGGGATAAAATACTTAAAATATAAATAAGCGGACGAAATACGGCATACATAAGCATTTCCCTGTAAAACGCCCTGTACAGCTTTGTATTTTTGTCATGAAATTCCTCAAATTTACGTTCCTGCCTGCCAAATATCTGTATGATCTTCATTCCTGAAAGATGCTCAGAAAGAAACGTGTTAAGATCTGTAAGACGTGTCCTGTAAAGTCTGTAAATATTTCTGGCAATCTTTTGGCAGAGTACTGTAAGCCCTATCACAACCGGCATGAGCACAAACGACACGGCAGCAAGCTTAACATCCAGTGCGATCATAACACCTGCCAGACCTGCTATTTTTACAATGTTTCTGAAAAGCTGCACTAATATACCTGAATACATTTCATTTAGTGCTTCTACATCATTTGTTACGCGTGTCACCAGTTTTCCGACCGGAGTAATATCAAAATACCTGCTGCCTAATGACTGGATATGTCTGTATAGATCTTTTCTGATTTCAAGTATTATATTTTGTCCTGCTTTTTGTAGTATCCATGTCTGTGCAATATTAAAAATCACACTAAGTGCAAGAACAACCGCATACTTTATTGCAGTATCAATAATAATATCATAATCCCCATCTGCACCAAATGTATCAATAGCATCTCCGACAAGCATTGGGCGGTACAAATCAAAACCAGTCAGGCATAAAACAAGAAAAAGCGCAAAAATAACCCAATGAGCATATGGTTTCATATAAGTTATAAGCCTGACAACTGAACTGCCGGTTCTTCTTTTCTCTGATCGTAAAGCGTCTTCATGTCCCTTTATATAATTTTCTTTTGTGTTATCTACTCTTTTATTATTCATATTTTTATCCCAATTCATTCTCGAGCTGCTGTTTATGACTGATATCAGAATAAAATCCGCCCAGTTTCAGCAGCTCATCCGGTGTACCATATTCAGCAATCACACCATCCAGAAGTACAGCTACATTATCAGCTTTTTGGAGTGTTGAAATCCTATGTGCGATCACTATCGTTGTCTTGCCTTTGCGGATTTCAACAAGATTTTCCAGTATCTTCTCTTCCGTATCTGTGTCTACAGCCGAAAGCGAATCGTCAAGTATAAGAACAGGTGAATCCTTTAGAAGGGCACGCGCTATTGAACTTCTCTGCTTTTGTCCGCCTGAAAGAGTCACTCCCCTCTCACCTACCATTGTTTTATACTCATCCGGAAATCCCATGATATTATCATGTATACATGCATTCTTTGCCGCCTGTTTTACCTCATCCGATATGACAGGATTATCCGATATCCTGTCTTCAAGACCAAATGCAATATTCTCCTCAAGTGTATCAGAAAACAAAAAATTTTCCTGCGGCACATACGATATATCCCGGTGCAATACTGAAAGCGGATAATCTGTTATAGGTTTTCCATCTAAAAGTATCATTCCTTTTTTACAGTCATATACGCGGAGAAGCAGATCAGCGAGAGAGGATTTTCCACTTCCAGTACGCCCTAATATGCCAAGCATTTCACCCTTTTTTATATGGATATTTACATCCCGGAGAACAGGTTTTGTCCCATCGGGATATGTAAACGTCAGATGATCAAGTTTTATATCTCCACTTATCCCCAGATCTGGATTTTCAGGCACCATATCCACAATGTCAGGTTTTTCCTCAAAGATGGTTTTTATCCTTCCCCATGCCGCAACAGCCTGGCTGAATGTATTTATACAATCACCTGCTGCTATCATAGGCCAGACAAGCATATCGATATATGAATTAAATGCCACAAACTGTCCTATCGACACCTGACCATCTAATACCATTTTTCCACCGGCAATAAGTGTCACGATCACACTTATTCCTATTACTGCATCAAGTGCCGGGCCGAAAAACGCACGGAGTTTTACTACATCAAGATTCTTTTCCCTGCTGTTTTCACATGCTTTTTCAAATGCCTTAAAATCCTCATCTTCCTGTACAAACGCTTTTACAACACGGATTCCTGCTATGCTCTCCTGTACTTTATCTGATAAAAATGAAAATGCATCCTGCCTTTTTACCTGACGTTTTTTAGATTCCATCCCATAAAAATAACATCCGACCGCTATAAATATAAGCGGAACAAAAGCAAACATCGTAAGCTTAAAGTCAACATAGACTATCATCTTTACAAGGACCATGATCGTCATAATAACAGCATCGAATGTTGTGATCACGGCCATTCCTGTTCCCATACGCACTGCCTGAAGATCATTTGTAAAATAAGCCATGAGATCTCCCGTTTTATGGCTATTATAATAACGTGCTGATAGAGTTTCCATATGGGAAAACATATCATCCCTAAGCCTGTACTCTATCCCTCTTGATGCGCCAATAATAAAATACCTCCATCCAAAACGGCCTATCATTATTATAATCCCGGCTATAAAGATTTTAAGTATAACCCATTCCACACCTCTTATATCAAGTATTCCCGATGTGATACCATCTATTATCTCACCGATAAACTGAGGTATATACAGATTTGCGAGATCTACCATCATAAGAACAAATACACCTATCGCATAATGCCATTTATATTTTAATATATAGGGTAATAACGTATATTTATTCTGCCTCATAAAAATTTGCGCCCATTTAAATTTCTTACTTAAACCTCCCACATTCTATTATGTCAAGATGCCATCAACATTCTGTATGTGGAAAGTTATAGTTCATTATTATTCTGCCTGCAGATCAAATGAAAAAATATAAACCGGATTATTAGCCTGCATAAGGTGATATCCGCCAATTTTTTTTGCCTTGCCCACATTTATGCAGACAGCCTCAAAATCTGAAATATTAAAATCATCTGCTATGTCTGAAACCTCTGCTATAGTTTCAAGACTTACGGCATTTATCACTATACGCATTCCGGACTTTTTATCTGCAAGTGACTGGATTATTTCCCTGAGATTTCCTTTGCTTCCACCTATAAATACATTAGTCGGTACCGGAAGGTTATCAAATCCCGATGGCGCAAGATTTTCTATTACTTTAACATTTGCAAGATTTTGTTTTTTACAATTTTGTTTTGTAAGATTTACCGCATCCGGATTAGTCTCTATTGCGTATACCTTTATATCTGGCGACATAGCGGCTGCCTCGATCGATATTGAACCTGTTCCACATCCGATGTCAAAAACCACAGAGTTTTCCACAAGCTTAAGCTTGCAGATCGACAAATGCCTTATCTCTTCCTTTGTCATAGGCACCTTATCCCGGATAAAATCATCATCCTTAAATGATGGTGCCAGTTTCCTTGGGACTGCCTTTTCATTTCGTATCATACCAACATAAAGTCCCGGTTTAAATACTGTACTGCCAGTAAGTTCCTGCGGTCTTAAGCTGATCATTTTTTCATCATCATACGATAATTGATATCCGATATCCATTTTAATGTCTGGAATATCACTGACAAGTTCTGCTATCTGCATTATATCCTCACCGCCAGAAGTAATAAAGATTATTTTTTTTGAATGCAGTGCATGAAACCTCAGCTTTGGCATCCATATTTCTCTTTCAATTCCATGTGTTGAAATGATAACTGCATCCTCCCAGCTTTCACCGGTCCTTGCGGCTAATGCCTGCACCGAAGATATCCCCGGCATCATCGATACATTTACACCCGGCACTTCTCCATCTGTTTCCTAAGGTTCTTCGCTCCACTGAAAAATCCTGTATCACCTGAAAATAATACAACTGCCTTTATATCACGTCCGGCATTTTCATTTATAACCGGAATGATATCCTTTGCAAGATAATACTGATACACCTTTGCATTATTACTTATAAATCCGTAAGCACTCTCTATCATACGTTTTGCGCCAAATATTAAATCAGCATTTGCTATTGCATTTTTCACATTTTCTGTAATACCACACTTATCTCCCATACCAATCCCGGCGAGAACTACATTTATGATACTTTGGGTAATATAAGTTTTAAAATTTCTTCAAGACTGTATTCTGTATCATATATTTTTTTGATGGCTTTTTATCATAAAGATCCTTGTTCCGGTCTGTTCTGGCCGCTATCTTTTCATCTACTCCTCCGGTTTTTCCACTCTCTTTGTGACTATATTTTTATATTGTACTGATGGATAATGCCCGTATTCATTTCTCTGGTAAATGGTCCCTGCATTGCAATTATCTGACGCCCTCGAGACCATTTTCATAACATAAAGAAAGGCTTTCCATCCCTGGAAGGACACGGACTACAAGCCTTTTCTTTAACTCTTCATAATGGCAGAAAACACCAAGTTCCTTGCTTCCTGTAGTAAGAAGGATATTTCCTTTTGTATTAACGAGAGCTTTAGCACACTCCGCAGAATTTTCATACTCATAAATAGAGGTTCTGTTTTTATCCGGACTGCTATCTGCACTGTCATCTATAATACTGCCTGACACATTTCTTGCCAGACGATACAGCATAATATGGTTCTTTGCAGTTTTATTATATTTTTCTACGCTATCTTTAATATTTTCGGACACGATCTGTGCGAACGGATGGGTTGCATCAATTATTAAATCATAATTATTTTTTTCATAAAGCCTCATCATCTGCTCAAGATCAAGGCGTCCCTGCAGAACATGGATAAACTCTGATTCTTCCATAACCTGGTTTCCATATTCTGTTGCTACTGACACATCAGATTTTATCCCACGCTCCGCAAGTTTTTCCGCAAGCGTGCGGCCTTCTGTGGTACCGGCATATATTAGAATTTTTTCAAACTTTTCATTCATATATCATAGCCTCTTTTTGTAACCAGTTTTCCATTTATTATTTCAGAGTGTGAATTTCCGACAAATACTGTCGTAAACATGTTGACCTGTTCTTTCTCAAGCTCAGACAATGTACATACCTTACAGCTTGTACCATTGCGTCCGATATTCTCTACATAGCCACACTTTCTGTCAGGCGATGCTCCCGATGCAAGCATAATATCACACGCCCTCTTTAAATAATCATGTCTCTTATGGCTTGACGGATTATATATCGCTATTGCAAAATCCACATCTATTGCTGCTTTTAGTCTCTTTTCTATAATCTCCCATGGTGTTAAAAGATCACTTAAGCTTATGACACAATAATCATGGTTTAAAGGACAGCCTAAAACGGCAGCCCCACTGTTTGCCGCTGTTATACCTGGTATCACACATATTTCTATGTCATCATCATATTCTGGTGATAGTTCATATACCGGTGCTGCCATTCCGTAAACACCGGAGTCCCCGCTGCAGATCATTGAAACCGTCTTTCCCTCTTCTGCCAGTTCAAAGCACATTCTGCACCGCTCTATTTCCTTACGCATAGGGGTTGTTTTAAATTCCTTGTCAGGGAAATGGTCTTTTACAAGATCCACATATACTGTGTATCCTACAATAACATCACTTTTTTCTACGGCCTGTATTGCCTGATCTGTCATCATATCAAAGTTTCCCGGTCCCATTCCAACCAGATAAATAATTTTTTTATCGCCCTTCATTTTGTTTCCTTCCTGTTAATTTCATTTCCCTGTTAAATTCATTTCTCCCTTATGCTGTATAACCTGCGCCGCCGAAAATGTCATACCATCATGTGCGGTCTTTTTTACCAGAAGTTTTCCTCCTTCTGCTGCGCACATAGCCGCCCTCTCACAGACATTTGAAACCCCTGTTATTTTCTTTACAAATTCGGATTCTGAAAATCCGCAATCATCGTTTACTTCGTATTTCATATCCGCATTTGCAAGTTCTTCACTTGTAAACACCATAAACGCAACATTATAAAACTGAGCCAGTTCCATAAGCCCTATTTCATTTTTCTTTATATCGATTGATGCTATTGCAAAGACATCTTTCGAAATATTAATTTGCGATTTAACACACATTTCTTCTACAAATGCCTTTAATTCCTCAAATGTTTTTCCTCTTTTACAGCCTATCCCAATGGCAACCTTCTTCGGCCGCAGTTCTACAAGTGTTTTCTTTGGATATTTATCATATCCTATAGAAATATCTGCATCAGCCATTCCATATGTAACCATTTCAAATTTTGTATTTCCCGGCTCACTTTGAATTTTAACGTAGTCTTCTTCGTAAGCCGCCACCTTAAGGGTTTCCCCTCTTAATGCCTTTGCCGAAACCTTTGCTATTCCATCCCTATTTACTATATAAAGTCTGTTTTTCTTTGCAAACAGATCAACAGCAAATCTGTCATTTATATCTGTAGATGTAGTTATAACTGCAGATGCACCTATCGCCTGCGCTATATTCTCTGCCAGTTCATTCGCACCACCAATGTGCCCGGAAAGAACAGGTATCACAAATTCACCTTTGTCATCAATTACTATAACAGGGCTGTCCGTCAATTTGTCTTTTATAAACGGAGCTATAGAGCGCACTGCTATCCCACATGCTCCTATAAAAATAATTGGAAGCCTTTTATTAAAAGCATCCTCTGTCCACTTGCCCAGATCATCATCCTTATCCCTGTAAATGGGTATAAGATCTAAGCTGTCAGCTTTTGCGAGACGCTTTAAAGCAAGATCTTTTCCTTTTTCTGTAAAAAAACAAACTTTTACTATCATATTCTTTTCCTGAATTCTGTTTCAAAATCAGCAGCATACAACCTTGATTTCTCATAGTCATTGTGCGCAATGGCATCTCCGACTAAAACGATCGCCGTTTTTGTTATGTTATTTTTCTTTGCAATATCTGCAAGTGTGGATATTGTACCTACAAACTTCTTTTCATCATCCCATGTTGCTTTGTATACAAGAGCAGCTGCCGGTGTATCTCTGTCATATCCACCATTTATAAGCCTTTCGGATAATTCCTCGAGCATTCCTGTACTTAAATATATTGCCATGCTTGCCCTATGAGCAGCAAAACTCTCAATGCTTTCTTTCTCTGGCACCGCCGTGCGCCCTGCCATTCTCGTAATGATAAGAGACTGCGATACATCTGGCAGTGTATATTCGATATCAAGACTTGACGCCGCACCAAAACATGCACTGACCCCCGGTGTACTGTCATATTCTATTTCAAGTTTATCAAGCATATCCATCTGCTCTCTGACCGCACCATATATACTCGGCTCACCAGTGTGAAGCCTTACAACATCAAGATTTCTTTCCCAGGCATCCTTCATCACTTCTATCACTTCCTCAAGCGTCATATATGCACTGTTATGTATTTCACATTCTTTCTTTGCATTATCAAGAAGCTGTGGATTTACGAGTGATCCCGCATATATTATGACATCTGCCTGTTCAAGCAGATTTTTTCCCCTTACTGTAATAAGATCTACTGCGCCGCTTCCGGCTCCAACAAAATGTACCATTTTCCTTTTCCTTATAATTATAATAATCTCTCAAGCAGTTCCCTTGCACCAGCACTCTGCGCCAGCAGTCCAAAGTCATTAGAATACATAATGCATTCTATCCTAAGGTTGTCTCCAGCTCTTTTGCGAAGATAAAACATGATTTTATTTATAACCTCATCCATTGTTATCTCCTGCATTCCGGCTTCTCTTAATATTCTTATACCTTCCTCTGTTGTAACGGCTTCAAGCACCTGTGATACTGCTTTAAATTGTTTTTCGCATTCCGTGAAATCTGCATTTCCATGATGTATATTCTGATTCAAAGCTGTCTTGTACAGAGCTCTCATCGCTGCTGCCGATAGCAGCTCCATCCGGCAATCAGCTTCCTTTGAATGAGTATTCATTATTCCACCTGATACCTTGATAAGCTTTCCTACATGCCCTGTCAAAAGCATACTGCTAAATCCAAGCTGCTTTGCCATATCTATTGTATCACCGATAAAATTGCTGCATTTCACACTCTTGTCAAGGTCATATCCGTAATGTGCTTTCATAAAATCAAGTCCATAATTTCCAGGAGATACCGCTGCTATGTCAAACCCAAGCGCTTTTTTTTGTTTAAGCTCTACCATAATTGTGTCAAGAAGTGCTTTAGAACTCATAGGTTCAACAATGCCACTCGTCCCAAGTATTGATATTCCGCCTACAATCCCAAGTCTTGGATTAAATGTTTTTTCCGCAAGCTCCCTTCCCTCCGCAACCGATATCTCAACATAAAGATCATCCGTGCAGTCACAAAGTTTCATTACTTTTTTTACTTCTTCTTCTATCATCTGCCTCGGTACATGGTTTATAGCTGCATTGCCTACTGGCTGGTCAAGTCCCGGCTTTGTCACTCTTCCGACACCATCCCCTCCATCTATTATCACCTGCGGAGACTCATTTTTTTTATTATAACACTTATGTCCACTTTTCTCATCAAGATATGTTACAGACGCTGTAATATGTGCTCCCGTTGTAACATCCGGATCATCCCCTCCATCTTTTATGACAGAGCAGCTTACACACTTTTCCGAAATATTTATATCTGTTATCGAAGCTTTAAATTCAATTTTTTTCGGAGTAATAATAGTTATATCATGTTTTCTTTTTCCGGTAAGAAGCATGTAGCATGCCGCTTTTGCAGCGGCTGCCGCACAACTTCCCGTTGTAAAACCATATCTCATGTAAATTCTCCTTATCAAGCCTCACAGTCTATATTTTGTGATAGCGGGTTACGGCGCGTTGATTTTTTGTGCCGTAATAAACAATACGTCTATGCGGCATTTACACCTGCTAGGCGAAGTAACTATGAAAGTCCATTGGACAGCTGCACACCACGGCGCCGCCCGGCTTTTTTGCGACAATCCCATAGAATGTTTAAAGCAGTTAATTATATTCCATATATAAGTGCATTACAGATAGCGGCAGCAACATTGCTGCCCCCTTTTCTGCCTCGGTTTACTATATGCGGCACACCGCTTTCTATTATAAGTTCTTTTGCAGCCTCTACATTTACAAAGCCTACCGGAACTCCAATCACGAATGCCGGTGTAAAAATTTCTTTTACCATAAGTTCATGCAGGCTTATAAGTGCAGTCGGTGCATTTCCAACAGCAAATATAACAGGCTTTTTTATTGCTGCAGCATGTTCCATACTTACCGATGCACGCGTGATTTTACGCTCTTTTGCCTCTTTCGCCACGTCTTCATCCGCCATAAAGCAATGAACACATCCTCCATATTCAGCAAGACGCTTTTTGTTTATTCCGGCCTTTGCCATGTTTGTATCCGTAACAATATCTGCACCGGATCTTATAAGATTTCTGGCTATCTGTATGGCATTTTCTGAATAAGTCATTGTCGTGGCATATTCAAAGTCTGCCGTTGTATGGATAACTCGTTTTGTCACCGGTTCCTGCATCTCATCCAGAACAATATGGCGCATTTTTAATTCTTCTCCGATGATTTCAAAGCTTCTTTTTTCTATATCGCCCGGAAGGACATACTCTATTTCTTTTTTTAAATTTTCTTTTAATATTTCACTCATGATCCATATATCCTTTTATGCACGTAATTTAAATGTTTTCGGTGCAATTTTATACACCAGAACACATGCTGTAACACAATACAACATACTAAATCCTATTGCTGCCATGCCAAATACAAATGTCGGAATCTTTATCTGTATCATTGCATAACAGACAACATATGTAAGCGCAGTTACCACCTGATACATTCCACTTTTAATCTCGGTTCCTGCATTATACGGCTGAAGCAGGTAATATATCACCAGATAATGCACTGAAAAGAAAATGCTCTCTGCCGGAAATGTAACAAGAACTATAAGATAATTAATAGGATTTATATGTGGTGCCACCAAAAACAAAGTCATCGCAAAACCACATCCAAGCATAACTGCAGGAACAAGATTTATTTTTATTATTCCTTTAAGTCTTATCTTAAAAAGTTCGAGTATCGCATTCGGCTTTCTATAAAATGTATAAGTCAGCAGACTGTGATCACAGTTCATAAAAAGTGCCTGTGTAAAGCTTGCTCCACGATTGATAAAATACATTATAAAAAGAGATATGGGCAGTTCTTTCATCAAAAGCTCTTTTGTTCCAGCTTTTACATCAGAAAACATAAATGGAGAAACTATGGCTGCTATAACAACCATAAGACATATAACAGAAATTCTCATCACCGGTTTCCACAATATTTTCTTGTGCCGGTTTACAAACAGTAAGTTCAGGTATTCAAAACCTTTTTTATTGCAGGCTATTTCATCTGAATCATCAATTTGTATTGCTTTCCTGCTTTCTTCAAGTTTAACATTATCTGCCTTTTCGATCTGTACATCAGCCTCTTTCAGCATTTTTCCATAAACTGTGCGGTAATGGTCAAATGTCAGTATTTTTCTTATTGACAATATTCCTGTAAAGATCATCACTATCATTATGACTGCAGACACCTGTACCGGTATTATGATCTTTAATGCCGGAAGTCCATATGCTGCAAGTAAGAGCAGCAGCGTTGAAATAACCTTAATTTTATCTGCTGAATTTTCATTCGGATCATACTGCCACTTCTCATATCTGTAAAGTCCGGCGGCTGAGGATGTAAGCTTTGCACCGACCACAAAAAACGGAATTATTATATTTACATAAGCCGGCACTCCTGATATCCCACCTAAGATACATCCAAAAAGCATAAATCCAACAAATACTTTTATAAGCTCATATCCATAATTTACGATCGCATACTCTTTTGCGTTCATGCGCAGAAGAACTATTGCATAATATTTATCCCTTGAAGGGTTAAACAGATATGTATTTATCATCGCACCCACAAAAGTTAGCAGAAATAATATGTGTATATAAGCATCTGACTGCTCCACACCCTTGTATAACCCTGATACCATAAAAATCATAACTGCAATATAAAGCAGTTTCCCAATAAAGGCTCCTGTTATCTCTTTGAACAGAGCCAGTATATTAAAAAGTACTTTCAGATTTCCCATTCCGTATGCCGATTCCGGAATGATCTTTTTTATGAGAAAAATCTGTTTTAAAGCATATATGACCGAATTAACATTGTAAGCATTTCTCAGTTCAAATGAAATCCGAAGAGTTTTAGCCATTGAATTTTGCCTTTGGGTCTGTTTTTTGATATTATGCCTATCTCTCATCTACCGCACCTTCTTCCTTAAGTGCAGTGATTATTTTACTCTTAAACTCTTTTTCATCCATGTTTTCCTTATCTACGATCTCAAGCTCCCCATTGCTAAGGAGTACGATCACATCACACAGATCAAGTGCAAGATCCATGATATGCGTGGAAAAAATGGTTATTCTCCCATCTTTATGGCTGCGTAAAAGCTGTTTCATCTCTTCCGCTACAACCACATCCAATGACGTAAGCGGTTCATCGAGCAAAAGTATATCTGGCTCTGCTATCATATTGATAAGCATCTGCATTTTATTTTTCATGCCATGCGAATAGTCCTTCATAAGGCGGTCACGATCTTCTTTTGCAAGACTTACTATATCAAAATATTCATCGAGAGGTCTTATATTCGATATATAAGATTCGTTTATATCTATGAAAAACCTTAAAAACTCTCGTCCTGTCAAAAATTCCGGTACTGTCGGTGTCGAAAGAACATATCCTATATTTTCCGGTGTCACCTGTATTTTACTGCCATCCTTCAACAAATAAAACTCTCCGCCGTCAACAGATATGTCAGAATTTATACAATTAAACAGTGTTGTTTTTCCTGCACCATTCCTTCCAAGCAGCCCATATATCCGGCCTTCCTCAAACACAAAATCGATATCCTTTAATACTCTCTTTTTTTCAAAGCTTTTTGCTACATGTTCAATACAAAATTCCATATTCTTCTTGTATGATAATTAGGAAGTTAATTATCACACGTTTCCTTTCTTTTAATATCGTGGTTCAATACAATTCAGATACTATGGACTTTTGATGTTTATTCTGTAGCTTGACTACTCAACTGGAGTGTATTGCCGCTACCTTTATCTGAATTGTTTATCAGCTGGATGTTGCCGGAGTGTTTTTCACTCAGAGTACTTATTTCTATCAAGTCTACGATGATAATCGATGGTGGACATCATGGTATCAGACTTTATGAAAGGGAGGTACAACCTCATGAAAATTTTTGTAGGCATTGATATTGCCAAACTCAACCATTTCGCTGCTGCGATTTCTTCGGACGGTGAAATACTCATTGAGCCGTTCAAATTCACAAACGACGCTGATGGCTTCCAACTGCTGGTCTCTAAGCTCGAATCATTCGATAAGAACAGCATCATCATCGGTCTTGAGTCGACGGCACACTACGGTGACAACCTTGTTCGATACCTTGTTGCTGAGTTCTACCAAGTGTGTGTGTTGAACCCCATCAAAACCTGTCAAATGCGTAAGAACAATGTTCGTAAAACAAAGACAGATAAGGTCGACACATTTGTTATTGCTAAAACTCTTATGATGCAGGATGACCTAAGATTTATTACCTTCTTTGATCTCGATATGATGGATCTTAAGGCATTGGGGCGCTTTCGGCAGAAAACCATTAAGCAACGCACCCGATTGAAAATCCAACTGACAACCTATGTTGATCAGGTATTCCCGGAGATTCAATACTTTTTCAAATCCGGTCTGCATCAGAATGCGGTCTATGCTCTTTTAAAAGAAGCATCTTCTCCAAAAGAGATTGCTTCCATGCATATGACTCATCTGGCAAATCTGCTCAAAGTGAACTCGCACGGACACTTTACTAAAGAGCAGGCCAAAGAATTAAGAGTTCTCGCACAGAAGTCTGTCGGTGCCAACGACAGCGCTATATCTATTCAGATAACTCAAACCATTCAACAAATCGAGTTACTGGATAGCCAATTAGAAAAGATTGAAGCTGAGATGACGGATATCATGAAATTCAACGATTCTGTCATCATGACCATTCCTGGTATCGGTTATATCAATGGTGGAATGATTCTTGGTGAAATAGGTGATATTCACCGTTTCTCCAATCCAAACAAGCTGCTTGCTTTTGCAGGTCTGGATCCTTCTGTTTATCAGTCTGGTAACTTTCAGGCTAAGACAACAAGGATGTCCAAACGTGGCTCTCGTGTTTTACGATATGCCCTTGTAAATGCAGCTTGGAACGTTGTCAGAAACAACGCAACCTTCAAGGCTTATTATGATGCCAAGAGGGCTGAAGGCCGGTCTCACTACAATGCACTTGGGCACTGTGCCGGCAAGCTTGTCAGAGTCATCTGGAAGATGCTCACTGACGAAGTAGAATTCAACCTCGAATAAGAGGTCTGTATACCAATATCGATAGATTTTGAAAAAGCACCCTAAGGGAGCTCTATTAAAGTTACCCTTTTTTACCACTGATATGAAAAAGAAATTTTTTGCTAATTTATGGTTGACTTTTCATAGCTGGTCTCCTTTTACTTTGACTATGAAACTATTTTAGCATAGTTCACTTTTCACTACAACTTATGATTTTCTTAACTATGCATGGTGTTCTTGAACAGCAGGGATCGCTTTATCCATGGCACTTTGTCCGTGGCATCTTGCCACAATAAAATGCGCGAAGCTTGAGTTATATATTTAATTCTGCCAGCAGATCTTCCCCTCCGTAATAGCAGGGTAACGTATTATTTTCTGCGAATCAAGGTTCTCCCTGTGCATATCAACCGCTGTGATCTGGCTGTTGTCATATGTTTTGTAATAATATATTCCTTTATCGCAGTTACAGCATGAAGTATATAATGTTATCTCATATTTTCCATCATTTACCTCACAGCATCCCCTCTGCTGATCCACCGAGCCTAATATATGGAAAAACTGACTTATGCTCTCGTTCTCCCCGTCTCCTGATTTTGAGTTTAATTTTGTAAACGCCACTCTTATAAACCGTGACTGTGATGAAAGATCCCCCGGAAGCCCTATCGCTCCCATTCCACGGCTGTATGCTGTAAGTTCTATCCCCTGTCCAAATGTATTCTCCGGCTGCTTTGGTGATAATGCCCTGTAGTTTGAAAGGGCTGCCATCTGAAACTCAAAAGGAGGATTATTTGTCAGTACACCAACCGGATTATCATATACATGAAGACCATCCTGCATCGATTCAACCGTTATTGCCCCGGTCTTATCTGCAATTATCCAGTGAAGCTGTGCAAGCGGAAACTGGCTGTTAAAAGGTGTATCAACCAGCTTTACATGGTTTATTTTTTCTTTTGCTTCCTGTACATTTTTACACAATGACAATACCCATGGGATAAATTCAAACTGCGCCACCTGTGTTTTATCTGATCCACATCCAGCTTCCAGGGCCGCCTTCCCATAAAATGCATTGCCTACAAAATTAAGCCCTGCCATCCCAAGGCCTGCTTCGTTTACAGCATCATAATAAAGTGGATAGTTCTCAGTAACATGTGCCATTCCAATGATCGCATAATGTTTTTCAAGTTTTCCAGCATGGCGGAAATCAAACTCATAATTGTGCGGAGTCACGACTATCTCATCACCATATGAAAATTCGTAATCCAATGTTCTGCCAAAATAAAAATCTTTTGTTTTATATGTTGCTGCTGTACACATGATCATTCCTCCCATTCCTGACCAAAATATTTTGACCACAATATAGTATTTATTATATAATAATTTTTATAAAAATGAAAATTTATTTAAAACAGGTGCAAGCTATGAAAAATGATACTCTTAGAAAAAATCCATCACGTAAAACATGTGAAGATACAATAAAGCGGATACTTACTGCAGAAATAAACGAAACAGGTCACAATACACACTTTAAAAATGCTTCGGATTTTATGTCTTATTTCGAATCTCTTTATCCTGCCTCCGATGGACTTAAAAGACAGGTCCAGCGTGCCCTAAAATCCCTTGATCTTCCACGCGATGATTCCGGATATTTTATTATAAACAAAACTAAAGGACAATATTCAAAGGAACAGGAACTTCTTTGCGCTCTTTCTCTTGGATGTGCCCGGATTTCATCAATAGAAAAAGTGCAGGTTCTGTTCATCGAACTAAAACCTGCACTCATACAATATGTGATTTCACTTATTTCAGAAAATGAATCATTAAACGAGTCCTGCATAACGATCGTTCCATCCTGCAACGGAATTATTGTTTACACAAAAGATGCTGATGCTTTTAAAGCTCTCTTAAAAGAGTTCTGGATCGGGTGATCATTTTACCCTGTATCCTCCATCAACATTGACAATAAAATTCAAATCATTCTGCACATAAACACAGTATTTACCGGAAGTCTTTGCTACAAATGAATGTGACAGATTCTCTCCGTAAACAAATCTCTGTACACTATCCGGCTGTACGATTCCCACTCTTACATATCTGTCTGCTGCTTTTACAGATGTAACCGACACTGACACAATGCTTACTGCCATGATCACTGCAATGATCGCCTTTGCCTTAGATTTTGATTTGTTTTGCACTTTGTAACTTTTCATAACATGCTCCATCCTTTCCCTTAACTTACTTTTATCTTCATAAAGCATTGATACCAAAGCTATCCCTACTTCATGCTCCATTGATATATCAAGTATGTGCTGATAATATTCCTTTATCCGCCGGTCTCGTATACATATTTCATAATCGCATGCAAACTCGCTCCACTTTTCAAGCTGTTTGTCCATCCACCATACTATCGGATTAAAGAAATGTATCGCACATAAGATTTTTAAAAGATTCTTAAAAATAAGATCCCCATGCTTTATATGCATCAGTTCATGTTTAAAAATTATTTTGTAACTTTGCTTTTCCAATTTATCTATAGGAATAAATATAACCGGTCTGATACAAAATGCAACCTTCGGAATACTGTCCGCATACGAATATCTTATACGTACTCTTTTCGGATTGATCTTATATTCACCACATATGGTATCAACCAGTTCTTTTATTTCCACATCACATTCGATTGATTTTTTCAGTCTGAAAAAAATAGCTATATTATTTAAAATATACCTAACTGCCCCGATCATGATAGCCAGTACCCATAATATAAAGATTATCTTTGATATCCGGTCTAAAGCAGGCGTCCGCATAAATAAAACACCATGCCACATGCCAAATTTCTTTTCAACCACTATCAATGAAATATATGCGACCGGAAGTATCCAGAATATAGTTGTAACCTTTAATAATGTATATACAATATTAAGGAAGCCCGCTTTTTCAAGCAGCCTTCCTAATAAATACCATATGATAGATATAACTCCACCGGTAATGGATGTCAGACAAATACAATATTGTATATTAACAATCGATTCCATCCAATAATTCCTTTATCTTGTCAACTTCTTCTTTTGTAAGCTTCTTTTCTGAACAAAGAGCCGACATTAATTTAAAGGAATCTCCATCAAACCAGAAATCTGCATCATGCTTGATAATACCGCGTGTGTATACAGCCTCATCACATATTGGATGAACGAATGCCTGTCTTCCTTTACGGTATGTATTCAAATACCCCTTATCAGCCATTTTACCAAGGAATGTAACTACAGTTGTACGTGCATAATCTTTTTGAAATCTCTCATTTAACTGTGTTATAACATCCTGAACTGCAATATCCTGCGGTGCATCCCATACAATTTTCATTATTAATGACTCGCATGGACTTAATTCATTTGTTGTTTTTTTCTTTCTCATAGTTAATTCCAGCCTCCACATCTATTTATTAGCTATGTACTATAGTATAATCATAAATCAAAACTTTTTCAACCACATCTTTCATTTATTCTAAACTTAGTAACTGATTTAACAAAGTTATGTTCTCTTCATGAGTTTTTACTGCGATTCTATAGTGCCCGGGTACCAATCCTTCGTAATCACTACAATCCCTGATCAGTATACCTTTGTCAATCATCCTGTCATACAGTCTTCTATCACCTCCTGTAAACCCTTTCCCTGCAGTCTCTGACACATCCTCGAACAATATGAAGTTTGCATCTGAGCTAAATACATTATATTTATTTTTAATCAGCCCATCACTTAAAAACTTTCTTTCCTTTGCAATAAGCTTCGCTGATCTTTTAACAAACTCTGTTTCATTTAAACAGGCTTTTGCTGCACTTTGCGCTATGACTGATACATTCCACTCCGGAATATTAGATCTTACCTTTTCTGCCAATGCTTTTGATGAAAACAATGCATAACCTATCCTTACCCCGGGTATCGCAAAGCTCTTTGTAAATGCCCTTAAAATAATCACATCGTTCTCTTCGTTCGGCCACTTTATATCCTGTACCGATGAATATTCATCCGCTCTGCCTGTCAGTTCAATAAAACACTCATCTATAAGAAGCGTACTTCCTGCTGCTGCACAAGCCTTCTTTATCTTTTTTACCGTATCAGGGCCAATAAGCTGCCCCGTCGGATTATTCGGATTAGTAATAAATACAATATCCGGCTTTTCGCCGGCTATTGCCTCCTCCACTTGTCTATAATCATAGCAGTTTATTATGCCGCAGTCAACTGTTTTTAATGCATATATGTAACCACTGAATCCCGGTGCATAAAGTACCGCCCTCTTTGGCCTGATTGCATGGCACACTGCCATTATAAGCTCAGATGCACCATTTCCACATACTATCTGCCCGTTTTCACATAAAAACTTCTCAGAAAGCATATTAATAAGTTCCTCACATCTTATATCCGGATACTTCTGAACATTATTAAGAGCCTCCTGCATGGCTTCCATAACGCTTTTTGGAATACCATATGGATTAATGTTTACTGAGTAATCCATATTTATTTTCTTCCGGTATATATCTCCTCCATGCATCTTTTAACATTTCCTTTCTTAGTCACTTAGCAGAGGCTTACTGCTATGAGAATAATTACACAAAACAGCTCACACTGTATAGCAGATGCGTACAGGAGACGATTCGCCCTTTTTATGTCCTGTGTATTTATCTTTCTTATATCGTCACCAATGTATGGTTTTTTTACCGTTTTTCCAAAATAACTTGCATCGCCGGCTAATTTTATTCCTAACGCTCCGGCACATACAGCCTCCGTCTGCGCAGAATTTGGGCTTGCATGGTTATACCTGTCACGCCTGTAGATCTTTGCCGCTCTCTTTCTATCATATTCCTCCCCCAGAAATGAACATGCGTTTATCATAAGATATGCGCTTATTCTTGCTGGTAAATAATTTACAACATCATCGAGTTTTGCCGCACACCTCCCAAAATTGATAAACTTATCATTTTTGTAACCGATCATAGAATCCATTGTGTTTATTGTTTTATATAAAAATCCAAGCACCGGTCCGCCTATCGCAAGGTAGATCATTGGTGCGATCTCACCATCAGATGTATTTTCCGCCACTGTCTCCACAGCTGCTTTTGCAATCTGCTCTTTTGTAAGATTTTCTGTGTCACGTCCGACTATCATTGAAACTGCATATCTTGCATCCTCTATTGTACCGCTTTCCAATGCATCATATACTTTCATGCTCTCGGTTTTAAGGCATTTTGCCGCCAGCATATAATAAGTCATTACAAGTTCCACAGCACAGCCAACATATGCTGATATATAGTAGCTTCCCACAATCACGATAATCACACATGCTTCAACTATAGCACAGACAGCAATAACCATAATGCACCCTCTTTTTTGCGCTGACTTTTCAGAAACATCTTTTTTATTTAGTTTTCTCTCCAGATATCCTATAAGGCTTCCTATCCATCTTATCGGATGTGGCAGGGAATACGGATCCCCCAGGATCAGATCCAATATAAATCCTCCCACAAAGGCTATAATATGATAAATCATATTAAATCCTCCTTAAATTTTTGTATAAATAGCTGTTTTTTTGCCAGTTGCAGCATACAACTTCCACTTCAAAACGATAGCCTTCAAGATTTTTTATATGGTAATCATAAAAATCACCGCCAAAATTTCTTTCAAGCACTGCCATTATCGTTCCTCCATGTACAACCGCTGTGATATACTTTTTCTGTCGGTTAAATGATGTTTTAATAAGTTCATTGAATGCATTATTTGTCCGTTTTATAAAGCATTCCCTGCTTTCTCCATCTGGAAAAGGAAGTGTCCCGTTACTATCTATCCACTTCTGGTAATATGGTTCTCCAGAAAGTTCCCTGTAATTTTTTCCTTCAAATCTTCCGAAATCAGTCTCTCTGAAGTCTTCTATAATCTCAATTTTATTTTCCGGATAAATAAGCCTGGCGGTGGACACACAACGCTTAAGCGGGCTCGACACAACAAGATCAGCATCCGGGTATGCTTTTTGTATTTTATTATCATACAATGGCTCATCTGTTGTTCCTATATATCTGCCTTCAAGATTTCCCTTTGTAATCCCATGTCTTATAAGACAGACCGTAATTTTATCGTTTTCCATTTTTTATTTTTTCTCCAGGCTATTTGATTTTTTGTGGCAGCCCGCATATTATGCGTTCTACAATATCTGCCCTGTCAGCAAGTTTTATAAGCATCCTTCCACAACATTCACGGTATCCGCGCTCAAGCTTTTCCATCGGAACTATACCGCAGCCTATCTCGTCACTTATTATAACAAGCTTATATTTATACTTTTCTTCTGAGCAAATAAGCCATTCTGTCAATCTTTCTGCAATACATACGGCATTTTCAAGTTCACTCTCAAATAGATTTCTAATTATATCATTGAAATGATCTAAAATAACAATTTTTTCTGTGATCATTTTATTTTCTACATTTTGTATCAGATTTTTATAATTTTTCCCATCATATACTTTTGCACAGTTGTATTTATTTGTCACATATTCAAGTTTTCCCTGCGCAAAACCGCCTATATATAATTCCATATTGATTTCTCCTAAGATCAACCTGCTGATATTATTGCCACCAAAGATACAGACATGACAGCAGCCAGTTCAGCCACACATACAAAAAATCCTGCCAGATCTCCGGTTATTCCTCCAAATTGCTTTATGCTCATATGCTTATAATATAAAAACACCAGAAATTCAAAAAGCACCGCTACCAATGTATAAAGAGGTGATATAAAAAACATAAATGCGATAGCAGCAATAAGCTCAAGTGCCAGAAATATTGTAACTATGCGCTTTTCAGCAGTTGTTGAAAATACATTTAACATTCCGTTTTTCTTTGCCGCCTGAAATGTCATAACTGAAATGCCACTGAGACATCTGCTTACAAAGAAGCTGCAGCAGATAATCCCAAAAGCTTTAACATCTCTTATCTCAGATAAAAAGCCTGTATACATAAGCCCATACACTGCTGCCATAATGACCGAAAATGCACCTATGTGCGGATCCTTAAGTATTTCCAGCTTCTTTTCTTTTTTCTGATATGAATGAAGAGCATCCATCGTATCCATGTATCCATCCAGATGAAATCCACCAGTCACAAGAAGCGGGATTGACGCTGCCATAAGTGGATACAAAATTCCTTCTATCTCATTCCACACACAAAACCGGTTCCATAAATATAAGATCATTCCTATAACGGCACCAACCCATGGGAAAAAACACATATGATATTTCATGTCTTCTGAATCCCACTCAAATCTCGGCATCGGGATCTTACTGTATATTGAGAATGCCACATCTATTGATTTAAATATCGTCTTTATTACTTTCATTTATTTCTCCCGGTTATTTTATCTGTATCGGAATTCCGGCTACAACCTCATGAACCTCATCTGCATTTTTGGCGAGAAATCTGTTTATTTCTCCCATTGCAGATATATAGGCTGTCGTAGTATCATCATAATCTATCCCGTCATCAAATACATTGTTGCTTACTATCACTATATCATTAAATTCCGATATCATTTTCCAAAGATCAGATTTAACTTTTCCTGCCACAGTGTCACGATCGTATATCACATCTTCCTTAAACATTTCGTTTGCCACAAGATTTGATATACACTCGAGTATAGCTGCGCTGTCCTTCTTTTTTATATTAGCTTTTATACAATTTTTATGTACATCAGTCGGACTTTCTATTGTAAAAAATCCCTTTTCTTTTCTTATTCTTCTATGCCTTTCTACTTTTTTCTTTCCTTCTTCGTCATATATCTGCATCGTTGCTATATAGTATTTTCTGCTCTCAGGAAATTTTTCTAATACATCTTCTGCAAAACTGCTCTTTCCACTGCCGCTTCCACCTATAACAAGTACCGTCATTTTATTCTTCTCCTGTTTTGTAACGCTCATACTGGCCTACTCCGGCCTCGTCAAAAGAGTAGCTTTCTTTATATACGTGATTTGCTGTATCGATAAGCGACATCATCATGACAGCTCCTGTTCCCTCACCAAGTGCCATATCTGCCATTATTACCGGCTCTATTGCAAGTTCTTTTGCAAGAAGTGCTGCTCCTGGCTCACGGCTTATGTGTGATGGTATCATGCATCCTGCTGCTGCCGGATTTATTATTTTTGCTGCAAGTGCAGCAACCATACTTATAAATCCATCTATAACTATAGGCATACCATATTCAATCCCGCCAAGAAAGATCCCACACATTCCGGCAATGTCATATCCTCCAACACAGCTGAGCACAGAAATGACATATTCTTTATCTGCTCTTTCTTTTTGTTTTCTGTTTTTCAGATTATATTTTTCCAGCGCAGCATCTATTATTTTTACCTTATGTTTGATTTTATCATTTGGAAGACCCGCACCTTTTCCAGTGACCTCCTCTGCCTCACATCCCAACAGGGCGGCCGCAACAGCACTGCTTGTTGTCGTGTTTCCGATCCCCATCTCTCCGGTCGCTATCATCCCATAGCCCGCATCCTTGCATTTTTTCACAAGCTGTATTCCTGTATGTATAGCCTGCTCTACCTGTTTTACAGTCATTGCCGGCTCTTTTGCAAAATTTTTTGTACCAGGTGATATCTTTTGATCCTCGACTCCATCAAACTGTTCTTTTGAATTGATCCCTATATCTACCACTGCCACATCTGCTCCGATAGAATCCGCCATTATGCCAACAGTCGAGCGTCCTTTTGCAATATTCTCCGCACATACCGCAGTAACACTCTGGTCTGACTGGCTTATCCCTTCTTCTACGATCCCATTATCTGCACATAACACAACCACGATGTTCTTGTCAGTGACCGGCATATCTGTCTGTTGCAGCTGACCGATTTTTGCAGTTATGTGCTCAAAAATTCCCATGCCATCAAGAGGTTTTGCAATACGATCCCAGTTTTTTCTTATCTGTCTGTAATATTTTTCTTCCATATCGTCTTTATATTCCATTTAGTTCCTATTTTTACCTCATTCCCATCATTTTATAAATTGCTTCCATGTCCATATTCTCTCTTATCATATCAGCAAGTATGTCATACTGCATTTCCTTGAACTGTCTGTAGTCAGGTGCATCTTCGTTTTTACCAAGTGATACTCCTTTTCTTTCTGCAAGAACATCAATTATCCTGTGAGCTATACCGCCACTGTCAAATATGCCATGGATATATGTTCCGTATACATTTCCATTCCATGCACTTATGCCCTTTTCTATATGATTCTGCCCGTTTTGGCTTATTATTTTTCTATAAAAGTACCATTTTTCCGCCAACAATACTTTCTCCCATATGGATTTCGTAGCCGTCTACCATACAGCCATTTATCTTTGAGTAGCCTCCGGCACCTTTAACCTGTGCTCTGATGCGGGTGCGGATCTTTTCTTTTTCAGAGTTGTCTCCATATCGATAAGCTCAAGCCCCCTTATCTTTCCGCCACCTTCCACTCCATACGGATCATTTACAGTATTTCCCAGCATCTGGTAACCACCACACACACCGAAAACAATTCCTGTCTTTGAATATTTTTTATTGCTGCCTCAAGCCCGCTTTCCGAAGCCACCTCAGATCATCTATCGTATTTTTACTTCCCGGAAGTATCACCATATCGGCATTTTCTATCTCCTGCGGCTTATCTGTATAGATCACTTTTACTCCTTCAACCTGCTCAAATGCAGAAAATCTGTAAATTAGATAATCTTGGCAGTCTTATAACAACTATATTTATCATTCCTTTTGTGATGACGTAAGTCTGCCGCTTAAACTGTCCTCATCATCAATTGAAACCCTTATATATGGACCCCGACCACCGGAATCTCTGCTCTTTCTGTAAGCATTTCAACTCCCGGATCAAGTATTGTTTTATCACCTCTGAACTTATTTATCACAAGCCCTTTTATGCGTGCTCTCTCATCATCCGATACAAGCATTATCGTTCCAAGAAGCTGCGCAAAACGCCTCCCCTGTCTATGTCTCCCACAAGTATAACAGGTGCATCAAGCATTTCGGCAAGCCCCATGTTTACAATATCATTGTCACGCAGGTTTATCTCTGCGGGACTTCCCTCCCTCCACTACTATGATATCTGCCTGTTCTTCGAGCTTTCTGTAGGCTTTCATAATGTCCGGTATAAGTTTTGTTTTGTATTTGAAATATTCTCTGGCTGGCATATTTCCAAGGACCTCACCATTTACTATGACCTGTGAACCAATGTCATTTGTCGGCTTTAAAAGTATCGGATTCATGCACACCTGTGGCTCTATTCCGGCGGCTTCTGCCTGCACGACCTGTGCGCGCCCATCTCCAGTCCTTCTTTTGTAATGTACGAATTAAGTGCCATATTTTGTGACTTAAACGGAGCCACCCTGTATCCATCCTGTCTGAACACACGGCAAAGTCCTGCTGCCACAAGACTTTTCCCTGCATTCGACATTGTTCCCTGAACCATTATTACTTTTGCCATATCCGTATCTCTCCATCAAATAAATCTTCTTTATATATCATCCATGCTTTTGAGTTTGTTATGCTGTGCTGCATATTCCATGAGTTTTCTGTTATATTCTCCGAATTGCCCGAACTCATCTATGGTACATATGCACATTTCACATGCATCTATACATTCTTTTGACTTTTCGTAATTTTCTTTTGAAAATGGAGTGAATGCTTTTGTGATACAACCTTTGGCGTACCGCATGTGCCGCAGCGTATTCCAGATCATTTTCCTGCAGTATCCCGGCTGCAAACGGAATATTTAATCTGAAAAGCCTGTTATACACCGGGATCCCAGTGCCTGCACCGCCTATCACAAACACATCAAATCTATCTGTCTTTGACTTATTCTGCATAAAAAGCTGTGTAGTTTTCGGTTCAAAGCAATCATCATCCACACCATAAAGCCTTTGTATATAGTTTCCTGCAAAAATCCGCTCCGGTATATCAATTTTATCAATATGTCCTTCCTTTACGCAGGCAATCTTATCTGAGACTTTGTATGCAAGATCCAGTTCATGAAGAGACATTATTATCGCCATCCCACGACTAAGCGCAAGTTTTCTTATGCTTGATAATAAATCAAGCTTGTATCTCATATCAAGATATGACGTAGGTTCATCCAGGACAAGTATACCTGTCTCCTGACATATAGCCCTTGCAAGCATTATACGTTGTCTCTGTCCATCACTGACCCTTGAAAAATCATGATCCGATACCTCTTCTGCATGGACCATAGCTATCGCTTCATCAACCTTTTCCCAGTCGTTATCAGAAAGTACTCCAAACCTCCCTGTATATGGATACCTGCCTGTTGCCACGATATCCCTGCAGGTCATAAGCTCGCTCTTTATTGCTGATGTCATGACCATTGATACCTGCTTTGAAAGCCCCGCATCTGAGAGTCTTGAAATTTCCTCATCAAAGACACAGATATCTCCATGCAGCTTCTTAAGCTGGCGTGTTATCGTCTTTAATATTGTCGATTTTCCCGCCCCGTTTGGTCCAATGAGTGTAAATACCTCACCTGCCCCGACAGAAAACGATATATCGTCTATTATTATTTTTTTCCCATACCCTACAGCAAGATTTTCTGTGTTTAAAACTGACTGTATATTTTTTTTATTCATGTTATTTTCCATTCTTTTTTAACATAGCCATAAGCACGACCGGAACCAGAAATATTGCTGTCACCGAGCTTATGCTGATTTCTGTTGGTGCAAATACACATCTTGCGATTCCATCACAAAACAGTGTTATTACCGCCCCTCCCAGAAAACATCCCGGTATAAGGACTATCGGTTTTGCAGTTTTCATGATTATCTTTACAAGGTGTGGTACTGCAATCCCGACGAACGATATAGGGCCGGCGAACGCTGTCACACATGCCGACAAAAGGCTTGATAATAATATGAGAAGTATACGCAGTATCTGGACATTCACACCCATATTGCGCGCATATGCTTCCCCAAGCTGGTATGCACTTATCGGTTTCGAAAGAAAGAATGTTGCTGTGACAGTTATCACCACGATCACGCTCATCACTTTTATATTATCCCAGCTCATCCCTGAAAAACTTCCCATAGACCAGTTGTGCAGATTTACTATATTTGAATCACTTGCAAATGTCACACAGAAATCTGTTATCGCAGAACATATATATCCTATCATTATTCCGCAGACTACCAGTATCGACATATTCTTGATCTTAAATGATATGACGAGAACAAATGCCATTGCCAGCAGCGAACCTGTAAACGCTGCGATCACCATTCCAAGCGAACTTATCATAATCCCTTTTTCCAACAAAAAAATCATCACCAGTGCCACAACAAGTTTTGCCCCGGAAGAAATTCCAAGCACATATGGTCCTGCTATCGGATTCTGAAAAAAACTCTGAAGCAGAAATCCCGACACTGACAATGCCCCTCCTAACAATATTGCCGCTATAAGCCTTGGCATTCTTATCTGCCATATTATCTTAGAAAGAGTCGACTCATCACGCAAAAACAATGCATTTGTTATATCCCGGAATTTCATATCAACGCTTCCATAGCTTATGTTCCATATAATAAGTACCAGCAGTACTGCTATAATAATCGTAAATGCTGTTATATATCTTTTTATTTTGCTGTTTTTTCCCATTTGTCCTTATCCTGGCTGTATTTTTACAATAGTTATCACTTCAGCTTTGTGAGAAACCGGTAATCTGTATCATTTCCCTGTAAAATCTGATTTAAGTCCTTTATGAAATCACATGTCCCTGTCGTCTGCTGGTAAAAACTGCTGTCCGTAGTGTACACCTGTCCATCCTTTACCGCCTTAAAATCCGCAAATAATTCATTTTTTGATGTCAGTTCTTCTATTGATCCCAGTTCCCCCTCTATCGTTCCATTATAAATGAGGATATCCGCATCTTTTGCCGCCGCATAGAAGTCCTCCATCTGCATATTCATTGTAGATAAAGCATTTTCCTCCTCTGGGACATAATCAGAAAGAGCATATTTTCCTCCGGCAAGGCTTATCATTTTAGACACATAATCATTAGGTTTTCTGACAGTTATTGATCCATTTGATGTAACCGCACATATAGCAACTGATTTTGCATCCGCTTTTTCATCTGCTGTATCCACAGCTTTTAATATAGGCTCTATTTCTTTTACCTGTGTGTCAAAAAATCCAGCTGCCTCATCCTCTTTTCCTAATAATACTCCAAAAAGCTTTATCCATTCAAGTCTTCCGAGCGGATGGCTCTCATAACTTGACATTTCCACCAAAACAGGTATCCCAAGCTCTTCAAGCTTTTCTTTTACTTCAGGGTTATGGTTTATCATTGTATTTTCAATCGCAAGATCACACCCGCTGTTCAAAAGCAGCTCATAATCCGGTGCGCTGTATTTTCCGGCATATGTAAGGCTCCCACTCTCCATTGCCTCCACTGCATCCTGAACATACCAGTCTTTTTGCTTCGTCCCTGTAAATTTTACGGAAGATGTGCCATCAACTTTGCATATCAGATCCATGCAGGCACTTGCTACAAGATATATATTATCCAACGGCTGCTTTAAAACAGTTACGTCCTCCGGCACATTATCCGGCGCCTGCTCATTTTCATTAACCACAAGAAATTTTCCACTGTTTTCTATGGTGATCAGTTTGTAATCATGGCTATTTTTATCACTGTATTCATCGACTGAAAACTGTGCAGCATACTTAAGTTCCATGCTTCCTGTTTTTTCCAGATCTGCATAATTTACTGCCGCCTGCACATTCTCACCTGGATTTTCTTTATCTGCGCATGCACAGGCAAATATCATTACAACGATTATAGCTATTACTGCTGCAAATTTTTTCATCATTCTCTCCTACTCGCTTATCTGTGAAAATGTGAGTGTATAATCGATCTCATGCGGTGTGCTCATTGCCGTTGTATCTCCCACAACATTTATCTCACACGGAATTGATGAAAGTGGAAATGTGAATGTCGAACTGCCACCATTATTCTCGTTCATATATTTCTCATCATCCACTATCATATAATCATAATTTTTACTGCTCCATACTATTGTAGCATATGCAATACCTTCTTTTATAGTAATCTTTGCAGGTGACTCAACCGTGGCTTTTCCAGTTCCACCTTCCAAGCTTACATCCGCTGTATATTCACCATCTGCCGGCATATCAGCTACAGCTTCAGGCTCCTCCACAAGTGAATTGTCCACATCACTTATCTCTGAGCCTGCATCTGCCTGCGGACTTGCCTTTACATCTTTTGTTTCTTCTGTCTGACTGCTTTTGTCAGAAGAACTATCAGCAGCCTTACTGCCGCAGCCTGTCATTATTGCAGCACATACAAGTGTAGCCGCCATTGCTGTAACTATTTTTCTTTTCATTATTTTTGTCCTCACTTATTTTACTTTTTACTAAATTGTTAAATGGAATCCGTGTGGTGCCGTGGTGTACAGGCATCATACAGATTCGATTTGTGAATGAGCCGTGCAGGCGTTAATGCCGCAATAGACGTAGATGTCGGCACAAAAAATTCTCGTTCAAGCCTCACAGTCTTTATTTTGTGATAGCGGGTCGCGGCGCGTTTGATTTTTTGTGCCGAAATAAACAATACGCCTATGCGGCATTTACACCTGCCAGGCGAATGAACTATGAGAATATGTATGATGCCTGTACACCACGGTGCCACACGGATTCCTGCCAAAAATTTGCATAAGGAATTTGAATTTTTTAATAAAAATTTCCAAAACGCACAATGCATTTTGGAAATTTTCTATAACATATAAAGACCTACACTCTTATATTTAAGCTGTAATGTGTAAACAGTGTCATTAAATCTAATTCTGTGCCTGTGGATCAGATACACTTACTTTATGATCATACCACTCACCTTTTGTTCCAAGGATTGCAAGATCGAATTCTTTATCTAATGACTCTACAGGTACATCAAACCCGTAAACTTCTTCGACTGTTCCATCTTCGTATGTAACTTTATCTGTTGTCGGTTCAAGTACTGCTGCACCATCCTTTGCTGCATCTGCTGCTGTTCCTGCAAAAAGATTAACGATCTTTTTTGAAACAAGACTTATGTGGATCGTCATTTTTCCGTCTTTTACTGTAAGCACTCCGCGTCCATTATTTGCTTCGTTTACATGAAACATGCTGCTGTCTGTATTAAATGCAACGCTGTAAGTTCCATCTGTAAGTGATGATGAATCTGATACTTCTGCTGTTGCTGAAGTATTTACTGAATCTCCAAGTGATTCAATCGCTGCCTTTGTGTGATCTACGTATATCTGCTGGATCGCATCAATTTCTCCAAGACCGGCTATCTGTGTATCGATTTTATCGAATGCACCGCTGGCTTCAAACTGGCTCTTCCATGAATCCTCATCATCACCTGCCATGTCATTGTTCGCATGATCTCCTGCTACTACCATGAGTGGACGAAGGACAACTTTTTTGTAGCCTGCTTCTTTTACATTATTTATAACATTCTCACATGCAGTTTCCTCTGGCTCACCCTCAACAGTTCCGATAAATACGTTTTCGTAACCAAGCTCTGACATCTGTGCAGCCATCTGGCTGTAGCTTACCTTTGCTGTATGTGATGTACCATGTCCCATGAATACAAATGCTGTTCCATCTTCTTTTGCTGCATCAAGGGAATCATATCCGGCTGTCTTTACTGCCTCCGCTGTGATCGCCTCGGCAACATTCTTCTTATCATCATTTACAGCTGTTGCATCGCTTCCAACTTCACCGAGAAGAGGCTCTGCAACTGTAACTGTCTCGAATTTATCTTTGTAGTTATTTACTACATCTACAAGTTCATCATACTCTGCACCATGCATTAGGTGTGTAGGCTGTACAACAAGATTCTTTACCCCGTTTGAAACCGCACGCTCAAGTGCCTGCTCCATATTATCTATCTTTTCATCATCTCTTGCCTGTACATGATTTATTATTATCTGTGCTGTGAAAGCTCTGCGCACTGACCAGTCAGGATAAGCTTCCTGAAGTTTTTTCTCAACTCCGCTGATATCTGCCACACGGCTGTCATTAAATGATGTTCCAAAGCTTACAACAAGAAGTTCATTTTCTCCGATATCATCCTGATTGAGCGGATCATCTTTTGACGCATCACCTGTATCTCTTCCAAAATAATCAGAGTCAGCATTATCTCCTTCTACGAGTGCCTTCTGGGCATCTGTAAGCTTGTCCCATGCCTCTTTTGCAGCTTTACACTGCTCATCAGTTTTATCATTACGCTCCTGGACATAAATTGCATCGATTAAATCTGCAACTTCGTCAGCAGCTTTCTGATCATCCACTTCTGCCTTATCTGACTTGCTCACCTGCGTATTCTCCGAATTTTCTTTTTTCCCGTCACCACATCCTGCAAGCATTCCGGCTGCAAGTGTAAGCGACATAACGATTGCTAATGTTCTCTTTTTCATCTTTGTCTCCTTTACCGATCTGTACAATTTACGGTGGAAATTCCTATATCAGGATCCATCTGGTCTTACATGCACTGACATCTGCCAAAACCGCATACTATATCTGTATACAGACATTAACAAAAAACCCGCAGTCATAAGACAGCGGAGTAATTTCGATAAAAAGACAGATAAAAAATATCTATCATGCAGTACGACCAATTACTCGTGATCTGGGAATATCCCTGTACCAACATATGGCAGGTTTCCTGGCTGAAAGATCATCACTGCGGTTTTGCCTTCCCAGTGTATACACACCAGTGACATACATAAAACCGCAATTCCCTTATCACAGTGACGAGATCGTACAGGAATCACACCTGTTTCCCTTTTAACCGACGTAAGCTTTATCCATCCTGATCGAATTATGTAAGCCAGCCGGCACCAAATGTTTTCATATAAATTTGTATCGTAGCAATATTAACACAACCTCTAAACATTTACAACCTTAATGTCTGATAATTATGATCGAATAATATCCGGCATTTTCTGGAATTTTGTCTGCACCACTATATATCTTTTCATCCGGCATACCGCAGTTTTCTATCATATAACAATCCGTTATGCCTTTTTTTATAAGCATGGCTTTTACATCTGCAAGTTTTTTACCTGCTTTCATAAATACTTTTGTTCCCGGAAACTCCAGTGCCTGCTCTATGTCATATGAGGATGGAATTATATGGATCTGCTTATTTCTGTCTGCAAGACTTTCATTCATTCTTGATGCTGCTGCGCAGAATGATGGTATGCCATTTATAATGCGGGTTTCATAACCGAGTGATCTTACTTTTCGTTCTATATACATATATGTAGAATACACACATGGATCTCCCAGTGTAAGATATGCAATACTTTTTCCCTCTGCCAGATAACCGGCTATACGTGATGCGGCTTTTTCATATGCCAGGTTTAACACTTCCTTGTCCTTTGTCATAGGTGTACCCAGGTCTATGCATATTTTTTTATCAATATCATGTATTATTCCTGCTGCAATTCTATAACTTACCGATTTCTCCCTGTTTACGTTTGGCACAGCTATGATTTCACAATCCTCTATAGTTTTTATTGCTTTATATGTCATAAGCTCAGGATCCCCCGGTCCTACTCCGACACCATACAATATACCTCTTTCTTTCATTCTATCTGTCTCCCATCTCGTATACAATATCGGCCGCACTCATAGTCGATGTCCTATGCGATACTAATATTATAGTTTTTTCTTCTGCGCTCTGCCTTAATGCCTTAAGAATTATCGCCTCATTTAATGAATCAAGATTACTCGTCGGTTCATCCATCAAAATTAACGGCGAGTCATGTAAAAAAGCTCTGGCTATACCTATTCTCTGCTTTTCGCCGCCTGATAATGTATCTCCTAACTCTCCTACCTTTGTATCGTATCCATCAGGCAATGTCATTATAAAATCATGTATTGACGCTTTTTTTGCAGCCTCCTTGATCTCATTGATGCCTGCATCCGGTTTTGCAATTCCTATATTATTAGCGATCGAATCACTAAATAGATGCGTTTCCTGTGTCACATAGCTTTCCAGATTTCTTAACTGCTTTGTCGGCATTTTTTTACTTCTTTTCCATCGACAGATACCATACCTTTATCCACATCCCAGAATCTCATAATAAGCTTCAAAAGAGTTGATTTTCCACAGCCGCTCTGGCCATGTATTCCGGTTATCTTTCCAGGCATAAACTCTGCTGAATATCCGTTTAGTATATTCTCTTTTTCGTATGCAAATGACACATCAGATGCTTTTGCTCCCCCAAAATCCTTTGTTCCCATAATAGGCTTATCCGTATCAATTTCCTGCACAAGCGGCTCTTCCTTAAGAAGTGCCAGCACCCTTTCTCCACTTGCAAGCGTCTGGCTTAAGTTATTAGAAAGGCTGGCAAGAGCAACAACAGGTCCGAATGATCCCATCATAGCTATCGTACATGTTATGATTCCGTCGATCCCGATATTTCCATTATCATATAGACTCACAGTAAATGCAAGCATCCCGAACGATGCTATAAGGATCACAAGGTTAGTGACGGATTTCTGTCTGCCCTCCAGTCTGCTCAATTTATGCTGTAAAGCACTCATTTTGTCAGATTGATCTGACATCCCGGCTTTTCTATCTCTTCCATAACCATACTGGATCGTTTCATCCAATCCACGGAGTGAATCAAGTACATAGCTGTTTAGTTCACCAAAACCATTTCTGAATTCCATTCCTGTCTTTTTTCCACATCTGCCATTATATACCGGTATCATTATCCCCACAATAATGTATGCAGAAAGTGCAAAAATTCCTGCTGCGATATTATACTGTCCGATAAAAACAACCATTATAAGTGATGTGCATATTGCTATAGCTATAGGTGAAATCGTATGGGCATAAAAAACCTCTAAAAGCTCTATGTCAGTTGTAATTATAGAAATAAGATTTCCCTTGTCTTTTCCCTCTAATTTTGCCGGACAGAGTCTGCGGAGTGCCGCAAAAACCTTGTGGCGGATTATTACGAGAAGCTTAAATGCTATAAAATGGTTGCAGTACTGTTCAACATAATGCAGAATTCCACGAAGTACCGCTATGATCATCATCGCTGCAATCAATTTTCCCGCAGGAACGGCCGAAAGCCACGTATTTCCCCCGGTCATTCCATGTATTATAACCTGTCCTGCCAGAATAGTAAGGAAAATTGCGCACAGATATCCTGCCGTTCCAAGTATAACCGCTGCGATCATAATATGTATAAGAGGTTTTACAAGCCCAATAAGATCTGCCATGATAAAAAATGCATTTCTTCTTTTTATATTTTCATTTTTTTGTGTCATACTGCTTTCCTCCCACAGATATTTTCAAGCTCCATCTGACTGTCATAAAGCTGTCTGTATCCAGCGTCTATAGACATAAGCTCCTCATGCTTACCACTTTCTATTATCATGCCATCTCTCAAATAATATATGCGATCTGAATCAACGACATTTGCCAGCCGGTGTGAGATCAGAATAACCGTCTTTTCCTTTGCAATCTCATGTATAACATTCATTATCAGTTCTTCACTCTCAATGTCTATATTTGAGGTTGCCTCGTCAAAAATATATATATCTGCATTTCTAAGCAGTGCCCTTGCAATTGCAAGTCTCTGACACTGTCCACCCGATAAATTTGATGCTCTTTCACTTAGTTTTGTCTGTAATCCATCCTGCGTTTTAAGGAAATCATATAGATTTACTCTTTTTAATACAGTCTCCATTTCTTCATATGACGCATCATTTTTTGCCATCCGTAAGTTCTGTTCAACAGTCCCTTTAAACAGATAACTGTTATGGCGCACCAGCACAATATGCTCCATAAGACTTTTCCACTGATATGGTTAAGAGAAATGCCGCCAATATTTATTTTTCCACTATAGCCACGGCACCTTCCTGTCATGATAGAAGCAATCGTACTTTTGCCGCATCCCGATTTTCCTACGAAAGATATAAAATTTCCGGCTTTTACAGAAAATCTATTCCTTTTATTATCTGTCTGTTTTCTTCATATGAAAATACACATTTTCGAATGATATATCAGCCTGTCCGGCCTTAAGCTCCAGCTTTCCATCTTCCGGTTCAGCAAGATCCAATATATTAAACATTTTATCACTGGCGGCCATTCCATTCATTGCAATATGAAAGTATGAGCCAAGCAGACGAAGGTAGAAAAAATTCACTTGCAAGAAGTACTATGCATATAGCTCCAGAAAGTGTAATACTTCCCTGTATAAATTCTGTAACAGCTACAGCCATACCTACAGCTGCTCCTCCATATGCAACTATATCCATAACGCTTGTTGAATTAAGGCATCATAAGAACCTTCATCGTTATCCGTCTGAACTTCTGGGATTCCGTATCCATCTCGTCAGCTTTTTCTGATCAGCCTCATATATTTTCAGTGTAGTAAGCCCCTGCAGATTTTCAAGAAACGAATCGCCGAGCTCTGTGTACACACTCCAATATTTATTAAGAAGTTTTTTGCGATCTTTTGTACCACGACTATAGAAACCGGGATCAGTGGTACACATATGAGCAGTACTATGCCCGCCTTGATACTGATACGGCACAATATTATAAACAGTGTAACCGGTGCCAGCAGACTGTAAAACAACTGTGGAAGATATTTTCCGAAATATGTTTCCAGCTGCTCAACTCCCTCCGTAGACACCTGCACCACTTCAGACGATGAAACAAGCTGATCATAAGAAGCTCCTATACGCAACATTTTTTCATATATCTTTTCTCTGAGAATCCTTTTACATCTGCGCACGCCATAAATGAAGAATGGGATACCATGCGGTCACTTATAAATCTAACAATAAGAACGATTATAAATATTACCGCTGACCTTATATCCTCTGTTTTAAGTGTTTTTTCCTCAAAGGCCCGATAACCTGCGCTATCGTAAATACCGCCGTTATCTGTGTTAAAAGGGCGATCCATTGCCATAATACCGTATAAAATATATATTTTTTGAATGTGACAATAATTTTATCAATCTTGTTTTTATCATTTGTCCTGCTTCCTTTTCTCTTTTATGCTGCATATCAGATGCCATACCGCCATGACCGGATGATACAAAATAATCCTCGGTCCTGAAAACCTCATGACTTTTCTTATCTGCTCCCTCATTTCTGGTTTATAACAGTGTACTTTGCAATTTGCACAAAACGTCTTCTGCTCCATGAACGGGCAATGCTTACTCCTTTGCTTTGCATAATCTGATAATATCCTGCACTCCTGGCACATTGTGCTGTTTTCCTTGTAGCTGGAATGATTTTTGCGGCAATACAGCTTGATCATCTCCTCTACAACACGTTGTTCCTTTCGTCGTTTTTTTTCGGTTTTACTTACTTTATCATCATTGTGTCTTTTCATGTCTGCCTCATATACTCTCCATGTTTTTCGTTTCTAATCATTGCTAGTTTTAACTAACTCTATATGATAATATATGCAAAACCTCTTAAACGTCAAGTGTAAAAATATAACTTCCAGGACAAAAAATACAGCCACTTTCATGGCTGTATTTCCTATAAACCTTTTCTCATTTTTATGTATCTGCGCACTACAGGGCGGATTGGATCGGATATATCTTCTGGTATGTCATCGACGTCAAAGAATTCTAAGACCTCCATCTCTTCCTCCTGACGTTTTATATTTCCATGATATTTGCGGCATATGTATATGATCTCCACATTATATACCTCATCCCCATTTGGATATGTATAATGGGTTTCCTCACCGGAGTTTATCATAAAAAATTCGAGTTCATCCGCTATAAGTCCCATCTCCTCAAACAGTTCTCTTTTTGCGGCCTCCTCGACTGTCTCGCCTAATTCTATGGAACCGCCGGAATACCCCCACTGGTGATTGTCTGTTCTCCTTCCGAGAAGCACCTGTCCCTTTTCATTTTCTATTATGATGCTTGCGGCGGCCTGAAGAAGAGTCCTGTGTCCTACGATTTTCCGCAGATCCATTATGTAATCACTCATGTTTTATTCTACTTTCCCTGCCTCTTTTTCATTATCAAGCGCTATAAGTTTTGCAATTATTTCCTCGCATATCTGTGTAACATTCTTGCCGTCTGTTGCGACTGTAACATCCGCAACTGCTTCATAGCGTTCTCTGCGCTTTTCCATAAGGCTGCTGATATACGCAACATTCATGTTGCCATTTAATATAGGACGTTCATCACTATCCTTTACACGCTCATAAATAGTCTCAGGCTTTGCTGTAAGAAGAACTACACGGCCGTTTTTCTTCATATGGTCTGCGTTTTCCTCTCTCATGACAACTCCACCACCGCAGGAAACGATCGTCTGCTTTCTCTTCTGAAGCTCTATAAGTGTGTTGCTCTCTAAGTTTCTGAAATATGCCTCGCCGAATTCATCAAATATCTCAGAGATTGACATGCCACGATTCTCAACGATCATCTGATCCATCTCAACACGGTCCATCTCGAGCTTATCCTTTAACTCTCCCGCTACAGTGCTTTTTCCGGCACCCATGAAACCGATCAGGAAGATATTGTAATCAAAGAGGCTCTTAGCCTGAATACGACGGCTGTTCTTCATGATATATTTGAAAATATCAAGTATCTCTTCCTCAAATTCATTGTCGCCAAGCTTTGCTGCAAGTGCATCTGTCTGCTTTTTCTCCTGCTCCGGCTGTAAGATTGGGATTCCTGTTGCCTTCTTGTATGATATAATCTCCTGAATGTGTGACATTCTGACTGCAAGCTGCTCTATTATTATATCGTCACATTCCCCGATCTTTGCGCGGATTTCCTCGATTTTGTCCATGGTATGTCTCCTTATTTCCGTGTGGCTCTTCAATTTTATTTTACAAAATTATATTTATTATAATTTTAAGTTATGATATTTCATATTTTTGATAACCACTAATTTTCTTAGTCATAGTATAGCAAGACTTTACCAATTTATCAAGCAAAACATTTTAGCACTTTAAAGCAACATTGTGGCATGGTGGGAGGTTTGTAACAACCTTCCCATTATATTATGTGGCAAGGTACCGTCCGGGGTGCGGGCTTACGCTTCTTCCGATAGCGGAACATTTCGTCCGGATTGCGTGAATTTGTCAAGTGTCTGTTTCCGGCTCGAAGTTTGTGTACATTCTCAGATGCACCCGCGCGACGTCCGTCTATGCGCACACGCCTCTTAGAGTCTAGTGGGAGTAAATTACCGTTTCCAGCTAAGTTTATTATGCACGGGTGCTCCAAACGCGCTATTTACGTTGTGAAGTTGATTTAGACTACAAGCTTGAACGTGTGTGCGCCGTGCAACCTCTAGCTACAAATCATTAACTCCACATTGTCAGAAATCGAGTGTGTGCCATAGACGGACGCGGCAATTACAACTAGATAACATAAATAATCAAAAGAGCCGGAACAGACACCGACAAATTAGCAATCCTGACGAGTTCCACGAAGAGCTCATTCCTACCATCAACTGTTATGCATATGGGAAGTTTTAGTTAGTAATTTATATCGTCCGCCAGTTCTCCGAGGTATGCATCCACTATATCAGATGATACATTTTCCTCAATCGACTCATATATCGGCTGACATTCACTACGGATCTGCTCATGTACATCATCGCTTAATGTGATGATCTGCGTACCGCTATCCTCGATAGTCTTGATCTTTGAGGCAATCCGCTCGTCCGACTGTTCTCTGGCATACTGCTTTGCTGTCTCTGCAGCCTCGCGTATAATCTGCTGCTGTTCATCTGTAAGACCATTCATAAACTCCTCACTGACTATAAGCGATATCAGATGAGGCAGATGATTTGTCTCGACAACATAATCCTGCTGTTCATACAGCTTATTAGAAACTATAACCTCATACGGATTTTCCTGTGCATCTATTGTTCCCTGCTGTAATCCTATATACACCTCCGAAAATGTCATAGGTGTAGGGCTTGCTCCTATGGCTTTCCAATATGCCATATGATAAGAATTTTCCATTGTACGGATTTTCTGTCCTTTAAAATCGCTGAGCTTCGTGACCTCTTTATTTGTCGTCATAACACGGAATCCCTGATCCGCATAGCCTAAAAGCTCATATCCGCCATCATTATATACCTTCTGCATAAGCTCCATGAACTCAGGGTTATCCACATGTTCCCTGACTTCATCAATCGTCTCAAAAAGCGCCGGCATGTCAAACACAGCGGTGTCCTTCATAAATGTAACCTGTGGTGCAGTATTCTGGACTACAAACGGAATATCTCCATCCTTGCATGATTCCAAGAGTTCACGGTCACCGCCTAATACGCTGTTTGGATAGACATTTATTTTCATTTTTCCATCGCTTAATCTGTCAACCTCATCTGCAAATTTTTCAGCATATATCTGTGTTACAGTATCCTCAGGACTTGAGCTTCCAAGAGGCCATGCATATCTTTGTACTTCGTCATCCGATGTGCTTTTGCTGCCACATGCTGTAAGTCCGGCGGTCATTGCTGCCACCAATATCACTGAAATGATTTTCTTTTTTATCTTATCCTTGTTTTTTCCTGCAAATACATCAGATTTTCCCATATGTCATCTCCATCCTACAATAAAAATAAACTGATCGCCGGTATAAATGTTATGAGCAGCAATGCGATAAGAAAATATCCTATCATCGGCATTGCTTTTTTAGCTATGTGCATCACCGGAACATCCGTCAGTGAACTTGCCACAAAAAGATTTACACCTATTGGCGGTGTGATAAATCCAATTGCAAGGTTTACTATCATGATAACACCAAAATGTACCGGATCCATACCGATGCTTTGTACAATAGGCATGAGGATAGGGCTTAATATAAGTATCGCCGGTGTTGTATCCATTACCATTCCTACAACGAGAAGGAAAATATTTATAACAACAAGAAGGATTATCTCGTTACTGAAATGTCCGAGTATCCATCCGCTGACCGCCTGCGGTACCTGCATAAGTGTAAGCACCCGTGAAAACGCTGTCGATGCTGCAAGAATAAAAAGTATCGGCGCATATGTTTTCATGGCTTCAACCATTATTCCCCATATTTCTTTTACTTTTATTGATTTATAAATAAAAATACTTACAAACAGGGCATAAAATACAGAAATAACTGCGGCCTCTGTAGGTGAGGCAATCCCGGCATATATACATCCAAGCACTATCACAGGACTTAAAAGTGCCAATATGCTTTCTTTTAAAATATTAAGTAATCCTTTTTGACGCAATCCGTTTACGCGGGCATTTATTTTTTCCTTGTCCTCACCATATCTCTTACAGTGATAAAATGCATAAAACATAAGAAGTGCACCTATCATTATTCCAGGGACAATGCCTGCAAGAAACAGATCACTTACTGATTCACCTGTTGCCATAGCATACATGATAAACGGTATACTTGGCGGGATTATGACTCCGAGTCCTCCTGCAACCGCCACGATAGCTGTTGCGAAATCTTTTTTGTATCCCAGTTCAATAAGAAGAGGTATCGTCATGCTTCCGACTGCTGCAACAGTTGCAGGTGCCGATCCCGAGATAGCACCGTAAAACAGGCATGTTATTATTACTGCACACGGGATTCCGGCTGTACGTTTTCCTATGAAATATACGAACACGTCAAATAACTTTTCTGATATCTTTCCGTGCGCCATGACGATTCCTGCAAGCACAAACATAGGTACCGCAAGAAGTGGAAAACTATCTATCCCGCCAAGCATCGAACGGACAACATAGCTTGCACTCGCCGTAAATGATGGATCAAATGCTCCCGGCAGCACGGATACTATTCCAAGCGAAATAGACACAGGAATAGCGATTATCAGACATATGACAAATAAAATAAATACTACTACTGCTGACATCTATTTCTCCTTTCTATCCTTAGTCACATTTTGTATATCTTCTACTTCCTCTGCAAGTTCTTTTTCCCTGTATGTGTCCTCCAGAACCGCCTCTTCTATTACTAAGGCAATATTTCCTTCCTCGAGAGGTTTATTTTCTTTATTTAATACTATTTTCCATTCGCCGACCCATCTTTGCGCAATCCGGAATGCTGTTATTATAAAGCATATAAAAGGTGCAGACTGCACATAGTACATAGGAAGCCCCATCGCAGGGCTTACCTGTCCACTTTCTACAGTTGATCTTAAATAAATGAATGAAAATGGTATGAGATACACAAAAAATATAAACTCGATAGTCAGGTTCAGCAGCTTAAATAATGATTTCCCACGCTTAGGAAACAGTTGTATAAACTGATCGATCTTTATTGATATACATTTTTTTGTACATAGGCTGACGCTTAAAAATGCTGACCAGATAAAAAGATATCTTGTTATCTCCTCCGACCATGAGAGTGATATTCCAAGTATATACCTCGAAAAAACCTGTATTCCCATTATGATAGTCATAGCTGCTAAAAAAAGCACCATAAGAAATTCTTCAAAATACTCATCCAGCCAATGAATTACTTTTTTCATTTCTACCTTCCCTTCTGTTTGTTAAATAGTTTCCAAAAAACACAAACCCTGCCTTTATATTCTTTGCAAGCTCTTTATGAAAAAGCTCCACAACCATATTATATAGTTATGGAGCCTTTTTTTTACATACTTTTATGGAGTAATCCAAGTACAGTCGAGAGATCATCAACTCCCATCTGACCAGGCGCAGAAGCCTTCTTTGCTGCTCCGAATGTCATCGATGAGCCAAATACCTCACCGCAGAGACGGCTTATAACACCCGTTCCTGCCATAGACATTGTGATGATAGGTCTGTCAGCATAGTCTGTAACCATTTCCTCTGTAGCAGAAAGAAGTGTGAGTACGTCACGCTTATTCTGTGGCATAACTGCGATCTTAGGGATATCTGCTCCCATATCCTGCATCTTTCTGAGACGATAGATTATATCTGATTTTGCAGGTGTCTTGAAGAAGTCATGGTTAGATGCTACTACCTTAACTCCGGCTGCATGCACTCCATCTATGATCTTCTTTACAATCTCATCACCTGTGAAGATCTCTACATCTACGAAATCAACATAGCCTGTCTGTGCTGCTTTGATATTAAGCTCTGCATATGCCTCAGGCTCGATTGCTTTCTCTCCGCCCTCTTTTGAAGTACGGAATGTCATAAGGATTGGAATATTTCCGAGAGCATCACGAAGCTCTTTTAATACTTCCTCAACCTTGTCAAACTCGAATACGTTCTCGAACCAGTCAACACGCCACTCCACAACATCTACAGGAATAGAATCAAATGTCTTTGCCTCTTCGATGATGTCGTTTTTTGTAACACCTACGATAGGAACGATGATCTTTGGTGCGCCTGCACCGATTTCTATATCTCTTACCTTAATTGTATTCATGATATCTGCCTTTCTTTTACTATTGTAAACAAATTACTACACATTAATCTTCTTTTGACAATTTTACCATCTTAGTATAACGAAGATTTACAAATAATCCAAGTAGAACTCCTACAGCTGTAAGCACGATGTTCATTATCATAACCTGCGATGGCTGCATCTTTGATGCTGCTGTAAGTATCGTGTAGTTACAAAGTGATGAAGCGATCATAACAAGTGCTGTCACAGTTCCCTTGATCTTAGGGAAAAGCATATTACATACAGATGTTACGATCTGTAAAAGTCCGCCTGCTCCTGCCCATCCGATTATGAATGCGCCTGCGATCATAAGTGGCTTTGTCTGTCCGGCTAATACTACGATCATTGTTGCAAGACAGATCACCGGGTAAACAAGGATAAATCTGACGTCCTTGATTTTTCTTGTTAAAAGTGCAGTCACGATAAGAGCTATCATGGTTCCTGCTGAGTAGTATGACTGCATAACTGACGGGTCAGCCCAGCCTACGTTTTCTTTTGCAAAATTCTGTGCACAGTTAAGCCATAACTGGAATGTTCCTGTACATGTAAATCCAATGATGATCATTGCGATCGACTCTACAGAAAAATGTGTGTGTTTAAGACTTGCGATAAGTCCTTCTTTCTTTCCTTCTGCTTTTGCATCGGTATCAGGAAGCGGGAATATCATTACGAGTACTAAAAGTACGATGTAAATGATTCCGCATCCGAAGAAAAGTGTATTGTATGATGTAAGTCCTGCTGCTGTTGTAGCAACTGTCATACCAAGTACGAATGGTAAAAGCATCTGTGCGATCGCGATGAAGAATTTGATTCCCATTGTAGCAACGCCTGGTGCCTTGTAGATGATCTCTGATACTGCCGGGTAAATTCCTGTGTCGAGGAATGAGTTTGCAATACCGCCGACTATAGCACAAACATATGCGATCTGATATCCGCCATTTGTTCCGGCATTAAATGCGAGTGCAAGTCCTATAAGGTAAATAGCATATGATCCGCTTCCGATAGCTGTTGAAATACGGCGTCCAAGCTTATCTGAAAGTGGTCCTGCAAACGGAAGTGCGATAAGACGTCCAAGGCCAAGTGCAGCAGAGATAGCTGTGATAGCCATAACCTGTACTCCCCATGATGCTGCGAGAGCTTCTTTTATCACTGCCTGTCCAAGTATTGAACAGCCAACTCCGTGTATAAAGTAGTTTAAGTAAAGGATCAATGCGCTAGGTAAATATTTTTTATTCATCAGTGTTCTCCTTGATTTCTGTTAATATATTTCAATGTGATTTCTGCGACCGGTTAATTTCTTCACGACCGCATTCTTCAATCATGTTTATACTCTGTTATATCCTGATCAATCATCATATCTGATGTTTAATACTTCTTTCATATGCTCGATCGGCATATCCTGGCCTGTCCAGAGCTTGAACGCTGCTGCTCCCTGGAAAAGCATCATTCCAAGACCGTTCATTGTCTTGCAGCCCACCTCTTTTGCCATAGAACGCATCTTTGTCTCAAGTGGAGAGTAAGGTACATCGATTACAATAAGTTCAGGACGGAAGAATGATTTGTCAGGTACTACAGACATTCCCTCAAGCGGCTTCATGCCAACACCTGTTCCATTTACGAAGATAAATGAATCAGCCATCTCTTCTCTTAACTTCTTCTTGTCATCAAGGTCGTAAAGAGCAGCCTTGCAGTCTGTCTTCTCGTTGATCTTTCTAACTGTCTCCTCAGCGTTTGCCCAGAATTTGTCATGGATGTTAAAGATTGAGATTTCTTTTACTCCGTCAAGTGCAGCCTGGATCTCGATAGCTGTTGCAGCACCGCCGGCTCCTGCGATCGTCATTTTCTTTCCGATAACATCGATGTCGTTATCCTTGAGTGCCTGCATAAAGCCGATACCGTCTGTGATATGTCCTATGAGAACTCCGTTCTCATTTACAATCGTATTTACAGCTCCGCAAAGCTCTGCTGCAGGTGAAAGCTTATCCAGATACTGTCCTACAACTGTTTTATTAGGCATTGATACGTTTGATCCTACAAGTTTCAATGCACGGATTCCTTTTACAGCATCCTCGAGTGTCTCATTGTCAACCTCGAATGCAAGATATGCATAATCAAGTCCTAAATATGCAAATGCCTCGTTGTGCATTGCCGGTGAACTTGAATGTCTGATCGGATAAGCCATAAGTCCGATAAGTTCTGTGTGTCCTGTGATTCTCTCTGCCATAATTCTGATCTCCTTTAAACTTTACTATTAGTTTTTACTATACCTTTTGTTTTTACTATGTCTTTTGTTCTTAACATCGTCTGCCCACTTCGTTAAAAACTTAACAACCTCTGATACTGATATTATACAATAGAATTTTTAATACATCCAATGCTTCTTTTGTGCATTATTAATAGCTTTTTGCTATCAATTAGGGTATAATATACACAAATACAGCATTCACTTTTATAACTTATAGATATTTTCTATTATTTAATGAGGATTCATGCATGACACTTAATCAATTAAACTATTTCTATCAAGCGGCAATGCTGCAGCACTTTAATCAGGCAGCAGAAAAACTGAATATTTCACAGCCGTCACTCAGCCGTTCCATAACAGCTCTTGAGGATGAACTTGGCATTACATTATTTGAAAAGAGTGGACGAAACGTTGTGCTCACAAAAGCCGGCGAGATCTTTCTGGAGCACGTAACCCAGATACTGGATGACGTAAAACGTGCAGAACAGAAAATGCACCAGCTTGCAACAGACGGCGGGCACATTGATATCGCATATGTTTCTCCTCTTGCAAGGGACTATATACCGCAGCTTGTCCATTCTTTCTTATCTATGGCACAAAATAAAAATATTACTTTTAATTTTCATCAGGATATTACCTCAGAGAATGTTGAGGGATTGAAAAAAGGTTCATATGATCTGATATTTGGCTCGTACTCTGCAAGTGAGCCAAACATAGAGTTTGTTCCTATTATACAGCAGGAGATCGTTGCGATCCTTCCGACAGTCCATCCCCTGTGCCATAAAGAAGCTTTGTCTGCAAAGGATTTTGCGGATTGCCCTGTTCTAGGATATGCAAGGCACTCGGGACTTGGAAAATACACGAGGAGTTTCTTCAAAAAACATGACGTATCTCCGAACTTTATATGTGAATCGCCGGATGAAAACGGAATTGCCTCACTCGTTGCGCATGGTTTTGGCATTGCGCTCGTTGCGGACGTCGATACAATATACCGCGACGATATATGTATCCGCCCGCTTGTGTCAAATGAATCATTCTCACATACTGTATATATGGGATATATCCGCGGCAAATACCAGCTTCCGGCAGTCCAGAGATTTATCGAATTTGTAAAACAGCATGGCTGATATATGGATATTTTATTGTGAATTTCCCACACTCTATTTGCTATAGATGCCGTCCGGTGTGTGTGGAAATTTTAGCAAATAATATTACGGTTGCAATAACTGCTGCTGATATAGCTGTTTTTAAGATTGCATATATTCCTCCAATCACTTCGTAATATTTCATTTTGTTTCCTCACATACAAATTGTATAAATGCCTTTGCGACAGGTGAAAGATAATGTTTTTTTAGTGTCGCAATATATACCGAACGCTCATAAAACGGATTATAAATATCAAGCGTTTTTAGCCCCAGTGCCCTTAATATTGGAATATCCGGCATGACAGCTATTCCAAATCCCTGTGCCACAAGTCCTGCCATGCTTGAATCTTCTTCCATCTCAAATGCGACCTTCGGAAACTGGTCAATTTTTTCAAACATAGAATCTACCACCGGGCGCAGACCGCTACCCTTTGAAAAATATATCTGCGGATATTCTATCGTGTCACGCAGATCAACACTGTCTTTTATCGCAAGCGGATGATCCTGCGGCACTGCAACGACAAGCTTCTGTCTGCCTATCTTTTTGAAATCTATATCCGGCTCACCATCCTGAAATGATGAAAAGACTATGTCGTATTGATCACTTTTAAGTCCATCAAGTATCTCACCCGTAGTTCCTACCGTAAAATGAAAGTCAATTTTATAATCAGGAAATGTATCTATGAATTTGCGCACCATGCGCGGTGCAAAATCACTTCCCATTGTATATATATACGCAAGGTTGATCATCCCCTCCTTGCTTCCGTTAAGTTCGCGTGTTCTTTGTACACCGTCATCCAATATTTTAAGTGCATCTTCCACATATGGCAGAAATATTTTTCCATATCTGGTCAATACTATATTACGTCCCTTTTTCTCAAAGAGCCTTGTTCCAAGCTCCTGCTCAAGCTGCGCTATTGCATGTGAAAGTGATGGCTGCGTGATCGAAAGCATCTGTGCCGCTCTTGTGTAATGTTCCTCATGGGCAAGTGTCCGAAAATATTCCAGCTGATTTAAATTCATAGTACCCCCTTCATATATGCTCAAACTTCCCCTCTGAATTGCGTGTTGGAAATCATGCAGTGCAGGTGGGAGCAGCTACCATATAGGCCCTCATAGTTTCTTCGCCTAGCAGGTGTAAATGCCGCATAGACGTATTATTTATTACGGCAGAAAAAATCAACGCGCCGCGACCCGCTATCACAATATGAAAACTGTGAGGCTTGAACGAGAATTTTTTGTGCCGATATCTACGTCTATTGCGGCATTAACGCCTGCACAGCTCATACACAAATCGAGTCTATATGGTAGCTGCTCCCACCTGCACCGCACGATTTCCATTCTGAATTTCCACGGGAAGTTTGAATTATATATATGTTTAAATTTCCTATATATAAGGATAACAATATTTCAGACTGCAATCAATAGATATTATCTATGAATTCACGCAAAAATATGAATTGGACTTTTTGATGATTTGATAGTAACTTGAAGATAAAGAGATGGTTATACCATCTTCTCGTTTGTTAAAAAAATAACATTTTAACATATGCCCACAAAACTAATCGTATTTACACTAGAGCAATCACTAACAATCTCATGTTGTGTTATCAGCACATCATATTTTTTATTTTGTGCCAGACTATTAAACCAATATTCAGATTAAGGAGATTAAATATCATGAGAAACAAGTATCCACATATTTTCGAGCCACTTACAGTACGCAGAATGACAGTTAAAAACAGAATCGTCATGACACCTATGGGAACTAACTATGGTGAGCAGAACGGAGAGATGAGCTTCCTTCACATCAATTACTATGAGCAGAGAGCAAAGGGAGGCACAGGTATGCTTATCGTTGAGAATGCCAGTGTTGACTCTCCACAGGGTTCTAACGGAACCACACAGCTTCGTATCGACCTTGACAACTATATCCCAAGACTTTTCAAGCTCTGTGAGAGCGTTCATAAGCACGGAGCCTGCATCGCAGTCCAGCTCAACCACGCAGGTGCTTCTGCAATGAGCTCACGTATAGGAATGCAGCCTGTTTCTGCATCAGATATTCCTTCAAAGGCAGGCGGAGATATACCACGCCCACTCACCAAGGACGAGATCATGCACATCGTAAAGAAATACGGTGAGGCAGCCAAACGTGCACAGATCTGTGGTTTCGATGCTGTTGAGATCCACGCAGGACATTCTTACCTTATCAGCCAGTTCCTTTCACCTATCACAAACAAGAGAACTGATGAATTCGGTGGTTCTGCTGAGAACCGTGCAAGATTTGCAAAATTAGTTATCGAGGAAGTCCGTAAACAGGTTGGACTATTCTTCCCTATCTTCGTCCGCATCAGTGCTGACGAGCTTATGGAAGGCGGAAATACTCTTGAGGATACACTTGAGTACTTACAGTATTTCGAGAAAGAAGTAGATGTATTCGACGTATCTGCAGGTCTTAACGGATCAATCCAGTACCAGATCGATGCCAACTATCTCCCAGACGGATGGCGCTCATTCATGGCAAAGGCTGTTAAAGAGAAATATGGAAAGCCATGTATCACAGTCGGAAATATCCGTGACCCACATGTAGCTGAGGATATCCTCGCAAGAGGAGATGCTGATTTTATAGGTATGGGACGTGGACTTATCGCTGATCCTGAGTGGGTTAATAAAGTAGAGTTCGGTAACGAGTGTGATATCAGAAAATGTATCTCATGTAACATCGGATGTGCAGGACACCGTATCGGTCTTAACCAGCCAATCCGTTGTACAGTAAACCCGGCCGTAAACAGCGGTGAGGATTACATGAAGAAAAAGGTAAACAAGCCTTGCAACGTTGTTGTGATCGGTGGCGGTACAGCAGGTCTTGAGGCAGCCTGTACAGCAGCAGAGGTTGGATGTACAACCTTCCTCATTGAGAAAAAAGCTGAACTTGGCGGACTTGCATCAGTTATCTCTAAGATCCCTGATAAGAAGCGTCTTGCGGATTTCCCTAACTATATGATTCACCGTGCAAGCAAGCTTCACAATTTATTCATCTTCAAAAATACATCAGCGACAGCTGACATGGTTAAAGGATTAAATCCTGATATAATTGTAAACGCAACAGGTTCTGTACCTACCCTTCCACCTATCACAGGTCTTCATGACCTTGTTGACAAGGATGGTACAAACGTAGCAACAGTCCTTAAGATGATAGAGCGTATCAACGAGTATCCTGAGGATATGAAAGGACAGAAGGTTGCCATCATTGGTGGTGGTGCCGTAGGCCTTGATGTTATGGAATTCTTCACAGAAAGAGGCGCAGAAGTTACAATGGTTGAGATGCTTCCAATGATTGGAAACGGACTTGACCCTGTCACAAAATGCGATACAAATGCTAAAATGGCTAAATACGGTGTAAAACAGATGACAAATACAGCCCTCCAGGAAGTTAAAAACGATCGTTTCATCGTAAAGAATCCAGAGGGTGAGATTGAGGAGATCCCATTTGATCATGGATTTATCTGCCTTGGTATGAGAGCAAACACACCTGTTCTAAGCGAAATCGAAAATGCATTCATCGACACAAACGTTGAGATCGTAAATATCGGAGACAGCAAACGTGCCCGCAGGATCATCGAAGGTACAGAAGAAGGAAGAAATATCCTCAATGTGCTTGAGCGCCACGATTTCCTTTAATATATAAAAATAATGACATTATCCCTTTAAAAATAAAATGCGTCTGCTTTTTATGTAGAGCAAAAAACATGCCGGAAATTCATATGATGTGAATTTCCGGCATTTTTACTTGAAGTTATTTTCTTTAAAATTATCTGCATTCTTTGAACGCATCTGTATTTTTTTATTTATTTGAAATATAATTCTTTTACTTCATCTACAGGCATATCCTGTCCTGTGTAAAGCTTGAACGCGGCAACTCCCTGCCATAAAAGCATTCCCTTGCCTCCGATACAGGTACATCCTGCCTCCTTTGCTTCTCTTAAAAGCTTTGTCTCCTGTGGATTGTACACAGCATCCGCTACTACAAGTCCCGGACGGAAAGCAGATGTATCCTTTACTACGCTTTGATCATCAAGTGGTTTCATTCCCACGATAGTTGCGTTGGCAAATATATCGCTTGACTTGATTTCTTCTGTCATTTTTGCGACATCATCTATGTCGTATACATTGACTACACATTCCGGAACAGCTTTTCTGATCTTTTCTGCAGTCTCAAGTGTTCTTTCAAAGAAATCATCCTTTTTGTTGAATATTGTGATCTCTCTTGCACCATCAAGTGCACACTGTACCTGGATAGCTGTGGCAGCACCGCCGCCTCCGGCTACAGTGATCTTTCTGCCTTTTATATCTATGCCATGATCTTTTAAGTTATTTACAAAACCCTCACCATCTGTGATGTATCCTGTAAGTTTTCCATCATCATTCACGATAGTGTTTACCGCACCGATGATCTGTGCTGCCGGTGAAAGCTCATCCATATATTTTGCAGCCTCAACTTTATCAGGCATTGTGACATTACATCCACGCATATTGAATGTTTTCATTGCATTTATGGCATCTTTAACTTTATCCTCTTTTATATCAAAAGCTACATATGCATAATCCAGACCAAGCTTCTGAAAACTATAGTTATACATTTCCGGCGAACCCGAATGACCAACCGGTGATCCAATAAGTGCTAATAAGCCTGTGTGACCTGAAATACGCTTTTCCATTGTAAATCCTCCTAAGTGTTTCGTTTTATATTATGATAACTCTTTTATCAGACATACGCAAGTACTTTTTTCATTTAAAGTGTTAAAGTTTTTTTCTGTTTGTTATCAGCCAGCGCAGATAATCACATTCTTCAAAGCTTTTTTCTTCCTCTGCTGTTTTATGATCTTTAAGCGAATCATAGATCTTCTGCATTAAATGTTTTACATTGATCTTTTCATCCACAAAACAATTTTCATCTGCCGAACCCATTTCATATCCTCCGCATGCTTTCAAAGTTTTGTAGGCAGAATAATTATTTATTGCACCCGGAGCTGTTCTGCCTTTATATCCTTCATAGGACAGCAGCGCAAACATTTCCATATCTGAAGCATTTGAAATATCCACATCATTTACATGTATATGATATACTTTTCTGTCATCCCCCTGCCCATAGGCAATCTGCACAACCGGATCATCTTCACCTGAATCTTTCACATATGAAGCAAGAACCACTCTGCTTTCTGCATCCAAAATGGTTAATCTGATACCGCGATACTTCGCATCCGGATCCATCATCCGCATCCACAGCTTCAATGCAAGATCTTATATATCCTGCTTTGGCTTTCTGAAGGGACTCTTCAGATTTCATATAATCCTTCATCAAGGGTCGTTATCTGAAATTCTGGGCTTACCAGTGTCTATTTTACCTATTAAAGAATCTTATGTAATGTGTATTTAAAACTATACGTCTCTGTTCTGTTTGTGTTTTCTCTCCTTCTTAATTATCCGAATCTAGATTTACACTATATATCTCGACATTCAATTGCATTTACATTAGATATAATATTTTTTTACATAAAAACCGAATCCGTAATTTCACGGATTCGGTTTTCGTAGTATACAAATGCCGCCCTATTTTACAATCAGATATACGAACAAAGGCAGTGTTAACACCATTAATATAGTATTCTATAACGACGTTTATAGCAAATTCTATATTGTTTTTATATTTCTGTGCCATGATCACATTCAGCGAGCCTGACGGCATTGCTGCAAGTATTACTGCCGTTGCCCTAACCTCAAAGTCTACATTTATAATTTTCATGACAACATATGTCAAAATGGGAAATAAAATCATCCTAAGCATACTTACACTATATGCAGATTTGTGTCCAATCACTGTTTTTATGTTCATCCGCTATTTCTGCTCCTATCACCAGCATAGACACCGGCATCATACAGTTTCCAATCAGATCAAATGATGCAGTAACCACCTCCGGAAATCTATATGGCATAATATATAAGATCACAGTCAGAAAAGCAATCCATATCATTGGATTTTTAAACAGCTCTTTAAATTTTGAAATCTTTTCTGTTTTGCTTGAGCTATAATCAGCCAGACTATCACTATTTTGAATGCACCTATCTGACGTTAACATATACATTCCATATGAAAAATACAATATATCAAAAACGCTGTTATATATTGCGCCATAAAGCGTTCCCTGATCACCTATTATCTGCTTTAATATAGGCATCCCGATAAATCCGGTATTTGCAAAGGCAATAAGCAGTGTAAACATTGCCACCTTTGCACTGTCCATGCCTCCTGATCTTCCTATCGGTTTCCTGTCATAAAGCGATCAAATGTATACCAGATCTTCAATTATTAAGTGTGGCTATCGGATTATTATTGCATTAAAGAACAACGCGATGAAGCAAGGCATGCTCACCGGCGTGACGGATCTACCGCAAAGGTGATGAAAGTTTTCCTTCCCATTTATTATCCTATAGTTTTGGCTTTAGGCGCAATGAATTAATATTCAAATGTCGGCATTATAGGACTCGATTCCTACACCTATTTTCTACGTTTCACGATTATACTTAATTGTATTTTTCCGCGGATGGTAATCCATGTTGCGCGGTCTGCATTTTTCGATCGATTCACTGCTGTAAAAGGCACTGTGCGGTGTTATTATAACATTTTCTCTTCCTGTCAGACTACAATTTTCCAGGTCAGGATTTTCATCTTCCAAAACATCAAGACCTGCCGCCCTTATCTGCTTTGTATCAAGTGCATGCTCCAATGCCTTTTCATCGACACTTCCTCCTCTTCCGTCATTTATAAATATCGGATGTTTTTTCATTTTTGAAAAAGCTTCCTCATTAAAAAAATGATAATTTTCCTCTGTAAGATTCATATGATTTGTGATTATATCTGCACGGTCTAGTGCCTCCTGTGCTGTTACAACAGAAATTTTATATTTTGCAGCCTCTTCTACGCATTGTGGATTTTTTGCCACATATGGATCTACTGCAAGAACCTCCATTCCGTATGCTCCTGCTATTTTTGCAACACGCTTTCCAATTTTTCCGAATCCGAATATTGCGATCGTCTGGCTTGAAAGATTTTTACTGCCGGCTATCGTATGATATTTCCATTCGTGATCATTCTCTATTTTTTCTGAATAGTACTTAAGATTTCTGTTTAAAGCAGCGATCAGTGCAAAGGCATGCTCCGCAACCTCCTGTGTACAGTATTCTCTTATGTGGCATATGCACACTCCATGCCTTTTTGCAGCATCCATATCTATATTCGAATATCCCACACCGCTTACAGATATACATTTAAGAGAATCTGCCCTTGACAGAATAGATTCATCTATCTCAAGAAACCCTGTTATCAGCCCACCTATATCCTTAAGCTTTTCTATGAGCTTTTCCTTATTTTCATATGCATATATTTCAAAATTAATGTCTTCTGTTCTGTTATCATTTGCTATGTATGAATAATATGCATTTGTTGCACTCTGTATCGTTGTGCTGTAGTCGTTCTCCAACGCATTCTGATAATCACATATAAGAATTTTTTTCATTTTCTACCTCTTTTTCATTTCAGACTGCAATTGCCTTTTCTTTTTCTGTAGTCTCCTTAATGTATTCATTTAATATTTCTTTTATCGCAATGAGCACAACTTCCATCTCCTGCCTGGTTCCTATAGTAATACGCAGGTATTTTGTAAGACGTTCATCCGCAAAATGTCTTGTAAGGATACCCTCTTCTTTTAGTTTTTCACACAGTAATCCTGAATCTATCGCATCATGATAACAGAATACAAAGTTTGCTTTTGATGGAATAACTTTAAATCCAATATTTTCAAGATCTTTCTTAAAGGCTTCACGGTTTGCAACGATCCGGCTTACACATTCATTCAGGTAATCTGTATCTTTAACTGCTGCAATTCCTGCTGCCATTGTCACAGAATTAAGGTTAAACGGATTGAATGAAAACTTAATCTTGTTCATATCCTCTATTATATCCTTGCTGGAAATTGCAAACCCGATATGTGTTCCCGCCATATTGCGCGATTTCGAAAAAGTTCTTACAACGACAAGATTAGGATATTTTACAGCAAGCGGCAGGCATGTCTCCCCCGAATAATCTGCATATGCTTCATCTACTATGATCATTCTGTCCGGATTCCTCTTTACCAGTTTTTCAATATCGGATACCGGTATAGTAAGGCCTGTCGGATTATTTGGATTTGCAAAAATTATATCTCCATCTAGATCCATATAGTCGTCTATATCTATCGAAAAATCATCCTTTACAGGTATTTCTTCCATATCAAGACCATATGTTTTTGCGTATGTGCGGTAAAATCCATACGTTATATCCGGAAAATATATCTTCATTCCCCTTCTGAAAAAACTCATAAGTACAAAGCTGAGTACTTCATCCGCACCGTTTCCGACAAAAACTTCATCCTCTGTAACACCATATACTTCTGCAACAGCACGTCTGAAATCGTGGCAATGCGGATCTGCATAGTAGCTCATATTCCATATTTCACTTTTAGATACGGCCTCAAATACCTTCGGTGACGGGGGCATGGATGTCTCATTTGCATTCAGTTTTATGTATGGCTTATCCTTCGGCTGTTCTCCCGGTACATATGGCTCCATATCTTTATATTCATCTACTAAAAAAATACTCATTTTATTTTCCTCGTTTCTATAATACTTTTGATAAAAATTCCTTAAGGCGCGGACTCTCTGGATTTTCAAATATATCCTCCGGACGTCCTTCCTCCTTTATCTTTTTTTCGTCTATAAACATTACTCTGTTTGCAACTTCTCTTGCAAATCCCATCTCATGCGTCACAACGATCATAGTCATCCCATCATTTGCAAGTTCTTTCATAAGTGCCAAAACTTCTCCGACCATCTCAGGATCGAGTGCCGATGTCGGCTCATCAAACAATATAAGTTCAGGATTCATGGCAAGTGTCCTTGCTATCGCTATACGCTGCTTCTGACCTCCCGAAAGCATGTCCGGATATTGATCTGCCTTATCCAGTAGTCCTACTCTCTCTAAAAGTTCATCTGCTCTTTTTGATGCTTCCTGTTTTGTCATTTCTTTGAGTTTTACCGGTGCAAACATTATATTTTCTTTTATTGTCATATGTGGAAACAGATTAAACTGCTGGAACACCATTCCTATGCGGCGCCTTACATTATTAATGTTTACACTGCTCCCGGTCATATCCACCCCGTCAAAATAAATGCTCCCGGATGTTATTTTTTCCAGCTGGTTTAAACTTCTTAAAAATGTAGATTTTCCACATCCTGAAGGTCCTATTATTGCTACAACCTCACCACGTTTTATTTCTGTCGAAATATTATCAAGTACAACGTTTTCTCCATAAGTCTTTGTAAGACCTTCCACATATAATAGTGTCTCAGCGCTCATTTTTTCTCAGTCTCCTTTCCATTTTTGCCACTCCCATAGTAAGAAGCTGGACTATCACCAGATAAATCGCAGCTACAAGTATAAGCGGCATGAATGCGTCAAATGTGTTACTTCTTATAATATCTCCGCCTCTTGTCAGATCAGTAAGACCGATATATCCACAGATTGACGTTTCTTTTAACAAAGTTATAAATTCATTACAGAGTGCCGGAAGCACATTTTTTATTGCCTGTGGTAAAATTATGGAAATCATTGTTATCCTATAACTTAATCCAAGACTGCTTCCTGCCTCAAACTGTCCATTGTCAATTGACATAATTCCACTTCGCATTATCTCAGCAACATAAGCACCTGAATTTATCGCAAACGCAATAATCGCAACAAGCACCTTGTCTACGTTGACAGCCTTAAATACAACATAATACATTATGAGGAGCTGGATCATCGTCGGTGTTCCCCTCACTACCGTGAGATATAACTTACATATCCAGTTTAAAATTCCAAGACAGTTTCTCTTATCATGCGTTGCTCTTATAAATGCCACCATAAATCCGAGTAAAACTCCAAGAACTGCTGAACATACGGCAATGATTATCGTATTTTTCAGTCCTTTAACTATATATTTCCATCTGTTATCTTTTATAAAATTGTTTTTAAATTTGGAAACTACATCAAACTTACTGCTGCTATCGCCTGATTTTACAATGATTACCTGTTTTGAATTTGTATAAGGATCTGAAAAATCTATTGATTTAAGCCGGTCCTCTGTCACTGTAAGTCCTGCAATTCCGACATCAGCTTTTCCGGAATTAACTGAATTTATAATCGCATCAAATTCCATATCCGATATTTCAACTTTCATCCCCAGTTTGTCTGCAATAGCCGTTATTATATCTATATCAATACCTGTTACTTTTTCATCCTCATAGTATTCATAAGGTGGAAATGTCGCATTAGTTGCCGCAACAAGTATCCCGTTATCATACGTCGTCCCGGCAGGAGTGTGGTAAGGATTTTTTCCTGCATTGTTGCCTATATAATTAGATATAATTTCATCTATCGTTCCATCACCCTTTAACTCTTTGAGTGCTGAATTTATTTTTTCTTTTAAATCATCATTTCCTTTCGCTATGCATATTGCATAATCCTCATTTGTAAATTCCTCATCGAGAATTTTTAAATCATCATTATCTTTTGTCACTGAAAGCGCAGGCTGTTCATCAATAATTACACAGTCTATTTTTTTCTGCTTAAGAGCCTGTACAGCATCAGCCATTTTATTATATCTTTCAACTGTTGTTCCGGCATCATCGCCTTCATAATCAGAAGCATATATATCTCCTGTCGTTCCAAGCTGGACACCGATTTTTGCTCCTGTTATGTCCTCAACCGATTCCACTTTCTTTGACTTGTCCGATGAATTTGTACACCCTGTAAATGCAAATATACAAAACATCATAAACACTGCTATCTTAATTTTCTTTTTCATATTCTCACCCTTTTTCATAGTTATGCTTTTCCCCTTAGCAAAGCTACATCAATCAGGTGTCTTTTTTATCCTCTTAACAGAGGAAATGTCATACAGTGTGGTCCTCCGCCTGCTTTCAATATTTCCGTTATGTCAAGTTCTATTACTTCCATGCCTTTTGCCGCAAGTTTTTCATTTACGCACTCATTCTGTTTAAGCGACAGGACACGATGTTCTCCAAGTGCCTGAAGATTACATCCGTGAAGATATATAGCCTCCTCCGGCACATCTATTATTTCAATATTTCTCTTCGCAAGCAGCTCTCGGAATTCTTCCGGCAGGCCTTGTCTGTATGACACCGCCAGATGATCATCAACAAGGTTAAAGCACATATCCAGATGCAGATATTCTTTTTTTAGCGGAACACCTGTGACCTCATATCCAAGCGGCTCCAATATTTTCTTTATCTCTCCAAGTCCGGCTTCATTAGTTCTGTCAGCCATGCCCACAGCCACCCAGTGTTCATTCATAAACATAAAATCGCCACCTTCGAAAAGCCCTTCTTTTACTTCACCGATCATCGGTATTCCCAGTTCTTCCATCCTTTTTTTATAATCGATATGTTCTTTATAGCGCATATCCAGCTTAAAGCGCCCCATTATATAGCCTTCCTTTACACATCCACCAAAGTCCCTGGCGAATACCGAATTTGGTCTTTCTTCATCGGGTTCCAAAAATTCAACCTCAACACCCGCCTTTTTATATGCCCCAACAAACAATTCATGTTCTCTTAACATAGTCGGTACATCCATAACTGTATCCTTCCATTTTTTTGCTATTTCATTTATCGGTGCAGGTTTTAAAAACTGTGGTCTTGAAACTAAAACCTTCTTTAATCTGCTTGTTCCATCTTTTACATACATGATTTTTCCTTCCTTTCATTTGCGTCAATCTATGTCTGCATCATATGCATAACCATGTTTTATAAAAAAGCATCCAGCGTTTTAAGTATCAGCTTGGGTAGGACTTCAAAACTATATGGTATATATAACCTTTCCGTCCACTTATGTGCATCTTTCCCATGTACACCAAAATTGACTGCTTTTATTCCGAGATTTTTCATTTTTTCAAACGGCAGAGGATATAACTGGTCCATCTGGGGGAAATTATTTTCCAAAGTATCTATACTGCTGTCCGAATCATCTATCGTAAGATAACTGCTGTCAGAAAGACTCGGGAAAAAACGGCATACGTTATACGAAACTTCTGATTCTTTTTCCACCTCTTTTGTCACTTTTCTTAGCTTATCTATTATTTCCCTATCGCTATCGTCCTTTAATGTATTATGCGGACAATATGGAGCTGCAAAATAAAGAACTATCACCGGATGATATATTCCTGCCTTTGTAAGAAGCAGCCTTATAAGATAAATCGGGATTTCTCTTTTATCTGTTTTTTCTGATAAAAGTTCTTCCGTTTTTTCTTCCAGTATCATTTTTATATCAGGACAATTTTTTACAGCCTCGTCATAAAGATTTTCATATGTGATCACAGACCATTCATTTTTTATAGGAACATATTCTTTTCCTGACAATTCACAAAAACTTTTATATCTTACATTTACTGACCGCATTGTGGTTTCGACTGAATTATGTACCGCATCTGAAAGCTTTTTTATAATTTCCTCTGTTGTGGCATCATGCACAAAATAGTTAAAGTACACAAATGCCTCTTTTGCTGTCTGAACGTTGTACCATTCTTTGAGATCCTTTAGCTTTAACGCCACCGGCGGAAGTGAATACTCCCCCTTATATTCATCACAAAATTGTGTGTTCAGATTAATATATGATGTAAGCTCTGCTGCTATTGTCGTCGGATCAAACCCTTCAAAACACTGTCCTACATGGGTCTCACGCCCTCTTATATAAAAGCATGGAAGAACCTTTCCTCCTACTCCTGTATATATATACTGATGTTTGTCACCCGGATACATAGGGCAGGTATAATCATTATTTATTGCAAGGACATACCTTAATCCAAATTCACTTTTTATCTGTTCTAACACATCTATGCCCTCTATGATCCCTGTATGCAGGTTTTCCTCAACAGGGTTTAATGACAGTAAAATGTTGCCCGAAAATTCTTTTATATGCTCTGCTATATGTTTTATGATAACCATAAAAACTGCATCTCCGCTTTTCATATCACAGGCACCTCTTCCGAAAAGATAATCCCCCGACTCAAGATCACTCCTTACATCTTCCGGCAGATTTATTTTTAAAAGCTCCTGCTTAAGCCTGTCTGTGTCAAATGCATACTGCTTTAACTCTCCGTAATCTTCAACCCCAACAGTATCTGTATGTCCGTGAAAAATTATTGTATTACGATTATCGTCCTTTTCCCCGCGAAGCAGTGCGAACACATTTCTTCTATGAAGTCCGTCATCTTTTAATTTCTGTATGATAACATTATCAGGATGTTCCTTGAAATAAGGTATGCTTCTCAGATAATTTTCTATAAAAATTCCAATTTCTTTTTCTCCTGAAGTTGTGTTTACACTTGGAACAGCAACCATCTGCCGTGTCAATTCCAGCATCTCATCTCTCATGTGATCCTCCTTTATCTTTCTATGTACTCTCGGAATCTTCTAAATGAAGCATTCTGAGATAGATTTTCTGTATAATAAAAAAAGAGGGCCTGCATTTATCTCTGCAAGCCCCATCGCTTTCTATGCATATATTTATATCAATTAAAAATACTCTGCGCAATGTATTAAAAACAAAGTTTTTGCTTCATTTTTGTAATTTTTACAAAAAGTTTGTTTTTTTAACAACTTCATATGTTATACTTTACAGCATAAATCCCAGAAAGGATAATTGTTAAAAATGTTAGATGTCGCATCACTTGAAAAATTCGATTTTTTAAATAATTTTGTTCTTGCCGCCGGTCATAATGGTCTGTCACGGACAATTTCAAATGTCGTCATACTTGATCATGAAGGAATTGATGGCGATTTCAGTGATTTTCATGAAGGAGATTTCGTAATTACCAATCTTCTTTTTGCAAAAAACTCTCCCCAAAAAATATATTTTTCATTTGAAGCTCTTATTTCTATAGGTGTATCTGCCTTTGCAGTAAAAACCGTTTTTTTCAAGGAGCTTCCTTCCGAAGTCATAGAACTTGCTGATAAAAAAGAAGTTCCAATTTTCCTCTTCAATGATATTTATATAGAAGACGTTATTCTCGGCATTACCGACCATCTGCGCTCATCTTCTAATTATAATTATTATGAAACTCTGCTTGATTCCTTTCTTGCACCTCCATCACATGAAAAACAGCTTAACGAATTTCTGGCAGCATTGATGAATGATAGTGCTGTTTCCCTGAATGGGAAATCTGTTTCCTGCGTATACCTTATATCTCCACAGGATATCGATGAATTTTCTTTACAGCGGAACATAAACAAACTCACTCTGCAATCCAGACATATGATAAGTAATGCTTCTTTGCATATTTTGAAATATAAAAAGGGAATTCTGATCTTGACCTTTGATTTTCCTGACAATATTTATGGATTCTGGATGAAAATAATAAAAGAGCTTCATCTCTCTTCCTACACAATAGGAATAAGTGATAAGCCCCTTAATATATATAAAACTGATATCGCTGTTGAACGAAGCATTAATTCCGCAAAGCACGCACTTAATAATCACATTGCGGTCTTTAAATACAGCGATCTCAGACTTGAAAATCTGATATATTCTATCTATAAGGATAATTATTTCTGCGAATTTATTGGTGAAAAAACACAATTGCTTTCATCCCCTAAAAATCAATCGTTACTTAAAACAATGCACCAACTCGTTTTGAATGGTTTCGATATAGATAAAACAGCAGGTGCATTGTTTCAGCATCCTAATACGATCCGCTACCGGATTGGAAAATTGAAGTCTATCATGAATGTGGAAACTGATCTTGAGTTTCAGATACTTGCAGTCCTTTTTCATAACGCTACAGCTACTACATCCTTGGATATCATCAGCTGACTCTCCTGTATTCTTCAAGTGCTTCCTTTGCTTTTGGTGTGAGCTGGCGTGGAACCTGTATCTCAACTGTCACGTACTGGTCACCTTTCGCATTCGGATTTTTCATACCTGATACACCTTTTCCTCTGAGCCGGATCCTGCTTCCGGCCTGTGTCCCTGCCTTTATATTACATTCTACATCTCCGTAAAGTGTGTGCACCCTGGCTTTTCCACCCAACGCGGCGGTTGTAAACGGAACTCTTATGGTACTGTATATATTCTGACCTTTTCGCTCAAATTCTTTGCTTGGTGTAACATTTACTTTAAGGAGCACATCTCCTGCCTGGCCTCCGTTTCTTCCCGGATTTCCCTGTCCTCTTAATCTGACAGTTTTTCCGGATTCTATACCTGCCGGAATATGGATAGACAGAGTTGATGTCCTGCCTGTTGACGGATCCTGCAGCGAGATTGATTTTTCACAGCCGAATACCGCTTCATCAAACGATATTGTAATATCTGCCATCACATCTGAACCCTTATGTCCTGCTGAGTGTCCACTACCTGTAAAGCTGCTCCAGTCACTGCTGTTTCCCGTAAATCCACTGTTTTGTGATGTACTCCAGCCTCCATAACTATTTCCACCATGCGAGAACATATCTCCAAACATTGAGAAAATATCATCCATATCTGCTGAACCGTTCTCAAAATGAAATTCCTGATGTGTGAATGGTTCCCCATTTGAGCTGTAAGAACCACTAAAGGCGCCATTGCCGCCGAAACCTCCAAAACCACCAAAGCCTCCGTGTGAAGCCTGTCTTGCAGCTTCTTCTGAAAAGCCTTCCTGCAAACCGGCGAATCCGATTCATCATAAAGCTTACGCTTTTTCATCACTTAATACATTATATGCCTCGGTAACATCCTTAAACATTTCTTCTGCGTGTGCATCGCCTGCATTCGTATCAGGATGATACTTTTCGCCAGTTTACGATATGCTCTTTTATTGCTGCCTTGTCTGATTTTTTATCTATTCCTAATGTCTCATAATAATCCCGCTTTTGCCATCATACTCACCTGCCTTTCCTGTATAATAACTTAAGCTGTAATAACATATGCTGTATAACTTAATCTGTAATATCATAATCTGTAATAACATAAGCGGACTGCTCATGCACCGCTTGATATATCCCTCAATGGAGATACATTTATGTTCTTCAACCTGTGGTTTAGGTGCTTCTTTGGAATATCCAGACGCAGGATTCCATGTTTGAAAGATGCTTTAATGTCATCCTGCTCGATTTCATCACCGACATAGAATGTTCTCTGGCAGCTTCCTGAATAACGCTCACGGCAGATGTATTTCTTGCCATCTTTCTCCTTTTCGTCTTTCTCTATACCTTTCTCAGCTGTAATGGTCAGATAACCGTTTTCGAGTGTAGCCTTTATCTCTTCTTTTTGAATCCCGGAAGATCCATCTCAAGTTCGTAGCCTTTATCGCTTTCCTTTATGTCTGTGAGCATCATTCTGTTTCCATGACGTCCATATAATTTCTTCTGTGCCTTCTGAATGTCTCTGTCATCAAACCAAGGATCGCTAAACCACGGATCACCGAAAATGTATCAAATAAGTTGTTGTTTGTAGTTGTTAATAACATAAGTCATTCCTCCTTCTATACTTGTGATTTCCTTATTGGAATTTGCTTTCTTTGTTTACAAAGTATGTTATAGCACCATTATTAGCACTCGTCAATAGAGAGTGCTAATAAAAATTATAAACTTTTATTAACTCTATTTACTTATACAAACTTCTCTGAGCTCTTTGTTTGGGATAGCAGGTTCAAGATGAACCGCTTTTTCAAATGATTTAACCTTAATTGGTTTTACCCTTAACCACCTTACAGTCCTTTTTAAAGCATGAGATTCCGTATTTAATAAAATTGCGCATGCCATCCTGCTTCAGCTTTCAACATAATCCTTATCTTCAATCTAATGCCTCTTTGCATGCCGATTCCATATTTCCATTCTCTGCATACTTAATCTCAATCACTATTCCGGTTCTGTTGGTAGGAACCTCTATCAGTATATCACTATATCCGATTCCGGATTCAGCATTGGATTTTATGATCCAATTTGCTTTATATCAAGAGTCCCAGTAAAATACCATGATAAAAATTCTCTTTCTTCTCCTTTGCAATGGCAGTATCACGTATGCTGATTGTATTCCACAGATAGTCGCCAAAAGCTGCTCTATTTTCTCTGTATTCTGTTCTGTAAAGGCATTACAAAAGTCCTCAAGTGTCTTTCCGTCATTATGTGACACATCCCTAAACCACTCTCTGATTTTCTTTACAAAAGATTTCGTATTTCCATGTTTGGAATTGCCAAAGACAGCCACCTGTCTTTGTACGTCCCTTCTGTGTCAGATATCCCGTAGTAAAAGCACACAGAGATTTTCGATTTTGTTGTCCAGCTCATCATATGTAAGCTCCTGTAACACATCTTTCTCAATACATTCTCCCGCTATCAGATGCTCAATCTCATTTCTGGTGCTTGCATTTGCCTTGTCTATGAATCTGCGGACAATTGCATTTCCACTGGAATTCGACCAGAAATCCTCCGGCATAGCTGTTGGTTCACTTTTAAGCGGTCTGCATAATTAATAACATCCCACGGACAATACATCCATATTTCCGAATCTGTAACCATCATACCATTCCTTTATTTCTGTAAGATGTGATGACAGTCCATAATCTGCAAGAAGTTTTCACCTCATCATCAGTAAACCCAAAATGCTCATCAAATCTGCTATCCAGTATAGAAAGTACTTTGAAATTATTAAGACCGGTAAAAATACTTTCCTTTGAAATTCGTAAACACCCTGTCAGCACTGCAAATTGTAGAAAATCATTTGTCTTTAATGCCTGTCCGAAAACTCCTCTTATAAGTTCTACCATTTCACGATAATAGCCGTTCCCAAAGGCCTTATCAAGTGGAACATCATACTCGTCTATTATGATGATGGTTTTCTGACCATAGTGCTTCGATAAAAGCCTGGATAATAGTTTTAATGAAGAAATCGCAAGACCTTTCTCTATATGATATCTTCCATCCTTTATTTTAAGAAAGCCTCGATATTGTTCCCTTTCCGTTTCAGTCAGATTATCGCTTTCCAACAGAAAATAAAACCGGCTGGCTTCGTTTCCTATTATCTGCACCAATGCATCAAATGCATCCTCATACGTATGACCATCAACGTCCTTAAGTGAAATAAATATTACCGGATATTTCCCCATGTATTCATCGCACAGTTCCTTATTGTCAGCAATGTATAATCCGTCAAATAATGATTTATCTGTCCCTATTTCAAAGAAATTGCGCAGCATACTCATATTAAGAGTCTTACCGAAACGACGCGGACGGGTAAAAAGATTTACTTCTCCCCAATTTTGCAGGAGCTGCTCTATAAGCCTCGTTTTATCTATATAATAAAAGCCCGATTTTCGTATTTTTTCAAAATTATCTATTCCAACCGGTAATTTTAATGTTCTATCCATCAAAGCCTCCATAAAAAAATCCGCTATAACTGTTAATCATAGTATAGCGGATTATTTTATAAAATACAATAAATGCGGTATTTTGTAACGTATAGTGGTAATAGATTGTGTTACTGTTCACCCCGCCTTTAACACTTTCCGATTGGGAAACTCTGACATCTCCAGCATAGGTGCTTTTTTCTCCATATCTGATTTTGTACACCCCTCATTGCGTGTAATAGGATACGGCAATTCAAGTTCCATACTTGTTCCTTGTCTCAAAGAAAACGAGATTCCGGGCATATCCGGATACATCGTACAGAATACATTCTCACTTACCATACTCATATAATTGTCACCAACAAGACTATATCTGCTAAGCATAAGACCGCCTTGTTCACCCATATCACAGTCGTTATTATAAAAACGTACCTTGAGCAGACAATAAAATGGTGTATTTTTTAATGCATATTCCTCTACCTCGCCCATATTGTATCTGTCATAGAGTTCTTTTGTGTCAACCAGTTCATACCCCAATACCTGTACAGCATATCCGGGTATGGCTTCATCTGCTGTATCTATGTAGTCAGTTCCAAAATCTACTACTTCTCCAACATTATAAATAACAACAGGTGTCCTTTCTGCATCCTTATTGACCACAACCACCCGGATGATATACGTTATAGCAATAATGGACAATATTATAAAAGTCAGTGCCCTTTTTCTCACTCGCATATTCTGCCCTCCCTAAGTCTTATAATCTCATCTGAGAGTTCCTCAAGTGTCTGCATTTCATGACAAGAGATAATAACAAGTGCACCTCGTTCCTTCTGCATTTTCACTATGCGCTTAACCATATCTTTACCATCATCATCAAGAGCATTTGTAGGTTCATCAAGCACAACAATATCCGGATTTCCCAGTACTGCTGCCGCAATTCCAAGTCTCTGCTTCATTCCAAGAGAATATTTCTTGTATTTTTTGTTTCCGGCACTTTTCAGTCCCACCTCTTCTATCAGACTGTCTATTTCCTTATTAATCATGTCTGCCGATATATTGTTATCCACTCCAGCGAGCAATCTTAAATTATCCGGTCCTGAATACATATCAAGAAACGTTGGATTCTCCAGCAAAAATCCAATACTTTTCGGAAAATCCATATCCTTTCCCAATTCCTTCTGATTGATTAATATCGTGCCGCTTGTTGGATGTATAAGTCCTATAAGCGCTCTCATGAGCATTGTCTTACCCGAGCCATTTATCCCTTGAAAGCCATAAACCTGCCCCGATACCATATGTAGGTTAATATTATCAAGCACCATGTTTTTATTTATTGTTTTACACAGATTCTTAACTTCTATCTCTGTCATTTTCAATTCTCCTCCTGAATGATATCAAACCTTTTAAAGCGCATAAATCCAACAATTACAGTAACCACAATTAGAACACACGTAGCAGGTATGCCTATGCTACAATCCATCCCATCCACATTTATCCATGAATGCCTTATAAGCATTGCATAATTACCTATTAAAAAAACACTCTGAAAATACGCTGACGCAAGCATCATCATACACATAATCATAAAACTGTATACAGGCTTGAACCACAAACAAAGCAACATCTGAAGCTGACATATTGTTACTGACAACAGAAATACCAAAACGAGCTCGCCAAATGGCATAAATGCATCTTTTACAAGTTCTGTATCCGCATTCGGTTCAAAAAGAACGGTCTGCATCTCTGTATTTATATGCATATCAAATGGTATGCCTTTTATCTGACAAAATATCAGAATAATAACAATTATTAGGCCAAAAAATATCGCATTACAAAGCAGATTCCACAAACACTTGGACAGCCACCATTTAATCCGATTTTGTCCCTTTACAAGCACCTTGTTGCCAAATCCCTGTAAATTTGTCATTGGATAACTAAGCGTAGCAAACAAAATCAATACTAAAAATACTGTCCAGATTACCGGAAACTCAAAAACTTTTTCTGCAGACAAAACATATTTAGGCATACCTCCGAAATTGTATAACAATATATCTCCCAAATGTTTTTCCACTTCCATGCCGTACTTCTCATACGAGACCACTTTCTGCATCATCGCAAACAAAACCACAATCTCGTATACCATAGGAAACAATAATAATTTTATATTTTTCAGACAACCGTTTTTGATGTCATACCAGCACATTTTCCATAGTTTCATATATCCGGCCTCACATTATATCTTTTTTACGCATAAAAACAGTGTTGAATACTACTGTTACAATTACTATCAATAACAACATACCGACAATAATAGACAGTTTTGTCGGATAACTCGTCTGAACACATTTAGTAAAATAGAATGGCGATAATTGGTAATTAACCGCTTCCGGTTCATTAGAGCATATTATATTTCCAAGCAGTGCTATTCCCATACAAACAACAAACGGCAAAATACAGTTTATCCATTTATATTTTATGAAACTAGCAGACAACATAGTAAGACATGTCAGAGCACCACAAAACAGGAAATCCACAAACAGGTATAGTAATACATATACCAGCGGATGTGTATAATATAGTTCTGAAAAAATAGAGTTTCCAAATACTCCATACGTTGTATCATATGTAGGAACCGGCTTTATCGCGGGAACAAACAATGCTGTAAGCATAAAATTCGTAATCAGCGGGACTACCATGGTACAGTAAGACCATCCGGAATAAAAGTTAAATCCGTTCACCAATCAATTCTTTTAAGGATCAATCAAACCAAATCCTTCCACCAATTGATCAGCAATGTTAACACGTCATGCTCTCTGATTTCCACTAAAAGCTTTATGTACTGCCTGTTTTCTTCTTCGCCGTTAAAATTAACAGCTAAATACAACTTACTCATATCCATATCACTTATCTGCAATAAATCAGGATCTACACACCAGCCAAGCTGTACATCCATTGATTGTCCCTGAAGCAGATTATAGTCATAATTTCCATTATCCAAATCTTTTGCCGCTGAAAAATATACCGGACTGCCTACAAGCCGACATACTCCGTCAACCTCATACACCAGTGAAATATCCCCTACTGTACATGTGTTATCCTCTACATTTTTGACAGATACACCGCAATATAAAAATTTTCCTGAGGCTGCTTCTTCCTTTTTCATTACTTTAGGCTTCTCCGGATCTGCACCCATGTAATAATCAATCTCAATAAGATTATCTGATACTCCATCCACCTCAGCAGCTGTATCATATAACTTAACACTGTTTACGGTATAGCACTTTTCGATATACTCTCTGTCAGTACCATACTCTATGGTCTTTACCTCAATTTCATCCCCTATATTGTACATATCGTCCTTGTCATCTATGACTACATCCTCTGCCTCCGGCAGATCACTTTCATTGCCTTTTCCTATATTGTCTGACACATTCTTTGCATTAAACGAACATGCTGTAAAGCATGACAGGCAAAGAGATAATGTAAGAATTGTCGTAATTAGTTTTCTTTTCATAATATTCTCCCAATAAATTGCTTCTTTAATATCTATTTACACAAAACGACATTTTGCAGCTATCTTACTCTAACGTATACTCAACATCATTAACTGTTATAGATGAAATCTGATCAGTGTCTACCAGACGGTTAAACAACATCACATATTCTCCCGTCAGAGTTCCACAACTGTAAGCCGTGTTATCTTTTTCAACGTCACACGAATGACGTCCGTCAGCATTACTTTCCATAACAACATAATTTGTTCCATCTTTATAATTTATAGCTACATAATAACAGTTCACCGGATCTGCTGCCTGAACCTCGCTGAGCCCGAATCCTTTGCTCATGTCCACTTTAAGAGATAAAGGTGAAGCTTCTATTTTACCTCCGGCAGGATTAACAAACGTTGTCTCCGCTACCACATTACTGCTAAATGGAATTTTGGTTTGTGATGATACAACCTGATTTTCTAATTCTTCCCGTTTAGGATCTTCGTAATCAAGCGCATAAATTTCCTTTAATTTACATGGATATTCCTCTATCTTCATTTCAACATAATTTTGATCATCATCTAATGTTATATATTCATAACAATACAGTTTTTCATCTGTCGAATTTTCTAAATCTACCATTGTACTTCCACTTCCTATACTAAAATTAAAAGTAGATTCCTCAGAAATCCATGCTCCTTTTGCCTCATTATCCAACTGACTATAATTTAAAGCATCCACCCCACCTGCTTTTTCAAGAGTATACTCGATCACTGCAGAATTATTATCTCTGACAACGGATAAAATTGTAATTGTTGTGCCATCAATCTCCTTAGTAATATTTGGATAAGACATACTGTCTCCAATAAGAGACTCTGCTTTCTGTGGGTTCACATCTTCATATGTTCTTTCCGGATAACTTGCAGTAAATGTTCCTTCATCCTCTCCCAAATATATCGTTTCCTCATGAGCAGCCACATCTTTGTGTCCTGCTTTTCCCCATATTCTTGAGAAAAGTTCTCCGTTTGATGCTGCATTCGCCACAACAGGACTTGCTATAAGGACTACTGCACATGCCACGGCCACTTTTGCTGTTTGAGCTCCTGTCGATGACCATACACTCTTTCTGTAATCCTTTAACATCTTTTGCTTATTTTTCTTATACTTTTCCGAAAAAACATGCTTTTCATTCATTTTGTCAAACTCCTCTATCGAAATATCATACAGCTCTTGATTCTTCATATCCGCCACATCCTTTCATTATTGTTTTAAGTAACAGTTTTGCTCTTTCAAATCGTTTCCGCACATTATCTTCTGAAATGGAAAGTTCCTTCGCAGTTTCTTTTACAGACAATTCCTTTACAACCATGCAGTTAACTACCGAGTAATAATTTGCAGGAAGCTTGTCCATCACTTCTCTGATCTGCTGTTGTTGTTCGTCCAAAGCTTCTGGTTTGCTCCGGTCAAAATCACTATTCTCATCCGAGAAAAATATTAATTCCTGTTCCCTCTTTTTCCGGTTATATATGTCAATGGATGCATGCTTTATTATCGTAATAATATACTGCTTACACTCATCCGACTTTGCATCCTTAAAATCCACATTACTCTTTATCAACTTTAAAAATGCTTCCTGAACCGCATCCTCTGCCAGTCCCTCATCCCTTAATATGCAATATGCAACATGATACATTTTCTGTTCATATAGCTTGTAGCATCTTTCAATAAATCTAATCGATGCTCTTTTCTCATTCATAATGATTACACCTCCTGTAGCAGTTTTAAAATCATTCATCGTACGATTTGTGTTTTCACTATATATAACCGAATTATATAATGAAATGTGACAAAATATTAAAATTATTCAAAAAAGTCAACTTAAAAAACCGAATCCACAGTTTCATGGATTCGGTGTGAAAAGTATTGCCAATGTTGTGAAAAGATATGATGGAGAAATGACTTTCTACTATGATGATCCCTCTAAAACATTTCATATGATAATGATGCTGAGGAATCCGGATGATTATATTTACAGACACTAAAACAGACTATTTATATTTCAAATAACTATCAATAATCGCAAGTACTCCCTCTGTTCCAAGCCGGGACACATTAAGGCACATATCATAGTTATCTGCCTGCCCCCATTCCTGTCCGGTGTAGTACTTGTGGTAGGTCTTTCTGCGGTCATTTGTCTCATGCACGATTGCCTTTGCTCTTCTTGCAGATACTCCGTGCTTTTTGGCAATGGTATCAATACAGTCTGACTCGTCTGCTGTCAGAAAAATTGATATCACATCATCCCGTTCCTTAAAAGCATAGTTGCCGCAGCGCCCCTGTATCACATAACCGGGATCATCTTCTTTCCTCTCAAGTCTGTCTATAAATGCAAGTGCTTTTGCCGGTGTCTGGTAAAGCACATTGTCTTCTTCTGTTTCCATAACTATCGAATACAATAATGAATTAACAGGTGTCTCGCCATAGAATTCCTCATATTCATCATAACAGCCACATTCTTTCGCCTGCGCCGCAATTGCATTTTTGTCCAAAAATTTCAAACCATATTTATCTGCGATGGCTCTGCCTATAAAGTCGGCATCACAACCACATTTTCTTGCTATTGTAATGATCATGTTTATTCCTTTCCGGCATATATGCCAGCCTTCTGAATTTTTTAATTTCTCACCAAAATGGTGCAAGGTTTTAATAAAAATTAGCAAACACGGAGGCAAATATTACTGTAAGTATTCCTGCCACAGCGATAGCCAGCGAACTCATCGCCCCCTCAACTTCTCCCATCTCTATAGCTTTTGCTGTTCCGATAGCATGAGCTGATGAGCCAAGCGCAAGTCCCTTTGATATAGGTTCTGTAATTCTAAATATTTTGCATACAAATTCGCCAAGTATGTTTCCAAGCACTCAGTCACGACTATAACAGCTACCGTGATAGTCACATATCCTCCGAGTTCCTCGGAAACTCCCATTCCTATAGCTGTAGTTATAGATTTAGGAAGAAGTGTTACATAATCCTCATGTGAAAGTCCCATGATCACAGATAATACAAGCACTGTTACAAGGCTTGTAAGCACTCCTGCCGTAATCCCGAGGGCTACCGCTTTTATGTTTTTTTTCAATAAATTCCACTGTTCATAAAGCGGAATCGCAAGACATACCGTTGCCGGTGTCAAAAACCAGCTGAGATACGATGCTCCTGCATTATATGTATCATAATCGACTCCCACTGCCACAAGTACAACTATCGTAAGTATTATAGATATAAGCAGCGGATTTAATATTGCCAGCTTAAACTTTTTCTTGAGTGCCATACCTATTATATATGCCACCAGACTGATCGTAACTCCTGCAAAGAGCGATGTTTCAAATAATTTATCCATTTTTTTCTCCTGATTCTTTGCTTTATCTGCCTTGATTTTCCTTGCGTTTTTGTCTTCGTATCACAAACTGTGATACACGTCCTGTTGCTGCCATAACTGTGATAAGTGCAGCTACTGTTATGATGCTGACCGGAAGCAGTACCGGTTTTAATGTTCCCCATGATGACATAAGTCCGACTCCTGCCGGGATAAACATCACCGGCATTATTTCTATAAGGAATTTTCCTGCATCCTTTACAGACGCAAGCGGTATGATACCTGTCAAAAGTCCGATGAACAATATGACCATTCCGTATATGCTTGCCGGAACCGGAAGCGGAAGTAAGTATTTAAGCAGTTCACCAATAAATGAAATTGCAAGTATAATCAAAATTTGTTTTAATAGTTTCATGAAATTTTCTCCTGTTATCTATGTTCCTTAATCATCATCGCACATACTATTGCAAGCAGTATACTTGAGATCCATATTGCTCTTATTCCGATATGTAACGAACATATGCCGCCAACGCCTGCTCCTATTGCAAAAATAAATATTATCCCGTAATAGTGTGCCGCTTTTTTTAGTGCTCCATGCTGTTTTTCTCTCAAATATATTGAAAGGCTTTCCGTTCCACTCCGCAGATTTCCTATACACATTGTGCTTGCATATCCATAGCCATTTACTTTTCTGAATGCCTGAACCTGCATAGAACATGAAAATGATACGAGCATCGTGGCTAGCATGTCATATCTTTCAGGTATGAAGCCTACCGCAAACAGAATAACTATTTCTATAGCTACAATTATCTGTCTCCAGTGGATCCGTTTTGCGCCTTTATATCTGTGCCCTATCCTCTCTGCCACAAGTACTCCTAGAGCAAAAGCAACTACCGGAAACAGATAGGAAAGTCCTTTCATCAGTTCTCCCATCATAATATGCTGGCTCATAAGCACTATATTTCCAGTCTGCGCATTTGAGAATACTTCTTTTCTCACATTGTATGTATATGCATCCTGAAAACCACCAGACATAGCCAGTATTGCACTTAGCACAAATGTCTCTGATGTCTGGATCTTATTTTTTTCAATTTTCACTTTATGTATCTCTCCTTAATCCAAGAAAAGCAGCAGACCTACGAACAGGTCTGCTGCTTCTTATTTTAATAGTTCACAAGCTATTCTGGGACTATAAATTGCACTGCTCGTTGTCTCGTACAATTATAGAGAAACAGTCATAATATTTCAAGTTTTTAATTCAGCACATAATCCAAAAATGCATAATTGCCTTTTTCTCTTGTTTTTACTTTATATAAAAGCTCATCTGCCTGATGTATCAGATTATTTATATCTTCCTCGCATTTTACATCTCCAGCCTTTGCAATTCCCATTGAGCAGGTGATCCTTGAATCTTTATCGACAGATATAGGATGACCGAGATAATCTTCTATCTGCTTCTTAAATCCATCTGAGCTTTCTATCTTTGCATATATGCTTTTGGCAATTTTTTCAAGCTTTTTGTCATCAGTAGTACCCAGTATAATGATAAATTCATCCCCTCCATACCGGCTGACAAATCCATTTCCTATAGCTTCATTCTGAAAAATCGATGCCATTTCCTTTAAGATCAGATCCCCTACATCATGGCCAAAGGTGTCATTATATATCTTAAAATTGTCAAGATCGATAAACATAAGCCCTATATCGTGCTGTTTATCGGAAGTGCTGTAGAAATCGATCATTTCTTTTATTACGGCATACATTCCCGCCCGGTTATAAATTCCGGTAAGAGCATCTGTGACTGCCGCCACATGGAGTTTGCTGTTCATCTCGTAAATTTTCTGATTCGCCTCCATGCGGTTTATAGCGTACTCCATCTCCCTGAACAACAGGGAATAGATCTTTAGATCAGACTCATTTAACATATATCTTTCTATGGAACCATGCCAGTTGTCTTTCATTCTGACATACGTTATAAAAAGGCTTGTAAGCCTGCCCTTTTTTATAAATGGCACAGCAACAAGGGAGCAAACGTCATCTATTCCAAAAAAAGATGCGATATCCTGATGTTCAAGGAAATTATCACTTATCTTAGATATTGCAAACCCTTGCGGATATTCAAGCATTATCTTCCCGATCCTTCTATTTATCTCATCGGTTATAACACACCCTGTATCATTATAAAGTACATGTGCCTCTTCATCGTTATAGCATATATAAAGAGCACAGTCGAGGCTGAAATGATTCATAAATGTGTTCAATGCATTTTTTACCATCGCATCTACATCATTATCCGTGACATCTATAAGTTTCTGCCACGTCGTTATAAATTCCATCTGCCGCCGGCTTGTCGTATAGTCACGCATGAGTCCCTCCTGCTTAATAAGTGACTCTATATCCCTTTCTGATATGCGGATATCCTCTGTATCCCTGTTAAGATCAATGCTTTTTAATATTTCATCTGAAAATGAATCTGTAATATCTGCACTTATATCCTCGTACTGCTTTAAGATCATTTCCTCATGCTCATATCTTTCAGACTTTCCCATGTCCTTAAAAAGCTTCATTCTCTCTCTTCGGAATATCCTGTAACTGAAAAACTCATTTCCTTCTGCCTGCTGTAAAAATTTTTCTGCCTTATCAAAATTCTGCAGAGCAGATTCTTTATCCCCATCAAAGCGCTCCAAAAGGCCAAGCGAAAATGTATATAGGAACATATCATCATCACACTTTGCAAAATCATGAATAACTTCCCTATCTTTTTTTGCTTCTTCCTTTTCTATTATATAATTCAGAAACTGTCTGCAGTTTAACAAATATCTCTCACAGTTAAACCTGTCATTCTGAAGAATACATGAAAGAGCAAGTAATCCGTATAGCTTTGAAAGATTACATACACGCAGACTGTTAAGATGAAGCTTCTCGATTGCTTTCATTACAAGCAGCAGACTGTTTTCAGCCTTTGCATACTGCTCCTGCATTATGTAGCTTAGCGACATATTATAATAGACTTCTGCTATATCTTGTGGAACACGCAATCTGTAGAATACCCTGATCGCATGCTCATAATATTCCATTGCCTCGTCATTTTTGCCCATCGCACTAAGGTTGTAGCCTATGCCTGATAGAATCCTGCCATAGAGTATATTTCCTTTTGTTCGCAGAAATTCATATGTGCGGACAGAATAGAGCATCGCTATCTCATTCATTCCATTTGTCGATGCGATCATTATATTTTTCTGATAAGCATCATAGACAAGCTGCTCGTTTCCTATTTCCACAGCAAGCGCAACTCCCTTGCTGAAATACATAAGATATGCCTCAGAGCGGTACGCTTTCGCTACCATCTCTGCACCATTATCGTATGCATATATGTAAATATGCGCAAGATGATTTTTGTAGCCGTTCTTCATCAGCTTTTCTATAAGCGTTTCATCTATATGCACATCCTGGACACAGAAAAATATGTTGTACCATCCGGACATCTTTGCCATTACGGTAAGCAGCTCTGCACGAAATATAAGATTCTCGTCTCCGGTCAGCTTTGCTTCATGCCGTGACTGCTTTGCATATTTTTCTGCCATCTGCAGTTTTCCCTGATACATAAGACAGGTGCCCTTGAGATAATAGCATTCGCACATATAGCTATGGCTTTTCTGTACCATCTCCTGCTGAAGTGCATAATTTACCATTTCAAGTGCCTTTGATAGTTCTGCGAGTAAAATTGAGTTATATGTATAAAGTACATAGTATTTACATAGTGTTCCCTCGTCAATTCTTACATCTTCAAATTTAATCTTATATTCAATATCCTGAAGGTATAATTTTGCCTGTTCATAATCCAGAAACTCATACATATACTTTATTTTTTCAAGAATCTTATCATAGTCCATCGTTTCGATCAGTATATCATTATTGCATGTGTCATGTTCTTTTCCTGAGCTTCCTATATGATATATATGACTGCGGTCTTCAAGATACTCATATATCTCCTCCCAGACACTGTTTAACATGTCATTCTGTGGACGTTTTTCATTTACGCCAAGTACAATACCGATATTTGATGAAGGTTCATTTATCAGTCTCCAGATAAGCTCCATCGTACTTCTGCTGCTTATCTGAAAACGATTCAATACTATAAGTATAGGTGTCTTTTCGGATAATTTATGAAGCATATCAGCTATCGCCCTGCAAAGCCTTGTCTGCTCATATCCAACCTCATTTAAAAGAACACCCTCTCTTCTATAGCATGTTCCTTCTTCGAAATATCCTTTAAGCAATGATCTGTGTAACTCATACACATCACATTCTTTCATGAACTCTTCTATATCAATAGAATATCTATCCAGCATATCACGCACTATATCCAAAATGGTTCATATGCTCCACACAATCTGCCATTTTCGTATTCATGGTATGCAAAAACAACGTTATCATCTGCCAGATAACGCTTAACACTTTCTAATTTTGAAATCGAAAAGCCGTTATTGTAACTTACCATTACAATATTGTTATCCGACTTTCCTAATTTGTTATAAACCTGCTCAATTACGCCATTATAATACTTCTCTATCATGGCTCCCCCTGTAACTATATAAAAACATAATATGGCAGTATCCCCGGCTGCCGTTATTTTCGATAATTTTAGTTAACTATATAGTATTCCAAAATAAATCAAAATGCAAGGAATATTATGCCATTATTACTATATAACACTATTATATTACTGTTCACACCTAACAATGTGACCAGCAACATAGCTTGACAGCGCAGTGTCAAGCTTGCGTCTAAACATTAACACTATTATGCAAAATGTACACACTGTATCAGCAGTAACCATGCAAGTCCATAATATGTCACAACAGCCACAAGATCATTTACTGTTGTGATCAGTGGACCTGATGCAACGGCCGGATCTATTTTTATCTTGTGGAAAAAGAGTGGTACAAGTGTTCCGACAAGACTTGATATTATCATGGCAACGAGCAGTGAAATTCCTACACAGCCAGATATCATGACAGCATTAAATAAGGTATACCCTTTAAATATCTTTATATAGATTCCCAGAATAACAAGTGCCATTATCCCAAGGAAAAGTCCATTACAAAAACCGACCTTCATTTCTTTTATAACCAGAAACGCTTTATCTTTTCCTCTTAAATTTTCATCCATAAGCACACGGATAGTTACGGCAAGTGACTGTGTTCCGACATTTCCTGCCATATCAAGTATGAGTGACTGGAAACAGATCACTATAGGCAGTGCAGCGACAACTCCCTCAAATGCACCTACAACAGTAGACACTCCCATTCCAAGGAAAAGTAAAACGATAAGCCATGGCATCCGCTTTTTCATGCTCTGCATGGTTGTTTCTTTCAAGTCCTCCTCTGCTGTCAAACCAGCTAACTTCGCATAATCCTCGCCCATCTCATCATCGACCGCTTCGATTACATCCTGTGCTGTAAGTATACCGATAAGTTCTTTTTCACTGTTAAGTACCGGCAGTGAATCCTCAGCATAATCCTTTATTTTTTCAATACTCTCTGAAATTTTTTCATGATCCAGTAAATACGGATATGAATAACTTATAAGATCATCTAGTTCATCATGTACCCTTGCAATTATCAGATCCTTTAAATCAATGGCTCCACAAAATTTTCCGTCCTGATCTGAAACATAAATCGTTGATATATTATCGTTATCTCCAGCCTGATGTACAAGCTCATGCATAGCCTGCCGGATATTGAGATTCTTTGAGATATTGATATAATTTGTAGTGATAAGACTACCAATTTCATCATCATCATATGAATTTATCAGGCGTATATCCGCTTTAACATCTTCATCCAATATCGGACGCAGCTTTGCTTTTACACTCTCATCAATATCCTCTAACAAGTCAACCGCATCATCTGAATCCATCTCATTGATGACTTCTGCCAGTTTGTCAATGGCCAGCTCCTCAATATAAGGCTTGGGGTCTTCTATATATGAGAAAATATTTGACATCCATTCTGTGCCAAGATTGTTATATAATGAAAGTCTTTCATCTTTTGTCAAAAATTCCAGACTTTGTGCGATATCATTCTCATGATAATCATTCAGACGATCCAGTAATTGTTCTTTATCGAGTCCGCTTCTTATTACTTTTACAATATCTTCTACGAATTTTGGTTCTTTTAATACTTCTTTTTCCATTTTAAGCCTCCATTCTCCCTAAAAAAGGGCATAAAAAATCCACCGTCAAAATGTTTTACAAACATGTTGCTGTTTCTGCATTTACAAACGGTGGTAAGGCTTAAATAACTTTTATATATGCATTATGAGGCATATACAGACACTTGAAGATAATCCAAGACTGTACCACCGTTATATATAGTTCGCCCATGACTATCACAACTGTCCATATATTTCGCCTCCTTTAAATCTTTGTCTTTTATTTGCGCCAATATAATAACACTGTCAATTTTAAAAGTAAATCAAATTTTTTGTAAAATTTGTAGTTTATATGTTACTGTTCAGACGCAAGCTTGACACTGCGCTGTCAAGCTATGCGCCATAGTGCTGATCATAAAGTGATTACAGCCCTGCCTCGTAGAGGCACTTTAAATGGGCTGTAATCGTTGCTGGTCACACTGTTAGGTGTGAACAGTAACATTTATATTTGGATTTAAAACTTTAAAGTTCTTTCATAAATTCCAAAGAGACATAAGTCCGGTCGTTTATGGCAGCATATGTGCCTCTCTTTTGAAATTTAAAATCCATGCTTCGTATAAAATTTTCAGATGCTGCATTTTCTTCAAAACAGCACGCCCATAGATATTTTACTCCACCCATTTTTAATGTTTCCTGTATGGCAGTTACAGCTTCTCTGATGTACCCTTTTCGCCTGCATTTTTCATTTATTGCAAATCCTAATTCTTTTGTATCTTCACATTTTTCTTCTCTGGAATCCACTGCCACATATCCTATTACCTTGTTACTGTTCTTTAATACAATCGCCAGACGGCGGGGATTTCCCGCCCATCTGCCAATTCTCTCCTGTGTCTGCTTAAGCTTTGTAAATGCAGGATACATTCCAACAAGCCGCATTGCTTCATCATCACAAAAAAGCGGATGGATCTGCAGTGCATCTTCAGGTAAAAAACATCTTAATATCAATCTTTCCGTCTCTATATTTTTTGTCATATTGTCTTCCCTTTTCATATAATCCAAACCATCATATAAGTATATGTGCCTACGCTATAATGTCATTTTATCCCAGACATGCCCTATATTTCCGTACTCTACATAATGCTTCCCATAAGTGTTGACATCACAATCATAACGATTGAAAACATAAATGAATTAACTGAAATAAGTGTGGCTCTCTGCTCTGACGGTATCATTTCATTGAGAATAATATCCGTGCGTACTTCTACGAAATCATCGAAAAAAGAGCCCGCAAATCCACCAAGTATCATAACATATGGCAGTTCTGTAAATATCATTGCAAACGCAAATATAACACCTATGCTACTGATAATGATATATTTTTTATATTTCAATTTTGGAAAAAATCCGGCTGCTTTTGCACCAAATGCCGCTCCAAGCCCCATCACAAAAAGTGCCGGTCCAAGCAGCGCATCATTTAATCCTGCAAGAGGAAGCTTCGCCTGTAAAAAGAATAGTACCAAGGTTGAAACTGCCCCTATAAGTGCATTTATAACCATTATACTTCTGGCCTTTTTATTCGTGATCATGAAACGCCAGCTTTCTGTAATGACATTTTTGAGCCGGTTTCCTATTTTGTATCTTTGTTTGCATTTGGGTTATTGTTTTCTGTGTTATCTGTATTTTCATCATTTGACACATATACCTCACGCAAACTACACGCAATCCCTATTGCTATGAGGCTGAACAAAATATCAAATGCATATGCCTTTCTGTAGCCAAGCCACAGCGCAAAACCTGCGCACAAAGTAGCCGTTGAGCTTGTTATCCTATACAACATCATTTCAGTTGATGCAAATTTATTATATTTTTCCTCCTGACCGGCAAATTTTAAACTATCATATGCCAAAGCTTCACGTGTGCCTGATTCGAGATTGTAGCTTAAGGCGCTAAAGCCTATAGCAAATGCAACCGACCAGAAATTGTTAGACAGTATCATAAAAAGTCCCGATACAAAACTTACCAGACTTGCAAGCACCATTGTTTTCTTTCTTCCGAACACATCCGCAACAACCCCTGATGGTATCTCAAAGCTGCTGCTTACTATGTGAAATATACTTTCCAACATTCCTATCTCAAGCATTGAAAAACCTCTGAGCGCAAGAAGTGCAACCCATGAAGCCCCTGCTATCCTGAAATATCCTACTGTGGTCAGCGTGTACAATTTATGTATCTGTGCTTTAATATTAAATTTACGCATAAAAAATCTCCTTTTCAAAACAGTTGTCTTTAAATATTTTGAACAGGAGATAGTGCGTTTCAGTTTTATTTTAACTTAATTTATTTAAGCTGTTTACCTAAAAAAGAGCGCACTATCCCTGTAAACAGCTAAATAGTTACCTTTCATGAGGTGAAGCGTAGTTGTTTTCCAGCTCATAGTTGCACTCCTTTCGTAAAATCATCATTTTAACTATAATTATTTTAAAGCCTGATTAAATTGCTTAACTTAGCCAGTATATACCTTTATACTTTGATTTGTCAAATATATATACAGTTATATGTACAGTCATTTCCCTCAAGGTTACTGTTCACACCTAACAGTGTGACCAGCAACTTCCTCAAACAGTTCTATTTCCTCGCCAAGCGGTCCTTTGCAGAATGCTATGCGGGCAGGAAACGCCGGTATTGATGCGATTTCTATATCCTTCGGCTCAATAAATACCTCATATCCTGCTGCTTTTACAGCCTCCACACACGCATCAACATCATCTGTTGCAAACGCAAAATGACGTATGACACCTTTATCCAGCGCTCCATCTCCATCATTAAAAATCTCAACAATTCCGTTTCCAGTATCAAACATGATTCCCACTGGCCATTCCCTTGCAACCGGGATTTCCAGAATGTTTTTGTAGAAATCTATTGTCTTTTCATATTCCTCTGTGCTGCTGCACTTCATTGATACGTGATGTATACCTTTTATTAAGCTCATTTTTTTCTCCTGATCAGTTGTTTATAGTATTGGGGTTTCCTGATTAGTGATATATCTTTTGGATTTTACTTTTCTGTTTTGGTATTTCTCTATTTTGTTAGTCTTTTGTATTTTCAAGATAATTCATGACTTCAAATAAATTTTCTATTACTTTTTCTGTCAATTTTTCCATTTCCTCATTGGCTGGAAGTAGATCTGGCACCATAATAGGTCTTAGTCCTCCAGCATAGGCAGCACGTATTCCATTATAGGAATCCTCAATTGCATATGACTTTTCCGGTTCTGTTCCAATCAGTTCGCATGCTTTTAAGAAGATATCCGGCGCCGGTTTGCTCCGTGATACCATGTCCCCACATACAATCCCGTCAAAATAATCGTATATTTCTGCCTCACGAAGCTGATTTTCAACAGTCTGCCTCCTTGTTGATGACGCAAGTGCTATCTTTTTTCCGTTTTTCTTTAGAAATCCCAGCAGCTCTGCAACTCCTTTTTTCATTGGAAGCCGCCCACCATCATACCTCTTGTGATACATAATAGATGCTTCGTGCGCATAATCATCATATGGGAAATCATCACCATATCTTTCAAGCATTATCTCTCTCGTCCGCACCATTGTTGTTCCTGTACATGCAAGAACCGACTGCTCTATATCTTTTATATTATATTTTTCTGCCAGAGTTGTCCAGCAGTCCATAACTGCCCTCTCCGAGTCAAAGATGACTCCGTCCATATCAAATACTACTGCATCAAATTGTCTTGTTTTCATCATCTGTCTCCAAATAAATACTATCATTGTCTAAAGCATCCCACATATAGAATGTTGATAGTGCCGTCCGTGATGTGTGTCTGCACATTGCCACAATAGAATGTAGGAAGTTTAATCCATTTAGAATACTGTATTGTAATTATGTGACAATTTTAAGATATAAACAAGTGTTAATGACAAAAATATTTATGTTTAACTACAAGCTCTAACATGTTGTGCTTTTTCTTTTCCTCTATTATACTATGATATGACAGACAACAGATTTTCATATTCATTTATGATAAACAGGAGGAACATTATGATAATAAAAAATGGTATCGTAGCTGATCCTGCATCAGGTCTCTACGAACATATGGATATACTTGTAAAAGATGGAAAAATAGAAAAAATAGCACCTGACATATCATGTGCGTCAGACGCTGCTGCAAATGAAAAAGAAGAAATAATAGATGCAGCCGGAATGATCATCGGACCGGGACTTATCGACACACATGTGCATTTCCGTGATCCGGGCTTCACATACAAGGAGGATATCCACACCGGTTCCCTGGCTGCCTGCCCAAAGGGTGGCTTCACAACTGTTGTATGCATGGCAAACACAAAGCCTACAGTGGACAATGTGGATACTCTAAAGGACAACCTCACACGTGGAAAGCAGGAAAAAGATCCGTATGTATCAGGCCGCTGCAATATCGCACTCCCTCAAAGGACAGGATGATGTTGACATGGCAGCTTTAAAAGAAGCCGGAGCATGTGGCTTTACCGATGACGGCATCCCGCTTACAAATGCTGCTTTCTGCTACAGAGCCATGCAAAATGCTGCAAAGCTGGATATGCCGATAAGTCTCCATGAGGAGGACCCTGCATTTATCAAAAACAACGGCATCAACCACGGAAAAGTATCTGACGCTCTCGGTATCTACGGCTCACCATCCATCGCTGAGGAAACCCTCGTCGCAAGAGACTGTCTGCTTGCGCTGCGCAGTGGCGCCGACGTTGTGATACAGCACATCAGCTCCGGTGTATCTGTTGATATAGTCCGCACCTACCAAAAGCTTGGTGCAAGGCTGCATGCCGAGGCCACTCCACATCACTTCACGCTGACTGAGGATGCTGTCTTAGAGCACGGCACCCTTGCCAAGATGAATCCGCCTCTTCGCACTGAAGCAGACCGTCAAAAGATTATAAAGGGACTTATCGATGGCACAATAGACCTTATCGCAACAGATCATGCGCCTCACAGCGCCGAGGAAAAATCAAAGCCTGTAACCGAAGCACCAAGCGGTATCATCGGTCTTGAGACATCTCTTTCTCTTGGTATCACAAGCCTTGTCAAACCGGGCCATCTGAGCATGCTTGAGCTTTTGGAAAAGATGACTATCAATCCTGCCAGGCTGTACCACATGCCTTACGGTACTATCTCAGAGGGTGCTGCTGCAGATTTTGTCATCTTTGATCCTGATGAAAAATGGGTACCATGCGAATATGCATCAAAGTCATCAAACACACCTTTCACCGGCATGGAACTGACCGGCAAGGTGAAGTACACCGTATGCGGTGGAAATGTGATTTATTCGGATAAGTAAATTGTGTATGCACTATTAAAAATAAGCAGATTGTGAACTCATGTGTTCACAATCTGCTTTTTTCTACTTTCTCCACCAGCTCCGGGCAGTCTCCATAGTGTCTCTGCAATGCATTCAAGTCCATGATCATCACATAAAATACTCTGCCATTGCGCACTGAATCCACTATCCTGCCATGGTCGAGCACTTAAATATATGTGCCGTCTGCTTTTCGCATATGAAAGAAAATATAATCATTTGAGTGGCCTCCGTTAATCTGCGACCATATGCTTTTTTGACAGCTTTCCTGTTCATCTCGGCGTATCAGATTGCAGAAGCTCTTACCTGTATATGCAAGCAGCTCATCCATGTTTTTACAGCCTGTAAGCCTAAGCAGCTCATTGTTTGCAAGCAGGATCTCATCATTTTCTTTATCTGCCCTGTAAACAATGAACGCTCCCGGCATATTGTCAATAATATCCTTCACGGCAAATCCAAGCTTCGCACGGCTCTTTATACGCTCACCCTCACGGTATGCCATGCAGCCGTTCTTCCCACGCATTTTCACCTCATAAAGTGCCATATCCGCACACCGCATGAGCTGTGAACGGTCATCAGCCAAAACAGGATACTCCGCAAAGCCCAGTGAAATGGTAAATGTATGTTCTTCACCTTTACAATAAAATTTCTTGGTTTCTCCTGTAAACTTCTTAAGAAAAGGCTTAACCTCCTCTACCGTGCAATCCGGCATAAAAATGCTAAACTCATCGCCTCCGTTTCTGCCTAGTATAACATCCTTTGAAAAATATTGCTTCATGCTCTCTGCAAGCTTCTGCAGTGCACCATCACCTGCCGCATGTCCATACACATCGTTGACCAGCTTGAAATCGTCAATATCAAGCATTGCCACAACACAATGCTTTTGCGGATTCTGTCTCATATATTGCTCAACCTGCTCATCAAAACCGTGCCTGTTGTAGATACCGGTCAGTGCATCGGTCACAGCCAGTCTCTTGAAATTCTTCCTGTTCTCATTGATTGAAATCAACGCTGCTGTAAGCCCTGCCAAAAGCAGGACAATAACTCCACCTCCGATGAACAGATATAGCAGATATCTGTTATTGTAAAACCCACTCTTGGGTAAAATCTCAAGCCTCCACTTGTATCCATACACGTTAAAGTCATATATCACCGGATCGTTCAACTCTTCCTTTGAACCGTAAACCCACTCATACGTATCATCCCACGGCGAAGCAAACTTCTGCAGACTGTACTTATATCCAAAACTGGAAAGAGCCTCTACAGATTCAGAAAAAATTTCCGGAACTTTCAGTATAACAATTGTGAAGCCCCAAAAGCTCTTCTGACCATTTTCATCCTCCAAATAAACCGGATTGCGCACTGCTATACCATATCCGCCCTGCTTCAGCTCCAATGGTCCCTGCATAATTACAGTGTCATTATCCCTCGCATAGCGCGAAATCTCTCCCCTGTCACTATCATTTATCAGATCAATCTTACTGGATTCATTACTCTCCTCTGGATATATTTCAGTCACAACTCCATTCGGTGCTATCTGTATACTCTGAATCGAATCGTCCATCATATTTGCTGCAATATCATAAAACCTATTTATATTTCCATCACCACTTATGACAACCTGCTTTAAGCTATCGGTAACTCCTATTCCCTCCATAAGCTCGCCATATATACGCTCCGTATATGTCATCGCATTGAGCTTTGCATTTGTCCTGTTCTGCTGTTCCTGACTCTTGCCGACTACATATATAGCGCCGATTAACGCACACATGCCCAATATAAATACCACTGCCGGAATAATGAATCTCTTTTTTAGCTTTTTCATTTGTATCACTTTCTAAAATCAATGTCTATCTGTTCTATATGATTTTAATATTATAGCTTTACGATAAGAAAATGTCTATAAATTTACTTAAATTTCATTTAATACTTTTGCCGCAAACGGCATCGTAATCCTATTAAGGAATAAAATACACTATGTCCCCTGTGGGAGCTATGGTACAAAAATCTCCAACATAATTTTTAAAATATTCCCCTAAATTGAAGTACTCCTTAGACCATAACGTTCAATTCCTCAACCTTACAGTTATGTTTCTTGTTATCCCTCCAATAACCGATACCTACAGCGAGTATCCTTCCTGTGTATATCTTTTGCCCTGCAAGTTTAGGCATAAATTTAAGTGCATACTTTTTATCTATGATTTGTGCAATTGCTTCATCCGGAGTGTGATCTACTTTTAATTCAAGGATTATACAATCTGCAGTTGTATCATATGGATAAAAAATAAAATCTACATATCCTGTTCCGGCCTTATCCTCACGCTCCACACGATAACTGTCCCTTGCTGCAAGATATACCAGATTAACTATTGCAGATAACTCTGTCTCATGATTATACGATAGCAGAGGCACCTCCGTGTTATGCGCAAATTCCAGTATCCTTTCCATAGTCAGCGTGTCCCCTGCCAAGGTTGCCTTAAGCATTTTCTCGGACTCTTTTGCTAAACGGTATACATATCCCAATGACTCATTTTTTACAAGAAGCTCATCAAATTTCTCCATCAGCTCTCTGTTTGGAATGCACACTTTTCCATTAAGATAGCTTAAAAATCCATACACTACCATCGCAGAATATATCTCGTCTCTTGTTGAAAGATTCATTGATGTTGCCGCATACTCTTGTATTTTTGCAGTCACGGACTCACCGGATATCATAAGTGCCAGATCATCCCTGACATCAGAAATATTATTTCTGATATAATAATATATCTCATCATATGGTCCCGAGCTTGTCCAGTAATTTGCAAGATTGTTAAACTGCAATGCAAATACCACTGAACGTGGATTGTAAACACGTTCCCCCGACTTTGTATAGTAACCATTATACCAGTCACGGAGTCCTTTCCTCGTCACGCTCTTTTCCTTATGCTGCCTGTCACACTCTACAATATAGCGTCTGTACAGATCATCCACTTCATCATCGGTAAATCCAAAATACTCTCCAAACATCGGTGAATTTACCATTGTAAACTCTGCAAACATATTAAGCTCAGAACCACTGGAATATTTTGCAATAGGTAAAATGCCTGTCATATATGAAAGAACCACATATGGACGGTCCTTTTAGCAGATTACTTAGAAATGCCACATATTTTTCTTTATCAATCTCATTTATAAAATCTCTGTGGAATATAAAATCCCATTCATCCAATACAAATATAAATTTCTCACCATCATACTGTGCAAATATATTCTCGAGAATATCTCCGACCGCATCATCTTCATTTATTCTGGCTTTCGGATATGCCGTTTTTATATCTTCTATTAATAATTCTTCGATTCTCTCAATATACTGCTCATATGACACACAGTTTTTTGGCATTTTACTGAAATCTATGCGAATGACATTATATTGATTTTTATATTTGCGATACCCATCAACCTGTGAAATCTTAAGTCCGTCAAAAATATCTCCGGAGTCCTGTCCTTTTTGAAAAAATGCACTGATCATATTTGCAGCGATCGTTTTGCCAAATCTACGCGGTCTGGTAATACAAATATGACGATTTCCTGCACTTACATACGGAAACAATTCACTAAGCATAAGTGTTTTATCCACAAAATACGGACTTAAGCTCTCACTTTTATACAATGTATATGGTGTTATGCTGTTCAGATATGTTCCCATTGATTTTCTCCTCTTTACAGTTTATATCAATTTATCGTACTTATTTATGATAATTTATTCCATTATACATCATTAACTACTGTTTTACGAGATATTTCAGATACAGTAATCACTCCACTCACTGTCCTCCACTCCAGAGCAGCTGTTTCTTATCATGAGCCTGCCCTCAAGTTCTGTCCTTACGACACTTTTGTGTCCTCCACGCATACGATCCATAAGAAGATATATAGCGAATTTTCCCATTTCATCCTTTGGCAGGCCGACCGTTGTAAGCATAGGCTGCGTATATTGTGTCTGCTCTATATCATCACTCGAGATGATCGATGGAGTGTAGTAACGGCTTTTACCTGAGCCGAGGTATTTTAACATTCCTATGGCTGTGATATCATTTGCGCAGTAAATTCCTGTAGGTCTGTCATCAAACTCTATAAATTTCTGCATTGCCGCATAGCCTTCTGCCTCTGTCTGCCCGGTCTGTAATATATAATCCACTTCCGGTTCTATATCATGTCTGTGCAGTGCTTCGAGGTATCCCCTGTAACGTGCCTCATTGTAGCAGTCTCCGACATATGCTATATTCCGGTGTCCGAGTGATAAAAGATAGTCTACTGCCATCATTGCCACTTTTTTTCCGTCACATAATACCTCATCCACCTCATAATTGGTAGAATTACGATTTATCGAAACAACGCTCTTATACTTGCGGTTAAGCTTGCCAAGCGCCTCTTTATTGCACTTTCCGATGATTATGAGTCCGTCGCATTTTTTCTCAGTTTCCTCGTACATTCCAACGATTATCCTGTCAAGATTTTCACGACGGCATTTTTTATCATTTGAAAAAAGAGGCATATACCACACTTTAGTGAGTATCGCAATCTGCTTGTGTATCTCACTTTCCACGACACGAAGCAGCTCATTGAAAAACGGATCTGTCGTCGCATTTTCCATCCTTGTCATCAAAACACCTATATAATATGGCTTTTGCTTTTCTTCCTGCTTTCCCATCTTAAGGCTGCGGGCAGCTGTATTCGGGGTATAATTTAACGCTATAGCCGCTTTCCATATCCGGTCACGCACCTCTGGAGATGCACATTTGTAATTCGGATTATTGAGCACCCGCGATACGGTGGCTGTTGAGACACCGGCTTCTTCTGCAATTTTCTTGATTGACATATGATCATCTCCTAAACTTACGCTGCCATTACATGATTATGTAAATACGTCTTTTGCATATGCTTCCACACACTTGCTTACATTGCCTTTAATTCATATTATAATAGTATGATTACTATGCTTTATAGTCAAGTATTTTTATTTATACACTTATTCACCTAAACCTCACACACTCTATTTTGGCAGGGTGCCGTCCTATGTTCGGGCTACTTCAGCTCGTCTTTATTTATCGATGCGACGCAGAAATCTATTCTGCTGTTTTCCTCATCTTCTTCGCTAGTTCCTGTAAGCCCAATCTCCTGTGTAGGATCAATTCCGTCAACAGCTGTCACATCGACTTTTTTATTTCCTGCGCCCGGCACTCTGAATGTTGATACATCCAATGGTTCGATTGATGTCTCCACCGGTTTTTCAAGCTGCGGGATCCATTCATATGGAATCCTGTACGCACGATATATCATGTTGCTTTTAAATTTTCCTCCGATTGATTTGAAGTACGGATTTATGTATTCCCACACAATCTTATACTCCGTTGTAACCTCTATAAGGTGTCCGTCCTACCCTTCCGTGATAAGTGTATTTCCGTTTGGCAGCCTCTGTGCAGAGCTGATATATGAGCTGTAAAAATTCGATGGATCCGTAAAAAGCAGCCAGCCTGCTTCAAGCGGTGTATACTGCCAGGTGATTTCGAGTGTGACAGGATTAAACTGAAGCACTCTTGAATAATCACGCCTTGCATTATTGGTACCATCAACAGAGCCCGGATTTGGTGTGCCATATCCGCCCTGACCTCCATTGTCAAATACGAGCAGGTCTCCCTCTCCCGGAAGGCCTTTCGGTATCATATGTAAATGGTGCTGCCCTATTATCCAGCCAAGCTTTTTTGTTGCCTCATTCTCGTTAAAATCAGGGCCTACTCTCCAGACGACCTTTCCTGTCTCCTTGCTTATTATCGCAAGAATGTTTGTGTTTCTTGCATCAAAAATTATATTGTCTGGATGAAATCTCTCATCTCCGGCATCATACCATTTGTTTTCTCCGAGAGTAGAAAAGTTGTTTATGTGCATCCAGTCTCCTCCGGCTTCGCCGTGAAGTCCCGGATTTCTGTAGAGTATGTTTTTTGCGGCTTCATCAAACCCAAGCTCATCGAAATGATCGCTTGCGCGCCAGCTCCAAACAATATTTCCATCCCAGTCCACCTCGATTATCTTGTCATCTATAAGACGTTTATCGGAAATATCATGATTATAAAGATTTTCATGTGTAAGTATAAGCGTATTACCGCTATCCGTCTTTGGCTCCCCTCCCGGATAATAATATCCTACCGTTGAGCCCTCACGCTGATAATCGTGATGCTGTCTGGCAAAATACTGTGGCTCCTGCCCCGGATCTGCATAAAACTCTGTTTTGTCAAATTTCCATACTATATTTCCGTTCCAGTCTACCTGTACGAGATCTTTTCGTCCTGATAAGAATATTTGCTCTTTATTGAGCCTGTTGAGCCGAGCACATATCCTCCCGGAAGTATCTTATTCGGAAAACCCTCAAGTCCTGCCCATAACTTTACTTCATTTCCATTCATATCTATGAGCAGTGCTCCTTTTTTTGTCGGAAAAACTGTGTAGCCGTTCCATGCCTTGTCTTTATTGTATACTGTTGTTCCTGTTGGAAAGATTCCCGGATATCCCATATTGTTGTCCTCCTTGATCTGTGATATACTCTTGAAATATTATTTGCCTGAAATTGTTACCGATGCCGGATCATACTGCTTTGCGCTGTCACATCCATATAATTGCGCACATTAAACTCTTTATCGTATTTGTCATGTGTATATGCCCAGTCAGCAATTTCTTCCAGATGCGCTGCTCCTTCTTCAGTGAATCCTACCCTGAGAGTTTTTGCCTGCCAGTCCGCCTTGAAATTTTCTGCTCTTACTCCAAATTTCTTTTCCACAGCTGCGGCGGTCTCATCAAGATGTTCATTTATATAGTCTGTGCTCTCCTGCAAAGCTTTTAAGTAATCTGCAAGATTTTTCTCATTTGCTTCATTAAAGTTTTTAGTTGTAAGAAGATAACTTCCGGTATTTATGCCAATATCCTGCGCACTTGCCACAAGCTTCCAGCCAGCATCCTCATAATACTGCTGCTGTGCTCCATATCCGACAACCGCAGCCGCATCCCCTTTATTTATAAGGGCAAGCGTTGTCTGCTCAGAATCAGTATTTACATATTTGATCTTATCAGGATTGATTCCCAGATAATCAAGTGCCTGCCATGCATAATATTCTGAGACAGTTCCGACACTTGTCACTATTCCTTTGCTGTTTACAAGTTCACCCGGATCGTCTGCATATTCAGGTGCCACATAAAGTCCTCCTGTTTTTGGCTCATCGACCGCTGACTCCGAAAATATTACAAGATCAGTCTTTCCATCTGAATTTCCAATCCTGTTTACTGCGGCAAAATCTGCCATCTCGCCTGTATCAGCAGTTCCATTTACCACGGCATCTATTGTATTTATTCCATATGCGTACTCTGTTGTTTCTATGTTTAATCCGTACTTTTCAAAAATCCCCTGCTGCTGTCCTATAAAAATCTGATACTGATCTGGCTGTCCGGTCATGACTGCTACACGTATTGTGTTCTTTTTATCGTATCCTGCCTGTGTTGAGCCTGATTTTGATCCGCAGCCCGCTAAAACAGATGTTCCAAGTACTGCTGCAAGTGTTATCGTTCCTAATCTTTTTAAATTATTTTTTATCGTTCTTTTCATATTTTTCTCCTTCCATTATTTCCATTTCTACTTCACACCAAAATGTGCAAGTTTCTTTTGTCCTATAAACTGTACGATCCTGTCTGCAGCAAATCCGAATACCGCAAGTGTAAGTATGCCGGCAAATGCCCATCCCGTCTTGTAATAAAGTTTTGAACTGTTTATCAGATAACCCAGTCCATCACTTCCGACAAGCATCTCCGCTGCCACAACACATACAAATGATGAGCCCAGTCCAAGCCTTATTTCTGTATAAATATGTGATACCGCCGATGGTACGATTACCGTAAAAAATACCCTGATCCTGTCTGCACCCATGCAGGATGCAGCCTCTATGTATGAATGATCTGTTGACACAACTCCTGCGATAGTGTTTACAAATACCGGGAAAAACGATGCATAAAATATAAGTGCTATTTTTGATTCATCCCCGACTCCAAACCACATAAGAAAAAGCGTTGTCAGTGCTATCGCCGGAACAAATCTGAAAAAACTTAATATTGGTTCGATTATGAATCTTACTAGCTTAAAATTTCCTACCAGAAGCCAGAGTGGAACTCCAAGCACCACAGCAAGCAGCCACCCTCTTAATACTCTTGATATACTTGCGGCTATATCTATCCACAATGTTCCGTTTAGTATCAGTTTCCTCACTCCTGTTATGGTTTCTACCGGACTTGGCAGAAAATATTCATCATATCCCAGTGAACCAACTCCCCATATTGTTATGAGTATTATCCATGAAATCACTCCGCATTTTAATATTTTTTCTTTCATCGTCCATCGCTCCCTTCTGCTTTTTAATGCTAATGCATACGATGCTGATCCTAAATAATTTTCTTAAATATAATATATCTGACTGTCATCAAATGCTTTATTTTTTACTATCTGCGTGTTCTCATCTTCTATTATGTAAAGCTGTTTTATAAGTACCTTTATGTGTTCCCCACGGCTTCGTTTTCCGGCACTTACTGATGTTTTTCCGGTTACTGTGATATTGCCTATCCTGACTCTTATCTCATAAGTATTTCCTCTGAAAAGTACTTCCTCTATAATGCCATCCTCATATGCTGAGTCTGCTGCATCTATTGTGGTTTCATTATCCGATTTTTTATCTTTAGCTGTTTTGTCTTTCCATACCTCATTTGTGCCATTTTTTATATTATCCGTAAAATCAGATATCTCCACAAACTCCGGTCTTATCACACCGTACTGACTGTCATTTTCTTTCTCAAAACCTTTTAATTTTCCAAAGTCTTTTATGACTGCGGACTGTCCTATAAACTGTGCCACAAACGGAGTTTTAGGATTTTCGTATATCTCTACCGGGTTTCCAACCTGCTCAATGCGCCCCTTATTTGTAATGATTATCTCGTCTGCGATCTCTATCGCTTCATCCTGGTCATGCGTCACAAATATACTTGTGATACCAACCTTGTCGATAGTTTCACGAAGCCACATTCTTAATTCCTTTCGAACCTTTGCATCTATTGCTGCAAATGGTTCATCAAGCAGGAGAACTTCAGGCTGTGGCGCCAGTGCCCTTGCGAGTGCTATCCTCTGTCTTTGTCCACCGCTTAACTGATCTGGATATCTTTTTTCCACACCCGGCAGACCAACAAGCTCTAACAACTCGTGAACCCTGTTTTTAATAAACTTCTTATCCCGTTTTTGCACTTTCAATCCGTATGCTATATTGTCATACACTGTCATGTAAGGAAAAAGTGCATAGCTTTGAAAAACAAATCCTATTTTCCTCTGATCCGGTGTAAGTGTATTTACGTTTTTACCATCTATTATCACATCACCCTCATCCTGCTTTTCAAGCCCTGCAAGCATCCGAAGGATTGTTGTCTTTCCGCTTCCACTTGGTCCGAGCAGACCAACAAGCTTTCCTTTTTCTATTCCAAAACTCACATCATCAGATGCTTTAAAAGTTCCGAAATATTTTGATATATGTTCTAACTCGATATACATCACTGCCTCCTGAATCATAATATTGCATATAATCATTCCATATGAACGATCACTGTTTTTGTAATTTTAAGACCGCATCCTTAAGTATCAGAGGATGTGTAAAACCAATAAATCTGTTTACCTCTTTGCCGCCATTTAATATGACAATTGTAGGAACTGAACTGATATCATATCTAAGTGCCAGTTCCACTTCATCTGCTGTATTACATTTAATAAAAGTGGCATCCACTTCCTTAGTTTCTTCCAACTTAGTAAGTGCTCCCTCCATCTTTTTGCAGTGCGTACAGGATGGAGAATAAAATTCCAATATGCTTATGCCCGATTTTTCATTAATGTGTTCAAGATAATTTCTGTTAGTTAATTCTTTCATCCTTGTCGTTCTCCTTCCAGCAACGGCTGTAGCTCGTTTGCTTGAGTGCAATATAAACACCAGAAGTACAGGTTTTCAAAGCTAATTCATGAAATCGTTTACAAAACATTTCTCTTTTATCTGATTTTCATACTGTTTTGGTATGATTTCTTAGCATAAACCGCCTTTTTTCATCAAATCAAAGAATTTTATGAAATCGTTTACACTTACTTAATCATTGATAAATACTGGATGTTAATAGTTTTTGCATCAAAAAAGGAACCGGAAAATCCGGTTCCCTGCTTGATTTTATACTTTTCATTTATGCAATTACTCAATACAAGCTCTGTCCATCTGCTAAACACATTATATATGAGTAATCTGATTTCATCAGCTCAGCTCAATCTCATATGCTCCGGCTTCAAAATCCACCGTTAGAAGCGCATACGCTTCACCGTTATCATAGCGGATTGAAAGCTTTGGTCCTTCTTCTGCTACTGTGATGACAGCTCCCTTCTCAAATGCCTTATGTGTGTTTCTCATACGGAGCAGCTCAAGCTGCTTCGTGACAACATCCTTTTTTAGCGCCTCCCTGATATCGGAAGCACTAAGGTTTGTCCTGTTAATTTCCTTGTGTCCTGATTCTCCGGCGCACGTCTTACTGCTTCATGGTCATTTTTGCCTGCAAAGAGGTCAAGATACCATACCTGCGGCTTGCCCGGCATGAACATCTGAATAGCACGTGCCAGAAGCATTTTGCTGTCAGACTCACCAAGCGCACTGTAATATGTGGCATTGACCTGATAATATATATTCTTCTGTCCGTGAAGATTTTTGACCATGCCGCCACGAGATACAATCAAATCTATAAGCGAGCGTATATCGTCCTCCGGAAGCAGACCCTTTAAGTCCAGAAGAGGTATGCCGTCATGGCAGCCAAGCATATTGACTGTTGAGATTTTATCATCCACAACCTCACGCGCCCATTTCGCCAGATAATCTGCTCTCCTGTTCTCAATCGCGTCAATTACCAGTCCCGGTAAAAAGAAATCATATGTGGCATAGCCCTTATCTGCAAGAGTTTTGTATATTTTTTCCTCATATGCCGCGTGTATTTCAGGCAGCAGAGTCAGCCCAAGCGGTGCTGCAAGCTCGTGGATCTGCTGTAAAAATTCCCAGGTCTCAGGATCATTCAGGAAATTCTTTTTTCCCGGTGCCTTAGGCGCATAGGCAAATGCATCGAGTCGCACGATAGCCGCACCGTAGGATGCTATTTTTTCCAGTGTTTCACGATAAAAATCCCACACCTTTTCGGACTTTATATTTAAATCCATCTGCCCCAGATATTCTCTGCCATGCACCTCCTGGTAAAATGTGTTCCAGTATGGCACTCTTCGTCCATCCGGAAACTCAACCATGAGAATCGGAAGCCCCGGCTTTCTGAAAAACATCTGCTTTAAGCATGACTCATCAGGCTGTATGTAACCCTCGTCCGTCATGACTCCATGACCTTCCCAGAATTTGTTCCAGTCTATGAAAAAATCCCGGTACTCCGACTCATCGCCCTTTTCCACAAGATCCTTGAACTGTGGTGACTGTGCCGAAGCATGATTTAAAATAAAGTCAAGCTTTAAGTCAATCCCCAGCTCCTTCAATTGCGATAAATCCTCTATTGTCGCAAGCTCCTCATTCAGATTGTAGTCCACGACCGAAAATCCACGGTCCAAATCCGAATGATACAGACTTGGCAGAATATAAAATGATGAAAATGTGTCCTGCATTTCCTTCTTTTTTGAGCAGCGCTGCGATATCGGAAAGCTTACCGCCCAGACTGTCAGGATATGCATTAAGCATAGGTTTATTGTTCATAGACTTTGCCATCCTTTCCAACTACGATACGCGCATTTTTACTCTGTAAATCAAGCTTTTCCTGCTCCAACTCTACCACGCGGCATATGAAAGGGCTTGCGGCATTTTCGTCACGTCCTCTCTTAATGCGGCGCGCCTTAGTCTCCTCAGGCGAACTCTCCAAAAATACAGGTATATCAACACCCTTAAGGTATTCGCTTCCTCCGTGGGTCCACTCTAAGATGAGCACCTTAATTCCTGTAAAATCAGTTTCATCATATGAGATATCACCGTCCTGGCGGCCCATATGCTTTATCTCAATTATATCTTTTCCTTCCTTAAACTCTGAAAGCTCCTTGTTAATCCTGTCAAAGTCAATCTCCTTAGGTGTTCCAAGATATCCACGTAAGCCATCCTCGCCGGACTCGTTATACACATTAAGGCGTTCTTCGTCGTTTCTCATCGGGATACGGTGTGGATAATTGTCCCCAGTCAGCACATAGCAGGCTGTATTATCCTTCAAAAAATACTGCTGCAGGGCTGCTGCAATCGTTGTCTTTCCTGAGCCTGAGCCGCCGTAGATGCTTATTACAATACGTTTATCAGAAGAACTATCTGCAGTGTCAGCCTCACTTAATTTTAGATTGCCGCACACCTTCTTTATCTCATCATACAGCTTCTTTGCCTCATCAAGCCTGATAAATGAAAACTGATATGCCTCATACTCCTTTGTTGCAAACGGAAGCGGTATTCCTGCATTCATCAGTGCTGCACCTGTGTACTGCCTGCCGGTATTTTCCTCAATATACACTGCATCCGACTCCAAGCCCTTAAGCTTCACATAGCAAGCCGTTTGCCTCCGCATACAGACGAACCACGCTCACAAGTGCCCTGTCCTTTGCCCTTGAAACAGACATCCACGCACCACCTCATCCTCAAATGGGCTTGTAAGGCGCCAGTAGGTGCCCTCATTTATAAGCATCTCATACTTCTTAAAGGTCTTGATCTGCTCTCTGATTTCTTCCTTTTCCTCATCCGAAAGAAGGGCCGGATTCAGCTCATAGCCAAAGGTTCCTGCCATGGCTGTGATGCCTCTTGTTTTAAGGCTTGTCACTCTGCCGGTCTGATGATTTGGCACTGCCGATACGTGCGCTCCCATGGACGATACCGGATAGAAGAATGATGTGCCATACTGTATTCTTGTGCGGTTTATGGCATCTGTATTGTCACTGCACCATATCTGTGGACTGTAGTAGAGCATGCCTGCATCAAATCGTCCACCGCCACCGCTGCACCCTCAAGAAGTATATCCGGATATCTTGTCACCAGACGCTCCATAAAATCATAAACTCAAGCACATAGTCGTATGCAAGATTTCCTGCATATACGTCAGCCATGCTTCTGTTCATATCCCACTTCACGTAGTCTATTTTTCCCTGGTCAAACACTGCGCAGATCTGATCGAAAATATTGTCCCTGACTTCTTTTCTCGAAAAGTCTAAAAGAAGCTGGTTTCTTGAGCGTACAGGAAGCTTCCCGGAATCTGGATAGCCCAGTCAGGATGCTCTCTGTACAGATTACTGTCCTCATTTACCATCTCAGGCTCAATCCATATTCCAAACTTCACTCCCTGCGCATGCACTCTGTCGATGAGCTCAGAAAGTGTTCCGCCAAGCTTTTCTCATTCACAAACCAGTCACCGAGTGATGAATTATCATCATCTCTCTTTCCAAACCAGCCGTCATCCATGACCACCATATCTATGCCCAGTGATGCGGCCTCCTTTGCGAGGTCTACTATCGTATCACCGGTAAAATCAAAGTAAGCAGCCTCCCAGCTATTGATGAGCACCGGTCTTACCTCATGTGCAAATCTGCTCCTGCACACATGCTCACTGATGCAGGTGTGGTACTGATGTGAAAGCTGTGAGAAACCGTCTGCCGAGTATGACATAATCACCTCAGGCACTGTAAATGTCTCTCCTGCCACAAGCGGATATGAAAACAGTTCATCGGAAAGCCCCATTAAAAGGCGCGTCTGGTTAATCTGATCCTTTCTGCCTCACATGAGAAGTTGCCACTGTATACAAAAGCATACCATAGCAGTCTCCTGCATTTTCTGTAGTATCTCGCTGTGCGAGAATAACTGCCGGATTGTACTGGTGGCTCGAAGTTCCTCTGCGGCTTCCGAATGAAAGTGTGCCGTGTCCTAAGTGTGTGCGCTCAAGATTGCGCTCCATGGCATGCTTACCGTAGAATCTGATTACATCATAATCTCCGTAAACCATATCCAGACAGGCAGCATGAGCCTTTTCAATTGTAATATCCCCACTGCCTGTATTTTTAATGAGCACACTTCTTGTGATGACATCACAAGCCTCGAGCACACCATAAAGCAGATGCACCTCAACGCCTGCGATATCATCGCCAAGAACTATTTCAAGAGTCTGCGCTTCATCATCAGATGCCCACACTGCAGGAAGTCCCTTTAGAGCGTATTTTCCGTCTCTGATTTCATAACTCTTATAAAGAAGCTCAACACTCTCAGTACCCTGTTCGTTTTTGATATCAAGCGCAATATTTCTGAAATCACCTGTTCCAAGAGTCGGATACTCCTGTGGCAGTGTATCAAGCGAATATGTACGGTTCATGCCTGCTGCGTAAGGATTGCCTGAAAAGCCTCTGTCAGCGTATGTCAGTACATAGTCCATATCACATGTGCTTTTTGCTCCGTAGTACAGATGCAGCAGATAGCCTAGTCTGTCCACCTGCATCTGATATGTGGTGTGAGCTGTCTGTAAAGTAAAAATTTTCTTGTTTGGATTAAATATAATTGCCATAGAATCACCCCATATTATTGTTAAAATAGTGTTTAAAAATTACCCCTTGATTGCACCGTTTGCAACACCGTTTAATATCTGCTTCTGGCAGATTATATAGAATATAAGTATCGGTATCAAAGCCAGAATATATGATGCAAATGCCAGATTGTAGTTGGTTCCAAACTGTGTCTGGAAATTCAGCTGTGCCAGTGGCAGTGTATTCTGTCCTGTTCCTGACATGATGACAAGCGGTGTCATGACATCATTCCATGTACCGAGCGCTGTCAGGATGGCTACTGTCGCATGCATAGGCTTCATCATAGGAAATACAACTCTCCAGTATGTTGTCCATGTGCTTGCGCCATCGATATCTGCGGCCTCCTCAAGTGCCATAGGGATATTTTTCAAGTATCCACTATATAATAATACATTCATTGGCATATAAAATACAAGATATAAAATAATAACTCCTGCCCTGTTTCCAAGTCCCATCTGCGCAGTCTGCTTTACAAGAGGCATCATGAGAATTGAGAATGGCACAAACATACCGCTTACAATGTAAAGATATATGAAACGGAAGCTCTTTTTCCTTGCCATGCCTCGTCCGATAACATATCCTGCAACCGAATGGATAAGGATTGCGAGAACAATGGTCACAATAGTGATAAGTAAGCTGTTTCCGAGAGAATGCCAGAAATCAGTCACCTTCATAGCCTCTGTGAAGTTTGAAAAGCTCCACTTTGAAGGGAATGAAAGAGCTCCTGCGACATCATTTGTCATCTCACTCGGTTTCTTGAAGGCAATGATAACAGCCATATACAGTGGAAAAAATACGGTTAAGGTTCCCAATATTAAAACGATGGTAAGTACCCAGTTTGATTTTTTGTTTTTTCATTATAACTGCTCCTCCTTCTTATTCATAACGCCCATCTGGAATAGTGAAATAGCCACAATTACAACAAAGAAAATTACTGCGTTTGCACTCTGGAATCCAAACTGTCCTCCATCCATACCATTTCTGTAAATCAGGTATGAGATTGACTCAGTGCTCTGTGCCGGGCCGCCCTTTGTCAATGACATAATCTGGTCAAATACCATGAGGAAGTTCTTTGTGCTGAGCACCAGATTGATTGTAACAAACGGCATAACGAGTGGAAACGTAACCTTCCAGAACTGCTTCCATTTGCCTGCTCCGTCGAGCATGCTGGCTTCGTAAACATCCTCAGGCACTGTCTGCAGTCCGGATATATAAATGATTGTATTCATGGCAACCGCCTGCCATACCCCGACAATCAGCACGCCAATCCATGCATATTTTTCACTCGCCAGAATACTGTTTTGTAAGAAACCGATGTTGAAGGTATTTCCTACTACCGGCAGAATATATGTAAAAATAAAGCTGAAAATGTAACCAATAACCAGTCCGCCAAGGATATTCGGTACGAAATAAACACCTCTTAATGCACTCTTGCCGCGGATATTGCTGTTTAACGCAACTGCCATTACAAGGCTTAATACATTTACAAGTACGGTTCCTGCAATCGCATATTTAAAAGTAAACAGATAGCTCTTTCCGACTCTGGCGTCGGTAAACAGGTCTGTATAGTTTCTAAGTCCGACATAATCATATGAGCCATAGCCCTTGTAGTTTGTAAAGCTGTAAATCACACCCTTTATCATCGGCAGCGTGTTGAATGCGAAAAATAAAACCACAACAGGTATCACAACTGCCCAGAATGTCTTGTCCCTATTTGACATTTTCTTTTTCATTTTGCATCCTCCTGTTCCTTCTGGTAATCCTGTACTTCACGAATCAGATCTCTGTTGTAACGCTCCCAGTCTGAATCAAATTTCTTTAAGAACTTCTCTTTTGCATTGTCACCTGTGTCAAGCAGATATGTCTGAATCATGGCGTCCACGCTCATCTCACTTGGATAATGGTGATCCTGATAATCCGACATACGGTTGTCCTTTATATACTCCTGCATATCCTCCAGTGTATCCGGTATTGCGAAATCTCCATCCTTGCAGGCAATTCCGCCCTGGTCATCCAGATATGTCTGAATTGTCTCATCGCTGTACAGATATTCAAGCACCTCGTATGCTGCTTCCTTATTTTTGCAGGCCTTCATAACTGAAAGCTGTAAATCTATTCCTGAATTTAACACATTGTCAGCCTCATTATCATTTGCCGGGAAAGTAAATGAACCGATATTCATATCAGGATTAACTGACTTAATCTGAGGAATAGCATAGCTTCCTATCGTGTACATGGCAGATTCACCTCTGGCAAAGGCTGTACATGCGTCATTGTAACTGTAAGCATATGGATTGTCCTCTGCATAATCAAGCAATGTACGTATCTTGTCGGCAACCGGAGAATATGCCTCCTCAAATGTCGTATTTCCCATATTTACCTGATTACAGGTGTCTGAATCACAAAGACCTACTGCAAGAGCATTCCACGGTGCCAGACAGGTCCATGTATCCTTAAAGCCCAGATACAAAGGAAGTGTTCCGCTTTCCTTTATCTCATCGCACAGTGCTGTAAACTCACTCCAGGTTGTAGGCACCTTCCAGCCATTCTCCGCAAACATATCCTTGTTGTAAAGTACTCCTGCTGCATTTGCGGCGTAAGGAAGTGCATAGGTGCCATCCTTTGGAATGAACTCAAGCTCCTTGTCCATATCCAGATATGCCTCTTTTACATTGTCCACTGCATCCAGATCTGAGATATCCTCAAACAAATCTGCATCCAGGAAATTTGAATAATTGATATCTCCACCTATTGCAATGATGTCCGGATAATCCTCACGGATGAAGCGTGTCTTTAAAATAGTCATAGCCTCATTCGGAGAGGAGATAGTCAGATGAATATCATCATGAGTCTCATTAAATTGCTTCTCAATCTTCTCAAAAGCCTTAACAGCCTCCGGCTTATAAGAAACCACCTCAATCTCAGTTTTTCCGTCCGCCCGCTTTTCATTTCCACATCCGGTCAGTCCTGTCGTGCACATTCCGAGTGCCAGCACAACCGCCATAGCCTGACAAAGCTTTCTTTTTGCCATATTTTTTCACTCCTTTTCTGTTTTATTTGCTCTTTTTCCTGATAAACCGATTATAACATACCATTATGCATACAATAAATACCTTTATTTTTGCTTTTTTATACCAATATGCTATAAAACATGCTATAATTGCATATAATGTCGCATAAGGGTATATTTATAGTATTAATCAATAAGGAGTGACTCACATGGACAAGCTTTCCTTCAATATTTTTCCAAATGTAAATTTCATAGATTTGTGTATGTACCAGTTCGGCCACGAGCAGTGCGAACCGGGACACTCATTTGGTCCTGCCACAAGAAACCACTATCTATTCCACTATGTACTGTCCGGCACCGGCACTCTGATGGCCGATAATGCAAAGGGCATTACACAAACCTACAACATAAAAAGCAGGCAGGGCTTTCTGATTTTTCCCGGCCAGATAAATACCTATATCGCAGATGACAAGCTTCCCTTGGGAATACATATGGATTGAGTTTGACGGTCTGCGCGTCAAGGAGGCTCTCACCACAACAGAGCTTACCAAAAATAATCCTGTATATCACACACATTCAAAGGATATCCGCGAAAAGCTTGTTGCGGAAATGCTCTACATCACAAGGCACCCCTCAGAATCACCGTATCACCTGATTGGGCATATGTACCTTTTTCTGGATTATCTGATGCAGTCAGCCAAATCATCAAAACTCGTTTCGGGTGGGAAAATGAGTGATTTTTATATAAAAGAAGCGATGAATTATATCGAGCAGAATTTTCAGAATGATATCTCAATCGAAGATATTGCCGGAGTCTGCGGCATAAACCGAAGCTATCTGGGCAAAATTTTCAAAAATTCCGTCGGACATTCACCTCAGGAATTTCTCATGAATTATCGTATGATAAAGGCCACAGAACTTTTGAAGCTGACCTCCTTATCCATCGCAGATGTTGGTTCTGCCGTTGGATACGAAAATCAGCTTCATTTCTCACGCGCCTTTAAAAATATCTACGGAGTGGCTCCGAGGGAGTGGAGGAACGAGCATAAATAAGCTCACTGTTCATCTTATTTCCAACAGCACTATGGTAGTTCAAATGTCATTCTCTCCCCTGTAGCTGGATGGTCAAAAACAATCTTGTAGGAGCAAAGTGCAAGCTGTTCCCTTACACCGCCACCGGTGCGTCCTGATTTGCTTCCCGTTCCTGAGATATTTAATGCAGGCTTCCCATACTTGATATCCCCAATCAGAGGATAGCCGATATTTGCAAGCTGCAAACGTATCTGATGATGCCTTCCAGTGAGAAGCTTTATGTCAAATTCTGTTCTAATGCATTCATTTTGGGAGCTGTCCCTATCCGGCGTCACTGATATCACCCTGTACTGAAGCACTGCCTTTTTTGCCAGCCTGTCTTTTTCGCTTGTGATTTTTGATGTATTGGTACGCTTGTCGAATGAAATATAATCTGTAAGAGTATGCCATGCCGGGTCATGATTATCTTCTTTCTTATCGTCCCCCTGCACCTTACTCGCATAGGCAGACTTGTCTTGAAATGACTCTTCTTCATCTTCCACTGCCGCTCCTGACACTCCCTGTCCTCTGCTTGCCGCACGATAATATTTCTCGGTTGTATGCTCCTTTATTTGTCTGCTTAAAGAAGCCGCTGCTTTCTGATTCTTGGCAAATACCATCACTCCCTCTACCGGCTGGTCGAGCCTGTGCACTATGCCGACATAAGGCGGCTCATTTTTAGCCGCCCTGTAATTTCTTATGAAGCTCTCCATATCCTGCTGCCCGATCCGTCTGGTCTGTGTCGCCATACCCGATGGTTTATAACAGACGATCATATCATTATCCTCATATATTATGTTTGGTACTTTCATTTCTCACCCTGTTATTCTATTATTTTGCTTTGGCTTCCCACATTCTATTGTGGAAAGGTGCCATCCGGTTACTGTCTGGATGCAAGTTTTCTTTGCTATTTCTTTTTCAGCTGTATTTCTATACTCCTTCCATTTAAAGACACCAAGAGTGTGGTACGGAAGGACTTCCACTCTGTCTACTGTTTTAAGCGTATCCACAAACTCTTTTAACTGTCTTAAATACTTTTCATCATCTGTAATCCCCGGAACAAGAACATGGCGTATCCACATTTTTTTACCATTGTCAGATAAATACTGCGCCATATCCAGTATATTTTTTTTTGTCTGACCTGTAAGTTTTTTATGTTCCTCATCATCAATGTGCTTTATGTCCAGCATAAAAAGATCAGTATATTTCATAAGCTCATTAAACTTACCAAAGAAAGGTTCATTTCTCGTAAATGGATTTCCAGATGTATCAAGACATGTATTTACGCCATTTTCCTTTGCAAGCCTGAAAAGTTCTGTAACAAAATCTATCTGTAAAAGAGCTTCGCCTCCGCTTACTGTGATACCACCAGTCTGCTTCCAATAAGCCTTATAGCGCATGGCAGTCTTTAATACCTGTGAAGGACTCATAAGCTGTGAACCATCATTTTCGCCGCATTTAGCCCATGTATCAGGATTATGACAGTATTTACAGCGCATGTTGCATCCCTTTAAAAAAACTATATATCTTACTCCCGGTCCATCTGCAGAACCAAAGCTCTCAACTGAATGGATTCTTCCCAGTGTTTCTCCCATGTTGATCCTCCTGCATACCTGTTAATTATTTTTCATTTTAACATATTAAATGAGAATATGCAGGCACTTGGCCTGCACATTCTGGAATGTTATATATGATTTTATTCGTGACTATTCACAACACCCACGCACATTCGCAAACCCACACGATACTAGTGCTTTGTTCTCAGTGGTTCTGAATAGTTACTTTATTTTTATATTACATTCTCTCGTGGCATGTACGTGAGATTACATCGAGCTGCTGCTCTCTTGTGAGGTCGATGAACTTAACTGCGTATCCTGATACTCGGATCGTGAAGTTTGCATATTCCTCCTTCTCAGGATGCTCCATTGCATCGATGAGTTTCTCTTTACCGAATACGTTTACATTAAGGTGATGTGCACCCTGGTCGAAGTATCCGTCCATTACGTTTACAAGGTTGTCAATTCTCTCACCCTCGTTGTTTCCAAGTGCTCCCGGGTTGATGGTCTGTGTATTTGAGATTCCATCAAGTGCCCACTCATATGGAAGCTTTGTGAGTGAGTTTAAGGATGCGAGAAGTCCGTTCTGCTCTGCGCCGTATGATGGGTTTGCTCCAGGTGAGAGTGGCTCTCCGGCTTTACGTCCGTCAGGCATTGCTCCTGTAGCTTTTCCGTATACCACGTTTGATGTAATTGTAAGGATTGATGTTGTAGGCTCTGAATCACGGTATGTGTGATGCTTCTTTAACTTGTCCATGAATGTCTTAAGAAGCCATACACCGATTTCGTCCGCGCGGTCATCATCGTTTCCGTATTTAGGGAACTCTCCCTCGATTTCGAAATTCTTTGCCAGTCCGCTCTCGTCACGTACTACTTTAACCTTTGCATATTTGATTGCTGAAAGAGAATCTATTACATGAGAAAATCCTGCGATACCTGTTGCAAATGTTCTCTTTAAGTCTGTATCCATGAGTGCAAGCTCTGCTGCCTCATAGTAATATTGTCATGCATGTACTGGATAAGGTTTAATGTATTTACATAGATGTCTACTAACCAGTCCATCATCTTGTCGTATTTTGCCATTACCTCGTCATAGTCAAGGTACTCTGCTGTGATAGGTGCGTAGTTTGGTCCTACCTGCTCGCCTGATTTCTCATCAACACCACCGTTGATAGCGTAAAGGAGACATTTTGCAAGGTTTGCACGTGCTCCGAAGAACTGCATCTCTTTACCTGTCTGTGTAGCTGATACGCAGCAGCAGATAGCATAATCATCACCCCATACAGGTTTCATTGCATCATCGTTCTCATACTGGATAGAGCTTGTCTCAATTGAGATGCGGGTGCATAATCCTTGAAGGTCTGAGGAAGCTTTGATGAGTAGAATACTGTGAGGTTTGGCTCCGGTGCAGGTCCCATGTTCTCTAATGTATGGAGGAAACGGAAGTCTGTCTTTGTAACCATTGAACGTCCGTCCACACCTGTTCCTGCCACGTCAAGTGTTGCCCATACAGGATCACCTGAGAATAACTGGTTGTATGAAGGGATACGTGCAAATTTAACCATACGAAGCTTCATTGTAAAATGGTCGATGAGCTCCTGTGCTTCCTGCTCTGTAAGTATGCCCTTGTCCATATCTCTCTTGATGTAGATATCAAGGAATGTAGATACACGACCTACTGACATTGCGCACCATTCTGTGTCTTGATCGCGCAAGGTATCCGAAGTATAACCACTGAACTGCCTCTTTTGCGTTTGTTGCAGGTCTTGAGATATCATATCCGTAAATCTCTGCAAGCTTCTTCATATCCTCAAGACATTTAATCTGCTCTGCGATTTCCTCTCTTAAACGGATAACATCATCTGTCATCTGTCCGACCACAGTTTGCCTTGTCCTTCTTTTCTCTCCTCGATGAGATAATCAAGTCCGTATAATGCTACTCGACGGTAATCGCCCACGATACGTCCACGGCCGTATGTGTCAGGAAGACCTGTAAGGATCTTTGCATGACGAACCTTCATCATCTCAGGTGTGTATGCATCGAATACTGCTGTGTTGTGTGTCTTATGATATTTTGTGAAAATCTCCTTGAGCTTGTCGCTTACATTGTAACCATATGTCTCCGCACCTGTACTGCCATCTTGATTCCACCGTAAGGCATGAATGCTCTCTTTAACGGCTTGTCTGTCTGAAGACCTACAATCTGCTCGAGATCCTTTAATGCCTCATCTATATATCCAGGGCCGTAAGCTGTGATTCCTGTTACAACCTCTGTCTCCATGTCAAGAACTCCGCCCTTGGCACGCTCCTCTTTCTGTAATTTCTGGAGTGCATCCCACAGCTTGTTTGTAGCATCTGTCGGATCAGCTAAAAAGCTCTCGTCTCCGTCGTATGGAGTGTAGTTGTCCTGAATAAACTGACGGACGTTGATTTCCTCTTTCCAAAGACGTCCTTCAAATCCATCCCACTCTTTCATTTCTATCATTGCGATATCCTCCTAAAAATAGACAGCTTTGCGCTGCTTTATAAAGTTGAATTGTTACCTTTAAATTATATTAAACAGACACTGCGGTATATGCCGCTTATTAGTCTTGCTTAACTGTAGTTAGTATATACTTACTGTCATTTTTTTGTCAATATGTTTTGTGTTCAAATTTTGATACATAAATTTTTGTTGATCCTCGATAATAATTCGATGTATACAATGTATCAGAGTATTCATGACAATGCTACCGCTAATTTTTGGCAAAATAATTGTAAACACTCTCAAAGCCTGTTTCTGTAATAATCTGCGGTATATATCCCATATTATGGATAAAAAAAGCCAACAGTCCGGGTTTTATCGCCCAGACGGTCGGCTCATATTCGTTATATTTCATGTGGTTATCCCACTTATCCGTCAGTCATATAACGTGTTCATAATAAATCACTTTTCTCAATAACGCAATAGTATTTTTGTACTATTTTAATTTATGTTTTGATGCAAAAACTAAAACCATCTATTCCGCACGTACTGCCCATCGCATTTTTGTGGATCTGGCACGTCCATTCTGAACACATTCCTGTGCCGATGGACGAATCACATCTTTTGAATAATCACTGTATATTCCCGCTTTATATCCTGCTTTGAGTGCCTTTTTGACCAGCTTGTCCTCCCCTGAATGGAATGTGAGTATGGCGGCTCTTCCGCCGGGTTTTAATGCTCCCGGAAGCTTTTCCATAAACTCATAGAGCACCTCAAATTCACGGTTTACATCTATACGAAGCGCCTGGAATGTGCGCTGGCAGGTCTTTTTTACAGTATCTTTTTTCTCTTTTTCAGGTAAGAAATCCAGCGTCTGCTCTATAATGTGGCGCAGCTTTGTAGTCGTGTCGATACGATTGCCTTTTCTGATATCATCCGTGATAGCCTTTGCAAGCTCCTCACAATACGGTTCATCTGAATTTTCATAAAGCATGCCCGCAAGCTCCTCACGGGATATATTATCAAGACGCTCTGCTGCACTGATACCGGTATTAGGATTAAGACGCAGATCCAGCGGTCCGTCCACCTTAAATGAAAATCCACGCTCAGGATTATCTATCTGCATTGATGAAACTCCAAGATCGGCAAGTATGAAATCAAAGCCTCCTACTTCATTTGCAATCTCATCTATTGTGCAGAAGTTCTGAAGCTTTATGGTGAGGATATCCTCTCCAAAGCCAGCTTCAGCGAGACGCTTTTTTGTCTTTTCAGACTCGATCGGGTCAACATCAGTGGCATACATATGTCCCTGTCCTTCAAGCTTTTCAAGCATTGCCTTTGTATGCCCACCATATCCTAGTGTAGCATCAAAGCCTGTCTGTCCCGGCTTTATGTCCAGAAAATCTATGATTTCTTTTACCATTATGGATATGTGCATGCCTGCAGGAGTGTTTCCCTTGCTGATGACATGTTCAATTGTATCCTTGTATTTCTCAGGATTTAGCTCTTTATATTTTTCCTCGAATTTTTTGGGATATTTTCCGCTGTAATGCATGCGTCGCTTGTGCTGTACTTCTTCGCTCATATTTTTCTCCTGCATAATATACGTTTTTTCGAAATATGCATTACCGCATATTTGTACCGAATTATTACCTATACCACAACTTCCATTATCTTCCTGCCATCATATTCCAACTCGTTTACACCTGTTTTCTTATTCTTATTGAAATTGAAGCTTAGAAGATAACCCTTGTCCTCTTTGTAGTAATCTAAGTAATCAAATAGCTGCTTTTGCCCACGCAGATTATATTCATTTCCATGCCATATTTTTAGCTCAATGATAAATCTCTTTCCTTTATAATCTACTATTATATCTGTCCTTCTGTTATTTCGTGTCTGTGCTTCGACATAATAATTTCCTGTTCCGTTTATTATAGGTTTTAAAAATAAAAGGAACAGCTTTCTTCCATTTTCTTCTATGAATTTATGATCGTTGTCCGTATATATTTCTTCAAAATATTCATAGAATTTTTTCATAACAAGATCCATCTGCAACATATCAGAAACTATAAACTGATTTCTGTTTGCTGCTGCATCTACATATAATCTGTCATTCACAGCCATCTCAGATAAAAATGTATCATAAAGCTGTGTCTCAAAAATCCTGTTTGCAACAGCTACAATACCATTTTTATCCTTTAGAAATCCAAATGTAACACCCAGATCTATTATCGGATTTTCTCTCTTGAAAGGAAAATCTATTCCATCGAAAAGTATCTTTTGAAGCATATCTTTTAATGCCGGATGATCAAGCAGTTTCTTGGTCATATCATCAAATAAAGTATTTGGTTCTTTCAGAAGAAGCTTTATTGCCTGTAAAAGACCATTTTTCGTCCATGCTTTTTTTTCATCTGCGTCTTGTTCATGTGATGCAATTCGCTCATCAGTCAACTGACATATACGCGATACCAGATACGGATATCCGGATGTATAATCATAGATTATCGATGCAATCAGTTCAATATCCATGCCTGTACGGTGTTCATTCTCGTAATCAGAAAGCATTGACTTTATATCATTTATGTTAAAACTCATATCCATAGAAAAATCAACAGCTATATTCCATGGACTGTTATACTTTGTTTCTTCCTGCGGATGTATCTTTAGTTTTAAAGATTTCACATCATAAACACCTGCCAGTATCACTGACTGAAATGTGATGTCTTTTCCCTGCTGGCATTTCAGATATTTTTCTCTGAGCAGTCCTAAAAATGACAGAAAAATCTGATTATCCGAGCTTTTATCAACCTCATCTATCATAAGCACAACTTTTTTATTGCTGGCTTTGCATAGTCTGGTAATCTTCATTCCCAATGAACGTAGTGGAAATTTATCTGATAGAGGTTCATTCCACTCTTCAATAATAGTCTCCGAAGCGTTCTGATTTTTCAGACATTCCGCAATATCCATCATCAGCCCCTCTGCCAGAGTTCCCAGCGATGCAAAATACTCATCTACTGCCTCAAAGCTCAGACTGATAACAAGATAATCACTTTTAAGCCTCTGTTCGAGCATATAGAGTGTGGTCGTTTTTCCATATTGTCTGGCACGGTTTATGGTAAAATACTGACCTTTATCAATATAGTCATGAATGATTATGTCTACTCTGTCACTTATATCAACCATATAATTTTTCGCCGGTATACATGTTCCGGTAACGCAAAACCGCTTTGACATGTGTGCCCCTCCATACTCATAAAATATGCCAACCCTATGTTATCGGTCACACTATAATGTGAACAGTAACACGATTTCTTTAATAGCTACAGTATAACTTTTATTTTACATTTCCGCAAGATAATCACTTACCTTCCTATACCATCTGCACAAGCCACACGTCGCTTTTTACCATGAAATATCCGATGACTACTTTTATCAGCTCTGTGGCCTGCACCAGGAAGTACACTGCTACTATGCCAAGTCCGGTATATCTGGCAAGCACAAATGCCACCGGTACTACTATCACCCAGGTAAATACCGAGTCAAACAGAAATGTGACCAGTGTCTTGCCACCTGAGCGGAGTGTGAAATACGACGAATGCGTAAATGCACAAAACGGCATGATTATCGCTGATACTGCTATGAAGCTTGTTGCGAGCGCCTTGATTTCGTCTGTTGTGTTATATATCTGTGGGAAAAATCCTCCTACCAGAAGCATAAATACCGCCATTATGGAACAGCAGAATACACTGAACACTATCATCTTGTTATCTGCATCCTTTGCCTTTTCAAGCTCACCTGCTCCAAGATACTGTCCCACAACTATGCTTATGCATGCGCCAAGCTGTATAAACACGATATTGAAAAGGTTTGTTATCGTTGTCGCAATGTTAAGTCCTGCAATTACCGAAAGTCCTCTGACTGAATAACACTGTGTAACCATCGTCATGCCGGCTGCCCAGAACAGCTCATTGAGCATGAGTGGCAGTCCCTTGATGAATATAGTCTTAAACTCATCAAACGGCATCCCTATTCCTCTGTAAGCGCCCTCGAGATATCTGTTCTTATCCCTGTTTTTATGTGCCCACAGCACAACTATTATTGTCTCAATATATCGCGACATCACAGTGGCAATAGCGGCTCCCGCCACACCAAGCTTTGGTATCGGACCTATTCCGAAGATGAGCAGGAAGTCAAGGACTGCATTGCTTCCGACTGCTGCAAAGCTTGCAGCCATCGGTACAATGGTCTGTCCTGTCTCCTTTATGTTTGTCGCATATGCCTGTGTCACCGCAAATGGTATGAGACCTATCATAACGATTTCCAGATATTCCTTTCCATATGCCAGTGCTGCTTCTGTGGCACCGTTTCCTGCTGTATCTGTCAGATAAAGTGATATAAGACCTGTCCCATTTGTGATAAACAGTGTCATCGCTATTGCCGTCACAAGCAGCGCTGCATACAGCTTGAATCTGAAGGAATACATATGCCCCTTATGATTTCCCTTGCCAAAATACTGTGCTCCGAATATACTTGCCGCTGACACTGCTCCAAACACCGCCAGATTGTACACAAATATGAGCTGGTTTACGATCGCTACGCCCGACATCTGCTCTGTTCCTAGCTGTCCTACCATGATGTTGTCCAGAAAGCTTACCAGATTGGTGATTGCATTCTGGATTATCATTGGTATTGCCAGCATTAGATAGCGCTTATAAAATGCCTTGTCTCCTATATATTTTTGTCTGAATTTATGCATGTCTTCCCCCCCTGTTTCTTCTGTGTAATGCTACTATTCTACTACGGCATACTTTATTTTTCAAACATTTTATACTTTTTCTTAGTTATTATTTTATGCTATTGTTACTTATCACACCTGACAGTGTGACCAGCAACGATTACAGCCCTTTAAAATGCTTCTACGAGGCAGGGCTGTAATCACTCAATAATTACACTATGGCGCATAGCTTGACACATCTGCTCTTTTGTACTATAAGTATGGTGTAACCTGTTAGTATATTCTAACTCCACATTGAACAGCTTTAACTTACATTAAAAATTATATTACTGTAGTAACTGTAAAACTGGAAATCAACGATACAATACATATACACTTTTAGGAGGAAAATCATGGAATTTGAAGCATTACTTAAAGCAAGAAGAAGTGTACGCGCTTTTGACGAAACAAAAGCAGTCACAGAAGATCAGATAAAAACATTAATAGAGGCCGGCATACAGGCACCTTCATGGAAAAACTCACAGACTGCAAGATATTACTGCATATTAAGTGATGATATAAAAGCAAAATTTGCCGCTGATTGTCTGCCTGAATTTAACGCCAGAAGTTCTCACGGAGCAGCACTCGTAGTCACTACATTTGTTTCAAACCGTTCCGGCTTTGACCGTGAGGGCAACCCTGATAATGAATGTGGTAATGGCTGGGGGTATTATGATCTCGGACTCCACAATGAAAACTTTGTACTTAAAGCAAAAGAGCTTGGACTCGATACTCTTATCATGGGTATACGTGACGGAGAAGCTATCCGCAAGCAGTTAAGCATCCCGGATACAGAAACTGTTGTTGCGGTTATTGCTGTAGGATACGGAAAAACTACACCAGAAAAGCCAAAACGTAAGTCTCCTGAGGATATTGTGAAGTTCTTCTAAACAAGACATAATTGTGGATAGCAAAAAAATTATTAAAACTGTTGTATAAAAGAAAAGCACTGAAAAACCAGTAGTCCCTGATTTTCGGTGCTTTTTCACATATTTTTAAAATTTACTAAGTCGTTATCTTCGTTCTATTTTTATCTGCTATTTTAATTTGTATTCCTTACATGTAAAACTGCCATCATCATTCCTGTAGATTGCAATAAAACCATCCGGACCATTGTCTCCTGATAATACATCAGCCACTACAAAGTCTTTATCATCCGGCATAATATAATTTATATTACCGCTTACACCGCATGTGACATCATCTTCCACATATGTCATGTCAATATTTCCATCGGCATCAGGCTCTGCTGTCACTGTATGACCTTCAACCTCATCAAATCTCTCGTCTATTTCATCCTGACTTATATTTTCTAATGATTTCATAAATTCAGATATTGCTGTATTATCGTCTATATTCTGTTCAGTGTCCAGACTGTTTTCATCTTCTATTTTTTTAAGATACTTATCCGCCGCGGCTCTGTCTGCTTTTGATGTATCAAAAGGAATTTTAAATAATGCACTAAATCCTTCGTAAGCACTATTTTTCATATAACAGCCAGCTTCATCCATCAAATACGCATGTTCTTCATCTCCGAAGCTGTCTACAGCTGATATCCACACACCTCTGTCAGCAAACATTTCAAGGTTGTCACACTCTACAAGTTCATAAATCACACCATCCTGTTCAAACCATATTAACTGTGTATCAAGTGTTCCATTGTTTGCCACATCAAATGGTACACCTCCTATAAGTGGCGATACACAGAAATTTCTGTCTGGCATATCGTCTCCATCATTCTTCGAGATTGCCATAGTAATATATGTTTTCCTATCGTCAATTTTATTTTTGGAATCATCTGATACATATGGTGCAAGGTTACTGCCTGTGACAATTCCCATTAAATTAAACACATAATCTCCCGATTTTTGAACCTCATTAATAGAAATTGCATCCTTGCTCTCAAACGCTCTTGCAAGATTATCGTTATTGGAAACGGCATTTGCAACCTCACTTGAATTCATATATCTGTATGCGGCATATGCTGTAGCACTTCCCGCAAATGCAACAAAAAGAGTAACTGCCGCAGCTGCTACCATATTTTTTTTATTTTTCTTCATTTTCTTTTCCTCCATATCTGCCTTTTCTAAAATCTGGCGATTCAGCATTTTTGAAGGAACATCATTTTCCTCTAAAGCCTCATATAAAATAGTATCCAATTTATTCATGACCAATATATACCTCCAGCTCCTGGGATAATTTTTTTCTAGCTGCCCATAATCTTCTTTTTACAGTTCCTTCCGGTACATGTATTTCCTTTGCTATTGCTTTTATTGACTGTCCTTCCATGTAAAATAGGAGAATTGGTACTCTATATACATCATCAAGCTTTGACACCGCCTCTAATACAGCCTGCTTTCTTTCCTCTATGATAACCTGCTCAAGAATATCCTGGCTCTTATCACTGATATTATGTTCAATTTCGTCTGTAAGAGTGACGCTCGGTGCTATTCTATACCTGATTGCATATTTCTTCTTGTTGTTTTTCCATATCCCAACTGCCAACGAAAGCAAAAAACTTTTTACATTCCCGCCTGCATTGATTTTGTCTATATCCTGTATAGCTTTAAGCCATACTTCCTGATATAATTCATCTGCAAAATCATTGTCTATACACAGTTTCCTGCAAAATGAATATATGCTGCTGCCATACTTTTCAATAAATTTTTCAAATTCCTGAATCGTCATTGTGGTTTCCTCTTAGTCGCGATTAAGATTAGGAACTATGTCCTTACACTTATATATTGTCATGTAAAAAAATATGGTTCATTATTATTTTTTCTTTTATATTTTCTGGTGTATTATAACAATACGCTGATAAGATTATTTCTTATATCCATGATCTGCGTGCACAAAATAAAAGACCGCCTCACCATCCAAGTGAAGCAGCCCTGTTTTAAAATTCAATCCTACAGCTTAAATCTGTATCCCACACCCCAAATAGTCTCAATATACTGAGGCTTTGCAGTGTTCATCTCGATTTTCTCACGGATTTTCTTGATATGTACGGTTACTGTCGCAATATCTCCTATCGAATCCATATTCCAGATTTCCTTGAATAATTCCTCCTTGGTAAATACGTGATTTGGATTTTCTGCGAGGAATGTAAGCAGGTCAAATTCTTTTGTTGTAAACTGCTTTTCTTCCCCGTTTATCCATACTCGTCTTGCCGTTTTATCGATTTTGATTCCACGGATTTCTACGATATCGTTCTCTGGCGTGTTGCTTCCGATAAGACGCTCATATCTGGCAAGATGAGCTTTTACCCTTGCAACAAGCTCTGATGGAGAGAATGGCTTGGTCACATAATCATCTGCTCCAAGTCCAAGTCCCCTTATCTTATCTATATCATCTTTTTGCTGATACCATCAAAATAGGTGTATTTTTCTTTCCACGGATCTGCTTGCATATCTCAAATCCATCAATTCCCGGCAGCATAAGATCAAGTATAAACAGATCAAAATCTTCTGCTAGTGCTCTCGCAAGTCCATTTGTTCCATCGTTTTCAACTTCTACCTCGAACCCGCTAAGCTCCAGATAGTCTTTCTCAAGATCTGCAATTGCAACCTCATCTTCCACTATTAAAATTTTACTCATTTGGCACCTCCTGATATTTACGGATAACAAAAACCATCTTTGTTCCGCTTCCTTCTTTACTTGTCGCCCATATTTTGCCACCATGGTCTTCTATTATTTTTTTGACTATTGAAAGTCCTATTCCGCTTCCACCTGTTGCAGAATTTCGTGACGCATCTGCACGATAAAAACGATCAAATATATATGGCAGATCTTTCTGGGCTATTCCTCGACCATTATCTTCTATCTCAACCTGTATAAAGTCTCCGACATCATTTATTCTGATATTTATAGAACCATTTGTTTTGTCCATATATTTTACAGAATTTCCGATAATATTATTTATTACACGTCGTATCTGTTCCGGATCAGCTATGATCAGCGTTTTTTTATCAACATAATTTGAATATGACAGTTCTATATTTTTTGCCTCGAGATCAAGACCAATCTCCTCGACACAATCACTGAAATATTCTGCAACGTTGATTTTTGCAAAATTATATGGTATGCGGTTTGTATCAATTTTTGAATAAAGCGTGAGCTCGTTTATAAGTGTATCCATCTCACTTGCTTTATTATATATCGTCCTGACATACTTATCAATCTTCTCCGGCGTATTTGCAACCCCATCGAGTATTCCCTCCGAATAACCTTTTACGGCAGTGATCGGTGTTTTTAAATCATGTGCGATATTGCTTATGAGAGTTCTATTCTCCGTCTCGTTGATGATTTTTTCTTCGGCATTACTCTTAAGACGCTGACGCATCTGCTCAAATGTAACGCAAAGTTCTCCTAGCTCACCATCCGATGAACTTGTCTCAAGTGAAAAGTCCAGATTACCCTCCTTGATGTTTTCAGCAGCAAACTGAAGTTTTTTTATCGGATTAAGAAGACTTCCATATATCCAGACTATGAGCATAACAGCCGTTACCACAAGTATTATAAGTATTGCTATAACAAGCTCGATCATAAAATGTTTAACCTCAGGAACAACGCTCTGTGTCGATGTTACAATGTACAATGCATCTTGATTTTTCTGCGTATCTGTAAAATTTAACTGTTTAATGATCACCTTATCATCGCTGTCCATAAAACTGCTGACTTCCGAACCGCTCTGTACATTTGAGATCTTAGGAAGTGTCAGAAGAACGTCCCTGTTATCCTTACCTCCGTTAAATATAATATTTGCACCATTTTTTACAATTAAGTATGAATACTTCTCACTGAGTGCCTCATTCTCCTGCTCAAGGTATTTCTCATCCAATAGCTTATCCGGATCATCTGCGGCCAGTTTTGCATATTTTGCATAATCCTGCTCAGTGACCTTTTTCAGAAGAAGAACCGAATTCGTAAGCCACATTTCTTCTGAATCTGTAATTCCGTAACTTTCATTTATCGCTTTTATCTGGAAATTATGAAATCCAGCCAGAACAGCACATGATAAAAGTACCGGAACTAAAATAATTATCAGAAATGATATCATAAGTTTGCTCTTTATTTTCATAGTGCCTCCAAAATATATCCAAATTACTTTATATCATTCAGTATTCTTTTCTAATTATATCATACACCCACTAAACACTGTCTAAATTTTCCATTAAATTTAAAAATTGTAAAAAAAACCGCTTATCCTCACGGTATAAGCGATTTTCTGATATTGATACAAATAAACTACATTGTTTCAGCTATTTTGCCTGAAATTTTTTGGCAAGCACTTTTGTCAATATGTTGATAAGGAATACGATCACAAGCAGTACAACCGCAATTCCAAACGCAACATCAAATTTTCCTTCACTTGTTGCGGAAAGATACAGCTTTATGGTAAGTGTTCCTCCTGACTGGAATATCTTTGAAAAAAATCCGCTGCCGGTTTTTGGAAGCATTCCTGCACTTCCGGCTGTAAAAAGAAGTGCTGCCGATTCTCCCACAATACGTCCGATCGCAAGGATTACTCCTGTGATGATTCCCGGCATAGCCGATGGAAGAAGGATCGTGCGGATCGTGTGCCATTTACCGGCTCCAAGTCCAACCGCACCATGTCTGTAACTGTCAGGCACTGTTTTTAACGCTTCCTGTGTATTTCTGGTTATGAGAGGAAGAACCATAAGCACAAGGGTCAGCGATCCTGTCAATATACTATATCCCATTCCAAGTGTCTGTCCAAAAAACATCATTCCAAAAAGTCCGAATATAATAGATGGGATACCAGAAAGTGTCTCTGTTGCAAATTCAATTCCCGATACTAATTTTCCCGGCTTTGCATATTCATTTAAATATACTGCTGCTCCAACCCCGACCGGAGTAGCTATTATCATAGTTATAACTATGATATACAATGTATTGAGAAGATTTCCTGCAATTCCAAGTGTCCCTTTAAGAACAGATGTCTCACATGTGAGGAATTCCCAATTAATCTGGCCAATTCCCCTGACAAATACATATACGATTATTCCAAGAAGAAGCAGTACAGAAATTGCTGCACAAAGATATATGAAAAAATATGTTATATTATCTGATATTCTGTGGCGTTTTCCCTTTATACTAGTCATTTTCTACAGCTCCTTTCTTCTTAAGCTTCATAAGTGAGAAATTTATGATCATGATAAATACAAACAATACAAGTCCTACTGAAAAAGCACCTGCCTGTGAAGTCCACTCGCATATCCCATCTCACTTACAAGCTGTGTTGTGAGGAAACGTACAGAGTTGAACGGAAGTGGAAAACTTACCGTTCCGCCCGCCACCATGTTGATAGCCATGGCTTCTCCGAGCGCACGTCCTATTCCAAGTACGATTCCTGTCATGATTCCTGATTTTGCAGCTGGAACTGTCACTTTGAATATTGTCTGGATCTTTGTAGCACCAAGTGCCAGTGAAGCTGATCTCATCTGCTGCGGAACTGCTTTTATTGCAGAAACACTCATATTTATTACTGTAGGCAGGATCATTATCGCAAGAACAATAATTGCAGCCAGAAGATTCGAACCACCTGTAAACTGATGAGTCGTCGATCCCTCAAAAAAATATTTTTCCAGTTTGTACATAATAGGGTTTAAAATCATAAGTCCTAAAAGTCCATATATAACAGATGGTATAGCTGCCAGAAGCTCTACTGCCGGCTGTACTATTGCTGAAAGCTTTTTATTCGAAACCTCTGTTAAAAATACTGCTGTAAGAAGTGCGATAGGCACACCGATAAGAATAGATACTGCCGTTCCTATTATCGAAGTAAGTATTATGTATAATATTCCATATTTTGGATCTGCCGCAGTAGGTGCCCACTCTGTTCCAAACAAAAGATCTATAACCCCGACCTTTGCAAATGCCGGCGTTCCTTTCAGGAACATATATAAAGTAATTGAAATTACCGCGAATATTGCTACGATCGCACATATAAGAAATATTATTTTCGCAGTATTTTCTACCATTGATTTCTTTCTCATGAATTACTCCTTTTGATTCTTGTGTACCCTCGGAGTCTTCTAAATGAAGCATTCTGAAAGTACATTCCTAATAAAAGTTTCCCAAGAAACCTGCTTTCCGGGGAAACTTCTGCCATCAATATTTATAAATATGGATTTTACTGTGGAAGTATAAGACCTACTGATTTGATCACTTCTTTTCCTGCATCTGAGTTTACAAAGTCAAACCATGCTTTAACTAAATCGTTCTGCTCGTCAATCTTTCCCTTTGTGGCCATTACAAACGGACGTGAAAGGAGATATTTTCCTGCTACGATATTTTCCTCTGTTGCATCAACTCCATCAAGTTTCATAGCTGTTACAGTGTCATCAAGTACATCAAGTGAAACATAACCTATTGCTCCCGGTGTAGAGCCAACCTTTGCAAGAACAGCTCCTGTTGAATCAAGTTCCTGGGCATATTTACACTGATCCTTTACATCAAGAAGTTCCTCGAATGCGCCTCTTGTTCCGGATGCCGCCTCACGACCTATTACTACGATTGCCTCATCAGATCCGCCAAGCTCACTCCAGTTTGTGATCTGTCCTGTATAAATTTTCTTTAAGTCATCAGATGTAAGCTCTGCTACAGAATTATCTTTGTCAGTGATAACTGCGATTCCATCAATAGCTACAATATTTTCTTCGATACCGTTTGCTTTCTCATCATCTGTGAGTGCTCTTGATGAATCACCGATATCAACACTTCCTGATGTTACTGATTCGATTCCTGCACCTGAACCTGTATACTCGACTGAAACTGTGACGTTTGGATTCTGCTCCATGAAAGACTCTTTAAGTGCTTCACAAAGTTTTTCCATTGATGTGCTTCCTGCAAGTGATATTGAACCACTTAAGTCGGCATTTGATGATCCGCTATCTGTATTTGCATCTGAGCCTGCGCTTGAATCTGCTTTATTATCAGAATTTGAATTGTCTGATCCACAGCCTGTAAAAGCTGTTGTCATAAGTGTTGCTGCTGTTGCCAGTACTAAAAGTTTTCTCATACGATTTTTCATTTTAATTTCCTCGATTCATTACTTTCTTTTTCTTTGTTTGTTACAAGTGATATAGTAATGTGGAAATGTAAAATTCAAAATCATCGATTTGTAAAAAGAACGTAAAAAATATAAAAATTTCACATGATGTTATAGCACGATCATAAATTCAATTGATCTGCCATCTTCACTCCTGGCAGATATTCTGCCTTTGTGTGCTCTTACAATAGCATATGCGGCTGACAAGCCTATTCCAAAGCCACCTGTCTTTGAATTGTGCGATGGATCCGCCCTGTAAAAGCGTTCAAAAAGTATGTCCTGTCTGCCCTTTTTTATGTTTGCACTCTCATCAACCGTATTCCAGACAGTGATTATGCGATTCCTGCCGGATGTTTTTAATGTTATAGATATAGAAGATTCCGAATATTTCATGGCATTATCTAGAAGAATCGATATAAGCTGCCTTATGGTTTTTTCATCCCCGACATACGATATTCCTTCATCCACGTTGATCTCCAGCTTTTTGTCCTTCGTCTGTGCCACAGCCTTAAATGGCTCTGCTGTATCAAGCACTGCATCAGACAGTGAAAATTCACACATCGTAAGTTTTGTGGCTTCCTCATCCATTCTCGATAAAAAAACAAGTTTTTCTGTCAGAGATGTAAGGCGCGCAACCTGTTTTCTGGTGCTCTTTGTCCATTCGTTTTCGCCTTCCATCATCTCAATAACCTCTGTATTTGCATCTATTATGGTAAGCGGTGTCTTTATTTCATGGCTTGCATCAGTTATAAAGCGCTTTTGTTTCTCGTAACTTTCAGATACGGGCTTTAGTATTTTTCCTGAAAAGAAATATATCATAAGAAACACAACAATAAGTCCCAGCGTACTTATTCCTATGCTTGCCCATATATATGCCTTTATCGTGGAAAGCTCACGCTGACAGTTAAGAAAAATATACATCGTAGAGCAATCCTTATCCACAGTCATATACTTAAAATTATCTGTGAATCCACTTTTTCCACCACCATATGTTCCATCAGTCCACAATTCAGAAGCGTATTCCGCAGCAGTCTTCGATGAAATTGTTGCTATTTTGCCTGTGTCAATCTTTTCAACATCACCTGCACTGCTTAGTGTAACTGTAAAGTATCTTGTGTCAAACTGACTTTCCGGTGAAATTCCATGGCGGTTTAAATCCTCCTGCCTCATACCTTCCGGCGGTTTTACATCACCTGTGCCAGAAGGCGGCTCCTGCAAGGCTGTCTTTTCTGTATTTTCTGTACTTTCTTCAGTACCTGAAACCTGGCTTTCCTGTGTATCATCCGACATATCCTGTTCCTTGGCTGACAGGTCAGGAAAGGTTCCTCCGTTTCCTGCGATAAGCTCAAGCCTTGCGTCAAGCGAATTGTTTGTACTTATATAATTCGCAATATTTATTGTTCCAACAATAGCAATAAGCACTATTGAAATAGAAATCATTGCTATGGCTACAAATTTACGTCGTAATTTCTTTAGCATATTTTCCTCATTTCACAATTGAATATCCGACTCCTCGCGTTGCCTTTATCTGTGCGCACGAGCCGGCCGATACAAGCTTTTTGCGCAGATAAGAAATATATACCCACACTACATTCTGCTCCGCATCCGAATCATAGCCCCATATTTTGTCCATGAACTGGTCTGCTGATATTATCTGTCCCGGATTAGCCATCAGCATCTCAAGCATCTGATATTCCTTGTTTGCCAGACGTATACCTTCTGGATTTTTGGGACCTGTCAGAATATATGTAGATCTGTTAAGTGTAATATCAGCAAATGTAAGTATTGAATCTGTCGTATCACTCTGCCTGCGTGTCATGGCACGGATCCTTGCAAGCAGTTCTTTCATCGAAAACGGTTTTGTCAGATAATCATCTGCTCCGCTGTCTAACCCTTCCACCCTGTCATCTATTTCAGCTTTTGCAGTCAGTAAAAGGACCGGAACAGGATTACCATGGCTTCTTATCGTCTTAAGGACTGTTATACCATCCACTTTGGGCATCATGATGTCAAGTATTATCCCATCATAATTATCACCATTTTCTATGTAATCAAGAGCCTCCGCTCCATCATAGACTGCATCAACTGAATAATTATTATGTTTTAGCACCGCAACAAGTGCGCGGCTTAAATCTTCTTCATCCTCTGCAAGTAATAAACGCATTTTTTCTCCCATCTATATAATATGTACTCTCGGATAGCCACCAGTTTATTTTAATATTAATAACAAAAAATCCCTGTGTCAATCACAGAGATTTCTTGTTTATCAGCTATTTAATTAAGGTAGTCATCTACATTAGATGCATCAACTTTTTCAAAGTCAACCCAGACCTGATATCCTGTATCAGCTGCGCCGGCATAGTCTTTTATTGATTTGCCGTCTGATAACATTATTGCAACGTCCACAGCTGCGTTTGCCTGATTTACTGCATTCTGGCATACTGTAAAATCCATCTTGCCTTCTTTTACAAGCTCCCAGCCTTCTGATGTGGCATCTACTCCACAGACTACTATTGAAGATGGATCCACACCACATTCCTCCATGCCCTGGATCGCACCGACTGCCATTGAATCATTATTACTTATGATACAGTCCACATTAATTCCTGCCTGATTTGCTATCTCAAAGTATTCTTTTCCAAGATCCGGACTCCAGTCAGCATAATCAGTAAACACATAATTAATTTTTTTGCCGGATGCGTTAAGAACATTCTTTGCAGAGTCTGTTCGTGTTTTTGTTGCAGAATGGCTTTTTTCTCCCTCAAGTATCATAACATTTATCTCATCCTTTGAAGAAAGCTTATCCAAAACATACTCTGCCTGATATGTTCCTGCGACTTTTTCATCCGAAGCAACATATACAAACTGATCCGCCTTTAAATATTCCTCATCCGGGCAGCTGTTTACATATACTATTGGAAGTCCGTCCGCTGCACGTTCTATCTGTAAAGCTGTATCAGCATCAACCAGACGGCAGATTACAGCTGTGTATCCCTGGCTTTTGGCATTTTTGACCTGTTCAACCTGTGCTTCCGCCGATTCTTCCGCATAAACCGTATCATATGATACCCCTGCTTCTGACACGCAGATTCCAGGGCAGAAATAAGTGAATCCCTGAATGCATCTCCCTTTGATGTCGTTGTGATAAGGATCTTTGTGCTTCCAGAGGATGCCGATTGCCCTTTATTTCCACAACCTGCAAACAGTGCCATGACCATTACAATACATAATAAAATACTTAATTTCTTTTTCATTGCACATATCCTCCTAAACCCTGAATGATTTAATCTGAGTCATAAGACTCTCAGATGTATCTGCGAGTTCTTTGGCTGTATCAGCAACTTTCTCACTATCATTTGTAATGTTCTGTGATTCAGTAGCAATATTTCCTGCGTTTCCTGAAATAACCTCGGCACTGGCTGCCTGTTCCTCTGTGATCGCGCAACATTTGTTGCAACCGATTCAACCTGCGACATACTTGATGCCATATTGTTTACGACCTGATTAGCATTTATTATATTGTCATAGATTGTATCAAATGTATTTACTGCCTGATTCACAAGTTCACTGCTTGAGCTTATTTCATCAACACTCTGTTTTGCCTTTTCCACTGTCTCTGCAACAAGTGATGTAACCTGATCTATAAGTCCCTGTATCTTTTGGACTGACTTGTTACTGTCGTCTGCCAGACCACCTATCTCCGATGCCACGACTGCAAAGCCTCTTCCTGCATCTCCCGCTCTGGCTGCCTCGATCGAAGCATTAAGTGCAAGAAGGTTAGTCTCATCAGCAATTTCTCCGATCATACTTACAATGTTATTAATTTCGGAAGAAGCTGTTCCAACTTCATCAATTGACTCCTGAAGACTGTTAATAGAGGACTGGATCACATTCATAGCCTCTCCTACCTTCTCCATATCACTCTTTCCACTCTCTGCCACGGTGACAGTCTCGTTCATTTTCTGCTCTGCTTCCATGCTGCTGTCTTTTGTGTCAGAAACAACCATCGCAAGTGATGTCGCATTCTCTGCTATTTCCTGAACTGATGCCGAGAGCTGATCTACAGTCTCATTAAGATTGTCTATTGTCTTCGACTGTGTAAGTGAAGCCTCATACAGACCACCAGAAACAGTAGAGCTTGATTCAGCCTGTCCCTGAAGTGTCTCTGACGCATTGACAATATCATTTATCATCTTACGCATAGACGCTGCAAAATCCTTCATGCTCTGCCCCATTACAGTGATCTCATCGTTTCCATTTGTTTTTATATCTACTGTAAAGTCACCCGATGCCATCATGACAATAGAATCTGTAAGTGATTTGATCGGTTTTATCATGTAGTTTACCATTCTCTCCATCAGTACAAGAAGGATTATAAGAATCACAACTGCAACTATTGCCATAGTTGTTCTAAGTGAAACCAATTCTGCAAATATTGATGCTTCTGGAACATACGAAACTAAAACCCAGTTTGTTCCTGAGATTTCCCTAAACTCAACTATATTATTATCAAGAGATATTGAATCGTAATCCTGCTCTTCTATTTTATTCCCGATCGTTCCGAGGAAACCGCTGTCATCACTCAATGAGCCTGATAAACTATCCTCACTCTGTGATAAAATATTCATTGTTGAACGATCTATAAGAACTGCCTGTGCATCATCCATACTTATAAATGAGTTGACTATGACCTGTATGTGTGCAATTGGAACGTCTATTGCGATCACCCTGGTTTTATCCGAATCACGCAATATAGCACTGGCACTGATAACTTCCTCTCCAGCCTCGTTCGTAAACACATCTCCAAATGCCATATTCACACGGGTAAGACCTTCTGTATACCATACCGGATCATCACTTATCGATTTCTTATATTCCACACCATCTGCCTGCATTACTTTTCCATCTGAATCTGCTATATAAAATCCATCCGGATAGTTTGAGCTTTTTCCGAGATAACTGTCGAGCAATGTCTGTATCTGCTCATCAGTATAATCCATCGTTTCAAGGTTATCCTTGAATGTGTTAAATACATTAAGACTTTCCGTCATCCATGCTTCCATCTGTGATGCCTGATTTTTAACTGACAGCTCAAGTACCTGTTTTGATTTATCCTCAATAATGTTTTTTGAAATCATATACGACAATAAAATCAAGATCAACACAAGAATAAGCACCAGCGCACTTACCGCAGTGAGTATTTTTGTCTTGATAGAAGTTATTGATTTCTTTTGTTTCGACATATGAAAATCCCCCCTTAGTAGTATTATTATTATTTACTTAATAAAAATCAAGCTAGTACCATACTACCACTATCGGGAGGAAAATTCTACTGGTTTTGAATATTTTAGTTAAAATATCGACTTTTTAATTGATAAACGGTTTAAATACGATTGAGAGATTTCCTAACAATATCATTGTAATTCCAATCACTATAAAACATACCATTGTGCCGAGGTTCGCTATATATGCCGATCCAAAAAGAAATACTATTTCGACAAGATTTACTCCCATATTAAATATTGAGATTATCTCAGCCCTGCGCTTATCGTTTCCCTGTTCGTCAACAACTTTATTTTGCACTTCATCTAAAAGATATGTTGAAATGTCTATGACCAGCGGGAGTACGAGCATTATCGCAACTATCACGATTCTGTCAGATAGCAGTCCTAAAAAGCACAGCATCAGACCTGCCAGAAAAAAAGAACATACAAAAACAATATTTTTCTCTATCGTTTTCATCTTATTCAATATAAATTCTGAGGAAAGCTGGATAATAGAATATCCCAGGATGACCGGTGTCATATAGACTTCGCTTATATCTATTTCCATAGGCTTTTCTACGAAGAAGAAATTGATAAGCACATATGCTATGTTAATGGACGCTAAGAATACGATTATCCAGACGGTTTTAATATTACATACAGATTTAAAAGTCCGGCATTTTCCTGCCATAACACAATTTTGCCTCTTATCCGTATTAACCTCTCTTCTTAGTCCGAATGAAGTTATTACTGCTGCCAGATCTGCTAATATCGTAGCCACAAGCAGCCCTGGTATTCCATAAAATTTGTAAATGAACACATACGTTATTGTACTGATAACAAATCCTGCCGTTCCACAATTTGCCACATGTGCAGTTTTACTTACAAAGGTGTCTTTTGGTTCAACCGAATAAATATACGCACTCTGGGTTCCCGATGAAAAACAGGCAGCCAGTCCTTCTGCAAAGACTTCTATTACAAAAAGAACCATGCTTTTATTAATGAAAGCCGCTAAAAGCAATACTCTTGCAAAAAGGAGCATCAGCTGTGACAGTATCAGGGTATGTCTGTGCCCCAGCTTATCTGATAGTCTGCCTGTTGGTATCTCTCCGACAAATATACATATCGACAGAAGCGCCTGTAGTACAAAGAAATCATTAACTGATATTCCGGTTTCAGTCCTTACCAATAATGCAACCGGTGAAAAGAAAACAAGTCCATTGAAAAAGGATACCGCATCTAAATTATCCATTTTAAAAATTCGGTTTTGCAATTTCATTTATAATAATACCTCGTTTCGTCATATTAAGTTTTTATTATAATTTTTGCAAAATCCTAGTGCGGCATAAATCCTGTTTACCTCTTTATTCTGTTCATTTTTTAATTATTTAAGCATCATTTATATTGACTATACTATATAACAATTTAACATAAATGAAAAGAGTATAATTTATGTCATAAAACTACAGATCTACGTTTGTCTGCGTTCCAGACGTTGTAAGTGTGTATGTCTGTCCTGCTTCAAGATCTTTAGTACTTATTATTACGCAGTCATACACTTTTAACGCTGTATATGTTATGATCTCGTTTCCATCACTGTCGGTAAGTATAACTTCACCGGCTTCTTTTTGGGAATCAAGTTTTACGAGCATTACCTGCTGGTCAGAGTCATCACTTATATCCTCTGCCATGCCGCTGCTTCCTATTGCAACAACTGTTCCTCCGTTTACGTAGCAGGCGGATCTGTCGCCATAATCTATCGCACTGTTTCCGTTGTCAGATGGACCATCTATATAAACCTCGCCACCATTTACTGTGATATCTCCGTTTGAGTCAATTCCGTCACCTCCTGCGAGTACGTGGATATATCCACCGTTTATTTCCATCCACATTTCATCAGTAGATGTGTCCTCTGTGCTGTCATTACCCATTCTGCCGAATCCCATCTCCTCGGTGCCTCCGGCTGCATTTATGCCGTCATCACTAGAAGTAATATCGATATCTCCATCGTTTATAGTCACTGTAAGTCCTTCAAGTCCCTCATAGCTTTCTGATATCGTAATAGTTCCGCCGTTTATTTCAACTGCTTCACCTGAATGTACTCCATCATCGCCAGTGGTTAATGTATATGTTCCGTCATTTATAGTAACTGCTGAATTACTATGGACAGAATCATCTGCTGAATTTATTGTAAATGTACCACCATTTATATATAGTCTGCCATCTGCTTTGATTCCTTTTGTGCTTGCAGAATCCGAATCAGAAGTGTCACTTTCTGACTGTTCCGTGCCTGCAGCCTGGTTTGTATTGCTGTCTGGTTTCTCTGGCGGCGTTTCTCTATCGGAACTATTATCTGTACTGTTATTTTCGGAATCTTCTCCCGGACCTCCTTGCGGTGGATTTCCACTCGATGCTTCTTCACTTGGCTTCTCCGGCGGTGTCGCTATGTCTGAACTACTGCTATCGGAACTGCTGTTATCCGATCCGCTATTTTCTGAACTATTATTTCCAGGATCTCCCTGCGGTGCCTCCCCACTTGGCTTCTCTGATGGTGCATTTCCGTCCGGTACTTCTCCTGATGGTGCTTCTCCCATCTGCGGTCCTTTTCCGCCTCCCGGGCCGCCCATCATATTATCCTCATGGGTTTTTGTAGAATTTTCTACTCCGCCTCCGGCGGTAATATCAAACGTTCCACCATCTATCTGTACAATATTTGATGCATCAATTCCATCTCCTGTACTATCGATCGTAAATTCTCCACCGGCAATGTATACATAACCTTTTGAACTGTCATCTGCATTTTCTGAATGTATTCCATCCTTGCCGGATACAAGGTTAAATGTTCCCGCTGCTATGCGCACACTGTCTTTTCCTGACAGTGCATGGCTTCAGCTGTGATATTGTAAGTTCCTCCGGTTATCTTAAGGTCGTCTTTTGATACAATGCCATGTCCGTTTTCAGAATTGATCGTAAGTGTTCCACTTCCGTTTAATGCCAGATCATCTTTTGAGAAAATAACAGCATCTATATTGTTATCATCTATGGCCTCAAATTCAGCTGTATTCATAAGTATGTTTTCTGAACCCTCTGCAAGTGTAATGAAAGTTTTACTTGCACTTTTAACATATATAGCTGCACTTGTGGCGCAGGTAATGTCTGCGTTATCAAGCACAAGCTGCACCTTTTCATCATCTGCATCTACAACGAGCTGCCCCTCCGTAAGCGTTCCTGAGATGATATATGTTCCACCGGATGTTATTGTGATCACATTTCCATCTACAGTTACACCGTCTACTGTATCATCAGTTGAAGAATTGTCTGAACTGCCACTTGAAACAGTTGTAGAATCGTCTGACAAACTTATTTTTACCGAATCACTCTCCTCGTAGCCCACATCCAGATCCCTATCTGTAAACATGTCATCATAAGATAATGTATCTCCTGTAGATACAGCCTGCTGCGATTCTGTTGTATCTGTACTGTCTGCTGCTGTGCCTGAACATGCCGTAACCGTCATTGACAAAATTACTGCACTTCCAAGCAATGCACATAATCGTTTTCTTCTATAGCTCATTTACATTTACCTCCTGCTGCATAATACTGATTTCAAGATTTCCGTTTCTACATCTGAGTTCATCTATGAACTTCTTTTCCTGCTTTTGATCCTTTAAAGTAATATGATATGTAAGTTTATAAAGGCTTCCCATATTTGATGTTTTTACTGCTATAACCTCACAACGTGTAAGATACTGCTCGAAAAGATCATCAAATACTTCACCATAATTTAAATCTTCAGGTATTGTTATTTTAAGTGTTTTGTCATTTGTTGCTTTTTTATGTGTACCAAAGCCTGTAATGTTAAGCATAAGCATCACAAGTCCCATGATAAGTGAAAATAATACTGCAAACCCAAGGTATCCCATTCCTGCAATAAGACCTGCTGCCATTGCAAGGAAAATCGTTCCTATTTCTTTGGCTGTTCCCGGTACAGATCTGAATCTTACCAGTGAAAATGCACCAGCCACTGCAACTCCGGCTCCAACGTTTCCATTTACCATCATTATCACAATGCACACCACCGCCGGAAGCATTGCAAGTGTTATCGCAAAGCTTGCTGTATAACGGCTTTTATATGTATATACCCATGTTATAAATGCTCCTATCATAAGCGATACAACAATACACAATATAAATTGTGGCACTGCTATAACTGTTTCTCCTGTAGTATCAAAAATTCCTGTAAAAATATTGCTAAGCATATTTTAATCCTCCGATTCTTTCCTCATAATTGTCTTCATTATTACTTTTCTTGTTGTTATCTTTGCTGTTCTCTTTTATTGTCCTGTAAGCTGTTCCATACTTTGAAAATGAAGTCTTGTAAATCTTATTCCCACTTAAAAACTCAACCATCCAAAGTGGGATTGCACCCGCTGTTTTTACTTCCATCAGCACCTGATCTTCCTTTAAAATAGGATTTCCGTATATCCCTTTGCAAAGCGACAGGTCATAATCCCGCCATAAAATATTTCTGTCAAAGGTTATCCGAAACTCATGGTCATCTTTTGCATAATAGGCTTCCCTTTCATAGGAAAGCATTACTGCCGGTGCAAGCCCTTCGTAGTGATCCATGCAATAATCAATTTCATCTGAAATCTGACATGACATAACCTTTTCATGATGTAGAAGATATCTTTGAGCTTCGGATTCTTTCATTGCAATCCTTCTTTTGTATACGATCGAATCATATTTTTTCTTTATTTCGACAAATACCTTTGTGCTTTCATTTGCAACACCATAGCTTCTGAGTCTTAGCTTTTCCTTGTACATTGGATGATCAAGCGAACGCCTTATCAAAAGATAATCCGGTGTGTCAAAATACAGGCTGCATACTGTGCTTCTTCCATAAGCATCTGCGATCATGTATTTTTTCATGACTTCCATAAGCTTTCTGAAAATGTCTTCATCTATCATATATTTAATTTCACTTCTTTTAAAAATCATCTGTTCTGCCATGATATTTTACCCCTTTCCTTATGTTGGACTTATGATATCATCCAAACCTTAAATGAACTTTAAAGTTGTAAAAAACATGTAAAATAATAAAAAAAAGACCCCTCCGGGTCCTTCTTTGTATTATGCCTGATTATTTTCTTTTATAAAATTAATGAAATCATCCTGCTCCTTTGGCTTGGAAAAATAATATCCCTGAATATAGTCTATGCCAAGATCGTCTAACCTTTCGAATTGTTTCTTTTCCTCAATACCTTCCGAAACAATTTCCAGATTCAGCTTATGGATCATTCCCATAGCCGCATCCATAACAAGCTTTCCTTTTCCGTTCTTGAAATATGCCTTCGTCATTACACTGTCAAACTTGACTATATCAACCGGCATTTCTACTATATAATTAAGATTACACTGCCCTGTTCCAAAATCATCAAGGGCAAATCTTACACCAACTTTCCTTAACCTGTTCATATTTTCAAGAAGTATAGCCTTTTCTGCAATGGAAGCCGACTCTGTTATCTCAAGTACTATAGATCCCGGATCAACATTGTATTTTTCCATTAATCTTATAAAATCAACAGCAAGGTTTTCATATGCACATTGTATAACTGACAGATTAATCTCAACATATTCTATTCCGATCTTCTTTAAATCCTGCGCAACAAGAAGTTTACATACATTCTCGAATACGTATTCACCGAGCCTTATAATAAGCCCACTCTTTTCGGCTACTCCTATAAATTTTCCCGGTGGTATAATTTCTCCATCTCTTGCACGGATTCTGACAAGAGCCTCTGCTGTTGTAAATCTTTTTCTGCCAGTTGAATATATAGGCTGATAAAATACCTCCACACGATCTTCATTCAAAGCTTCTATTATCATTGTTTCTGTATTTTTTTCTTCATAAATACGATTAATAACATAGTTATCTATGACCATCACATCGCTTGTATGAAACTTAGCCCTATCCTGCTTGGCACACTGAAAAATGGAAAGTATATCATTGGCACGTCTTATCTTTTCTGTAGAAACCATAAAGTACAATTCAAGATGATCCGGAACTTATCATTTCCCCATGGTTTATCAAATCTATCCTGAATGCAGTCTATCGCAGCTTCTGCTTCATCTCTTTCGTTAAATACCATAATATACTCACTGGCTGAGCTTCTGAAAGTTGTAGCCTCTTTTATAGCAGATATAAATGCCACAACCTCCTTTGATATGTTGTTTTCCGTTTCAAATGAAAATGCGTTGTTTCTATTATTATCATAACGCACACATAGTATAGATACGTTCTTCCCGCGTCCCTGCAGCTCACGCATATATATAAAAAGTGCATTCAGATTAAAAAAACCTGTATCTGCATCTATATTTGATACCGGATTTTCAAGTATAAGATAGGTCACAAGTATACCAAGCACACTTGCAAAGCCTACAACAAGGAGCCTGTTGTTTAAAAACTGGGTAGCAGCTGCTATACACCATATAATAAGCCAGGCTATGACCCCGATTCTTCGCCTTGGATTCATCTGCCTCTTATACTTATAAACCATATAAAAAATGACTGCAAGATTCAGTATAGCTACTATATATGTCGCAATAACACTTGAGCCATATGTATATACGACTCCATCTTTAGAATATATATGTATAGGAAGAAACGCTATTATAACAGCCGAAACACTAGATGTAACGGATGTCCTGAATATCCAGTTCCTTTCATTTTTTTTCGAATTTGAAATATCAACACATACATACCACAAAGCAACAAGCGATTCCGATATAATTGTCCACAAATATATTTTGCAGATAAAAATAACCAGTAGATCCGGCAGATACTGTCTGTTTTGTATAGCTATAATGGATAAAATATCAAACATAAGAGCACAAAAAACTATTGTCCATATAGCAATAAAGGCGTGCGTTGTATGAAGTTTTAATTTTTTCTGTGTCAGGAAAAAAAATAAAATAATTCCCATGATCACAATTCCACAGCATTGTGCTAATATATTCATCCATTTTCTCCTTTTTTATTAGTACTATGATACCATTACTTTTATCAGATAGCAAACACAAAACACACTTTTCCAATAAAATTTTCGTCATGTATTAATCATATATTCTAAAAAAAGAGCATTCCAACATAAAATTGAAGTGCTCTTTTCGCTTCAAAGCCTGTAAATAAAGGCTTTTCATTAAAATCGGCGTGACAAGATTCGAACTTGCGACCTCTACGTCCCGAACGTAGCGCTCTACCAAACTGAGCCACACGCCGCTATATTTATTTCATACTGTTCCTTGTCTGAACAGGAACCTGCTTGTTGCTGGTCACACTGTTATGAGTGAACAGTAACACTTGCTTTCCAACGTTCATATATTATCACAGCTTAATGCTTTTGTCCAGCATAAAGTAATGATATAATTTATTTTGACCAATACTTATGTTACTGGTCACACCTAACAGTGTGACAAACAACGATTATACCCTGTTTTGGAGGTTATTATGGAAAAGACAGTACTTATCACCGGTGCTTCGCGCGGAATAGGCGCCGCACTGGCAAAAACTTTTGCCGCAGAGGGATACAATCTAAGCCTCTGCTGCCACAACAATACCAGACTTCTCAATGACCATGCCCTGTCACTGCATGAGCAATATGGCATCCAGACACTCTGCTTTACCGGAGATGTCGGGGATTATTCCTTTGCCGCCCATATGGTAGGTGAAACCCTGGATAAATTCGGCCACATAAATGTACTTATAAATAATGCCGGAATCTCCCACATAGGACTGCTAAGTGATATGTCGATTGAAGAATGGAATAAAATAGTCGCAAACAATCTTACATCTGTATTTTCATTTTCAAAGCTTGTTATCCCACAGATGGTAAGTTCTAAATCCGGTAAGATCATCCAGATTTCATCTGTCTGGGGCAATGTGGGTGCATCCTGTGAAGTCGCATACTCTGCATGCAAAGGTGGAATCAATGCTTTTACAAAGGCACTCGGAAAAGAACTTGCTCCCTCAAATATCCAGGTAAATGCCATCGCATGCGGTGTTATAGACACTGACATGAATAAGTGTTTCACAGATGAAGAACGAAATGAGCTTGCCGATGAAATACCTGCCGGACGTTTCGGAACTGCGGATGATGTTGCATCCCTTGCGCTGTCTATTGCAACCGGAAATGAATATTTAAACGGTCAGATCATCACACTTGATGGCGGCTGGATATAACAATAAAAGCTTAAGTTTATTATTTACAAAATTTTACATTTTTCTATTATTGTAAGAAAATAGTTGCGCTATGTGCCTTTTCTCTTCTATTGTCTATTTATGATATAAAATTCACTCATCATGAGTAAAGTAATCAATATAAACAAAAAGATAAATCCAGACATAAGTAAACACAGGGACAAGTACAGCAGCAATATCGAATATTCCTTTGCCGACAGACTGAATTATGTAATGCTTGTCAGAAATATCACCAATGTTCAGCTTGCAGATAAGATGTACTGTGCCACTTCGACTATCGCCGGATACCGCACCGGTGCACGTATTCCGAATGCGATCATGATAAAAGAAATCTGCAGATCACTCGATGTATCTGCAGATTATCTGTTAGGTCTGTCTGATTCTATTCTGCTACAAGAATAATTGTAGTCCTTCCCGGAACACGTATCGTATTTTCTCCGATTACCTCAGTCTTTTCCATAAAGTTTTCATCATCCTTATATTCCACATTTGTATTGACATCAACTATCCATTTTCTTCCGTTTGGAAGTACAGGAAGCTGCATGACAAGTGGTTCCCAGTACGCATTCATACAATAAAACGATATCATCATCTGTATCTGTCTCATTTCTTCCTGCAAACATTATGCCTATGAGTTTAGTACGGAAATCCGTGTTTGCATTAAAAGGAGATCCATTGTGGATACTTATTTCCGGCAGCTGGCATGATGATGGCTTTGTCATTTTGCGAAGGATCGGATGCTCTTTTCTGAACTTTATCATGTGCCGCACAAAATCGTGAACCTCTTTGTGTTTGTCAAGTCTGGTCCAGTCGAGCCATGAAATGATATTGTCCTGACAATACGCATTATTATTTCCAAACTGTGTATTACAAAATTCGTCTCCTGCAAAAAACATAGCCGGACCACGACTGCAGAGCAATGCTGCAAATGCATTTTTTATAAGCCGACATCTGAGTCCGTTTATTGCCGGATCATCAGTCTCTCCCTCAGCTCCACAATTCCAGCTGTGACCATTATTGTCGCCGTCTGAATTGTTCCATCCATTTTTTCATTATGCTTTTCGTTATATGAATATAGATCATACAATGTAAATCCATCATGACATGTCAGGAAATTTACAGATGCTTTATGTCCCCTGCTTGCCGGATTATAGAGATCTCTTGAACCTGTTATACGTGTTATCGCATTTCCTGCTGCTCCATCGTCTCCCTTTAAGAAACATCTCATATCATCACGATATCTTCCATTCCACTCAGCCCATTTGTTCCATGAAGGAAAGCTTCCCACCTGGTAAAGACCTCCCGCATCCCATGCTTCCGCTATAAGCTTTAATTTGCCAAGTATTGGATCAAACGCAAGCGATTCCAGAATAGGAGGATTAGCCATCGGCGCTCCGTTCTGGTCTCTTCCAAGAATAGATGCAAGATCAAATCTGAAGCCATCAACCCTGTATTCCACAGCCCAGTGGCGCAGACAATCTATGATAAAGTTTCTTACGACCGGATGATTGCAGTTCATAGCATTTCCACATCCACTAAAGTTATAGTAATATCCATCCGGTGTCAGCATATAATATACATTATTGTCAATCCCTTTGAACGAGAAACATGGACCGTTTTCATTTCCCTCAGCAGTATGGTTAAAAACAACATCAAGTATTACTTCTATCCCATTTTGCTTTAGCTCCTTTATGAGTGCCTTCAGTTCATCCCCTTCACGATGATGCTCCTCCTGACTTGCATAACTGGTGTTAGGTGAAAAAGATACTGTATTGTATCCCCAATAGTTGTAAAGCTGGACTCCGTCAACAACCCTCGCACTTTCCATTTCGTCAAATTCAAATATAGGCATGAGTTCTATTGCATTTATTCCAAGATCCTTAAGATATGGTATCTTCTCCCTAAGCCCGGCAAATGTTCCGGGAGCCGCTACATTTGACGAAGGATCTTTTGTAAAACCTCTTACGTGTGTCTCGTATATAACAAGATCCTCCATAGGCTTTTCGAGCTGCTTCACATCGCCCCAGTTAAAATTGCTTTTTACAACGCGCGCCTTGTATACAAAGTTGTCAGAACCCTCCGGTTTATCTCCCCAGTTTCTCTGTCCAGTCACAGCCTTTGCATATGGATCAAGGATCACATTGTCTTTGTTGAACAAAAGTCCCTTTGCCGGATCATATTCTCCGTCAAATGAAAATGCGTATTCGAAATCAGTTATTTTTATATCGAAAACAAGCATAGAATAGGTATCTCCTATTCTGTATGAATCCGGATATGGTATCCTGGCATATGGTTCTTTCTCCATTGGCCTGAAAAGAAGCAGTGTGCATCTTGTTGCACCATGTGAATTTATCGTAAAACTCACACCATTTGAAGTCTCATATGCTCCATTCATTCTGAAAAAACCTGGTCTGATCTTAAATCCGTCGACAAAATCAAGCGGAGAAAGACCTGTATCCACCACATCTACTGCTGTATCACCTTTAATACGTTCTCTCCACATATACATAATGCTCACTACTCCCTTACATATAATTTTCCATCTTCATAAAATCCAATATTACTATAATTTTGTGAATATGTATTCATCAGATCGATTATTTCCTGCTTTTTACCATTTTCTGCCACAGTCGGCTGAAAATCATTTGCTGACTGGGTACTACTCAATGTGCATGGTATAATGCATGCATTTATGTCCGGTTGGAGTTGACCATCTATAAAATTGAAAGTCTGCTGATAGATTGCAGTATTTTTATCTGTTGGATTTTTATTTCCGCCAAAGCAGAAGTTTCCGAGACTGTAACATATTACTTTGCCATTGTACAGTTCCATTCCCTGCAGCACATGTGGGTGGTTGCCTATCAGAAGGTCTGCACCCCAGTCTATTATCTTGTGTGCAGTGTTTACCTGATAATCGTTTGGATAATACTCTCTTTCTATCCCCCAATGACAGCACGCTATTATAAGGGATACTCCCTGCTCCTTTAGATTTTCAATACCATTTTTTATATATTCTTCCCTGTCTGCATTCTGTGAGAGAAGATTTGCTGAAACAACTCCTATCTTAATGCCTTCGTCTGTAGTATATGTACCTATTATATCATTATACCCATACACAATTCCAGCCTCATCGAGTACATTCTGCGTATCAATAAGACTCTGCTGTCCATAATCGAGAGTGTGATTGTTTCCAAGACTGCATGCTTCTACGGAACTTCCTGTCATAATTCCAGCATATTCAGGTTTTCCTTTTAAGTTCCACGCTTTCTCAACTTTTTCAGTTTCATCAGTAAGTACACACTCAAGATTGATCAATGTAAAATCATCTGACGCAAAAATATCCCTCACTCCGTCAAAAAAATAATCCTGCCCATATGTGTCATAGTAATAATTAAAGCTTCCACTATAACTTTGTTCCTGATTATTTCCAAGTGTACAGTCACCTGTCGCAGAAACCGTCACACTTACAGCCTGTGGTGTGTGTACCTGTGTCTGTTCTGAAACTTCCTGTGTTTGTTCTGAAGCTTCCTGTGTTTCGGTCAGAGCCTCCTGCGGCATTTCTCTCTCATTTTCCGGCTTTGTTTCTTCCGGCTGCTCTGTCAGTGTCTGTTCTGTACCAGCCTGCGATTTTGCATCTCCAGTTTCCGGCTCTGTATCCACCATATTCTGTACTGTTTGCACACTCTCATCCACTGCATGACATAAGTGTAAATGCCAATACTGTACATATCATTATAATTATTATTACCCTTTTAACATTTTTTATCATACGTAATTCCTTTATTGTAATATTAACTCATGCTTCCAACATTTGATAGCTTATATGCTCTTACAGTCTATACTCTTAACCTATGCTCTTAGTATATCCACTGTGTGTGCGCTTGCCCCCATAAGGTCAGCTCTTTCACATGTACTGAGGTGGTAAGACACAAACAGATCAAACTCATCTTCATCGAGAGCATTTAAAATGGTCTTATATAGTTAGCTGCTCCATCCGCAGCTATTATTTTTTCACGCTGAAGTCCTGCCTTTTCGTTTAACTTTTCTATATCCTCAAGACGTACAAAGCTATACAGATCATTTGCTTTTTCTGTACAGTGGAATTTTTCGTCAAGCATCCCAGACTCTATTCCCTCTTTTATGTGCTTTTCTTTTATCGCATATGTTATCACACTGTACTCATTCATTATATATGCGACAAGGATTACCCCACCGGGTTTTGTGACCCTTTTCGCCTCAAGCAATGCCGCAAGCTTTTCTTCTTCTGACTTAAGATGATACATAGGTCCAAACACAAGTGTAAGATCAAACTGGTCATCTGAAAATTTCTTTAATTTCACGGCATTTCCCTGATAAGCTTTTACCTTATCACTCTTTTGCTTTAATCTTCCCAGATTATGCTTTACAAGCTCAAGCGCCGTAACATCATAGCCATCTTCCGCAAGCGGCACCGAATATCTTCCTGTTCCCGCACCTACATCAAGAATCTTTATCCTGTGTTTTTTTGCGGCACGGATTTCGTCCTGAGTCATCCCCTCATCTTGTTCTATAACTATAGTGTTTTCTATCTGTCCCAGATATTCATATATATATTTCATGGATGTTATAAATTCAACTTTTCCGTGGCGGCTGTTTAACCGTTTTTCTTCATTAAATTTATTATAATATTGTTCTAATTCTGTCACGTCTACCTCTTTTACTTTACTGTCCATCCCGGATATCACAAACCATCTTTTATATGCTATTCCTCAATATGCTCCCGGCCCTGTGCGATTATCGTCCGCACATGTCCATCAGCAAGTGAATAAAATACTGATTTACCCTCACGTCTGCTGTTTACAAGCTTATTTTGTTTTAAAATACGAAGCTGATGTGAAATAGCTGACTGTGTCATGTTAAGTACCTTTGCCAGATCGCACACACAGACTTCTGCCTCAAATAAAACAAAAAGTATCCGGATCCTTGTCGAATCACCAAAAACCTTAAAAAGTTCTGCCAGATCATACAGCTCTGTTTCCTCCGGCATTGTCTCATTTACGATTTTTAAAAGTTCCTCATGGACTTCGTTACATTCACAACATTCAACTGTATCATCTATATTATTCATATTACTTATCATCTTTTCTCCAATCGTAATCATCCATAAACTGCATGCTGTCTTTTATATAATAACATAATATGATGGACAACAATTAGTTTGCCTTATAATCATAACATTATTATAGTCTTTAGTACACATTAATGTGAAATAAGAGGCAAAGTGATCCTGCCTCTTATCTTATCTGTTTATTTTTATAATAATCCTGTTTTGGATAATCATTTTAAAGCTTGTATACAAACAATGCTCTTATCGCATTGAGTACCGCAATGACCATGACTCCGACATCCGCAAATATTGCAAGCCACATATTCGCAATTCCTACTGCTCCAAGAAGCAGACATATAAGCTTTATTCCTATTGCAAAATATGTGTTCTCGTATACTATCCTAAGACATTTTCTCGAGATCTTTATCGCCTTTGAAATCTTTACCGGATCATCATCCATAAGGACTATATCAGCTGCCTCTATCGCTGCATCTGATCCCATGGCTCCCATTGCTATTCCAATGTCCGCTCTTGAAAGAACCGGCGCATCATTTATTCCATCACCGACAAACGCAAGTTTTGATTTTCTGCTCTTCTTTGCCAGAAGCTCTTCTACCTTCGCAACTTTGTCTGATGGCAGAAGCTCACTGTATACTTCATCTATTCCAAGCTCCTTAGCTACTGAGTCCGCAACAGTTTTTGAATCGCCTGTAAGCATTATAGTGCGCTCGATTCCCGCTTTTTTAAGTGCATGTATCGCCTCTTTTGCTGTGGCCTTGATCCTGTCTGAAATGAGTATATATCCCTCATATTTTCCATTTACAGCCACATGGACTATCGTTCCTGCTTTATCGCTATCTGCATATGAAAGTCTGAGTTTTTTCATGAGCTTGTAGTTTCCGGCTGCCACATCTATACCGTCGACTTTTGCAATTATTCCATGTCCGCTGATTTCCTCAACATCAGAAACCCTTGTCTGGTCTATTTCCCTGCCATACGCTTTTTAGGCTTTTGCTGATAGGATGTGACGAAAAGCTTTCTGCAAGTGCTGCATATTCAAGCACCTTTTCTTTATCCATTGTGTTTTCATACACACCCGTAACTTCAAATACACCTTCAGTCATTGTTCCTGTCTTATCGAATACAACATATTTTGTCTGCGATAGTGTTTCAAGATAGTTAGAGCCTTTTACAAGTACACCCTCCCTGCTGGCTCCACCTATTCCTGCAAAGAAACTAAGCGGTATACTTATGACAAGTGCACACGGACAGCTGATAACAAGGAATGTAAGTGCCCTGTATATCCATGTAGCCCATTCAGGTGATGCCGACATAAATAACATCCTCACGACCGGTGGCAGTATAGCAAGTGCGAGTGCACTGTAGCAGACTGCAGGTGTATAGTATTTCGCAAACTTTGAAATAAAGTTTTCTGACTTTGATTTTTTCGAGCTTGAGTTTTCAACAAGATCTAATATCTTTGAAACTGTTGATTCTCCAAATTCTTTTGTAGTCCTTATTTTTAACACACCGGATAAATTTATACATCCACTGATGATTTCATCTCCACATTTCGCATCTCTTGGGACACTCTCACCTGTTAATGCACTTGTGTTTAATGTAGAGTTTCCATCTATTATGATTCCGTCAATCGGAACTTTTTCCCCGGGCTTTACTACAATAACGGATCCTATTTCTACCTCGTCCGGGTCAGCCTGTTCAAGCTTACCATCCACCTCTACATTTGCATAATCAGGTCTTATGTCCATAAGCTCACTGATATTTCTGCGGCTTTTTCCGACAGCATAGCTTTGGAACAGTTCTCCGATCTGGTAAAAAAGCATAACAGCTATCGCTTCTGTATAGTCCCCATTTTCAGAAAGTGCGACTATTATAGCACCAACTGTCGCAACTGCCATAAGGAAATTTTCATCAAAGACCTGATGGTTCATAATTCCCTTAAATGCTTTTCTCAGTATATCATAACCAATAACAAAATAAGGTATCAGATATAACAGAAATCTTATAACACCCTTAACCGGCACAAAATGTAAAATTATCATAAGTGCTGCGGCAATTATAATCCGCACCAGCATCTTTTTCTGCTTTTTATTCATATGCTCTCCCTTAGTCCTTATTAAAGGAATATTTCACAATCATCTTCAACCTTTTTACAGTTCTTTAAAACATCCTGCATAACAGCTTTTGGCTCCTGTCCTTCTTCAAATTCTACACTCATCTTTAATGTCATGAAGTTTACTGTTGCATCCTTAACACCTGCTGTGTTCTTGGCAGCATCTTCCATTTTGTTCGCACAGTTTGCACAATCAACATCGATTTTGTAAGTTTTCTTCATAATATCATTCTCCTATTCTGATTAATTTTATTCTCACACGGATGTGAATTTTTACCATTTGTAACTATTCTGTACTTTCGTAGAATAATCACATCTTCATGTTCTATATGAACATTTGAACGATTGTTCATATGTTGATTTAATTATAACATCACCTATCAATATGTCAATATATTTTTAATTTTTCATCATACTTTTCATGGATAAAACGAAGGATGCAAAGCAATTTTCCATACAAAAAAGTGCACAGCTGCACTTTTATCTGATATCATGATTAAAGGGGCAAAATACCTTTTGACCCTTTAATCATATTGTTTTTATTTATAATGCTGCTTTTATTGCTGCAAGAAGCTCATCATACTCCTCAAACGCAGGATATTGCGGATAATCCTTCTTGATCTGCTCTGTACTTCTGAACAGAAATCCTGCCTTACTTGCCTCTATCATTCCAAGGTCATTATGGCTGTCACCACTTGCTATTGTGTCATATCCGATTGACTGGAGAGCCTTTACTGTTGTAAGCTTTGACTTCTCACATCTCATCTTAAATCCTGTGATCTCTCCGTTCTCTGCAACCTCAAGTGTATTACAGAAAATAGTCGGCATACCGAGTTTTTTCATAAGAGGGCTTGCAAACTGTGTAAATGTATCACTTATGATTATGACCTGTGTGATCGAACGAAGCTCATCCAAAAACTCTTTTGCTCCCGGCATTGGATCAATCTTTGCGATAGTTTCCTGTATCTCTTTAAGTCCAAGTCCATGCTCTTTTAATATTTTAAGTCTGTAATTCATAAGCTTATCATAATCAGGCTCGTCTCTTGTTGTCTTTTTAAGCTCTGGTATTCCAGTCTCCTCTGCGAATGCGATCCATATTTCAGGCACCAGTACTCCCTCAAGATCTAAACATACAATATTCATTTTGATTCCTCCATAATTTTTATAATTTTACCTGCAGCATTTTGTTTATATCACTTACTTAACGCTTCACATATGCTGGGCATTGATGCTGCAGTTTGGGGTGCTGTCTGTTACACCATCAATTTAATTGGGTAAAGTATATCATAAATTTTCGTTCACGTCATCTATGATATTACCTTTTTGTATGTGTTTTTTCAAAATATTGTTGTATGCATATTCCCATATTGTCTCAGACCCAAGGTGTGTTCTCTCGTTCCTGCCAAGGATCTGCGACAATTTTACATTATGCTCTTTCCACGAAATTCCTCCGGAGGCATCATTTAATAACATTGGCTGTATGTTATCCATTGTCCGTGCAAATTTTGCTTCTGGAGTTTCCTGTGCCTCAAATTCCTCCCAGAGATCATACAGCTTTCTGCCCTGTTCCCCAGGTAAAAGTCCATATATGCGGTCTGCCGCTTTCTTTTCTCGCTCGTGCTGGGTCTTCTTTGCATTTTCATCATATGCATATGTATCACCTGCGTCTATCTCTACGATATCGTGGATCAGAAGCATTCCGACTGTTTTAAGCACATCAATCTTTTCGTTTGCATATTCACTGAGCAGCATGGTCATTATCGCCATATGCCATGCATGCTCTGCATCATTTTCCTTGCGGCTTCCATCTGCAAGATATGTCTGCCTGAAAATCTCTTTTTCCTTATCAATCTCACGGATAAAATTTAATTGTTCTTCTATTCTTTCCATGATTATTTAAAGGAACCCTCTACAAAATTTTTCAGGTCTTCCTTTGGTACAAATCCTATCTGCTGTCCTACGATCTGTCCATCCTTTAAAGCTACAACTGCCGGAATATTCATGATTCTGAATTCTCTTGCGAGGTCAGGATTTTCATCCACGTCTACATTATAAAAATCTACAGAATCCACCTCACCTGAAAGTTCATCAAGTATTGGTGCAAGCATCTGGCATGGTCCACACCATGTAGCTGAAAAATCCACAACTGCTGCTTTACTTTTTCTTACCTCATCAAACTGGCTCTGATTTACTTTCTTTACCATAATATTATACTTCCTTTCTTTTATTTAAATAGTCTGTTGCTGAAAGTGCGACATTTCCCTGCCCTGCTGCTTTTATATACTGATATGGTCTGCCTGTTATATCTCCGCAGGCAAAGCAGCCTGCAAGGTTTGTACTCATATCACCCGAAACATCAACATGCCCGTCTTTAAGCTTAAGTCCTGGAACCATCTTGTCCGGAGCTATACTGTCTCTTAGTATAAATACACAATCGAATTTATGCTCTCCCTTATCTGTGATAAGTGTATCAGCCTTGAATCCGCCTGATATTTCCACTGGCTTCTCCCGGTAAATCTCTATGATACCATCTCTGTACGGCTTACTTTCTGTAAGTCCGCTCTCATTTGGATACATCTGTATATAACTTACTTTTTCCGCAATCTCTGATAGATAAAGTGCCTCGGCTTCTGCCGCTTTGTTATAACCGATAACCAGCAGATTTCCTTGTTTGTACAGCGGAGCATCACATGTGGCACAGTAGCTCACTCCCCGGCCTAAAAATTCTTCTTCACCTTTTATGGTACCTGTCTGTACCACTCCTGTTGCAAGAATGACCGATGCTGCCTCATACATCTGCGTACCGGCTTCTATTCCAAAGTACTCCCCCATAGCATATACAGTTTTTACTTTTTTATCTGTAATTTCTATGCCAAGAGCATCCAGATGGTCAGAAAATGCCCTGGCCAGGTCTGCTCCGCTTATGTTGGGAAGTCCGGGATAATTAAGTATCTCCTGGGCTTTTGAAATTTTGATGCTCAATGATGCATCTCCAAGCAAAAGTATATTTTATTTCTGACCTTTGCCGTTATGGCTGCAGAAATTCCTGCCGGTCCGCTTCCTACTATAGCAATGTCATATCTTTGCATTATACTTCCCCTTTTGTTATTATTAAGAGCCTATATCTATTTTACACGATTCTGCGCCATATATTCGTTACTGTACACACCTACAGTGCTACAGTAACGATTACAGCCCATTTCAAATGCATCTTCGATGCATGGGGCTGTAATCCGGCACAATTTCATTATTGGCGCATAGCTTGACAGCAAGTGTCAAGCTTGCGTCTGTACCGTAACATATATTCCTCAATTTCATCAGTAGTTCTTATTATATCCTCTGAAAGGCATACAGCACCATCCTCGGTGATAAGCACATCATCCTCAATCCTGATACCGATTTCCCATTCATCTATATACAGTCCCGGCTCATCAGATATTACTGCACCCGGGCGGAGCTTTTTGTTGAAATCTACTGTAACATCATGCACATCTATTCCGAGATGATGGGATACACCATGCATATAATATTTTGAAATCTCAGCAGGCTCTTTGATAAGACCAAGTTTTATAAGTCCTTCGGCAAGTACTTCCTTGCAGACCTCGTTTAATTCCTTTGTAGTCATTCCCGGCTTTGCAACCTCGACAATCTTTCGGTTTGCAGCAAGCACGATATCATAAACTGCCTTCTGTCTTTCTGTGAACTTTCCGTTTGCCGGGTATGTTCTCGTAATATCTGAGTTATATCCATCAATTCTTGCTCCAAGATCAAGCAGCAGGAGTGTTCCGTCCTCCATCGTCTCACGATTTGTGTCATAATGAAGCATTGTTCCATTTGCACCACTTCCTGCTATAGTCGGGAATGCAGTCCACTCTGCCCCACCGCGTCTTATGATATATTCAAAATCTGCCTGTGCCTGATATTCCTTCATGCCCGGCTTTAAATTAGCCATGACATTATTAAGTCCCTGCTTTGTAAGCTCGATTGCATCCTTTATGAGCTTTATCTCGTCATCATCCTTCTGCATACGCTCTTCTGCCACAAGCGGGAAAAGATTTTTTAATGTAACCGACGGATAATCCTGTCTGAACTCATTTGCCTTTACAAGATTATAATCCGGAAGATCTGCTTTCTGGTGTCTATATGTATCAAAATATGCAGTATAAACATCTTCTCTTGTCATGAGCATATCCATCGTGCTCTCGAATTCATCTATAAATTTAACATCGTCTATACCTGATATTTCTATTGCCTCTTCCTCTGTTACTTTTCTTCCGTACCAGCGTTCCATAAGCGGATCTGCTTCTTCTATAAACAGCATTGTCCTTGCCGGTTCAACACATTTGTCCATTAACAGAACCATATTGTCACGTCTGAGTCCAGTCAGGTAAAAGAAATTTCTGTTAGCCTGCGCAGTAAAAAGATCATATTCATCCGCACTCACATGATGCTCTATTCCCGAATATAGCACAGCAATTGAGTTTTTCTCCATTTTATCTAATATTTTCTGTCTTCTGCTTTCAAAATCCATTATTATCGCCTCTTATTTCTTTTTATATAGATACCATTATATATAGATATCAATCACTCATTCCCTTATTCTTGCTTCAAACTCCATCCTATGATCTGTCAATCAATCTACAACTGGAAGCTTCGCTAAACTCTTTGCGATTTCCTCATCTGTCGGAATATAATCTGACATCTCCCCATCATTGTACTTCTGGTAAGCATACATGTCAAAGTATCCCGTTCCAGTAAGACCAAATACGATATTTTTCTCTTCTCCTGTCTCTTTACATTTAAGTGCCTCATCGATAGCAACTTTTATCGCATGGCTGCTCTCCGGTGCCGGAAGTATTCCCTCGACTCTTGCAAAGGTTTCTGCCGCCTTAAATACCTCTGTCTGCTCTACACTTCTTGCTTTTACATATCCGTCATCATAAAGCTGTGATACTATAGAGCTCATACCATGATAACGAAGCCCTCCTGCATGGTTTGCAGATGGAATAAATCCGCTGCCAAGTGTATACATTTTAGCGAGTGGACAGATTTTTCCTGTGTCACAATAGTCATATGCATAGCGGCCGCGTGTAAGACTAGGACATGATGCCGGCTCAACCGCAATGATCTCATAATCAGCCTCCCCACGGAGCATTTCTCCTGCAAATGGCGAGATAAGTCCACCAAGATTTGAACCGCCGCCGGCACAACCGATGATCATGTCTGCTTTTACTCCATATTTATCAAGTGCAGCCTTTGTCTCAAGTCCGATCACGGTCTGATGGATAAGTACCTGGGAAAGCACTGATCCGAGTACATATCTGTAACCCTCCTGTGTTGTGGCAGCTTCTACCGCCTCTGATATGGCACAGCCAAGGCTTCCTGTTGTTCCCGGGAACTCTGCGTTTATCTTTCTTCCTATCTCAGTATTCATTGATGGGGATGGTGTGACCTGTGCTCCGTATGTTCTCATAACTTCACGTCTGAACGGTTTCTGCTCATATGAAACCTTTACCATATATACCTGACAGTCCAGATCAAAGTATGAACACGCCATAGAAAGTGCTGTTCCCCACTGACCTGCTCCGGTTTCTGTGGTAACACCTTTAAGTCCCTGCTTCTTTGCATAATAAGCCTGCGCTATAGCAGAGTTTAATTTGTGGCTTCCGGATGTATTATTTCCCTCAAATTTATAATAAATATGTGCCGGTGTTCCGAGCTTTTTCTCAAGGCAGTATGCACGCACAAGTGGTGATGGACGGTACATTCTGTAAAAATCCCTTATTTCCTGTGGTATGTCAAAATACGGTGTTGTCTCGTCAAGCTCCTGTTTTGCAAGCTCCTTGCAGAAAATCGGTGAAAGCTCATCAACAGTTATCGGTTTTAATGTGGCAGGATTTAATATCGGTGCCGGTTTGTTTTTCATATCGGCACGGACATTGTACCACTGCTTTGGCATTTCACTCTCTTCAAGATATATTTTGTATGGTATTTCTTTGCTCATTATGATTCCCTCTCTTTTCCTTTAATGGATATAATTTTATCCTATGATACATCTACGTTATCATAACCAAGCTGTTTTTACAATCGTATATTTGCGCTCATATATTATTATCCACGATTACTTTGTAAGTTTCTTTTTGCAGTATTTATATGCACCACAATAAGGGCATTTTAATTTACGTTTTCTTCAGATAATCTTCTTCTGATACTCTTTCCAATTTTTATTTGGTCCATTTATATTATTTTCAGAAAGACCTTGATAAACCTGTTCTCATCATAGATAATATTTTATAAAGATACAACATAAATTTTTATTTAAGGAGTTAAAAAGATTATGTTTTTTAAAAAGGAAAAATCTAAACAGCAGGAAAAAGGCGACTTCTATCTTGGCGTGCAGAAAATTTTTCGTATAGAAAATTCTGCCGATTTATTAGCTGCCGGAAAAGTAAACGGAACTATTTATAAAGGTGCTGCCATCTACATCACAAATCCCGGAGAAGATAGTGAACTGACTGAACTTACAACTGTCACTGAAATTATTATCAATAATAATTCCGTTGATAATGCGGCAGACACTTTTGTCATTGTAAAGCTTGAAGCAGGAAGTAAACTCCAGCTTAAACCCGGCTCTGTATTATTCACACGAAATGTATCAGTAAAAAGTGTTCATGATGCATATATCTATGCACTTGGCGAATCCTATATCAGTACAAAAAAGATGGAACTTACTGATATCGACTATGACAATATGAGTCTTACTGATCTGGCCGAATTAAGAAGATTATTCTGCTGGCTGATCGAACAAAAGAAGACTCAGGAAACAGAAGAAATCAAAGCCTTTAATAAAAAAACACTGGATACCATCTCACATCATATGTGCAGCCGCATTTTATCATCTCAGGAAATCTATACTGTAATCCACAAAAAAAACGGGGAACCTTTTATGATGGCACAGGTCATAAAACAACCGGATCGATATTTAACTACACCACCTGATATCATGCTCATACCAAAAGCATATATTGATGTTATTAAAAATCAATATAATCCTGATGTTTTTGACATTGTAAAAATAGAAAATGGTTCAGACAAAAAAGGCATATACAATTTCCTTGGAAGTACATTTTATCTGAATGGTGCCTGTGGCGTGAAAGTTATCTATGATAATTTTTCTATTGACGCATGTATGCTTGTTGAAAAGCCTGATTACAGTAATCTTCCACCCATCCAAAGACCGGTAACTAACCCCGATGTTGAACGTTGGCTCCTGTTACTAGGACAAATGAATGAGCCAAAAACAGATGACGAAAAACTCATATACAACATATTTTATGGTCACCTATTCCGCGAACTTGCCAGTGCAAATTTCATCATTCCGATGAAAATGAATGCCAAAATGGCTCCGCCTGATGAAAATGGTAAAACCGTAATAACAGAAGGCTCCACAATGGAATTTCCAACCAAAAATGGTAAAAATGGAAGAGATGCTGTCTGTATGTTTACGGACTGGAAACGTCTTCGCATGAATTACAAAGAATCTGATGGATGGGATGGTTTAATCCAGCCTATCAGCGGTATGATAGAAAAATTTGACTGCGCCATAAATGCTACTGAATATTTATCTGCCGGCTGCTATATAGACAAAGATTTCTATGATGCCAATATAAAATAAAGATACCCCCAAAAATATAAACTTTCTCAACCAATATTTGGTTGGGAAAGTGCATCTACCATTATACTTATTTCTCTCTTGCCTGTATCCTGATTTGCATTTGCTACAAACTCATAAACCGGACGATAATATCCCTTTGAATCCGGTGTGTAACTTATCTTCACTGATTTTACAACTAAATCAGATAATTGTTCATCTTTATCATAATCCGGGAAATAAAATTTTCCTGCACATAGCCTGTCATAAGCCTCTTTTTCTGAAATAACATCTACCTTTTTATAAGGCGTATATTTTATCATGGAGTCTCTGAAATTTTCAATTTTACCTGACGAATTAATACAACATTCTATCGTTCCCTTATAATACAAGCCATCGTCAAGAATTTCTCCATCGTCTGTAAACCTATAGTTTCCTGCATCATATTCCTCGATTGGTGCAAAAACTGCGTTTTCGGGAATAACCACTCCTAGATTTTCCAGCTTTTCTCTGACAAATTCCTCTGAAAGTCCAGCGTCAGCATCCGAATTTTCATCATCTATATTTGAAAAATCCGTGAAACTTACTGTTGGTCCTTCGTAATCGCACCAGATACTCAGGTTACTGCCCTCATCATCAAGGCTGGTACTGTAAAAAATAATAGTATCATCATATATGTCTGTTTTTGAGTCATCTATTAAAACACCATACTTTGAAAAGTACCCGTCGGCAAGCTCCCTCGCCTCATCTTCTGTAGCCCTGTGAATTGTATATACATCAAGCGGATCTGCCTCATCTGCCAGACTCACACCATCTGCCATCGAGACATCCACATTTTGATTTGAAATATTATCGATTGAAAGATTACCATATTCCATACTATTGTATACAATAAAAACAGCTGCAAAAGCTATAATTGTAAACGCAAGTGGAAGCTGTGCCACCAGACATTTTCTTATGGAAATGTTCTGTCTTTCACAAACATTTTCATCATGTGCCACTCCACTGACTTCATTTGTATTATCTTGGACTTTCTTCCTTGAACAGACTGCCACAAATATCAGTCTTGCAACCGAAAATAATCCATATCCGATCATTGCACCTATCGTATTATTTATGATATCGTCGGTTTCAAATACACCTCGTCCCGTGATAAGCTGCACAACCTCTATAAACAGTGCAAACCCAAACCCGCACAAATATATTTTCCACGCTCTTTTAATCTTTCCAAAACAAATTGGTAGTAAAAATCCAAACGGCACGAACATACATATATTAAGTATCAGATTTCTCCATTCCTGTGCACTAAAATTGTACCAGGCCTCTTTGTACGAAGAAAATGGTTTAAAGTTAGCCCGGTACTCAAATCCCCCAAAACCAATACCTCCTCTTAGCAATGTCACATAAAGGACAACAACAATGTATACTGCAAGTACACACACCAGTCCTATTCTGCCAATTGAAATCTGTTTTTTACCATGCAATATTTTTTTATAAATCATTTTGTAGCCTAAAAGCCAGATTATTGCCAAAAAAGCCACTACAATAGTGGCAAAAATAATGGCAGACTTTCCTAATCTCATAATATCTGATATTCTCATTACATTCTCCTCATACACTGCATTTTATTCATCTATATACAAATTTTATAGCTGCGTGTCTCCGTTGAAAGTTTATTATTGCTATCATAATACTCAGGCATCTGTTCCCTGAACCACTTATTATTCTACGTCTTTAACCACTTGGCCTGATGAATATATACGTTTCTAAAAAATCTTTATAAAAATGGTACCATATACATTGGAATATAATAAATTCCGTTTTCCCATTTGTAATCTTTTGTATGAACAACATATTTGCTACCTATACGATTACTAAACTTGTTGCAAAATGCATCAAGTGATTTATGCGTTCTATAATTACCGGATTTCACCTCTAATGGACATATCTTATCTTTAACAGAAGTTAAAAAATCAATCTCATACAAATGATTTGAAGTTTCACTTTTCATCGTGTAATAAAACAAATTATTACCTTTTGCTATTAGCATCTGTGCCACAACATTTTCATAGACATATCCTAAATTTACATCTAGTTTGTCCGAAAGTAACTTATTATAAATAATATTCTCCGTATATTTTTTATCCTTAAATGCCAAAGTTATAAATAAACCAACATCCGAATTAAACAATTTATATCGTCCTGCAGCCTTTTCCAATGACATTCCTACATCAGGATTATTAGCGTGATATGCAATATTTACAGTGTACGAACTGAGCATATCAGGAATCAGTTCTCTTACTTTCGCAGAGCGAATCCCCTCTCTTGCACTTGACAGAATATATCTTGATGCATTACCACTAAGGTTAGCAGGTATGGCATCATAAATATCACCAGCAAGACCAGTTCCATCTATCTTCACAAAGTCTTCTTCATATAAATCTACAATTTCTCTTTTAGTTTCATCAACCAATTGCAAATTGTTTTTCTCTATATACGTTTCTATGGACTGTGGCATTCCACCAACAAGCATATACAATCTGAATATCCGCATCAGGTTTCTATGCATTGCATTCCCTGCAGCCTTTTTATTCTTTATAAGATACCTTATTGTTTCCGCTGATACCTCATCTCCTATTGCCCATAAGAACTCCTCAAAATCCATAGGAAACATAGATATTTTATGTTCTTCGCTTGGAATCAAAATATCCTTTGTATTCTTTTTTATTGATAATAAAGAGCCTGTTTCAATATACTTATATCTTCCATCCGAAACGAGATATTTAATTGCCTGCCTAGCCTTTGGAAATAACTGAACCTCATCAAAAATAATTACTGACTCTTTCTCCTATAACCTGGTTCCCATTAACTGCTGCAATTGCAAAAAGAAAAAATCCAGATCATACATATCATCAAATAGATCAATAATTGCCTTACTTGTATGAGCAAAGTCAATGAGAATATACGATTTAAACTCCTTTTTGCAAATTCCTCTGCAATAGTTGATTTACCAACTCGTCTTGCTCCCTTTATCAAGAGTGCATATTTATCGCTTCTGTTCTCTTTCCACTCATATATTTCATCGTATATTTTTCTTTTAAAAACTGGTTTATCCATGCATAAATCCACATTTCCGCCACAATTATAACGCAAATCCCCTTTCATGTAAATCTGAATTATAGTCAAATCCCTATTAGTTTTCTCGCGTTTTTAACGCATATCCCCCTTTGATTTTCCTGGCTATTAAATTTACATCTATTTCTTCATCTTCTCATTATGTACATATATCACAGTTCTTACACAAAAATAGTATCACATATTTTTATTAAAGTATCCTGTCTCTTCCAACACCTTCTTATCTGGACAATAATAACTATATTCTCTTGAATTTCCAACTTTCATTGCTGTTCCAAATTTTAATATTCCTTGTTGTATGCCAATTCTTATATATTATGCATCCTTTCCAATTGCTTTAGCAATCTCTGCGATAGGCACATCTCGTTTGCATAATTCCGACCCTTGAAAAATATGCATTTTCAAAGCATTTGTCAGTTACCCGTGTGTTACTGACCCATTTTTATCTATTCTCATATTATCACGTTTATTCTAATTACGAAAAATATTTACGTATTTTACGTATTTTCTATTGATATTACGTGTTATACGTAGTATTATATACTTGTAAGGAGGAAACAATACAAATGAGATTTCGAGAAATTGAAAAACAACTCCTTGATGACGGATGGTCGCTCGTAGATGTGAGAGGTTCACATCATCAATACAAGCATCCAACCAAATCGGGAAAGGTAACAATCCCAAATCATCGAGGCGACATTCCTCAAAGGGTTGTCAACTCCATACTCAAACAGGCGGGTCTCAAGTGAGACCTGCCACCTTAAAAGAAAGGAGATTTGTATGAATTATATTTATCCCGCTGTTTTTTATCCGGAGGATGACGGTCGATATTCTGTCATTTTCCCCGACCTTAATGACCTCGCCACTTATGGGGATAACCTTGCGGATGCTTTCGCTATGGCTCAAGAGGCTTGTGGTCAATATCTTTTCACTTCATTGCGTGACGGTGATGTCCTTCCTGCTCCGTCTACACTGAACGCAGTAGAAAAAGACGACGAAAACGCTATTGTCAACATGGTATGTGTAAACCTCGACGAGTACGCTCGTGCATACGATGATAAGGCAGTCAAGAAAACTTTAAGCATTCCTGCATGGCTTAATACTGCATGCGAAAATCTTGGTATCAATTATTCAAAAGTCCTCAAGGATGCTCTTATTGCAAAATTACAAGCACATTCATAAATCTCATTTGTATAACATAATCAAGGGCGATGTCTGCCAAACAGATACCGCCCTCTTTTTCATGCAAAAATATGTCTTGCACAAGATTTCAAAGTATTGCATAAGACACCTTTTTTCGTGTTAGTTACCTGTGTGTTACCTGTTAGTTACCAGAACATTTTCGTGTGTTTTGAGGGTGTCTGATAGATTTTCAGAATATAAAGAAAACCCCGAAAATACTGGATTTTCGGGGTCTGTTGCTCTTTTTCGATATTCGGTTGAATTATCTCTTTGAGAACTGAGGAGCTCTACGAGCTGCTTTGAGACCGTATTTCTTACGCTCTTTCATACGTGGATCACGTGTTAAGAATCCAGCAGACTTAAGAACCGGTCTGTACTCTGAATCTACCTGAAGGAGTGCACGAGCGATTCCGTGACGGATTGCTCCGGCCTGTCCTGTGTATCCACCACCTTTAACGTTTACTAAAACGTCAAATTTATCAACTGTCTCAGTTGCAACTAATGGCTGGCGAACAACTACCTTTAATGTCTCAAGACCAAGGTACTCATCGATATCTCTTTTATTGATTGTAATCTTTCCTGTTCCAGGTACTAAATATACTCTAGCAACAGATGATTTTCTTCTTCCTGTTCCGTAATACTTTGTATTAGCCAATTTACTTTACCTCCTATTAAAATTCTAATGTCTCAGGTTTCTGAGCTGCATGTTTGTGATCTGGTCCAGCGTATACGAATAACTTTGTATACATCTGACGTCCAAGAGGTCCCTTTGGAAGCATTCCCTTTACAGCGTACTCGATAACGCGCTCTGGGTGCTTGTTCATCATCTCTCTTAATGTTGTCTCTTTCATACCGCCAATATACTCTGAGTGATGGTAGTAAATTTTCTGGTCTAATTTCTTTCCAGTAACTTTAACCTTCTCAGCATTGATAACGATTACATAATCACCTGTATCAATGTGTGGTGTAAAGATAGCTTTATTCTTTCCTCTTAATACTTTAGCAACTTCTGATGCTAAACGTCCTAATGTCTTACCTTCAGCGTCTACTACATACCATTTTCTATCGATTGTAGCAGGACTAGCCATAAATGTTTTCATCGGTTTTCCTCCTTAAATGATTCAACTACTTTTCTAAGATGCTTCAACGGAATTTCGTATGTCCGGACGCCATTCCATAACATCTTTTCTATATTAAATGGTCACCGGGGCTTTGGTTCCCATTTACCTACTTCCGCAGACTTACATATTATACGTTGTCAAGCCTCGTCTGTCAAGAAAAATAACGTTATTTCGTCAACTTTTTATGAAATCATCTATTCTATGATATATTTTTGCCGGCAGTGACGTATCCATCTCCCCGACTCCGTCTATTATTCCTTCCTTAATGAACTTTTCGCTCTTTCTCCATTACAGCTTTTGTTTCATCATAGCACATATCCCACTCGTTTATCTCTTCATCTGTTGTGTCTGATTTCACATCATAATTATCTAGCATATACTGGCCTAAATACGAAGTAAAATGCTGTGCACCATAAATGTTGAGATGCTCATAATCAGCAAAATCTGTTTTATCATCTATTCCTGCCTGTGCATAATCATTGTGAAGATCTAAAAAGTCGTATCCATATTCCTCAACAGTTGTTTTAACCTCATCAAGTCCATTCTTGCTTACAGCTAAAGCCTGATGTGGCGGTGCAACCATGAGCATATTTTCAACTCCTGAATCCTTACAATACTGCAGAAATTCCTTGAGATATTTTCTGCAGTCATCTGTCATATAAAGCTTCTCCTGTGTCGGATAGCCGAGTTTCGCAAGATTTTCCCTGCCTCCTGTAACACTTGACTTGGTATAATATCCCTTAAGATATCCTCCTCCTGTCAATAAAATATGTGAACGAAGGAAAAATGATGTGGCCACCCCAACCGGATCTTTCCAGTTCTCATGGTATTTAACAAGTGAAAAAGTCATATTATTCTGAAGATCCTCAGGCACATCCTCCTTTATCGTTTCCTCACGATTCTCTGAAAACGGTATATTATCGATCCACTTTCTTAAATAGATTTCATTATCCAGATTCCAGTTTCCGTAATAAAATGATGTGGCATTTACAATAAGGAGCTTAGGCTTCTGCCTTTTCTGGATTTCTTTCAGAATCGATTTGTACATGCTGCACGGAATGCCACCAATCGAAAGATTCATTGATTTTATACCATACTCATGCCATGCAAGCCCAGGGGCATAACCCATATAGATCTCACTTGCTCCCATAAGCATTACATCCACACTGTTTTCTTTTGTCTGATAAAATCCATCTATATTTGCAACATCTACATTATCTATAACTATAAACGATTTTGTAGCGATCTGAAACAAAACTGCAAATATGATCGCAAAAACTACTGTTGCAAATAATTTTTTAACTACTGTCTTTTTAGGTTTCATAATATACTCTTTCCTCTTTGTTGCCAGTACAGCTGCTGACTAGAATTGCATATAAACAAAATCTGCCGGGTTTACGCCAGGTCCATAATAACCAAATATTATAAGTACAAAAATTCCAACATACAAAATAGCCCATCTTGCTGGCAGCTTTTTCGATAAGATCACATCACGGAGATCCACCTTCTTCTTTTCTTCATATAAGCTGATAAAGAAAAGAGCCACTGCAGCCAGAAATATTATAAGAAGATCTGCCTTATCCAGTCCACATTCACCTATATTCTTTATTATCATTCCGGGACGAAGCTGTCCTATATGGAAATCAGTAACAGATTTTCCTAACATTCTGAATGCTGTCGTCGCATTCTTTGCAATATCAAAATAATATCCGATAAGTACCATTATAAATGTCCAGATAACAGATACTATTGTCGCAAAAATCCCATTTCTTTTCAGCTTTGTCGCATCAAAGAATTTATCAGCCACCTTATTGTTTACTGGTGCGAATAACTCCGAAATCATTATGACTATACCATTCCATAATCCAAAATACAAATATTTCAGATTTGAGCCATGCCAGACACCGATAACAATAAATGTGATAAGACTTGCTACGCATCCGGGAAAAACTTTGCTTATATGCTTTCCAAACCTGGGTTTGAGCCACTTTCCAAAGTTGAGAAATTTCTTTGAAATTGATAACGGATAAAAAATATAATTTCTGCACCAGTCACCAAGTGTCATATGCCAGCGGTGCCAGTATTCCGTAAGTGATCTTGAAAAGTACGGATGATTAAAGTTGATAGACATATTTATGCCAAACATTTCCGCAACACCACGGACAATATCGATTCCACCTGAGAAATCCGCATATAACTGCAATGCATATACAAGTGCAGCAAACAAAACATATGTACCCGAATATGACATCGGCTTGTCCATAACAAAATTAATTATATTTACCGCACGGTCAGCGATCACAAGTTTCTTCAGAGCTCCCCACAATATGAGCATTGCGCCTTTCTGGATATTTCTGAATTTAAAATCGTGTCCCTCGTAAAGCTGTCCGGCAAGGTTATCATATATTGCAATAGGTCCCTGGATGATCTGTGGAAAAAATGATACAAACAATGCAAGTTTAAAAACATTTTTCTGTGGTTCAACTTTTTCCCTGTAAACATCCATAACATATCCCATAGACTGGAATGTATAAAACGAAATACCAAGAGGAAGCAAAAGTCCCAGCTTTGACGCATATGGAATGTACTTTAAAAATGCCAGCATGCCAAAATTAAATACCAACGCAGCGATCATTACTGCCACACGTTTCTTCCGCCCTTTTTCACGATATTCCTTACGTGTCTGTCTGTCCCACTCGGCCTTGTGTTCCTTGACAACAGCATCCTGCTTTTTTAGCATCGCATCTATTGCGACCGCAGAGAAATACGTTGTGAGTATAGTAAGCAGAATGAATATGACATACCATTTACATATAATTATGTAATAAGAAATGCTGCCTAGAAGCAATACCCCCCAACGGCATTTCTTCGGAAAACAATAATATAATGCCAATAATATAAGTACAAATATGCAATATTTTAACGAAATAAGTTCCACGCTGTTAAAGCCTCCTAGTATAATTTTTTATTTTGAATATGCGGATAATTCAAAATACTGTGCTCCGATTTTGTTTTTAGTGTCCTTTGCACACTCTTCAAGCACCTTATCGGTTTTCTGTGCACATAAATCCCATCTCTTTACCGTTTTATCTGAATGACTTCCTTTTATATCATAGTTTTCTGTCAGATATTTTCCAAGAAAATATGTAAGCTTCCTGCTTCCTATAACATTCAAATGTTCAGGATTATAATAGTCATATGTAGATTCTATCCCCATCTCTTCCTTATGATCTTCAAAATTAACAAAATTATATCCATACGATGTTATAAGGTCATTTACTTCATCAAAGATTTCAGGATTATCAACCTGCTTTTCATGAGGAAATCTGGCAAAAACAACATTTTCAATCCCACAGGATTTACAATACTCCAATAAATCTGTCATATATTGTCTGCTCTTGTCAGTGAAATATAATGTCTTTTTCTTATCACATCCCGATGGATCTGATTCCTTTGCAAAAGAGGCGAACCCTTTCATATATGATGTATCTGAAAACTTCATATGGATACGTGTTTCAAATGCTTTAAAACACTTTCCCAGATCTTTCCAGTTATTGTGATATATTCCAAATGTCGAATAAAATGAATCTCTCTGATCTTTCGGAACGATCTCATTTATGGTTTCCATCCGGTTTTTCTCATCATGCATATTGTCTATCCAGCTGTGCAGCTTTATTGTCCGGTCATAGTATGTATCTTTTTGTAAAAATCCATTTACTTCAAAAACAACAGCCTTAGGTTTTTGACGTGTGAGCGTCTCCCGCAGCATTGATTTATAAACGCTTCCCGGAACACCGGAAACCCCGAATGAGTATGACGTATACCCATACTCTTTCCATGCAGTCGTTGCGCTGTAATCGGCATAAACCTCACTTGCTCCTATGAGCATGACATCAATAGTGTTCTCCGGTTCCTTATAAAAGCCATCAATAGTCGCTATATTTACAACATCTGTCATTCTTAAAAACGATGCAATAAACATATATATTAAAACAAAAATAAGTAAAAATGCTATCGTCTTTGCTATTGCTTTTTTTGTTATTGTCTTTTTCATATCCATATCTCCATTTTTTTTTCATCTCCGACATTATACCCTACTTTTTTAAATAAAGTACGTATTTAAATATATCTTAATAAACAATTAAAAAATAGATGGTCAAAATGCAAAAATACCAGTTCACACCCACCGCAAACTGGTACTTTTACCACTATTCGTACTCTATCCCAATCATCGTAAGTCCACATGCAGGTGCGGTTGGTCCAGCCTTCCCCCTGTCAGCAGCATCAATTATCCCCTTAATGGCATCAGCCTCCATATCGCTTCCGCCTATTTTTATAAGTGTCCCGGCAATTATCCTGACCATGTTATATAAAAATCCATTTCCCTTAACACGGATCAAAATTATATCATCACTTTTTGTGACATTGCAGTCATAAATAGTCCGCACCGTCGTATTTGACTGTGCATTAGCAGAACAAAAGCTTGCAAAATCATGTTCTCCTATCAGATAAGAAGCTGCTCTGCGCATCTTTTCCACATCAAGTGGATAATGGTAAAAATATGTGTCAAGCCTTCTCGTAGGATTTCTGAATTTTGCATTTAAAATCGTGTATTCATATGTCTTCCGGCTCTTTGAAAATCTTGGGTGAAATTCCCTGTCAACTTCGCACGAATCAACTACAACGATATCCTCCGGAAGACTCTGGTTTATCGCATAGCTTATTTTTTCAGCCGGCATTCTTGTATCTGTATCAAAAATACACACATTCCCGAGTGAATGTACTCCCGCATCCGTGCGGCTTGCACCAGTTACCTTTATGTCCTCCTTGAAAAACCTCGATAGCTGTTCATTCAAAACCTGCTCTATCGTAATGCCATTTGGCTGTATCTGCCAGCCACAGTAATTTGTTCCATCGTATGCAACTATCAATTTTACACGTTTCATAAATCCACCTGCGTTATTTTGCAAATATAAAAGAGCTTATATTGAACGGAAGAAAAACTCTGAAAGCTATAACTATGATCAAAAACACGAAAAGCATTATATATGCTAAACGATCGTCCTTTTCGTACTTCAGCGGTTTCATCTTTGTTCTTCCCTCACCGCCATTATAGCATCTTGCCTCCATCGCCATAGCAAGGTCATCGGCTCTGCGGAAAGCAGAGACAAAAAGCGGAACAAGGAGCGGAACCATATTTTTTGCTCTTCTTAAAATATTTCCATTCTCAAAATCTGCGCCTCTTGCCATCTGGGCTTTCATTATCTTATCCGTTTCTTCTATAAGGATAGGTATAAATCTAAGGGCAATGGACATCATCATAGAAATCTCATGGACCGGAACATGGATTTTATTTAAAGGTCCCATGGACTTTTCAAGTCCGTCCGTAAGCTGGTTCGGTGTTGTAGTCAGAGTCATGAGCGATGTTCCGATTATGAGCAGTACAAGGCGGACTATCATTGTAAGCGCATTTGTTATACCTGTATCTGATATGTGAATGATCCCGTAGTCAACTAATGCATTGTCGCCTCTTGTAAAAAACAGATTAAAGCTCGCTGTGATAACAAGAAGAACGATGATCGTCTTAAGTCCTTTTACCATAAATTTAAATGGAACTTTTGAAATTTTTATTACTGCAGCCAGACATAATACTATAAATGCCAATCCTGCAATTCCCTTGTAGCAGAAAAGAGCGATTATATAAATCAGTGTTGCAAATAATTTTACTCTTGGGTCCAGTTTATGTATTGGCGATCCTGCCGGATAATACTGGCCTATTGTGATATCACGAATCATAGCTTTTCCTTTTATACTCTCCTGTTTTTAAGTGCCTTAAGTATTGAATCCCTTGCCTCCGAAACCGTTGTCGCTGATGTATCCACATCCAATCCTCTCTGTGAAAGTTCATTCATCAGATATGTCACCTGTGGTGCGGCAAGTCCTACAGCCTCAAGTTCTTTATAATGTGCAAACACCTCTTTCGGTGCTCCGTCAAACATAACCTGTGCGTCATTCATCACAATGATCCTGTCCACATATTCCGCAACATCTTCCATGCTGTGCGAAACAAGTATTATAGTAATCCCAAGGTCTTTCTGCATGTTTGAAAGAAGACCGAGTATCTCATCCCTTCCTGCCGGGTCAAGTCCCGCCGTAGGCTCATCAAGTATTAAAACCTCCGGATGCATAGCAAGCACACCCGCTATGGCAACTCGCCTCTTTTGTCCGCCTGACAGATCAAATGGCGGCTGATAATACAGATCTTCAGGAAAATGTACATTCTGAAGAGCTTCATATGCTCTAAGCTCTACAGTTTTTCTATCTAATCCCTGATTTTTAGGACCAAAACATACATCCTCAAAGTTTGTTGTCTCAAAAAGCTGATGTTCCGGATACTGGAAAACCATACCTACTTTATTTCTGAGCTGTCTCAGGTCGTAATCCTCATCATATATATCCTCTCCGTTGTAATATATATGTCCTGATGTCGCCTTAAGAAGTCCGTTTAAATGCTGCACCAGCGTAGATTTTCCCGAACCGGTATGTCCAATTATTCCTATAAACTGTCCATCCTCTATCTTGAGATCGATATCCTTAAGTGCCTGCACCTTATAAGCAGAATCGGCACTATAACAGTAATTCACTTTATCTAATATAATAGGCATTTTATCTCCTTTACAGACTTTATGCAAGTGCCATGAGTGCGTCTACTAGTTCCTCGCGTCTTAATATTCCGTCAGGGATATCAAGCCCGGCTTTTTTTAGTTCGTCGGCTACAAGTGTAATCTGCGGTACATCAAGTCTGTGCTCTTTAAGCTCGTCCACCCGGGAAAATATCTGTCGTGGTGTTCCATCCATAATGATTTTTCCCTTTTCCATAACGTATACATAGTCAGCATCAACAACCTCTTCCATGTAGTGGGTGATAAGAAGTATTGTCACACCTTTTTTCCTGTTTAACTCATGTGCTGTCGCAATTACTTCTTTTCGTCCGTTAGGGTCAAGCATTGCCGTTGGTTCATCAAATACTATACATTTAGGTTCCATGGCAACGACACCTGCTATGGCAACTCTTTGTTTTTGTCCACCAGAAAGCTTATTAGGCGAATGTGTTCTGTACTTCGTCATTCCAACCGACTTAAGCGCATGGTCAACCCTCTGCCATATCTCATCTGTAGGCACCACCTATATTTTCCGGGCCAAAACCTACGTCTTCCTCGACAACACTTGCGATTATCTGGTTATCCGGATTCTGGAAAACCATACCTGCTGTCTTTCTGACCGGAATTACATTTTTCTCTTCCGATACATCCATTCCATCAACCCATATCGTTCCCTCGCCGGGTGAAAGAAGTGCATTAAAATGCTTTGCAAGTGTTGATTTGCCTGAACCATTATGTCCAAGTACAGCTATAAACTGTCCTTCTTTTATATCCAGATCCACATTATCAAGGGCTGTCGTGATCGAATCAACATTACCCTCCTCATCACGTCTTATGAATTCATGGACTAATTTACTTGTTTTAATTATACCCATTTTTTCCCTCACAGGTTATCTCTAATCATCCCAGCTTAATCTATGAAGCTGTCCCTCAAGTTTCATGTGATCAAAATTATTCTGGCGAAGAGCCTCATACAATACGATTGCAACCGAATTAGATAAATTGAGCGATCTTGTCTCGCCTATCATCGGTATTCTGACACATTGCTCCGGATGCTCTTTTAAAATTTCCTCCGGGATACCGGCGCTCTCCTTGCCAAACATTATAAAGCAGTCCGGCTCATACGAAACATCCGAATATACATGTCTGCCTTTTGTAGTTGCATAATAGATCTTTGCATGAGGATTCTTCTCACAGAAATCATTCCAGTCAATATATGTTGTAACATCAAGATCCTTCCAGTAATCCATTCCAGCCCTTTTTAACGCTTTCTCTGACAATGAAAACCCCAAAGGCTCTATAAGATGAAGCTTTGTACCGGTCGCAACACATGTCCTTCCGATATTTCCGGTATTTGCCGGAATTTCCGGCTCATGTAAAATTATATTAAGCTCTGCCATTATCGTGCACCTTTTCCTTTTGTCTAAGTTCATTTACGAATTCTTCTATACGTCCAAGTGCTGTTTTTAAATCATCTATCGAGTACGCATACGAGATCCTCACAAAGCCCTCGCCCGACTTTCCAAAAGCTGTTCCAGGAACAACCGCAACTTTTTTGCTGTTTAAAAGCTCTGTTGCAAACTCATCCGATGTCATGCCAAATTCTTTTATGCTTGGGAATATATAAAAAGCTCCAAATGGTTCGAAACATTTCAGTCCCATATTTTTCAGCCGGTGAAGCAGATACCTGCGTCTCTCATTATACTGATCGCGCATCTGGACCACATCAGCATCACCGTTTTTCATTGCTTCAACTGCTGCATACTGGCTTGTCGTAGGTGCACACATTATTGCAAACTGATGTATCTTTAACATCTGCGACAAAATTTCTTTTGGCGCACAGGCATATCCCAGTCTCCAGCCTGTCATTGCATAAGCCTTTGAAAAACCATTTATAAGTACACATCTTTCCTTCATTCCCGGAAGTGATGCGATTGAAACATGCTTCTCAAGATATGTAAGTTCTGAATAGATCTCATCTGTAATGACATACAGATCATGCTCTTTTACTACCTTTGCTATAGCCTCTATATCATTCAATTCCATAACCGCACCTGTAGGATTGTTTGGAAACGGCATGATAAGGATTTTGCTCTTTGGCGTTATCGCTTCTTCGAGTTCTTCTGCTGTGAGACGGAACTCATTTTCCTCTTTAAGTTCCACTATTACAGGTTTTCCACCTGCAAGTACCGTACACGGCTCATATGAAACATAACTAGGCTGTGGAATTATGACCTCATCTCCCGGATCAAGCATTGCACGTAGTGCCATATCTATTCCTTCACTGCCACCGACAGTAACCATGATCTCATTGTTATAGTTATATTTCATGCCATATTTTCTATCTAAATATTTAGATATTTCAATTTTTAATTCCTTGAGACCTGCATTAGAAGTATAAAATGTACGCCCCTTTTCAAGTGAATATATTCCCTCGTCCCTTATATGCCATGGCGTATCAAAATCCGGCTCTCCAACGCCAAGTGAAATAGCATCCTCCATCTCACTTACAATATCAAAAAATTTTCTGATGCCGGATGGCTCAATCGTCTTTATTGTCTTTGATAACGGATCTCTCATTACGACATCATTGTCCTTTCGTCTTTTTTAGCCGGTCCTGTCATTACAGTTCCGTGATCTTTGTATTTCTTTAAAATAAAGTTTGTCTTTGTGGACAACACCTGATCGAGCGTTGATAATTTATCTGTCACAAATTGTGAGACCTCACGCAGAGTCTTTCCCTCAAGTGTGACCATCAGATCAAAACCACCTGAAATAAGGTACACAGAATTAACCTCCGGATAATTGTAAATACGCTCTGCGATCTTGTCAAATCCCATGCCGCGCTGTGGTGTCACACGTACCTCGATCATGGCAGTGACTTTTTCTATTCCTGCCTTATCCCAATCTATAAGTGTATGGTAGCCGCATATGATCCTCTCATTTTCCATAGCTGCCAGTTCTTTTACTACAGAAGCTTCATCAACTCCGAGCATTATTGCAAGCTCATTTAAATCTATTCTGCTGTTTTTCTCTATAAATGTTAAAATTTTTTCTCTCATTCCTATATTCCTCTGCATCCCGGATATTCCTTATATTGCAAATATCCTCTATTTAAAAATCTTATATATCTCATCTGTCTGTGCTGTCTCCAGAAAGCGTTTTTCTTCCCCGGATATAAGCACCCTGTCATTAGATTCTGTCGCAGTTCCTATAATAACGGCATTTATCCCTGATCTATTGATCTCCCGCACTATCCGGCTGCCATCAAATGCTGCTATTATAAGACATCCCTGTGATATGAGCTTATAAGGATTTATATCAAAAAATTCACAGATCTCAATCGTTTCCTGCTTTACAGGTATTTTCTTTAAATCAATATCCATTCCGCACTTTGACGCCTCAGCCATATCCCAGAGAGCTCCAAATATACCTCCCTCTGCGACATCATGCATGGCTACAGCTCCTGCTCCTTTTGCAGACTCTGCAGCCTGTATCGCGGAAATATCCTCCAGATATTGTTTTGCCTTATCTATAAACGCCTTCGAGAAGCGGCTGTTTAGTTCTTCTTCTCTTTCGACCGCTATAAGTGATGTCCCTGCCAGTCCTGCGTATCCGGCAGCTATTATATCCATTCCGGGCTTTACTGCCCTTGAAGGTGCGATCTCATTTGTTATTCCAAATGCAGTGATATTTAAAATTATATTTTTTACTGCTCTTGTAACCTGTGTGTGTCCGCCCAGTACAGATATCCCTGCCCCTGCACACACTTTATCTATTTCTTTCATTGTTTCACGCAATTGCGCCTCATTAGACAGCGTTGGCAGCAGAAACGTAACCATTATTCCTGTAGGTCTTGCCCCGGATGAGGCAAGATTATTTACTGCACTGTATACAGAAAAACGTGCAAGTGCATGTGTGTCTTTTATATCAAGTGTTACAGATTGAGCTGACAATGCCGCCATTGTACTTCCGCTTGTCTTTACTATGGCGCAGTCCTCTCCTACTCCTGGTTTTAAAATGACATCTTCATTTACCGTATGAAGTTGTTTAAGTACAGATCTTTTTAAAACTGACTCTGATATTTTTCCATTCTTCATATTTTACCCGCTATCTTTTCATAGTATATGTTTTATCTGTATACTTTCTGTGATAATGTTTCTGCGTTTCCATAAAACACTGGTATTTACTGTGCCGGTGCTGCCGTCTGGTCTGTTGCGCCCTGCTCTGGTGTGATCTGTGTCTGATCCGGTGTTGTCTGCGTCTGACTTTGATCCGGTGTTGTCGTCTGTGCCGGCGCCTGAGTCTGGCTCTGATCCGGTGTTGTCGTCTGTGCCGGCGCCTGAGTCTGGCTCTGATCCGGTGTTGTCGTCTGCGCCGGTGTCTGAGTCTGGCTCTGATCCGGTGTTGTCGTCTGCGCTGGTGTCTGAGTCTGGCTCTGATCCGGTGTTGTCGTCTGCGCTGGTGCCGTAGTCTGATCCGCCGCCTGTGCCGGATCTGCTGTAGTTCCATCTGCCGCCGCATTCTGTGCAGCTTGCTGCTGCATCCGTGCCTAAAGATCTGACTGTGCTCTCGTCCTGTGAACCTGCTGCGCCTGCATTGCTGCAAGAACCTCCTCCGAAGCCCTGCTGTTCCCACTGTTACTATCTTTGGAGATGCTTTATAGTTACTGTTGTTAAACACCTCATCACTTACAACTTCTCCATTTTCTTTTACTGTCTTCCAGAGTCTGGCAACAATTCCTTTGTGTGGTGACTGGTCTACGCTGTAATATCCTACTGGCTGTGAGCCGTCAAAATTAAACTGTATCTCCGGCTCGGTCTCTGATACTGTCTCACTATGGAACGAAACTTCCCTTCCTTCTTTGCGCATCTCAACTCCATAAACATTGAATGTTATGATTCCGCCGCTGCAATATCCCTCTATATATATAGGATTATCAAGGTTATTTTTAAACTTAAAATCCTTATACGTTCCTGCTATTGCTGCATCATCCGATGGATCCACATATGAAACTATCATGGAATGATTGAATCTTTGAACCACCTCAAGTTCAGCCCTTATTATAGCATTGTAAAGTGTAGTTGATACCTGACACACACCACCTCCGACGGATTCTACTACCTGTCCGTTTTCGTATGCGCCGGCAAGCTCGTAACCATTGTCCTCTGTTATCGGACTTATTGCAGAATAAACCGAAAACTGTTCTCCAGGATAAACAATATGTCCGTTTATAAGGCTGCATGCATTTTTAACATTCGCTGCCCGTCCTGCCTTAGACGTACTGAAATCTGTTGAGAATGTGCCGAGAACATCCTTTATCTTTGATAATTCTTCTTTTGTACCTCTCGGTTCAATCGTTGTGGAAACAAGATCGATCTCATTTGACTTTCCATCCCATTTATTTTCGAGAAAATCATTTATCGCATACACAGATGACACAATATCCACTTCCTGCCCCTGCGTACCCTCTATATAGTTAAATCCATCAGCTGTCTTTTCAAGTCCGCTGTCAACAGCTTCTACATCAAGCTTATCTTTGTTATCATAAAGAAACTGCGCTGTCTTTTCTTTATCTACTGATAAGTGCATATTTACAGAAACCTCGCCGTTTTCGAGTTTCTTTGACTGCACGAAACGATTTATGAGATTGCCTGTCCGGCCGACTCCCATAGCCTCGTCAACAGCCGCCGAAGCATCTGATTTTATAGACATTTCAGCTGCGGTCGCATCAACCGATCCATTTGCTCCCTGTAAAGTAAACGTTGTATTGTCTATGCTCTCTATATAATCATTTAATGCTGTTTTTGCTTCATTTTTCGTCATACCGCCCACATCAACGCTGCCAATATATACGCCATCGTTTATGGTCTGGGTTTTTTGTGACTTGGCAAATATATTATCTGTTCCAAAAAATGTAAATGCTGCTGTTGCCACGGCTGCTGCAATAAAAACTGTTACTTTACTCTTCTTCATCTTCATATATCCTTCTTGGGTCTTCCCTATAAATGCTCTTAACTTCTTTATCATCAGTAATTAACAATTTTATCATAATTATGCTTTTTTTCAAGACTTCCACTATACGAGAACTGATACAAATGTTGTAACGATCATTGCAACTACTAAAATAATTGCTATAGCTACAACCACCTTTTGATTATTTTTATTATTAAAATTGTACATACTATTCACCTCTATTCTAAAATGCGTTATACTATTTGTAAAAATTAATGAAAGGATCTACTGATAAATGATTCCAGTTTTTACAATTTTTTTCGTTATAGTTATTTTGATCACTGCAGTCACGATCAAGCATAATACAAAAGAACAGGATTCTGTAGACTCCCGCTTCTGGGAACGTGAACGCAAGGCCAACTCAACTTTAAAAAAAGATATAAGTAATCTGAAATATATTACCATACCTGATGAGTTTTTTCCATCCGAAAGTGATGCCTTAATCTCAAAGGAAGCAGAAAATTTTCTGAAACTACATGGGAAAACACTGCTAAACCTTAATGGAATGACCAATACTGAGCTTAAACTAAATTATGGCATCATGAATTTCGAAAAACTTGCCTCTTATGATACGAACTTTCTCGATTTTGTATCTATTGTGCCCGACTACTGCATATGGCTTGCTGACTCATGCGATGAGAAGGATAAAGCAATAAAGCTTCTCAAATTCGCAAAGGAGTGTGATTCGGACTCAAAAAAAATCGATGCACTATATGAAAAGCTTCTCAACAGCTGATGATTATTTTCTCCCATATTTTGCCAGATATTCATCATAAAGACGTGATGCCTGGCTTCGTGTCAGAGTTTCCCATGATATTACATCGATTATGTTATGGGAAACCATATACCCTTTAATCTCTCTATCTGATGCTTTGTCGCAGGAGTCTGACGTTTCGCCTTGTATACAAGCGGAGCACTTTTTATTGTCTGCCCTTTCTCTATTGCTATTTCCTTTAATTTTTCAAATATCTGATAAGTTTCAACTGCATCATCAAGCGCTCTGTGTGCATTCTGTCTGTTTATCCTGAAATATACACACAGATCCTCTAATTTTTTTGATTGCCCTGCCGGAAGATATTTTCTTGCAATTTTTAATGTGTCAAATGCATTCAGTTGGAGCGGTATTTTTTTATTTGCCGCCCACTGCTTTATAAAACTGTAATCAAAGACTACATTGTGCCCTACTATCTCATCATTTCCTATAAACTCAATAAGATGCATGACCGCCTCATCCATATCTGCCCCGGCTGATGCTTCTTCATCAGTTATCCCCGTCAGTTCCTGCACTCTTTCCGGAATATGGATCTTTGGATCTACAAGTGTCTGGTATTTTTCTGACAGTTCTCCATTCCTTATCTTTGCAGCACCTATTTCTATTATTTTATCATTTTTCGCCGACAGACCAGTCATCTCAAGATCTATGACTGTGTAATTTTGTATATTATCCATTTTCTCCACCATCACAATTATTCAAGCCCATAAGATCGATCAAATATCATTCCTCACAGCTTACATATTCCACATATGCCTGATTGTCCAGTGGATCACGCTTATCATAGTGGAATAGTGCCCACTGTGGATTGTCATGTCTTTTTGGAAGCTGTTCTATTTTATGCTTCTGTTTTTCTGGAAATACATAATGAAACGGTTCAATATGAGACATTTTTCCATTTTTGCAATATTCCCTTGTCATAGCCTTAAATGCAGCCTGATCCACAGCCCATTTCGGTCTGCTCTTGCAATTTTCCCTGTAATACAGATCAAAAAGCAGGGATTCCTGTATCATCTCTACCATTTCATCCGGTACAGCTTTTTTACTTTCCCGCAGAAATTCTAAAAGGATCTCACATCTTCTTATCCTTGAATGGCTCATTCCAAAATATCCTTTGGCTTCATAAAAATCTCCGAACTGCTGGAAAAAATCAAACATACTGTCATATACTTTCTCAATAAGTTTCATCGTTATCTCAAACTGTCCACTGTTATAGTATACTTCAAGCATCTCCTCGACACGTTTAATGAGGATAACTTCATCAAAATTAAGCCACTTTGTGGATAACACCTCATAAGGCGGCTTATCATGGTAGATAAGTCCGTACTCTGCAGCATGATTAAACATATAAGACCCCTTCAGCACCTTAAGGAATCCTAACTGAAGCTGGTTCGGATGCAGTTGATATATATCATCAAATGACTTTTTAAAGCTATCATACCCCTCATAGGGAAGCCCTGCGATGAGGTCAAGATGTTCATGTATATTTCCACCTGCCTGAATAAGGCGCACAACCTCTTTTAGCCGTTCAAGCTTCATCGTTCTGTGGATTTCTTTTATTGTGACCTCATTTGTCGACTGCACACCTATTTCTAGCTGTATAAGTCCCGGTCTCATATCCGATATAAGATCAAGCTCCTCCTCGTTTAACAGATCCGCAGATATTTCAAAATGGAAATTCGTTATCCCATTATCATTTTCTTTTACAAATTTCCATATTTCCATCGCATGTGCATGATTACAATTAAATGTTCTGTCGACAAATTTTATCTGTGGAACTTTCTGGTCTATAAAAAATTTAAGTTCTTTCTTTACAAGCTCAATATCCCTGAATCTGAGTGATTTATCAACCGAAGACAGACAGTAACTGCATGAAAAAGGACATCCCCTGCTGCTCTCATAATAAATTATCCTGTTAGAAAAATCATCAATCGTATCATAGCAGAATGGGATCTTGCTCATGTCCATTATGCTGCGCGGCTCTGTAAAAATAATCTTTTTACTTTCTTTATCTTTATATGCTATGCCGTTTATGTTACTGAGACTGCAATTCTTATTATCTGCCTGATCATAGATACTGTCATAATATGCGCACAGCTGTCTAAAAGTATCCTCTCCTTCACCGATCATGACACCATCTATATAAGGATGTGCGTCCATAAATGTCCCAACTTCATATGACACCTCCGGTCCACCAACCCATACCGGCACATCCGGGCAGATTTTCTTAAACTCCCTTGCGATCTCCTCCACATAACTGAGATTCCATATATAACATGAAAAACACAGTACATCCGGTTTTTTCTTGTATAATTCCTCAAGTATGTAATCTTTTTGATTGTTTATCGTGTACTCTGCCAGATATACACTTTCTTTGTATTCTCCTGCACATGCCCGCAGCGAATACACTGCCAGATTTGAATGTATATATTTTGCATTGATTGCTGTAAGTAATATCTTCATATGGAGTTCCCCTCATGTTTACTTCCTGCTAATTATACATTTTTTAAAATTTGCTTACAAGCTTAAACTTTCCTGATCCAATTATAATTATAAATACAAGAAAAAGCCGCATTTCTGCGACTTTCCCTTAAATAATATTGTGCACAAGTTTTTCTAACACGTCTATCCCAGCTATCCAAAATAATATTGCCCCCACAATATATACTTTTGTCTTCTGTTCATATCCGAAGTGATAACCTGTGTACATACCGGCAATTATACATATCACACTAAAACAGCCTACCATGATAAGTATCGTTATAAGCCCGGTATTTAAAAAACCAAATGCGATTCCTGCCAGAACCGTGTAACCGGCAGTAGCGCCGGCTACAACAAGTATCCGTTTCATCTCGAACCGGGGCTGGCAATGCTCCTCGATCCGTTCATTTTTTATTGCTTTTACTATAAGTCGTATCCCCAGACCGATCAGTATCGTGATCGATAATATTTCTCCCAAAAGAGCTTCATCCGCTACAGAATATTTTCTATTTATATAGTTTGACAGAAAATATCCTGTACACATAGCTATGATCTGAAACAGGGCAATGATTGCACAAATGGCTGTAAGCTGTCTTTTATTTACTTTTTGTACCAGTGCTCCCTGGCATTCCATTGCAGCAAATATATCAAGTGATGAGCCTGCAACGATCAACATATATTCTATCCAGCCCATAATGCCTCCTCATATATCTGCAGCTGTTCTGCATGCTGCTGTTATATTTCCATTTGTATGAGCAGTATTTTTATTTATCATCTGACTCAATTGAAGCCAGTTTGTAGATGAATTTAACACTTCCTGTCTGACCATCTGCAAGTGATGAGTATGTCTGGTAATCCTCTCCTGCATCGATCACTGCCTGAAGCTTATTTACAAGTGGTTTCATATCTCCATTGTAAGAATCCAGAATCTTGTTGATTCCTTCCTCGTTGAATTCTACGATTCCGTCTGCAAGTGTATGTGCCCCTTCTGCAAGATCCTTTGATCCGGCTGCAAGTGTGTCCACACCACCTACAAGCTTTGTAGTTCCTTCTGCAAGCTGTGATGCTCCCGAAAGAAGAGCGCTATTATTTGAAACAAGTGTATTTGATCCATCAACAAGCTGTTTGATTCCTGATGTAAGTGAAGGAATCTTGTCTGCGAGTGACTGTGTTCCGGCTGCAAGTGTTCCGGCTCCTGTATTTAATGTAGCAGCCCCACTCTTAAGTGATGCTGTTCCTGATTTAAGATCTGATGCTCCTTTTGCAAGGCTAGCTGTTCCGGCTGCAAGTGTGTTTGATCCATTTGCAAGGCTCTTTGTTCCGGCTGCGAGTGTGCTTGATCCATCTGCAAGACTCTTTGTTCCGGCTGCAAGTGTTCCTGATCCATCTGCAAGGCTTGCTGTTCCGGCTGCGAGTGTGTTTGATCCATCTGCAAGACTCTTTGTTCCGGCTGCAAGATCTGATGCTCCTTTTGCGAGGCTTGCTGTTCCGTCTTTAAGTGTCTTAGATCCGTCTGCAAGGCTTGCTGTTCCATCTGAAAGAGTTGCTGCTCCGCTTGCGAGGTCTTTTGTTCCCTGTGCTAATGATGCGGCACCATCTTTTAAGTCGCTTGCTCCCTTTGTAAGCTTTGTAATATCTTCTGCTTTGCCTGCTAACTGAGTGCTTACCTTTGAATATAATTCTACTGAACCCTGAGCCTGATATAAGCCCTTCATAAGCTGATTATATGCTCCCTGCGCATATGCATCGTCCTTTCCAGATGCCTTTATTGCTCCTACAAATTTAGTTTTTGTATAGTCTGTGTCATTTTCTAAATCTGAAACAACATTTTTAAGATTATCAACCGTTATCTCATTTATTCCTGCGTAAGCTAATGCATCTTTAAGTGGTTCTGTCTCTTCAGCAATCGTATTATTTATTTCCTGCTTCATTGTCTCCGGCATTCCAGATACTGTAGCTGCAAGTTTATTCACGCCATCGCTTAAATCAGATGCTCCGGCTGCAACATTTGATGCTCCGGCATTTACCTTATCTGCTCCATCCTTTAAGTTTGCTGCTCCGGCATTTACCTTGTCTACTCCATCTTTGAGGCTTGATGCTCCGGCATCAACCTGTGAAGCGCCATCCTTAAGACTTGATGCTCCTTCATTTACTTTTGCTGCTCCATCTTTAAGGCTTGATGCTCCGGCATTTACTTTTGCTGCTCCATCTTTAAGGCTTGATGCTCCGGCATTTGCTTTAACTGCACCATCCATAAGACTTGCTGCTCCGGCATTTACCTTTGAAGCACCGTCTTTAAGATTTGAAGCACCGCTGTTTACCTTATCTACACCACTCTTAAGTGTTGCTGCTCCATCATCAAGTGTTGCTGCTCCTTTGCTGAGTGTACCAGTTCCTGCTGCAAGGCTCTTTGCGCCATTGTTAAGCTGCGTAGCACCGCTTGCAAGAGAACCTGTACTGTTGCCTAATGTATTGATTCCATCATTTATCTTGCTTGCTCCGGCTGTATAACTCTTAAGTCCGTCCTGCAAAGAACCCATTCCGTCAGCAAATGTTCCAAGACTGCTCTGTAAAGTTCCGACACCATCTGAAAGTGTGTCTGCACCATCAGCAAGTGTAGAAGATCCATCCTGAAGCTGTTTTGTTGCATCCTGAAGATCACCTATCATATCATCAAGGCTTGATGTATCGATTCCGTCAGAGCTTACAAAATCAGATGCGTTCACTACAAATGTCATTGCCGTAGAAAGTGAGAAATCTTCTACATCAGCTGTAACCTCAACATACTCCGGGATTGTCACATCATCATCAAGATCCTCATCTTTGATTCCAAGGCTGTCTTTAAGTCCCGGAAGTGCATATCCTAAAACTACATTTGTAGTATCGTTAGCTTCAACTTTTCCGTTTGTGACTTCTACATTTTTAAATCCATCGCCGAGTACAAGTGCTGTGACAGCTGCAAATGGTACAGATACAGTCTGCTGCTCTCCGTTTACTGTCTCTGTGAATGATGTATTATTTGTATAATCGAAACGGATCTTTACTTTACCTGATTTTCCGGCAAGGTCTTCCGGAGAGATTTCCTTGTCATCGAGGTAATATGTAACCTTCTGTGATACCGGAGGTTCATCCGAAGATGTTCCCTGATAATAAATATCATTTCCGCCTGCCTGCCATGTGATCTTGTCTCCGTTCTGGTCAAAAGTCTCTTTACCATTTACATTTGTGATGTCCTTTAAGTTGGAAGCATCCTCGATCGTATCTTTTTTGTCTTTGTTCTTTAAATGATCTACAACGATAGTCTTGTCAACATTTCCATTTGCATCAGAGATGAGATACACGCTCTCATCTTTGTCTGCATCGTTATCCTTTAATGAAATCCCATTTAACAGATCATCCGCTATATCGTCTGTGCTCTTTGTCTCTGATGAAGCTTCTGATGTAACCTCTGTACTGTTATTTTTATCAGCAAATACTGCTGTAGCTCCGATTCCTGTTCCGACAAGAGCTATTGTAAGAACACCTGCCACAACACGAACGATATATTTATTTTTTAATCTTTCTTTTAATTCAGGTAGTTTCATATTTACGTCCTCCCTATATTATCCTAATTACTTGTTCTTGTTTTTAAATCCCACACTAGTTGCACAAATCACTCTGTCAAATATCATGAACATTGAAGGTAATACCAGTATAACTACAAACATACTGATAATTGCGCCTCTTGCAAGAAGTATACAGATCGAGCTTATCATGTCGATGTTTGAATAAAGTCCTACACCAAATGTTGCTGCGAAGAAGCAGAGTGCGCTGACTATGATCGACATCGTTGAGTCGTGAAGAGCCTTTGTGATCGCCGGCTGTTTCTCCATTCCCATGTATCTGTTCTTTCTGTATTTTGTAGTCATAAGTATCGCATAATCGACCGTTGCTCCAAGCTGTATAGTACCGATAACGATGCTTGCGATAAACGGAAGCTTTGTTCCTGTAAATCCAGGAATACCCATGTTTACAAAAATTGCAAATTGGATTACAGCAACAAGTATTATAGGTAAAGAAATTGACTTAAATACCAAAAGTATGATTACAAATATCGCGATAATAGAGATCGCACTTACACGCTTGAAATCCGTATCTGTAATATTGATAAGATCCTTTGTACAAGGTGCTTCACCGATGAGCATTGCATCATTGCTGTAACTTTTTACTATTTTATTAAGTTCTGTGATCTGATCATTTACTTCATCAGATGCGGTCTGATATTCAGAAGAAATAAGCATCATCTGATAATCGCCGTTTTCAAATATATCTTTTACTTTATCCGGAAGCATTTCCTCCGGGATCGTAGGTCCGATGATAGAATCAAGCGATGCTGCCATCTTTACTCCATCAACCTTTTTAATTTCATTTATCATGCTGATACTGTCAGCCTTTGACATACTGCTTGGTGCAATGACTATATGTGTTGCCCCCATAGCATACTGTTCATTTAATCTGTCGTTTGCCTGTTTACTGTATGCGCTGTCCGGCATTGTTCCGGCAAGGTCATAGTAAACATTTGTATGTGTGTATCCATATAAAGCCGGGATAAGTATTATCACGAACAAAACAGCTATCAGGCGGAAGTGCTTTGTTACCCAGCCTGAGATTTTTGATATATCCGGCATAAGCACTCTATGCTTTGTCTTCTCGATTGCTTTATCACAGGCAAGTATAAGTGCAGGCAGGATAGTAACGCATCCGATAACACCTATGATAACACCCTTAGCCATTACGATACCAAGGTCAAGACCAAGTGTAAAACTCATAAAGCATAATGCTATGAATCCGGCAACTGTTGTGACAGAGCTTCCTGTTACAGAAACTATAGTGTGGGATATCGCATGTGCCATTGCACGTTTTTTATCGCCATCATATCTTTCTATCTGCTCCTGATAACTATGCCACAGGAATATTGAGTAATCCATTGTAACTGCCAGCTGTAATACCGCTGTGAGTGCAAGTGTAAGATATGAAATCTCACCCTGTATGAAGTTTGTACCCAGATTATAAATAATAGCCATTCCTATACTTAAGAGGAACAACATAGGAACTACTATTGACTCCATTGTAATTCCCATTATTATCATTGAAAGGATTGCTGCTATAAGTACATATATAGGTGCCTGCTGCAATGTCAGATTTTTTGTATCTGTGTTTACAGCGCCCATTCCAGCTACGAAACAGTGATCTTTAACCATTCCGTTCATCTTGTCGATAGCCTCCATAGTCTCATCTGATCCCATGGTATCTTTGAATGTGACAAGCATCAGCTGGCTGTCGGCATCTGCATTATTGAAAAAATCATATAGATCATCCGGAAGAGCTTCTCTTGGAAGAGATGAATCTGCAATCGTTCCATACCAGATAACATCCTTTACTCCTTCAAGGTCTTCGATATCATCAGCCAAAACCTTGATATCCTGATCATCCATATCCTCAATGACTACAAATGATAAGGCTCCTGTTCCAAACTCATCCACCATAATATCCTGACCCTTCATAGTCTCGATCTGACCTGGCAGATAAGAGAGGATATCAAAGTTGATTCGTGTGTTGATAAAGCTGATTCCCGCTGGTATCAGTAAAGCAAACGCAAGAATCAGAATTAGGATTCGTGATCTAACGACTCCCTTTCCAAATTTAATCATATGTTTCACCACTCTTTCTTTTATTCAACGATAGTATAAAAAAAAAGACCGAATAAATAAATATTCAATCTTTTTGATCTGTCACTGCAGATATACAAATCTTTGTTTTTGTATATCTGAACTTACATATATAAATTTTTGTATGAAATTGTAATTTTATAGTTCTTTTAACACATCTTCCATTGAACGGCTTATCAGATACATAAATGCCTCTGCCATTTCCCTTGGTTCAATTTCTCCCACACCCTGGGATATCCATCCCTCAGTGATAAAGCATAATGACTGTGCATAGTAAGTAGAAACAACCTCCGGTGTGAGCCATTTATATTTAGGCTTTTTGCCGGATGATTTTTCATTTAATATGCCCAGGAACAGTTCATATACTGCTTTCATGGCTATATCATTGAATGTCACCGGTCCCTCCATCCTGAGTGCTTTCTTGTAAAATGTAACATTCGCTGAAACATTTGTAAGCATGAGGACTATAGCCTCAAAAACCATTCCTGCATCTATAAGCGGTCTTATCGGTTCGAGAAGCTCATGATTAATGATCCACTCTATAAGCTCGTATTTGTCCTGAAAATGATTATAAAATGTCGGCCTGATAACTCCTGCCTTGTCGGTTATTTCTTTGATCGTGATCTTCTCTATAGGCTTTTTTGTCGAAAGTTCTATAAGACTCTCTGCCAGCACCATATCTATCGCATTCTTACCTTGTTGTGTCATTATTCATCAAACTCCATCGTAACAAAGTAGCCTTTTTCCGTCTCTCTTACATCAACGACATCGCCCTCACGGCTTTTCAGCCTCTCACTTACGACATAATTTCCAGACATCGCAATTGCGTGCTCGATCGTGTAATAATATGACGTCGGAAGCTTACCTTCTGTTATTTTAAGATGATCTCCAACCTTGGTAAGTCCGGGTCTTTCCATCTTAAATTCCATACGACGCATTTATACTGCCTTCTTTCTATATACTATTATCTTCTTTATCCTCGACAAACTGCGCCTCAAACTCTTTCTTTTTGTTATATTTGTTCTCAGCACTTGTCGCACATCCGGTTATCCAGATATTTGAAATACCATTAAATATCAAAATAACTCCAACTATCGCAGTAGCTGTTTTCATTAGATCAAATGCATTTGTGACACAGATTATTCCACATACGAGACTTATTATCGAAAATACCAGCCCTATATTCCATCCGCCATATCCGTATTTTCTGGCATCGACTGCCTCTATTATGCTCCTTACACTATGGAATATAAGCATGACACCAATGACTATAGGAATAATATCGACCACCACTCTCGGCTGGACAAAAAACCATATGCCGACTGCAAATACTATTATCCCCATTGCAACTGACAGCCCATTCGTCACTATTTTAAGGAAATAACAGCACATATACACTGCCCCTATTATAATAAGCCCCACTGCAAGGATGCCTGCAATTATCTCAAGCACTGCAGATCTCCAAATAATAAAAACAAGCCCTAGTGCAATACACAACACTGATGATAATAAAAAATCTGCCTTTATACGTCTCAAAAAATCTATCATAGGCTTTCCTCCATCTGCTAATTAAGTTTTTCCCCGTCACTTATAAGATCGATAATCGTCTGAAGCTCTGCCCCCTCTACAGGAGCCTCTCCATGGCTTATCCTGCTGTGATCAGCACCTATTTCTATAAGCTCTATCGTCTTTTCCCTTGTAAGATCTGTAGTAAAATATCTGCCGGCATTATCTGCCTTATTCCATGCAAGATATGCTCTCTGCGCACATCCCGGTGCAAAATCCCTTGTTGGGAAGTCTACACTTACCACAGTAAGATCATCTGAGATCTGCATTACCATTACAGAGAAATCCTCATCCAGATACGGGTACATTCTCTTCTGCTGATATGATTCCTCATAAAGTTCATCAATATACTGCTCTTTTTCGTCAGAAAGTCTGTCTATGAACTCCTGACCGCCCTCGTACATCTTTGTCGGGAAAAATACATGCTCGAACTGGATCCGTTCAAAAATAACATACTGCTGCTCTGTCATCTGTACAGTTTTCGCCTTTTTACCTTCTCTTCTGGCCTTCTCAACTGTCTCTATTTTCTCAACAAGTGGTCTTTTAAAAATAAGATTATTACTGAACGGATTGAAAACTACTCCGTCAAGTTTAGTTTCTTTTTTTGAAGCCATATTGTTTATTGCAAGATATGGCATATTGACTACAGCTGGAGATATTTTATTCTTTGGCAGCTGCTCTTTTGATGTATAAATCGGTAAAAAGGATTCGCCATTACTGTTTTTTATAACAAGCGGCATTGGCTGTTTCTGTTCGTTTACATTTGCAGGTACTAAAAATCTGCACTTTGTAATTTTGTTTATTAATTTATTGAGATTTTCTGCTGATTTGTCCTTTGAATATTCAACAAGCATCTCCTCTACTTCCGGATTTTTCACTTCCATTGTAAAGCTCGGATCTTTGCTCATCTCTTCGAATTTTTTCTTGTCCATTGTCTTCCCTCTCCGTCGATACGTAATTATTTGCCTTTTATTCTAACACATTTCCTGTATCAACTCAACAATTCTGGTATCCCGTGCAATCCATTCCTTATCGCAAAATCTGCTGTTTGCTTTGATTATTTCCTCTGGTGACGCCCATGAAAGATGATAATCAAGCGCTTTTTCGCTCTCTGTCATCTCTGTTTCCACCTGTTCTTCCATAGCATCACAGAAATACACATATGTATGGCACATATATATTGTATTATTATCAAATATATCAAGTCTTTTTTCAATTATCTTTCCACATTCCCTGATACTTTGTGGTATAACAACGAGCCCTGATTCTTCACGCACTTCACGGATGAGTGCCTCCTCGTTCGTCTCGCCTGCGTCAATTCCGCCACCTAAAATCTTATAATAGCCTTCACCGGCCTGCTGCATGGCTATCCTGCCGTCCCTGATTATTATGCCTCTTACCGCAAAACGCTCAAACACCGGCATATCATCCGTATAATTGTGTTTGTCAAATGTATACAGTATCTCCATCTTTAATCTCCATGAATTATCTTTTGCTGTATGAATTTTTATAATTATTTTACCTAATTAGTACGCTCAAGTAAAACACAATTTTCTATGTGGGCTGTATATGGAAAACAGTCATATGGTGTACACCTTTTTACTTTGTAGCCATGTCTGACCAGATACTTAAGATCCGAAAGCAGGCTTTCCGGTCCACACGATACATATACCACACGTTTCGGTGACAGCTTAACAACCGACGAAAGAAATTCTTCCGTGCTTCCTGTTCTCGGGGGATCCATTATGACAACATCTGCTGACTCTTTTTTTTCTGCCATCTCAACCATAAATTTGCCGGCATCTTCGTTATAAAAGCTGATATTCTTTACATTATTTCTTTTTGCATTTGTCACAGCATCCCTTATTGCATCACGGTTTAACTCAATGCCTATAACTTCTTTCGCATTTTTACTTGCGATTATGCCGATCGTTCCTGTGCCGCAGTATGCATCAATGACACATTCCTTTCCCGTAAGATGTGCCTCATGTACAGCCTTTTCGTATAAAAGCTCTGTCTGCCTGGGATTAACCTGATAAAATGAATTAGGTGATATACGGAATGTGCATCCGCACAGCTTATCCTCTATAAATCCCTTGCCATATAATGTGATATTTCTATCGCCAAGCACCATGCTTGTCTTCTTTTGATTGACATTAAGCACGATCGTTGAAATGTCAGGGTGTTTCTTTCTTATGGCTTTTACAAAATTATTTTTGGACGGAAGTATCGGTGATGATAGTACAAGCACGACCATGATCTGCCCTGTCGCATACCCTTTTCTGATAAGGACATGACGCAAAAGACCATATCCTGTATCCTCATCATATGTTTTTATTTTGAATGAACGGAGCATATCTTTAATGTCACGTATTATACGGTCACACTCTTCATCCTCTATCATACAGCTTTCTACATCTACCACTTCATGCGAATTCTTTTTGTATACTCCGGCAACTATCTGCCCCCGTTTCGTGCAGTCGAATGCCGCATGAACCTTGTGCCTGTAATGAAAAGGATCTTTCATTCCAATAATCGGTTCCACATGGCAGACCGGTTTTAAAAGCTTCTTCATGTATGCCTGTTTTTTTGCCAGCTGCTCCTTATAATCTATTCCCTGATAATCACAGCCTCCGCATTTTTTTGCGTAAACACATTGTTTTTTGTCCATATCATCACTCTCTTTTTGACTTAAACTTATTTGGCATATGCTGAATATATAGCCTCATGATTTTCTACACAATTCATCGCACCATGAGCTCCGGCTGTTACACAAATATATGTCCTTCCACTTGCGGACTGCTCATAGCTTACAGCACAGTTTCCTGATTCATTTACAAATCCTGTTTTCGCACCAAGCACTGTACCACCACATTTTTCGTCTTTTATCTTTCTGAAGAACTTATTGACTAAAGTTATTCCTTCCGGATGCTGTTCCGTTACAGATGTCTTGTATACATGTGTTGTTATGACCTCACGGCTCATCTCATTGCTTAATGCAGTTTCCATTATCACCGCCATATCATATGCTGTGGTATAATTCTGTTCATCAAATATTCCGACTGAATTTGCAAAATGTGTAGTCTGTGCCAGACCAAGCTGCTGCGCCTTGTCATTCATCATTGCAACAAAAGATTCCATTGAACCTGCGATATATAAAGCAAGCTGGTATGCGGCCTCTCCTCCTGACGGAAGAATTGTCCCGTATAAAAGATCCCTTACAGTAACCAGCTCGTTCTCCTCAAAGCCTGCTGCACTACATCCATTTACATATGAGTAATCTGTAGCCTCACGTGAAACCGGCACTGTTTTATCCAGATCCTCCGGGCTTATGTTTTCACATGCGACAAGTACTGTCATAACCTTTGTCATTGATGCCGGATACATTTTCTCATATGGGTTTTTCTGGGCAATGATCGTCTTGGCCTGTTCATCTATAAGTATTGCATGAGGGCTTTCTATCGCCTCACCGATTTCTGCTGTCTGCGGAGTGCTCTCTGCTCTGTATATTTCGACTTTCTCTATCTCTTCTGTATTTTCTGTTACAAGTTCCTCAGATACTGCTGTCTGTGGCTCAGTTTCCGTATCCTTATTTTTTGTCTTCATTTTTGATGCTGCCAAAAATACAACTGTGATTATCAATGTTGCTGCTACTAAATAGCAGATTATTTTTTTTATCTTAGTGTTCATCTTCATACTCCATTTTCATTTCTGTTTTCCGGTCCGGCATCTGTGCTATCATTATCGCTGCAAAAATCATACAACAACCGGCTATTTCTCTTAAACTAAGCTTCTGCCCCAGCAATATCCATCCTGCAAAAACAGATACTACAGATTCAAGGCTCATAAGCATTGATGCAAATGTAGGATTTAACCCTTTCTGCCCGACAACCTGAAGAGTATATGCAACTCCGCTCGAAAGCACTCCTGCATACAATATGGCGCTCCATGCCGACTGGCTTGATAAAACTTGTGACCACTGCATGATCCCGGCAGATGAATGCTTCATGTCTACTATAAACATCGGAATTGCAGAACCTATTCCTGTGATAAAGAACTCAATACATGAAAGTCTAACCGCATCAACCATAGGTGAAAAATGATCTATAAGTAATATCTGTATTGCGAAACAAAATGCGCAGAGTATAAGCAGTATATCCTGTTTTCTCAGATAAAACTCCCCATTTACACAAAGCATATACATTCCTATCAGTGTTATCCCGACTCCCAGCCATATCTTTGCTCCACATTTACGTTTGAAAAACAATCCGATAACAGGAACCATCAGTATATATGTTGCAGTAAGAAATCCTGCCTTTCCTGTCTCAGTTCCCATTGTAATCCCTACCTGCTGCAGGTTACTTGCCAGACATAACGCTATTCCACAGCATATTCCTCCGACCCATAACACGTTTCTTTCATCCTTTGTCTTTGGTCGCTTTGATGTATAACCACCTTTATCAAGAAATTTTATAACCGGCAGAAGAACAACCGCCCCTATAAGAAATCTGATACAGTTAAATGCATATGCTCCTACCTCATTTCCTCCTGTCGACTGCGCTACAAAAGCGGTTCCCCATATAAGGTCAGTCAATAAAAGCAAAATGACATTTCTACTCTTTGATACTCTCTTCATTTTTACCTCCGCATATGATATCAGATATGATCTGAAGATCATCAATATCAGTATCCTCTATCATCTGCCTTATCATTATGTATTTTTCTTTTTGATGATCGCTCATGGAAAGCTCTTCCATATCTTTTTTTATTGCCTCGATCGCCGGAAAATCATATTCATTAGCTGCTTTCTGTAGTTTTCTGACATATCCATCAAATGAAATGGTATCATCTCTGTTTTCAGTCATGATCCCGTTTTCGGTCAGATATTTATTTATAGCATCGATCAGGTGCCTGAATCTGCTGATAAATTCTCCGTGATTTTTTCTGATATATGTGGAATTTTTATCTGATGCTGCATTTTCCAGTTCTTTTGCCAGGTCACCACATTCATCGGCTCCTATATTAAACAGCATCCCCTTTATTCCATGAACTTCAATTTTATAATTTACCATATTTCCGCCAATAGTTCCATCTATGTTTTGGATAAATTTATTTCCATCCCTGACTACCAGCTTTAAAACTTCCATATAACTTTCCATGCACATGCCACACTGTGCTATGCCCTTTTGTACATTAAGTCCCGGAATCTCTACGTCTGAGGACTGTTTTAGATCATCCCTTCTTACTTTTCCATATGATATTTTTTCTGCAGGAATAAATTTTTTCAGAACATCCTCCATCCTGTCAAATTCCATAGGTTTTTTCAGATATTCATCAAATCCGCTATCCAGCAGCTGTTTTCTTGTTCCTTTTATGGCATTTGCGGTAAGTGCGATTATTTTCGATTCTCCACCCGCTGCATAATATCCGGAAATCTCCCTGATCCTCTTCATTGCCTCTATTCCATCCATCTGAGGCATCATCTGATCCATAAATATAATGGGGTATTTGTTATCCTGACATTTTTCTATCGCTTTTTGCCCACTCTCTGCTTCATCCACCATAAGTCCATAGCATGCAAGGATCTGGCTTATGACCTTGAGATTCACAAAATTATCATCAACGACAAGAACCAATGTATCACGGATATTCATCTCTCCTATCCCTGAAGATTTCGAATCTTTTTTGCCAATATTTATATTTCCAAGCGGCTCTTTATTTTCGATTTTTTGATCTATTTTTACTGTTACGGTTGTCCCTATACCATATTCACTCTGTATATCAATATCTCCACCCATAAGATCCACATAATTTTTAACTATAGCAAGCCCAAGTCCGGTTCCCTCTATCTTATGGTTTACTGTTTTATCCGCCTGCCTGAATGCTTCAAATACACCATCCTGCTCTTCTTTTTTTATACCTATCCCCGTATCTTTTACGATCATGTAAAGACTTACTATACCATCTGCCACAGCAGTCTTTTGGACAGTAAAAGACACACAGCCCTCGTTTGTATACTTAACTGCATTGTTTAGTATATTTATAAGTACTTCCTGTATACGTGTCTCATCCCCATATAGCTCTGCTGGAATGGATGGATCTATATCTACATTAAATTCCAGATTTTTTCTTCTGGCTAATGTTTTAATCTGCATAATAACATTAAACATCAGATCTCTTGTATTATATCTGCTGTTTACAAGCTCCATTTTTCCTGATTCGATTTTTGAAATATCAAGTATTTCATTGATTATCGCAAGAAGGCTGTATGATAAATCCCTTATATTCGCCACAGCCTCCTCCTGATGATCTGTAAGCTTCTGTTTTAATAATATTTCTGAAAATCCTATGATCGCATTCATAGGAGTCCTTATCTCATGCGACATATTCGCAAGGAACGTACTCTTGGCATTGTTTGCTGCCTCGAGATTTTTCATCATGGTCACCTGCTGGGATATATCATCCACAACAACTATAAATCCTATAATATCCTTGTATCTGTCACGGATCTTATCTATTTTTATAATACAGTCTATTCCCTTTTCGGCATATACTGCCTGAAATTCCAATTTTTCATCATCAAACGAAAATATTTCTGTTCCGTCAACCTCCATTGATTCAAACTTTGGCAAAAGAACCTGTTTTTCCCCTATTATATCCTCTCTTTTTATATTAAAAAACTGCTCCGCTGCATCATTCAGCAGACAGATTCTTCCATCATGATCATATACACATACCGGTATCGAAAGTGACGAATATATAAACTGTGACATATTCGACATCGTCGGAGTCGTGCGTTCTATTCCAACTATTGCATATAATATTATTGCAAAACCATAAAACTGAGTTATTGAACTTCCGGGTATTGCATCTGTTCCAAACATAGGAAAAATTGTATCAAAAAACATCCCAAGAAATATCAATGCTTCCGTAAACAGAAACCTGTGTCCCAAAACCTTGTATCTATGTCCCTTGGTATGTCTTATCATGTGAATTATGTAGGCGAGTGCTATTCCAGCCATTCCCATGGCATATGTGGAATACAGATTATTTATGACACCACTTGTAAGAGAATATGTCATTCCCCATCTGCCTATATAATATGAAGATTGGGAAGGCAATACAGTACCAAAATATATTGCCACTCCCACAAAAGATAAAATTTCAAATACGGTTCTTATTTTCTTTGGTGCCCCACACACTTCACCAAGCAGAAAAAGGATAGATATCAGATATCCGAAAACGCCTACCATACCTACGCAGCGGCATAGATATGCTATCATTGCAGAATCAACTGCAAAAAGCACTCCAAACCCCAGGCTCCACACTGCACTTGATAATCCAAGCGAGAATATCAGCCATTTTATTTTTCTTTTCCGCTCTTTATGAAACAGAGAGGCAATTGCCCAGTATCCGGCAACTACCCCTTCTATAACAAGTAAAACCGTAAATAAATAATTCATATATACCTTCTCGTTATTATTTTTGCTGTCAGCTTATAACCTCAAGACGTATTGTATTTGTATTACCTGATTCTCCACTTGTACGTCCGCCTGTCAATACGACATTGTCGCCCTTTTTTAGCTTGAATACTGTTTTAGCATGACGGACTGCATGGTAAAACATTACATCAACAGAATCAAATTCTTCGCTCAGAACCGGTGTGACTCCCCAACTTAAGTTAAGCTTTCTCCATATCTTTTCTGATGTAGTCATTCCGATTATATCAACAGGGCAGCGGAAACGGCTTACCATTCGTGCCGTTTTTCCTGAAAGTGAACTTATTACTATTCCTTTTGAATCAGTATCAATTGCCATATCACATGTAGCATGGGATATAGCATCGATATTGCTCTGGATCACATAATCCATATTTCTGAATCTCTTTATATAATCTATGTTCTTTTCTGTATATTCTGCGATCTGTGCCATATTCTGGACTGCTTCAACAGGATACTTACCTGATGCAGACTCTCCTGAAAGCATAACTGCAGATGAACCATCATATACTGCATTTGCCACATCTGAAATTTCTGCTCTTGTAGGTCTTGGATTATGTATCATCGACTCAAGCATCTCTGTTGCAGTAATTACACGTTTGCCTAAAAGGCGGCATTTTTTGATGAGGTATTTCTGTACGGCCGGCACCTCAACAAATGGTATCTCAACACCCAGGTCACCCCTTGCGACCATTATTCCATCTGCAATATCACAAATCTCTTCGATATTATCAACACCTGCCCGGTTTTCGATCTTTGCGATTATATCTATATCCGCACCACCATTTTCATCAAGGAAATCTCTCATTGATTTAATGTCTGATTTTGTAGATACAAATGATGCTGCTACAAAGTCAACATCATTTTTGATTCCGAATAAAAGATCCGATTTGTCCTGCTCGCTTAAGAAATCTCCCTTTAAAACATGATTTGGGAAGTTCATGCTCTTGCGGTCAGACATCTCTCCTCCGACTTTAACCTCACAGATCGCATCATTTCCCTGTAATTTTTTAACCTCGAAAATTAAAAGTCCATTGTTTACAAGAATTGTGTCTCCGACATTAATTTCTTTTATGAGGTCTTTATAGCTTACAGAAACTCTCTTATCATTTCCCTCAACATCATCAACTGTGAATGTGAATGTATCACCATCTTTTAATACGATCTTGTGATTCTCAAATGTCTTTATCCTATACTCAGGTCCTTTTGTGTCAAGCATAATTGCGATTGGCAGGTTGAGTGATTTTCTGACCTTTTTTATCATATCAATCTTTTTCTGATGTTCTTCATACGAACCATGTGAAAAATTAAGTCTGGCAACATTAAGTCCCGCCTTACACATCTGCGTAAATGTCTTCTCATTTTCACTTGCAGGTCCTATTGTACAGATAATTTTTGTCTTTCTCATTTCATGTCCTCCATATCGTGTCTTGTTATATTGATTTCCTTTGTAGGAATTATTCTGTCGTTTTCACTATTTTTGTCCTCTTCATGTGATGGTCCATTTTCCATCCACCATGCGAATATTGCTGCTCCTAAACATACTGCTATGCAAATTATTATTATAACCTTTTCTAACATTACTATCCTTCCTTTCTGTTTCTGCTCTATAAAGTAAGGATAATAATTTTTTCCGCCCATCCTTGTCATGTATGTATCGCATTATAAATATAAGGCTTAAACTTATTATAAGAAACATCAGCCGGCATATAATGATAAGCATACAGGCCGGCATCAGGCATTGCAATGGCATGGCTTCAAACGATGCTGCATTTCGCAGAAGACTGCTGCGTATAAGCGTCTGTCTGTTTTCTACAAGCCTGGCGTTTGCGCCCTCCGTCTCCCGGACAGACTCTATCTGTGCAGAATTAAGCATTGCTGCGATACTGCTTGTTCCTCCTAGCGGGAAACCGGTATCATCTATAAACGCAAGCTCCCTCTGTGACAGGCACACGGTCTTAAAAGAAAGTATTGTTAAAAACAGTACAATTACATATGAAATTATATTTTTATGCTTAAAAATCCGGTTATACATTCATACTGCCTTTTTCATTACAAATTTGGGTTTTATTATACCATTATTTTCTTTCATATTAAAGTAAAAAATAATCCTCAGCAAATACTGCTGAGGACTATAGATAAGCACTTCTTACCACTATATTTTCATGCGCCTTGTTTACTGTTATAAACTTAAACTAATATTCTTTTACTGTTAAGATTTTTTCCCTGTCAACTTAAAATAATTAATTTCTCCATTTCCTGCCACATAGAAATCATCATCTTTATAAATACCCCTGTAACCTCTTTCATTCTCAAACTTTAGTGAAGCGTCCTCCATGAGTTCAAAACCTTTTCCACTATCATACGAGAACAGATAATATTTATCCACCGCAAAACCTATCAGATTTTTCTGTGGTTCGGCAAGAACCGCTTTATAATTATTCATCGCCTCGCAATAATAACCTTCATGATCAAATATTTTTTGATTTTCCTCAACAGGGTGTGCCGGGTCACTGACGTCAAACATTGTAAGCTTTATTGTCTTTCTGTCAGAATCGCCATATCCGATTCCAAGCACATGTGTGTCATCCCATATATGAAGATACTCGGAAAATCCGCTGACTTCCAGTTCTCCAAGCAGTTTCGGTTCTGATGGATTCGATATGTCTGCCACAAAAAGCGGATCTGTCTGCTTATAGGTTATGAAGTACACGTAGTTTCCAACAAAACGTGCTGCATATACAAGCTCGCCTCTTGCAATCTCATTCAGCACACCTGTTTCTTTCATCTCACCATCAAAAACATGCAGTGAATTCACTTCTGTTTCCTTATCACTATCTGTAGCCAGAACATACAGATAACCGTTTATTTCATTGATTGCAAATTTATCATTCAGATATCCGCTGACCGAAGTTGATTCACCGGTTTCCATAATTCCATCTGCAAATGACATTTTACTGATAGTCGTTATCTGCCTGCTTCTTTTCCAGTCCATTGAATAAAAATACATTGCATTATTTGATACATATACATCATCATTGCCATTCATTATGCACTTTGTGTCTATTACAGTCGAAGGATCATCAACATTAAAGCTTGTGATAACTGTTCCTGAATTTGTCTCATCCTCTATATAAATACAGTCGTAATTTATTATCTCGCCATCTACTTTCGGAACCCATTTATCCAGATTATTAGGATTTAATGCTGCCTTTTTTACCATCAGCTCAGGCATCTGTATACTTGTATTTGAAAAAACATACACGATGCTTCCTATTTTTCTGGATGTACTATAGTATCCGTCCTGGCTTGATCTTCCTATAAGCTGCGGTTTTAACGGATCTGTAATATCATAGCTGTAGCAAATAGTTTCATCGTTTTCTTCATCATTCAAATGGTTTGTTATTATAACCATATTTCCATCATTTACATAGAGTTCTTCTATGGAATCGGATGGTGATTCAAAATCAGGCCGGAGTTTCTGTTCTTCATCTGGCTTTCCATCTGTGATATCTGTTATTGATATCTGTCCATCCTCAACCATATAGATATATTTTCCGTCTGTTTTTACGACGTCACTTTCGTCAACTCCATCAGTCATCACATTTGTTGTGGAATAATCCGAAGCCTCTTCTGACGATAGCACTGAATTTTCCATCATATCACCTGATGAAGGAGCCATGTCATCTGCCCCCCCGGTTATTACAACAGAATCATATTCTACCATTTCTTTATCTTTCTTTTGTGCACTCTTTACCGTATAATATAAATCCTCATAATTTGATGCCAGAATATATTCCCCCAGTTTGTCCCCACTTTTTACTCCTGCATATGCATTGTTGCTTTTTTGCGTATTCTCCCCTGCATCTGACTTTGCCGATTCAAGTTCATTTACACGATTTCCAAGCCTCACCACTTCTGTTCCCAAGACCGCAACAGTAAGAATTGCCGCAATAGATGCGGTTGATATTGCCATTTTTTTTAATTTTTTATGACTTTTCTTTCTGATTCTTACAGGCTCTGCGGCTTCCTCAATTATCTTTTCATCAATATGGTTTAATCCATCAAATAAATCCTTTTTTGTCATAAAGCAATTCCCTCCTCTTCAAGATATTTTTTTAGATCTGCACGGATCCGAAAAAGCATTGTCTTTATATTGCTTTTGCTCCTTCCGCTCTCATCTGACAATTCTTCGATCGTCATACCATACCAATATCTTCTTACAAAAATTACTCTTTTTTCCCTTTCTATTCCGTTCAGAAAATCTGTCAGGCATCTGCCTATATCTGACATTTCTCCCTCATATTTTGCTGTACTGTCTGCAAGACACTCCTCAAGTTCATCCAGAATACAATTGAGGCTGCTGTTTCTTTTTGCAGCATTATTCCAGTCTATCCTGTCACACACTATATTGCGGCACACTTTGTATAGCCATGCCAGAAATTTATGTGGCCGCTGCGGCGGGATTTTATTCCACGCTGCTATATATGTGTCATTGACACATTCGACTGCATCTTCGTGCGCAACCATGCTGTCAGCAAATCTTGTAAGTTTTGCACCATACATCTGTGATGTCATTTCTACAGCATGCTCGTCTCTTTTAAAATACAGCTCAAGAATTTGTTCTTCCGTAAACATTTTTCCACTTTCCTCCCTTCTATCTGTTATGTAGGATTTATTTTAATGAAGGTTACATTTTTTCTTATTTATTTTATTTACTATCAGCCCGATCATAGATAACATAATTATACCGCCGCCTACAAGCGCATAGCTTTTCACACTTCGCATATTTACAAAAAATGAAAAAGCAAATGAGCCAAGCGGCATAAAGAGAACCGCAACTGTAAAAATTATACTAAACACTCTTCCTAAATAAACTTCATCCACCGCTGTCTGCACATGTGACATAAACATAATATTAAAGCATGTGAGCATTATTCCAAACAAAATAAACGGTACAAGACACACATACATATTTTTTAGAATTGAAGCAGCCGGCTCTATAAACATTGTCATACCTGTTCCACCCAGAAATAATATCAAAGCCCTGATATCATCCTTGAATTTTCCTGCAATCTTTGAACATAATGCTGACCCTATTACCCCGCCAATTGCTTCCATTACAAGGGCTTTGCTGTAGAAATTATGGAATTCATTCTCAAACATAACATCTGTATATGGAAGAAGCAGATTGTAACCAGCCAGAAAAAAATTTACAAGTGCAGCCAATATTACAAGAAACAATATCTCTTTTTCCCTTATAAGATACTTAAATCCGTCCATAATATCGGAAATAACATTATTTTTTTCATTTTCCGGTTTAGATACTTCAATTACTCTTTTTAACAGGCTCTCTGCAAACGCTGACAAAAGGAACGTACCTGCATCAAACAAAAGTGCGCCTCGCGTTCCTATTATCTGTACCAGTCCTACCCCTATGATCGGTCCGGCTATGCCTATCAGTTCTCCGCCTGCATTACTTACCGAATTATAAAATCCTATGCGGTTCTTTTTTACCATTTCCCGTATGATTGACTTATAAGTTGGAGAGTTAAACGCATAAATTACCGCAAGGATTGCATTTGCACATATCATAACTTCTGCCATGCATCCGGTATCTACAAAAAAGCTTAGCACAGCACATACTATTGCTGCCAGAATATCTGTTATGATCACTATTTTTTTGCGGCTGCCTTTATCTGCCTTCGCTCCACCTATCAGATTAAATATTATCTGTATTATTGTCTCTGAACTCTGATACAAAGCCAGAATCCATGTTTTCCCGGAAAATGAACTAACAATGCTCATACTGTTTGCGTAGTCGAACACAATATTTCCAATCTTTGAAGTCCAGCTTCCAAACCACAATAGTACTTCATTTTTTTCTAACTTTTTCATATAGAAAACCTCCATTTTTATGATAATCCAAGTATAGATTATTAAAAATGGAGGTTTTCTATTTTTGCATATATGCAAAAACATATTCCTATGTATATTTTTCTAAATCTTTTTTGTAATTATCTGCAAGATTTCTGCATCCTAACCATTCGTATATCTGAATTGCCTGATCCATTATGGCTTTTCCTCCGGCTTTGTCGCCGTTCTTGTAATTAAAAAGTCCCACAAGAAAATGATACAGATTTCTCTCATATAACAGTATTTCATCCTCAATAAGCTGTGGAATGTTGTCCATATAAAATCTGGCAGCTTCCAGATTTTCCCGGTGAATACAGGTTTCAAATATATTAAGAAGCGTTATTATTTCAACATCTTTTGCTTTTCCCCTATCGATAGCAGTCCCCATTATTTCTTTTCCCATTTTGTCCAGCAAAGGAATGTCAAAAAACAGATATAAATTTCCTATCAGAATAAGTTCATATATTTTCCACTGTTCCACCATAAAAAGGTAATCTGCCACTTCATCTATATACTCTTTTGGAAAGGGAACATCCGGATCACATTTACATATAAAACTCTGTGCCAGGATCATATTTAACTTATATTGATATACCGATGGATTCTTTTTATATTTGTCCCTCTGTTCATCAAAAAGCTTTCTGAACCCGGCTATGTCACGTTTATATTCAAGCGGCACAAGTTTACTCATAAACTCGATTGTTTCTGAATCATGATTTTTCTGAAGCGCATCCATAAATTCACCGGTCTCCACTTTCATGTTTTCCAACGCTATAAGGAATTTTGAAACCGACAAATCACTCTCGCCTCTCTCGAAGCGCGAAATCTGTGATATTGATACGTTTTCATCTGCAATCTGTTTTAATGAGATATTCCGATTGACCCGAAAGTCATGGAATACTTTTCCTATTTCTCCATATTTATGCATGCGTTTTTCATTTTGCTTTGTAATTGTCATAAACCTGTTTCCTTGTGTTATATCGTTCCATCAGTGTTTACGCTTTACACTTTTCCCGTCAGCTCATAAGATATGTTATATTATTGTAACCCAATCTAACAAAGGCGCAAATGAATATTCTAATCTGAATTAAGTCAAAGTATGTAACATACATTTGCAACGCCCTTCTTTCGTCTAGAGGGTTGGTCTACGCTTTGCTCCGGTCGTTGCTAAACAAGCCCCACGGGGCTTAGCAACCCTCCGAAAAAGAGGGTAAGCCGCCCGGCTCTCTGGTTTTCCCATGTGCGAAGTATATCATAACTTATCAAATCAGACAACGATACATCGACAGAATCCCCTTAGATTACTCTAAGAGGATTTACTTATTTCGAGATATTTTTCTATAAAAGTGTGTCAAAAGGTGTGGAAGTTCATCGGACGCATATTGGTGCCTGGCACCATTAAATCATGAATCACCTTATCGTATTATTCATTTTCATTATTTCTTAATATTGATTCATGCTTTGGCACATAGCTGCCTTCTTTAAACTGTAACACGTAATTCGGCTGTTCCATTATTTGGCAAGCTTATCGATCCATGCAAACAATTCTTCCAGATCATAATCTCCGCTATGCGGTAATCCCCACGGCAATGAAAAGTCCACTTCATAACCTTTGTTCTTTAACATTGTTGCCAATATTACAGGAATCGCAATCAAAGTATCTCTGTCAAAAGCTCCATGACGGATTCTCCAGTTTTTTGTCGTATCACATTCTCCGATGAATTCTGTCGGATTCAAAAGTTTTATAATCTGTTCGTCCGCTTTTACTCCACCTACTTTGGAATGTTTTTCAGCAAATTCTGTAAAATGTCTTGCCATTACTTCATCATCACCAAATTCTTCGTTTTCCGGGCTTTCTAATGAAAGTGCATCAAAAGCCGGAGTTGGTTTCATTCGTGTGATTTTCTTTACATATGCATCTGTATCAATCTTTTTCACCTGATTTCCTTCAAATGTAATGTATTCCTGTTCATCTATATTGCTTCCCGGAACAGCCAGATCTGACAATCTTACGCTGGTATCATGTGTTTCTTTTTCTTTTTTAGCAGATGCAGATACAAAGCTCATGACATAGTCTTTAAATGTTCCTTCACCATTTTCTTCAAGTGTCAGTTCTATTCCATTATCATCTTTGAGACCAAGAGAATTCACATATGCCGGAAATTCTGCTTTCAATTCTGCTGACAATTTCTTTTGCTCATCGCTAAGTTCGCCAACAACAGGAATCATTTTCGGTCCTTTTGGGCTCATTTCAAATTTCATCATATGAAAAACAGGTTCTTTCTGGAAAAGCCATTCATATGCAGCATCCGCATGTTCCAAATTATGAATCGGACAATAACAGCTAGCTGCAAAAATATCGTCTCTTTCTTCCGCGGCACCAATTGCTTTCAGATAAGACTCATATTGTTTTGCATTTCCGGTCGCACCTGCTAACGCTGATAATGCACCTCCCGCAGAAGTTCCATTTGTGATGATTTTTTCTACGTCTCCCGGTACTGTTTTTGCGTTATGTCTCATATAACGGATTGCTGCTTTCATATCTACAATTAATGCCGGCGCACGTACACTTCGTTTCTCCTGATTTTCTGTGTTTTCTTTTCCTGTTCCACCTACAAAAAATTCTTTGGAATGCATACCTGTATTGCGACCTCTGATTCCTGCACACATTACAACATATCCATGTAATAAAGCTTCAAATGCAGAATTTGGTTTGTGATTAAATCGATCAATTCCCACTTCCATTGCCGGACCTTCCATATAGCCACCTACCGTATTCGGTGCAAAAATCGGCGCTGTATTTAATGAATATCCATTTATTGTTTTCCCACTATAATACTCTTCCGGTACATAGATGTTCAATGTCTGAATTTTACTTGCTGGATTCGCACAATAAACAATATGTTCAAATGCCCTGTATGTAATGCTCCGTTTTCCCAGTTCACATGTTTTTATTTCATATTTTTCTGGATCAAATGTTAAATCGTACATAAATAGCCTCACTTTCTAGTCGTTGTTATATTGATCTGCATATTTCTCAACATCGAGTAATAATACAATTATAAGAATAATAATTCCAAGGATTGCTCCCATCCATGTATAATCAAACTTCACTGCATTAATGACAGCCTGTGTCGGTTCTGCTACTGGATTGTATCCAACTGCTGCAAGGATCCATCCTGTAAGTGCACTACCCACACCGATTCCAATTTTAGATCCAATTGACTGTGCAGAAGAGATTAATCCTTCGGAGCGGATGCCGAATTTCCAGTTTCCATATTCTACTACATCAGGAATAAGTGCAAACACTGCTGAAAGAATTGGTCCGACGCCTAATGAACGGATAACAGTTCCAACTACAATCATCGTTGTATTTTCTCCTGCCAGACCGGTAATAGCGAATCCGGCAATAATTAAAATCGCTCCCATAAGGAGAAATGTTTTCTTGTTCCATTTTTTTGAAACTGCAGGCATAAGGAATAAAATAAAAATTCCCGGAAGCTGACCTGCTGTCATAAGCACTGACATAAACATAGGATTTTGAAGTACCATGTTACAGTAGAAAATCTGTGCACCGATGGCATTTGAATTCATAATAAGGGAAAATGCACCGAGAAGCAACAGTAACCAGAAATATCTGTTCTTCAAAGTTGCCGGAAGCTGTTTGCTCATAGGCACGCTTGCTCTCTGTCTGCCTTCTTCCGCATTTTCCATTTCCTTATTCAGTAAACCGGAAATAAGAATCAGGACACATGCTACACCGCCTAAGATCACACTGGATGTTTTCCATCCGAAATTGATAACAAGAGGTGTGATCAGTGAACCAGCTAACAATCCGATAATGTTATTTCCCAATGCTGAAAAAGTAGCAAGCACTGTAGAATCATTCTTATCATGTGTCATTAACGGTAACATAGCTGTGTTAGAAATACCGTAAATAGTATATACAATACAGTTCATAAAAATATAAGTTATGTAAGCATACGCTAATTTTCCTGTGTCGCCAAGTCCTGATGGAACATTCATAAGAAGAACAATTCCAAGAAGTGTAAGCGGTGCTGATGCGATCAGCCATGGTCTGGCTTTTCCTAATTTGCTGGATGTCTTATCTACAATTCCTCCCATTACAAGATCTGTAATGCCGTCAAAAATACGGCACACTAAAAACATGGTAGCAATCGCTCCTGCTCCAATTAGTACCGTGTCCGTATAATAATTCAGAAGAAATGCTGCTGCAATCTGATTGAATATACATCCACCACCAGTTCCAATTCCATACGCTACTTTATTCAAAGTAGGTACTTTCTTTTTTGTTTCCATATTAAAACCTCCCTGAGTTTTATTTATTTGATACATTTATTATATTGTTTGCTTTGTTGACAAACAATTCTGCTTCTTTTAAAATTAAGTCAAAATCCGACTTAAAAGTAATGGGGCTTATTATGAATACAGAATATTTGAAAGAATTTGTCGTCCTTGCAGAAACAAAAAATTTCTGGGAAGCTTCTGACCGCCTGTATATGAACCAGTCAACCTTATCCAAACATATTAAAAGTCTAGAAAACGAGCTTGGGATCAATCTGTTTTTACGCACTACCAGAAGGGTGGAGCTTACTAATTATGGTCAGACATTTTTACCTTACGCAAAGTCAATAACCCACTTCGAATTTGAAGGAATATCCGCCATCCGGAGGATGCAAAATATTGAAAATGGTCTGCTGACAATCGGAGCATTTCCGTCTATGCCGCAGTATCATATTACGCAGCTGCTTTCACAATTTCAGACCAAATATCCCGATGCAACGATACGCATAACGGAAGATGATCCAATTAATCTTTTACATTACCTTGAAAATGAAAGCTGTGAAATTGTATTTCAAAGGGAAGACAAAGCGACTTTCGAAAAGAATTTTTTATGTGATACAAGGATTACAAGAATCCCATATCAAAAGGATAGACTGGTGGTTCTGATGCCGAATCATCATCCGTTAGCCCATTCCGACTCTGTTACATTACAGCAGCTTAAGAATGAACGTTTCTGTTTTATCAAAGAGGGATCACTTATGTACCAGATTGCTATGAATGCCTGCCAGAATGCAAATTTTGTGCCAAACATTGTATTTACAAGTCACCGTATTGATTCTATTCTGGACATGGTCACCAACCAGAACTGCATTGCTCTGCTTATGGATGCGCATCTGAAGCTACCTGAAAATGGGCCGAAACAAACAGGCGAACCATGGCATATTGTACCTGTTACCCCGATTATCACCTCCCAGATTTCAATCTGTTACCGGAATGATAAAGTGCTTTCCAAAAATGCACAGCTTTTCGTAAAGCTCTGTAATGATTTACTTTTTTCTTAAACTGCAAATTGTGTTTTTCATAAGAATACCGACTTCCAATCATCAGATTTTTAAGTCTGACTTTTAGAAGTCGGTACATTATTCTAACTATATCGATCTTTTATTTTTCTTTATGGAACAGTTACATACCATCCCATGCCTTCACATTATTCTGAATTTCCATTTTATCCAACAGACGTTCAACAAAATTATTGGTCCATTCCTCTATAGTCTTATATCCCTGATAATAGCTTACCATCGGTGGAATAATCCGGACTCCCATCATACTTAGTTCATGCAGATTCCGTAAATGTATCATGCTAAGCGGTGATTCCCTTGCCACAAGGAACAATGGCCGCCCTTCCTTTAACATCACATCTGCTGATCTCAAAAGCAGATTATCACTGTAACCACCGGCAATTCCGGCTACTGTCTTCATGGAACATGGTACGATGATCATTTCGTCTATCTGAAAACTTCCGGATGCCGGTCTTGCACCGATTTTTTTGATATCATAGACAACATCTGCCAGTGATTGTACCTGCTGTACTGAATACTCAGTTTCCTGCTCTATTGTAAGACACGCACTATCTGACATAATGAGATGCGTCTCAACATCCGGATTCACATTCAGCCGCTGTAATAAATGGATAGCGATCGGTGCTCCGGATGCACCACTTATTCCAACTAAGATTCTTTTCATATGATATTTTAAATAAACTCCTTCCATTTTTCAGTATCGACATCCATAAATTTTGCCCGGACAAATTTATTTTTCAACGCAAATGGAACTGTACAATCAAAAATTGTTTTACAGCTGATTCCTCTGTCCTGGATGCTTGTGCTATATTCCGGATCCGAGCTTGGATCTAGCGGATGACAGCGCACACCAGGAATCGTAATAATGTCCTTATCTCCCTGAAATCTGGTATTCATTGCCCATAACACATCTCTGGTGTCAAAAATATCGACATCTTCATCTACCAACATTACATGTTTTAACTCTGGAAATGCACTAAATGCAAGCAATGCTGCCTGTTTTTGTTTTCCTTCATCTGTGTGGACTGTTTTCTTGCACTGAAGAATTGCCATGTATTTCCCTCCACCTGATGGATGTGCGTATACATTTGTTACTTTTCCCGGTAACGCTTTATTGATCATATTAAAAATACTTGCTTCTGTCGGAATTCCTGCAAGATTTACATGTTCTTCACTCGGTCCAATTACAGTCTGCATTATTGGGTTTTTGCGGTGCGTAACTGCTTTAACTTTAATTAGCCAGCATTCATGACTTGCTGCCCCATTATATCCCGGAAATTCAGGCATTGCATATCCGGTATGGGTATTTTGATCTTCAATGACTTTTACTCCCGGCTGTATCTCTCCTTCAATAACATATTCTGCATTTGCAATTGCATTTTCTTTTATTGAAATACAAGGTGTTAATTCTACCGGTGCTTTACGGATCGCACCTGCAATGGAAAGTTCATTATATCCAAGCGGAGTTGTTGGAGGTTCGAAACAGGATCCTACTTCTATTGCCGGATCTACTCCGATTGAAATAGAAATTGGCAATGGTCTGTTCAATTCAGTTGCCCGTTCTGCCATTGCACCGATGTGTCTGCTGCCAGGCTGCAAAAAAATAGAAAGTTCATCTTTCGACTGAATACACATTCTGTGTATCGTCACATCGGAAAGACCTGTATCCGGATGTGTTGCATAGCACATTCCCATTGTTATATAAGGTCCTGCATCAACCGGAGTATTCGTTGGTGCCGGAATCAACTTGAACAGGTCAAAATCCTCATCCGTCACACGATGGATTACTTCCTGGCAAGGTGCTTTTCTATCAGACACAACCGGTTCGATTGGATGTAAAGCGGCATCACATAACAGCTTTCCCAGCTCCCCTTTTTTGCATCCTAAAAGTGCAGCAACTCTTTCCCTGCTTGCAAGCAGACCGATTAACACCTTTGCATCTTTATGATTCTTAATATTATGGAACAGCATTGCCGGACCATCAATTTTAGTCGGTCGCATAACTGTTCCGCCTGCTCCTACATGCCGGTAAACGCCTGCCAATTCTGCTGCCGGATCAACTTCTATGTCTGTTTCTACCAGCTGTTCTTCCATCTTCTTTAAAAGTTCTAATGAAGTTCTTAAATCATTTACTTCCATATTTGAATTTCCTCCTTATTATTCTCATTTATTCGAAACAATCACAATCAATACAAAATACTGGCTTTAATTTTTTCAAATTTATTATAAAAAAAAAGAAGGAATAAAAAAATTCAAATTCACATAGTTATTAATTCATATTATGACTTAATCGTAAAAAATTACTTTTCATCTCACAAAAAGCACTTCATCGGACTAATCCAATTTTTTTAAGACTTCATCTAAAGCTTTTTTCATTTCAGAAATTACATTTTCTATCCCAGTATAATCTATGTTGTCATAATGAATTCCAACTGACACTACAACTGGGATATTGAATTTTTTATATAGTTTTTCTGCCCATTCTACACTCACAAAATTATCTTTATGTCCCTCAAATGTCTTTGTGAAAATCTCACCTTGTGGATCAACAATACTGACTGCTCCGATATGAGCAAAATCACCGCCAGTGATCAGTACATTAATTCCACATTCCGTCTTTGTAAGTAATATTTTTACAGGTTTATTTAAAATAATAATTTCTTTTTCCATCTAATCAATAATCCTCATTTTCAAAAAAGTGGTCTTTTAGTCATTTATGAACTAAGGATAGCATACATTTTAAAGTGTACCCTTTGTCAAGGACACTATGACTTTTCCTTTTCAGATTTCTATTTTATATTTGTTTGTTGTGTAGAGGCATCAAAATGATGCCTCTGATTGATGGTTTTCACCTTTTGCTTTAGGGATTATCAGTGGATAAATTCCTGTTGTCAGATATTGATAATATTCAACAGGTGACAACCTTGCTAAGTCCCATTGATAACGTTCTGTATTATAATATTCTGTCCAATCCCTAACTGCGTTTAATATCTCCTCATAGCCGTAGCACTCTGATAGATCCAATTCATCTTTCATATGACCAAAGAATGATTCCTGAGGAGCATTGTCCCAACAGTTTGCTCTACGTGACATAGACTGTCTCAGTTCGTTATCCTTTAATAATTGGACAAATTTAATGCTGGTATAGTGGGAACCCTGATCGCTATGTATTAATGTTTCTGTGCTTAAATCAGTTCCATGTTTTTCTATTAACTGCTTTACTGTTTCTAATACAAAATCAATTTCTAGTGATTCGCTGAGAACCCATGACAGCAGTTCCTTGGTACAGGCATCTATAATTGTTGACATATAGCACCGGGGTGCTTTTCCATTTATAATATACGTGATATCCGTTAACAGAATTTTTCTTGGTCCGTGTTCCTCGAATTCACGGTTTACTATATTGGGTGCGGTATATGCAGTTGCCATTGCTTTTGCCATTCTCCGATAGGGATTTGCCTTGCGGATAGGGCACTGTAAGTTGTACTTCTTCATCAGCCGCCGGATTTTTTTGATATTCATCACTATCGGCGGTTCCATGTGCAACAGCCTCATATATATGCTACGGGCACCTTTATGATATCCTCGGTACTGGTATGCTTTCAGAATCAGAAGAAAATCCTGTCTGTCCCGTTCCTCCCTTTCCATTCGCTGGTCTTCTGTTGAGAGATAATGGTAATATCCCGAACGGGATACTCCTGCAATTTCGCACATGGCAACTACATTCAATAGATTATTGTTTTTTTGCATGGTATCATAAATAATCTGATACTTTGCATGTGCTGGTATTTTCACTATTCCGGAGCCTCCGAATTTAAAGATACAATTTTTTTTAGAAACTCAATCTCCTGATCTTTATATGCCAGTTGCATTTCTAAATATTTTATCCGATTTTCAGCCGAAAGATATCCGTTGCCCTGTGCATAGGTGTTAAGATCACGAAAACCATTTCCCTTTTTACTTAATTTCCAATCATGGTTTTCAGACCATTTATTCTGAATCCCCAGGATATTTGGATCTATCCCAAGAGTCGAAACAATCTCACGTGGAAGCCTGCCTTTTGACAGTTCCTCCCAAAATAGTTTTTTAAATTCTGCCGAGAAATGTACAATGCTCGGTGATACATCCAGCACATATTTGTTATTTCTCAGTGTGAGCATTTCCTGTTCTGTAAACTTTCTGTTTGCCATAATTTCCTCCAATTCATTTTTATTGTAATATCAATCTGAATCGGAGTCAAAAAGCGATTTTGTCCAAAATAAAGGGGTTCATCAAAACCATGTCCGAATTTAAGGGTTCCCTGTAAACTCATTGTCTAGATTTAAGGGTTTTCATTAAAACCTACTGTCCAATGGTAAGGGTTTTTAAAACTCAAACTGTCTAATCTATAGGGTACATTTTATTTTTCTGAAATGGAATGCACCTCAGATTTCATTTAAAGTCATTCAAAGCCTTGAATTTACTGACTTTGATGTAAGAATCTGTAAAGATAAGAAAACCCGTTTTATCCTGAAAAAATCTGCTTTGGGTGGAAATCCACCCGATATCCACCATAAGGGATTTGTTATACTGTTCTTTCAGGTGCATAATGTGCCACCGTTATTTTTGCATATCCAGTAATGATTATCTGGTTTTCTTATTAGATTTGATTTCATTATAACGCAAACATGGTCATATGTTGATATTAAATTGACCGTATAGTATCTTTTATAACATTGTTTATTTTTCAAGAATTTGCGGATCAAGGAGGAAGTCATAAATGTTTACAGTCAAAATACCATAGTCATCATAATAGGGCACAAATCTTTTGTGATAACAATCTTTTAAAAGAATCATCAATTTTCCTGAATGGTCTGATTTCCTGAGTGCGTTTCGTTTCATCTGGCAGAGAGTATGCCGACTGGATATAGTATCTGGATGAACCAAGATTGCATACAAAATCAACTTCAAGCTGTTTACGGATAACCTCACCTTCCACATCCATTACCCAAAAATGGGTAAAAAATAGCCATCTGGATGTTTAGTCCAAATGGCTTATGTAAAAAAGTTATTTTATTTTATTATAAAGAACTGTCTC